>Ga0315537_1003913_pt1 | contig 10963 bp, 12 predicted proteins | sample SalMarSW160270MG_FD_203091 | JGI IMG/M metagenome (GOLD analysis project Ga0315537, IMG submission 203091) | Salt marsh sediment microbial communities from the Plum Island Ecosystem LTER, Massachusetts, United States - Salt Marsh Sediment SW1602-70 ... | reverse complement strand
ATGAAGCAGTGCGGTACCCGCAAGCCACGGCATGAGGGACGCGTTTTCCACCGGGTCCCAAAACCAGAACCCGCCCCAGCCGAGTTCGTAATAGGCCCACCATGAGCCCATGGCGATGCCGAGTGTGAGACACATCCAGGCGGCGAGTGTCCATGGGCGCACCCAGCGTGCCCACGCGGCATCGATGCGCCCGTCGATCAGCGCGGCGACGGCGAAGGAGAACGCCATCGAGAAACCCACATAGCCCGTGTAGAGGAACGGCGGATGGAAGGCGAGCGCCGGGTCTTGCAGGACGGGATTGAGGCCTAGTCCCTCGAACGGTGCTGGATTGAGGCGGATGAACGGGTTGGAGGTCGTAACGATGAAAAAGACAAAGGCGGCGGCAATCGAGCCTTGCACCGCAAGGACGTTGGCTTGCAGCTGACGGGGCAGATTGGTGCCGAACGTCGCCACGGCCGCGCCGAACAGCGACAGGATCAGCACCCACAAGATCATTGAGCCTTCGTGGTTTCCCCAAACGCCTGAGATCTTGTAGAGCAGCGGCTTCTCCGAGGCGGAGTTCTGATAGACATTCGCCACCGAGAAATCCGAGGTGACGTAGGCCATCATCAGCGCAAAGAAGGCAATGGCGATGAGAACGAACTCGGCTTGCGCTGCCGGAACGGCGATCGCCGTAAGTTGCGGGTCGCGATAGCGCGTGCCGATGATCGGCAGCACCATCTGCACGATGGCGACGCCAAGGGCGAGGATCAGAGCGTAATGGCCGGTCTCGGCGATCATCCTTTTATACTCACCTAATTGGTCGCATTCGGCGATGGCCCGCTAGCCTCACCTCGCCACAAACCTTCTTTCTTTAGCTTCGCGGCGACCTCCGGCGGCATGTACTTCGCGTCGTGCTTGGCGAGGACGGTGTCCGCATGAAACACGCCGTCAGGCTCGAGCATGCCTTCGGCGACGACGCCCTGCCCCTCGCGGAAGAGATCGGGGAGCACCCCGGTATAGGTGACAGGCAATGTCTTGGCGCCGTCGGTGACGACGAAACGCACTGTCGTGCCCTGATTGCGCACGACACTGCCCTTCTCGACGAGTCCGCCGAGCCGGAAGCGCTTGCCCGGGGATTCGTGCACCTTGGCAAGGTCGCTCGGGCTGTAGAAAAACACAATGGAATCGCTCATGGCGTAGAGCACCAGCCCCACGGCGAGCCCAAGCACCAGAAGTGAGCTGCCGATCAGAACGCCTCTGCGCTGCTTCCGGGTCATGATTTCAATCCAAGCTCTGCCGCCAATGCGTCGAGCTGCTCGATGGCTTGCGTGTTGCCGGCGAACTGGGTCTTGGCGCGGGCCAGCGCCGCAAGCGCGTCGTCCTTGCGGTTGAGCACCGTATAGGCGCGGACCAGCCTGAGCCAACCGGCCAGATCGTCGCCCTGCTGTGCGAGCCGCGCCGCGAGTTTTTGCACCATGCCTTCGATCATGGCCTGGCGGTCGGCGGGGCTCATATTCTGCGCCGCGGCAACATCGGCCGCGCTGGGACCTGGCGCGCCCCCTTGCGGCGCCGTTTCGGTGCCGGAAAGGGGCTTGCCAGAAAGATGGGTTTGCGCAACAGCGATCCGCTTCTCGATCATCGCGCGCCAGGCCTCGTTACTCCCTTGTCGATCGAGCAACCCGCGCCAGTCGGCAATGGCACCCGCATAGTTGCCGTCTTGTTCTTTGGCGATGGCGAGGAGAATGCGCGGCTCGACCAGCGTGGCATCGAGTGCGTGCGCCTGCTCCAGCGCGTGCTTCGCCGCATCGCTCACCACGCCGCCCTTCTCAAGGACGAGGGCTTGGCCGTAACCCGACAGGCGCTTCGCCGAGGCCCCGAGCAGCCGAACGGCCTGACTATACGCTTCAGCCGCGTCTTCGTAGCGCTGCATGCTGAGATAGACTGGCGCGATCACGTCCCAGCCTTCGCCTTCATTGGGATGCGTGCGAAGCCTCGCCTCCACCCGCGCAACCAGCGCCGCGACATTCGTCTCGGAGGCGGGATCGTGCAAACGCGCGGCAAGGGGCTGATCGGGAAGACGGGGCGAGCCGTACAGGAGGTAGAGGCTGACGGCCGCAAGCGGCAGCGCGAGGGCGATGCCGATCAACGCAGCCCATGCGGGCTTGCTGCCCTTCGGCGCGGCGTCGCTGTCCGCCATCTTGCTGTCGGCAGCGAGGAGCCGGCGGGCCACCTCCAGCCGGGCGGCCTCAGCCTCGGCGTCGCCGATCAGCTCCCGTGCACGATCGCTCTCGATCTCCTGAAGCTGGTCGCGATAAACGGCGGCGTCGAAGGCCTCGCGGACCGGCGCGGACGCGCCGCCGCCCGCAAGCGGACGCAACACGAAGAACAGCACGATAGCCGTGAGGCCGGCGAGAATAACCCAAAGGAGCACGAAAGGACCCTAACCTTTAGAAGCCAAACGAAGGCTAGGCATAGGGAAAGCCGCTAACCGGGGCAAGGTCCCCTACGCGGACGAAGATTAATTCGCCGCAATGGTGAAAGGGCATGGGCACCGCTGGGCGCGCAAAAAATCCTAGCCCACCGCCTTCCAGGTGCCATCAGGCGACCGGCAGGCGGTGCCGCGGGCAGTCTGAGGCTGGCCGCTGATATAGATCGTGTGCGTGTACGGCCGGCAATAAGAGCTGCCCTGCTGATAAGGCTTCCCCGGCACGATCTGGCCGCGATGCTGATTGGCGGGGTTGTTCCATGGCGTGACTTGGCCCGCCTGACCATATTCCAAGGCCCGGTACTCGGCAGCGGCCGCCAGCTGACGGTCGCGCTCGTCCATATCCGCACCGATCAGGTTCCCGAGCAGGCCGCCGGCCATCGCGCCGATGGCGATGCCAGGAATGCGGTTCTTGCTGCCCCCGATCGCTGCGCCGGCCGCGCCGCCGGCGACGGCCCCGACAATAGTGCCCGTTCCTTGCTTGTTTCCAGGCCCGCAGGCCGGAAGGAACAGCGGCACAAGTGCAATCGCGATAATCCGCTTAATTCTCATTGATATCCCCCCTCAGCCTGGAGTTAACCAGTCGGTCCTCGGCGAGAGACTGAATTGCTGAAGTTTAGCGTCCCTGATGGCCGTTAAGAATAACAAATCTGGCTAAAATAGGTTGCGCCCCCGTAGCCGGCAGAAATTAGGCCGCGGGAAGGGTCAGCCGGGCCCGCAACCCCCCGTTTGGCGCCGGTTCGAGTTCGAACCGTCCCTTATAAAGATGTGCCAGGTCGGCCACGATGGAGAGCCCGAGCCCCGAGCCGGGCTTGCTCTCATCCAGCCGCTGCCCCCGCTTCACCGCCCGCTTGCGCTCCGCCTCCGTCAGCCCAGGGCCGTCGTCGTCCACGACCACGGTGAAACGCTTGGCCCCCGCCACCCGCTCGACCTCGACCCCCACACGGGCTTTTGCCCATTTGCAGGCATTGTCCATCAGATTGCCGACCATCTCCTCGAAGTCCTGCTTCTCGCCCCGGAACTTCAAACCCGGAACCGTGTGGACGCTCAGCGCGATGCCCCGCTCCCCGTAGATGCGGTCGAGCGTCCGCTGCAGCGCGTCAAGGACAGGCTTCACCTCGGTCAGATCGCCAATCACGTTCGACCGCGCCGCAACGCGCGCCCGGTCGAGATGGTGGGTGATCTGGGTACGCATGATCTCCGCCTGCTCGACCACTTTGTCGGCAAGCGCGCCCTTATGGGTGCGCGCCTCATTGCTTATTACGCTGAGGGGTGTCTTGAGCGCATGCGCCAGGTTACCGACATGCGTTCGGGCCCGTTCGACGACATCGCGGTTCGATTGGATCAGGGCATTCAACTCTTGCTGGAGCGGCTTGATTTCGTCGGGCAACTCACCTTCGAGGCGCTCCGCATCGCCTGAGCGGATCGAGGCGAGATTGTGGCGAATGGCGCGTAACGGCAACAGGCCGAAGCGCACCTGGAAGAAGGTCGCGATGACGAGGCCGAGCCCGAGCAGCGCGAGCGCTAAGATGAGCATGGTGGTGAACTGGGAGAGATCTGCGTCGATCTCGCCGGCGTCGCCCGCAACCGCATAAGAGTAAAGTTTTGAATCGGGGCCGCCTGGCCTGATCTCGCGCTCGACAATGCGCAAGTTCTGGCCATCGGGACCCGGCTCATAGCTCCGTCGTGTCAACGTGTCGTCGGGGGGAACGCCCTCCTGGCTTGGCAGCTTAAGCTGCTGATCGAGCAGCGAGTCGGAGACATAAAGAGGACGCTTGGCACCCTTGAGCGGCTTGATCTGCCAATACCAGCCAGAGAACGGGAGGGTGAAGATGGGGTCGCCGATATTCGCCGGCTCTGTGGGAGTGCTCTTTCCCTCTTCGGTGGTCGAGGCCACGAGGCTCGTCATGTAGACGTTGAGGCGCGCGTCGAAATTGCGTTCGACAGCTTCGCGATAGAGGGAAACAAGGAGAATGGCGGCGACGGGGATAACCACGAGGGTCCATGCCGCGGCCGAGGCGAATAGCCTGAAGGCGAGAGATTTAGGCCCCATCTTCGTTGTCCGTAAGGCGGTAGCCCAGCCCCCGGACGGTCTTGATGAGGTCGATGGGCAGCTTCTTGCGCAGCCGCCCGATGAACACCTCGACCGTGTTCGAGTCGCGGTCGAAATCCTGTTCGTAGAGATGTTCGACGAGCTCGGTGCGTGAGACCACGCGATCGCGGTGCATCATGAGGTAATGGAGCACCCGGTACTCGTGCGACGTCAGCTTTATCGCCTGACCGTCGACGGTGGCCCGTGCGGTCTTGGTGTCGAGACGAAGCGGCCCGCATTCCATCTCGTTGCGGGCGTGCCCTGCCGAGCGCCGTAGCAAGGCGCGAAGCCGTGCCAGCACCTCCTCCATGTGGAAAGGCTTGGCCACGTAGTCGTCGGCGCCGGCATCCATGCCGGCAACCTTATCGCTCCAGCGTTCGCGCGCCGTGAGGATCAAGACCGGCATCTTGCGATCATCGCGCCGCCATTGCTCGAGCACGCTGATGCCGTCCATTTTGGGAAGGCCGAGATCGAGCACGACGGCGTCGTAAGGCTCGGTGTCGCCGAGGATGTGGCCCTCCTCACCGTCGAACGCGGTATCGACCGCGTAACCGGCATCACCGAGCGCAGTGACGAGCTGGCGATTGAGATCCGGATCATCCTCGACGACAAGAAGCCGCAAAATACCCTCCCAAGGGGTCAGGACGCGTCCCGCGCCCTCCTAAAATTTGCCGGTCCGGGCGTCAACGGTGAGGTTCTGCACATCGCCCTTCTTGCCCAGCACCACCATCTTGTAGACGAAATTGCCGTTACTCTCGCACAGATTGGCGGAGATCACCTTGCCCCCCGTCTTGGACTGCACCTTGCTGTAAATGACATTGCCGGGAATGAGCGAGTTCTTGGAGATGATGGAGCCCGCAGATTTCCATGGTACGCACCCGGCCGCGGCGGGTGCGCTCGCCGCAGCCAGCATGACCGCAGCGAGCGCCCCAAAGGCCGTTCGCTTCATCGCCCGACAAATCATCTCAGTCCCAATATCCTTCTTGGGAGGCAAGCTAAAGGTGCGCCAATGAACGGCGCATGAATGGTTGCCCTTTAACCTATTTCTGCCGGGGGGACTTGTCCGCACCCGGCTTGCCGGCGCGGGCCCCTTGGTGAACCCCGGTAAGCCCATGTCCTCCGACGTCACCGCGGAAGAAATCCGCAAAGTCCTGAAGCTTGAGCCCAACCAGACGTGTGGCTATGTGCGCGAAACCTATAAGAGCGCGCTCGCCATCCCCCCGGGCAGCCTCCCTGCCCCCTTCGAGACGGGACGCCCGGTCGGCACGGCGCTCTTCTTCATGGTGACGCCGGAAGCGCCGGTGAAGCTTCATCGCATTAAGAACGATCAGCTCTATCACTATTATTCAGCTCTATCACTATTATCAAGGCGACCCGATCGAGGTGCTCCTGCTCTACGAGAGCGGCACCAGCGAACTCATTATCGTCGGGCCGAACATCGGCGGCGGCGAGCTCGTGCAGCTTTTCATTCCAGGTGGCACGTTCCACACCGCGCGCATCACGGGCCACCGCCGCTGGTTCCTAGGTGGCAGAACCGAATGGCCGGGCGTGGATCCCACGCGCGACGTCGAGCTTGCCGATACAGAAGAACTTGCCGCAAAATTCCCGGAGGCTGCTGCCGACATCCGCGACTTCCCGAAACCACAATAGCCGCCCCCGCCGCAGCCCGAACCAGAGCCCGCGAAATGCCTCGAGCCGGAGCAGACTGCGCCACCGCCGGAGACTCCACCTGAGCCTGACAAGCCTTAGCTGACTAGCCGTCGTTGCAGCCCCGCAGCCTGTGAACCTTGAGCACGAAGTCGTGGCTGGGATATGCGAGAAGCTGCTCTTGTCTTGAGACAAACAAAAAGGGCGGCCGAAGCCGCCCCTGCCTTCATCGCACTTAAGCGGGGGCACCTACCCCAGCGCGCGTGCCTCGACCATCTTGCGTAACGTCACGCGGTCGCGCGTGGAAACGCCGAGCAGCTCGGCCACGCGCCAGACGAGGTTCGATTCGAACTCGTCCACGACGCCGTCGGCCAAGACCACCTCCCACAGCATCTCGACGATGCGCTTGCGCCCCTCCTGGTCGAGCTCGCGGCAGAGAACGCTGGTGAAGCGGTAGAGATCGACCGCGTCCCGTTCGCGTTGCTCGGCCGCCTCGAGCAGCTGCCGGGTCTCCTTGTCATCGAGGCCAAACTGCTTCTTGAGAAGCGCCTTGACCTTGCGGCGCTCGTCGGCGTCGAAGCGACCGTCAATACCGCCCGCCGTGACGAGTAGCGCGCCTGCGGACACCCGCAGCTCCTCCTCGCGGAAATTGGCGGCGCCGGCACCAGTATCCACGCCTTCGACGAGATCCTTGAGCTTGGTCCACAGCGTCATCGGGGCTCCTCTTGCGCTTTTCGCGAAGCCCCTATAGCGCAACAAAGCCCACGCACGCGAGTCCCCGTAGGCGCGCGCATGGCCGCATCGTGACAGAAATGTTGACGTCGCTTACGCCGCAGCCTGCTGCTCAGGCTCGGTCACGGCCCGATAGCGCACGATGCCGTGCAAGGTTTCCCCATCGGGATCGATCCGCGCCTCGGTGAATTCGTGGCGCAGGTTGACGAGATAATGGTCGTCCAGCGTAAGCGGTTGATCGTGCAGCACCGTGCGGATGACCTCGATGATCTCGTGCACCTCGGCCACGCTGTCGGCGCGCGACCACACATGCAGGGTCAGACTGTGCTCGGTACCGTCCTCGGTGCCCGTGCTCCAGTCGAGGTTCACGGTCTGTCCGAGAGTAATGAAGGGAAAATTGGCCGCCGGTGGCGGGTTGCTGTAGATGCGATCGCCACCAAGAAGTGACGTCAGCTCGGGGGAGCTCGCCAGGGCTTTGAAGATGCTGCGCTGGAGGGCCCAACTTGCGGCATTCATGGCAGATCTCCACTCACGTTCGTTAACCCTCATGTAGGTGCCAAAGCACCGAACGCAAAGCCCCACCCCATCAATAAAATGAGATCAGACCCCGCTTTGCGGCCGCTTGAAAGCCGCCACTAAACTATCTCTGAGACTTTGCTTAATGCGCGGTAAACGCGAAATCGGGAAACTAGGGAAACTGTCTGGAGTGACTTGGGCTACTTCTGGGCTCGACCTCGGGTCCCCCTGAGGCCTCCACTATTCGAGCAGCAGACGGTGACTTTCCCGAATTTGGCTGGGTTGAGGATTCAGTAAGACAATTTGGGCAACGCTTTGGCTCTCCAGCCGCTCCTAAATCGTGTTCGCCAAAAGGTGGCATTCGGCAACCCGTGTGCAGCAGTAATCGCAGTGGCCTCGCGCAAACAGATCGCCGCCAATCATGCAAATGCTATGCGCAGCACTGGACCTAGGAGTTCAGGCGGCAAGGCGCGCTCGAAGCGCAATGCGGTAACCCACGATCTGACGGCGGCCCACATTGTGGTGATGAACGAACAGCCGGAGCAATTTGAGGCTTTTCGTGAAGGCCTCGTGACCGACTTCAACCCCGACAGCACCATCGAGTACGAGCTAGTGGACCGGCTCGCAGGCCTTCTGTGGCGCCTCCGCGCCATCACTCTAGCGGCGCCGGATAGCAAAGAGGAGGCAAGCGAAGGGAGCTAGGCAAAAAGTAAGATCGACAAGAGTGTGCTTGCGATCTCTGAACCAAAGAGAATTCGTTCGAACGAGCATCTGCACTTCGTCGCCCAACAGCCTTGCGTGATCTGTGGACGCACGCCTTCACAGGCGCGTCACGTGCGCTACGTCCAGTCCAGAGGCCTCAGCCTCAAAGTCAGCGACGAATTCACCGTACCTCTGTGCGCGATTACCACAGCGACAACCATACGACCGGCAATGAGAAGGCCTGGTGGGCGAAGCACGCCATCGATCCCCTCCAAATCGCCCGGGAGCTGTGGCGCGAAAGTATGGGCCAGGCACGACGAGCGCCGACCCCTTAGGCCTTATGGTTCGTTCACGCTTGCCGTCGAGAAGGCTCTGCGCGAAGCCCAGGGCCTTTGGGTTAACCCGCCTCATCCACGGCTGAAGCCGTCATGTCTGCTAAGTGCCAAATGCAGACATCGCGCTTAATCGTCCACAGCTGCAGTCGGTCTATTTGTAAGCAACTGCGGCGCTTGATGGGCCGGTGAGCGGGATGATCTCGAATTCACGGAAACCGACTTCGCGACACCAACTTGCAAAATCGGAGCCCGAGTAGTCGAAAGCGTCGCCAAATTCGATCAGCATGTTGAGCGACATTAGTAGGCCAAACGCGTTCTCGCGTCGCGCGTCGTCGATCAGTGCCTCAATAACCACGAACGCTCCGCCCTGGGGTAGGGCATCATAGGCCTTACGGATAAGCACCTTCTTCTTCTCAAGATTCCAATCATGCAGGATCATCCCCATCGTGATGACGTCTGCTTTTGGGAGTGGATCCGCGAAGAAATCGCCACCGACTGGAGTAACCCGGTCTGCTAGGCCAGCCTCCTCGATTTTGCGGGTGGCTATTGGCAGCACTTGAGGAAGATCGAAGCTGCTACAGCGCATGTGGGGGTTCGCCGCAGCTACCATGCACGACAGCTGCCCAGTCGCCCCACCGACATCGCATAAGGTCTTGTATTTTGAGAAGTCAAACTTCTGTGCGAAGGCCTTAAAGTTCCCAGCCGAGACTCCTGACATGGCGTTCATGAACTGCTCGAGACGCTCTGGCGCCTCATAGAGTTTGGCAAACAGCGGTGCACCGGAGTGCTTCGTCTCGTTTTGCGGCGCGCCGGTCTTCAGCGCCTCGGTCAGGTCTGCCCAGAAGCGGTATAGGCGGGCGTTGGCCATTTCCAGGATGCCCCCGACATAGTCGGGACTATTGCGGTCAAGAAACACGGCGCTCTCAGGCGTATTCGAGTAGACGCCATCGGCTCCGTCTCCCTCACGTCGGAGGAAGCCGAGGGCCACCAAGGCATCCGGAAAATCCGGCACGGCCCGTTGGTGCAAGCCAAGAGCTTTGGCAATCTCTGACGCCGTCATCGTACGCTTGGCGAGCTCGCTAAAGAGCCCTAGCTCAACAGCAGAGAGCAGCGCCTTCGACGCAAAGAAGCCCATACCGACTTGCATTATGTGCGACGGATCAAGCTCCGGCATCAACATCTCCATCCGTGAGGGCGGCGACTGAGCAAACGCGTATTACTGCAGCCAATTAATGTCGGGATTGGGTCAGAGGCTGACGTGAGCAGCCCCAGGCATCATCTCCGCTGAGAGCTTATCCTCTCGGGTTGGGGTAGCTCATCCGTTCGCCGATGCTTTGAGTTTCTGCCCCCACTGGCTTACGACAAGCTTACGGTGTCGACGTCTCAGGGGACGAGGATTGTCCGCTATGGGTCGGAAGCAGACGCGAGGCGCACCAGGCGGCATCTTCGTATGCCGGAACTCTTTGCCTCCGCTCACATGGCAAAAAAAGACCACGCTGAGATGAGCAGCGCGGTCCTTTTTCGAGTTAGGTGCATCAGCACCTCTGTCGGCCTTACTTCTGCATGTAGCCCACATAGTAGATGCCGATGACGTTACCTGATGCGTCCTTGATAGGCGCGTAGCCCGTGACGTAGGATTTGCCTAGGATGTTTGCCTCGCCGTAATAGGCATCACCCTTGTTGATCATCCCGATCACTCGCCCCTTCGGGTCCAGGATGGTCCCCGTTGCGCGCGAGCCGTCGGCCTTCTTTACGTTTGTCGCCACGCGCACATATTCGTCTCCGGACTTCACAAACAGGGTGGCGGTTCCACCGTGTTTCTTCGTCACTGCGTCGACGACCTTGAAGTTGTTATCCACCTTGGTGGAGCCGAAGTACAACTCAGGGACATTTTTGCCAGCGACGGTCGCTGTCCCCTCGATTTTGGGGGCTCCCAACTTTGCCGTCTGGGCCTTCAAATCCGCCATAGAGGCCTTGACGTCGCTCATCTGAGCAGTGCGAGCAGTGCCAGTGCTCGGTATCAGGAGTGACATTGCAACAAAGCAGGCGGCTGCGAGGATACTGGCGATAATGCTTCGGTTCATGACTGTCTCCTCCTAAGAGGCGTGAATTTCTCAAAAGCCTCTGTCATGCGTTGAGGACTGCACACCTCAGCAAGTCCGGAAGTTGGACTGGCTTTGGTGCGGATGCGCGTAGGACCATGTTCCTGCCATCTGCCCTTATGCATCCCCCATTTGGGGTGTGCGGCAAAAAATCTCTAGGTGCCCCCACGCGAACCCGCCCGCATAAACCTACCTCTAATCACTGCGTAGTCAGGGCGAGCTGCGGGCGTCAGCGATGTCGTTTGCGCAAATGGTTATGCGGCCGAAGCAACAATGCGACGAGTTGCGCTTGTCGGTGCGTCCTGGTCTTGGCGAACACGGATTTCAGTTGGCCACGCGCCGTAGAGACGCTCACCCCGCGCGCGTCGGA
>Ga0315537_1003912_pt1 | contig 10968 bp, 10 predicted proteins | sample SalMarSW160270MG_FD_203091 | JGI IMG/M metagenome (GOLD analysis project Ga0315537, IMG submission 203091) | Salt marsh sediment microbial communities from the Plum Island Ecosystem LTER, Massachusetts, United States - Salt Marsh Sediment SW1602-70 ... | reverse complement strand
CACAGCAAATTGAGAAAAAGGACTGCTCCATTCTTGTGGATTTTTTGAAACCCGACTTTGCGATTAGTCGTCTGTTGGAATGGGCGCGTGCAAAGTTCGACATAAAGTTGGATATTAACGAGCTGAAGGGGACCAAGTCGCAGGAAATACAGTCTCTGCTCAGCGGCAAGACCAAGGCCAAATACAGAAGACGAGAAATCGAATACCCCGTCGAGTTCGCGATGAATATGGTATATGGGCCTCAGGGCCCTAACGTTTACGGCTTCGAGGCGCTTGCCGACTGGGCGAATAGAAAATACAACGCGGAATTTTCCGCAGATGGCCTGCAGCAGCTAAAGCCGAGAGATTTGCACGGGCAGCTTCTGGAAATGAGCGAGGCCTACAGCAACGGCCGGCTGATTGAGGAAGTCGATAATACGATTAGCCGACTCGATACCCCGGAGGTTGCCGAATGGGCGAGCAATCGTTTCGGGACGACGATAACCGCTGAGCAGCTTGGTGATGGCGAGAAGCGCAGGGAGGTAATCCTTCGGGCCGGCAGGGAATTCCTGCGCAAAGAGCTAAGCGAGCTTGAAAGATACGTTCTGCTCCAGGTCTATGACAGTGCCTGGAAGGACCACCTCTACAATATGGACCACCTCAAGGACAGCATCTGGATGCGCTCTTTCGCAGAGAAGGACCCCAAGGTTGAATACAAGCGGGAAGGCCACCGGATGTTCAGTGAAATGCTGGCCAACATCGAAGAACGCGTCACGGACATTGTCTTCAAGGTCCATCTCGAAGCGGGTGCCAGGGCACGGAGCGTCTGGCGTGTCAGCCAGACCGCCCACGACCAGGTGGGGCAGTTTGCAATGGCGGAGCGTCAGCGGGCAGCCGCCCAGGCGCCTCAGGGAGAGGTAAAGGTCAAACAGATTAAACTCGAGGGGCCGAAGGTCGGCCGAAATGACCCCTGCCCCTGCGGCTCAGGTAAAAAATACAAAAAATGCCACGGCAAAAACGCATAAGGATGCCCACCGCCGAGCACGCGGAGGACGCAGAGATTTTTTTTATCTTATTTCCTCTGCGGTCTCTGCGGTAAAAGTTTTGTTAATAAAAAAGAAAACATCGAGTAACGCCTCGCTACCCGATGTTTTCCGGAGGGGAGAAAAACTCTGTTCTGCTTTTCCCCGCTTATCGGCTAACAACTAATTGTTACTTTAACTCAAATGATACCTTTCGTTTCGTCCTATAATAAATACGCCTGCCGGCAGAAACAGGTTCTCATTTTGAGCAGAAAGAGGACTTACGCGACATAAGGGGAATATACGGCCGATGCCAATTCGTTACTGGCAAAGCGTCATTGGCTCGTCGAGCCGGCTTTTTCGACGGTAAATCGTAATCCCTTTACAGCCAAGGTGATACGCAAGCCGAAATGCCTTGTCCACGCTCGATTTTTTGGCCCTTTCGGTGAAGTTTATCGTCTTGCTGACGGCAGCATCACAGTGCCTTTGAAAGGCCGCCTGCATACGGATGTGCCGTTCAGGCGTGATATCGTAGGCGCACTTGAAGACTTTGCGGATTTCGGCGGGGATTTGGGTTATCTTCTGTATGCTGCCCGTTTTAAGTATCTGACGGGCAAGGTCATCGCTGTAAAAGCCCTGTTTTTCGGCGATTTCCCTGAAAACCGGGTTTATTTGCAATAGCTTTTTGCCTGACAGGACCTGCCGCATAAATGCCAGCGAATAAAGCGGCTCGATACCGCCTGAGCAGTCGGCTATGATGCTAATTGTGCCTGTGGGGGCCACGCAGGTAACGGTAGCATTTCGCATCTTCAGGTTCTTACTGTGCCAGGTGCTGTTGACCCAGTTCGGGAAAGGGCCCCGCTTTTCGGCCTGCTCGCTGCTCGCCTGACGGGCTGTCTCGTTGATGAACTTCATTACTGATTCGCCGAGCTTGATACCCTCTCGGCTGTCGTAAGGGATGCCGAGCATAAAAAGACAATCCGCGAAGCCCATCACGCCCAGTCCGATTTTGCGGTTAGCCTTGGCGATTTCGGCTGTTTTGGTGACTGGATAGTTACAGGCGTCGAGAATGTTGTCGAGGAACCGCAGGCTGAGTTTTACCGTCTCGCCAAGTGCTGTCCAGTCGATTTCAGGCCCTGCGCCTTTGTGGATTACGAATTTTGCGAGGTTGATGCTGCCTAAGGTACAGGCCTCGTAAGGCAGCAATGGCTGTTCGCCGCAGGGATTTGTTGCCTCTATGGCACCCACAGCAGGCGTCGGATTGTCGGAGTTAATTCGGTCGATGAACGCCAGACCCGGGTCGCCCGTTTTGTGCGCACAGGTGATTATCATTTTCCATAAATCGCCGATTGTATAGAAAAGCTGCATTGCATCGGGAGGCGTTGCATTATCGTCACCAATCTTAAATAAATCCTGTATCGTATAATTGTTGAAATCGATTTTTTTGGGGAGCAGGTATTTTTGGCCCGTTCGTGGGTTTTCAACTATATGCAGGGCATCGGGCGTTTTTTCGAGTGCGTCCATCCACTTGTCGGTGACTTTTACTGAGATGTTAAAATTCGTGAAAGCTTTCAAGTCCTGCTTGGCGTGAAGGAATCTCAGAATGTCAGGGTGTGTCACGCTCATCATACCCATATTCGCGCCTCTGCGAAAAGCGCCCTGCTGAATCGCATCGGTGGTCTGGGAAAATACCCGCCAGAAGGAAATCGGGCCCGATGTTGTTCCGCCGCTCGATGCGACCCGATCGCCCGTCGGGCGCAGGCGGTCTAATGAAAATCCCGTGCCTCCGCCTGCTTTCTGGATGAGGGCGGCATCTTTTATCGTTTCGAATATCCCTTCGATACTGTCCTCAATCGGCAAAACAAAACAGGCGCTGAGCATTCCCGATGGTCTGCCCGCATTCATAAGAGTAGGCGAATTAGGCAGAAACTTAAGCGAGGACAAGAGGTCATAAAATTTTCTGTGCCACTGGGTTACTTCGTTTTCGCCAGCCCCGTAATTTGCCTCCGTCGATGCGACAAGATAAGCCACCCTGCTGAAAAGCTGTCCCGGCGTCTCGATAATTTTGCCCTGCTCATCCTTAATAAGGTAGCGATTTTCGAGCACTGTAACGGCGTTTTCACTAAGTGCCGGCTCAGGCCCCGGCGGCTGAACTATCTGGTGATTCGTATCCCGCATCTTATTCCCCTCGCTCGCCTCTCGGCGAAGCCGAGGGTCTTTCCCCGCAGACACTTATGACTTTTTGAGCCATTTGAATCTGAAAACGTCGCGTATACGTTCCGTGAATCGAATGCCAAGCCGTTGTGTGCTGGCGCCAAACTCCGCTTCTTTGAGATTTTCGGCAGATGGCTTTGCAGGTTTGGTCCCGGACACCTTGGCTAATATGCCCGTTATGAAGCCCAGAACAATGTTTGTTTTACGATGAGAGGTCATTTTTTAATTATCTTTGAACCGCTGTTTTAATCGCTGCCAGCAGTTCTTCACCGGTCCGGCTTTCAACCGAAGACCGGCTCCACAGTTGATGTCTTTCGAGGATTTCCGGCTTAGCATCATAGTATCTCGTAACAGCAGTCATTCCACCCTCGGCAGGGCCCGCTGTTTTATACGCGTGCTCAAGCAACCAGTCGCTCATCTCCTCGTCGTATTCGGCGGGGTAAATAAGAGCCACTGCGAATCTGTCCGGGCTGTATTTGGCCAGATGAATCTTTGCCTTGCACGGCACGTTCGTTTCGATGCCTGATTTGACTAATCGTTTATAATCGTCTCGGGCGGTCTCAACGTCGGCGGAGTAAAAAAACATACCAGCTTCGAGCTGAAAAATCTCCCGGCGGACACCCTTCAACTCCAGCCGGCCGTCAGGGTACGCTTTGTGTATCTTGTATGCCTTGCAGTCCTTGTATCTTTCGCTTTCGAAAAGCTCCGCCGCCTCCTCTGCGGTGAATCCCACCCCTGTATGGTCGCCAAAGTCGACCACATACAACCCTACGTACCTATCCGGCTTTTGAAGTTTTGGCAGTTTCATAGGAATATATTTTAACCACAGATTTCAAAGATTACACGGATTTTTTCCCTGTGACTTTTTCAGAATATTCTGGATTCTACGCTTGCGAACATCGACAATATGGCCGTCTGGAATTTTTGGAGAAGAAAATGAATACGTCACTTTACATAAAGTTGAGCGCGGTGATGGGATTGGAATATGCGGTGTGGGGTGCATGGATGCCGGTGCTTGCGGCACGGCTGTTGGGGCCGTTGAAGTTCAGCGGCAAACAGACGGGCTGGATATACGCCACATTGCCGCTCGCGTGCATTGTCTCGCCTTTGATTGCAGGCCAATTTGCGGATAAATGGCTTAATGCCGAATGGATTCTCGCGGCGGCGCATTTGGCCGGCGCGGTGTTGTTATGTTTGGCGGCTGTGCAGACCAGATTTACCCCGCTGTTTATAATTATGTTTTTGTATTCGGTGTTTTATGCGGCGACGCTTCCTTTGGTTAACGCGGTGCTTTTTGCCAACGTCGCTCAGGTCGGCTCGCCGGGCAGGGTCTTTATGTGGGCGCCTATCGCGTGGGCGATTGCGGGATATTTTCTGACCGGCTGGCGGTGGGTATTCAAGACCGCTGAAAAAGGGCGGGATTGCCTGTTTCTCGCAGCAGCGCTATCGCTGATTATGGCGGCAAGTTCCCTGGTGCTGCCCGCGACGCCGCCGGGAGGTGCGGGAGAGGCGCCGATTTTCAAAGCGATGGCTATGCTGCGTGAGACCAATTTTCTGGTCTTTATGGTCGCATCGCTAATTGTGACGGGTCTTATGCAGTTTTATTTTCTGGGAAGCGCTCGGTTTATGACCGACATTGGCATACCCGCGAAAAATGTCCCGGCCTTAATGGCAATTGCTCAGGCGGTGCAGGCAGTCGCTACTTTTTATTTATTGGACAGATTGATTTCCAGTTTTGGTTTCAAATGGACGCTTGTTACCGGGGCCGGCTGCTGGCTGTTGTTGTATATGGTTTATATCTTCTCGAAGTCACGGCTGCCGGTGATAGCAGCCCAGTCGCTGCACGGAATTGCATACGTGTTATTTATAATCGCAGGCCAGGTCTATGCCGGCAGCGTCGCATCGGCGGAAATCCTGAAATCTATGCAGGCGCTTGTCTTTGCCGCGACGACGGGAGTAGGATTATTCGTCGGAACCCAGTTTGCGGGCGTTGTGATGGACGCTTGCAAACGGCAGGACAAGTTCAACTGGCGGGCAATTTTCTTAGTGCCGGCAGTGATTATGCTCATATCAATCGTCGTAATAGTTGCATTGTTCAAAGGTTGAGAACAAGAGAGGGAAATTAATATGGTGCGTGTTGGCATAGTGGGATTCGGCTTTATGGGCAGGACGCATCTTGGCTGCTATCGAAAGCTGCGCGGCGTCCGGGTAGTTTCGATTTGCGATAGCGACAAAGCACGCCTTAAAGGCAGTGATAAAATCACGGGCAATATCGCAGGAGATGAAGCGGCTTCGGACCTAAAGGGCGTTGCGCTCTATACGGATTTCGAGAAAATGTTAGCTGAGCAAGAACTCGATGCCGTATCGATTACACTGCCGACGTATATGCACAGGGATTTTACGATTGAAGCTCTTGAAGCGGGTTTGCACGTTTTGTGCGAGAAACCGATGGCGATGCGTGTGGACCATTGCAAAGAAATGATTGAGGCGGCGAAGGCCGGTCGAAAGGTTCTGCAAATCGGGCACTGCATCCGCTTCTGGCCTGAATATGCTGCGGCTCTAAAGATTGTTAAATCGGGCAAATACGGCAGGGTGTTAGCGGCGTCTTTTAGGCGCATCAGCCCTGTGCCGGGATGGAGCTGGAAAAACTGGCTTATCAACGCCAGCAAAAGCGGCGGGGCGATTATGGATATGCACATACACGACGCCGATTATATTCAGTATCTGTTTGGTTTGCCCGCGGCGGTGAAATCACAGGCGGTTGTCGGGCCAAGCGGCGGGTTCGATTATGTCGCAACGCAGTATGTTTATAAGGGCCAGAAAGCTGTTGTTGCCGAAGGGGGCTTTGTCGCCTCGAAGAGCTTCAAGTTCGAGATGAGTTTCAACATAGTATTGGAAAAGGCGACGATTGTTTACGATTGCACGCGAATGCCGGCTTTCTGTATTTATCCGGCGAGGGGCAAAAGAATTATTCCAAAGGTCGAGCCGGGCGACGGCTGGTCGCGGGAGATTGCCCATTTCATAAAGAAAATCACCGGTGAAAAAGTGCCGCAGATTATCAGTCCTCTCGATTCGCTTAACGCCGTAAAAATAGTTTTGGCCGAAAAGCAATCGGCCCGGGCAGGAAAAGAGGTCAAGCTTCGATGATTAAATGCCTCGATTGGCCGATTGGAGTTTGCAGCTGGTCGCTCGGCAATGACTTTGACGAAATCGCGGCCCTTGCCGGGCAGACCGGGCTTGACTGTGTTCATCTCGCAATTTTCCCGACGATGGGCGCCGAGGACGATATTTACCTTGCGAAAATTGCAGAGAATAATCTGACGATTACGGCGACGATGACTAACTTCCCGCAGGAGGATTACTCGACGCTCGAATCAATAAAAGCTACCGGCGGGATTGTGCCCGACGATTGCTGGCAGACGAATCGCGATATGACTTTTGGGGCAATCAAGCTCACTGCTGAGCTTAAGGTGCCGTATCTGTCGCTGCATTTCGGCTTCATCGAGATTAAGTCGAAAAAACTTTTAGACAGGGTGAAAATGCTTGCAGACAAGGCAGGAGAGCACAATGTTATGCTGTTAATGGAGACCGGGCAGGAGTCGGCTGATGAGCTTCGAGAGTTTCTTGAAATGGTGCGTCATCCTGCCTTGGGTGTGAACTTCGACCCGGCAAATATGATTTTATATGGCAAAGGTAATCCCGTCGAGGCGGTTAGTGTTCTCGGCCCTTGGATAAAACACGTTCATATAAAAGACGCTCTGAAAACCAAAACACCGGGCACTTGGGGAAGCGAAGTTGTATGGGGGACGGGTGAGGTTAATGCCGGGAAGTTTTTGAAGGCATTGAAACAAGCAGGTTTTAAAGGGGCGTTGGCGGTTGAACGAGAAACGGGAGATAATCGCCTCGGCGATATCAAAACCGCCGTGAATATGCTCAGGGGCTTTAAGAACTGATTGTCACTGCTCAATTTTGATTCGAACGTTCTCACGGTATTCGTTCGGCGCTTTGTTAATTTCTTTGTCAATCCGGCGTTGTGCAGCGAATATATTTATAGCAGTGATACAGGCGCCGGCCCCCGCGATAAAGAAAAAAATTGCCGCAAGCGTGGCAAATAATTTAGGCAGCATGTAAATCAATAATCCGAATCCGATGAGAGCAAGTCCCGTTGTTAATAACCCGCCTGCCAGGCGCCGTGACGCCTGTGAGAGTAAGCTGCTGTAAAATCGAAACGGCATCTGAAAGACCCTTTCAATAAACTTCAGGGGCGGGCCTGACGCCCGCCCCTGATTAGTGTCTCATTAGTACATACCACCGGGAGGCGGGCCGGGCGGCGTCTCTTTTTTCTCCGGTATTTCGCTTACCACTGCATCGGTTGTCAGCAGCAGCGAGGCGATGGAAGCGCCGTTTTGCAGTGCTATTCTTTCGACCTTGGTGGGGACAATTACGCCAAAGTCTATCATATTGCCGTATTCTTTCCTCAGGGCGTCGTAGCCGAAGTTTTTGTCTGAGCTGTCCATCACCTTATGCGCCACAATTGAGCCGTCAAGACCTGCATTCACGGCGATTTGCTTTATTGGTGCGACGACCGCACGCCGCACTATATCGACGCCGACCTTCTCATCGCCCTGTGCTTTGATTTTGTCCAGTGCCGGAAGCGCTCGCAGCATAGCAACGCCGCCCCCGGCAAGGATTCCTTCCTCGATAGCGGCCCTGCAGGCGTGAAGTGCGTCCTCGACGCGCGCCTTTTTCTCTTTCATCTCGGCCTCGGTAGCGGCGCCGACTTTTATCTGGGCGACACCGCCGGATAGTTTGGCTAACCGCTCCTGGAGTTTTTCGATGTCGTAATCACTGGTGGATTTTTCGATTTCCGTCTTTATCTGTTCGATTCTGCCTTTGATTTCCTCCGTTTTGCCGGCTCCTTCGATAATTGTTGTAGTGTCCTTGTCGATGGTGACCTGCTTTGCCCTGCCGAGCATACTTAGTTCGAGATTTTCGAGGTCGATACCGAGGTCCTCAAATATGGCCTGCCCGCCGGTGAGCACGGCGATGTCGCTCAACAGCGACTTTCGTCTGTCGCCGAATCCGGGGGCCTTGACTGCGGCGCACTGCAGCACGCCGCGAAGTTTGTTGACAACCAGCGTTGCCAATGCTTCGCCTTCGATGTCCTCGGCGATGACTAACAGAGGTTTGCCCTGTCTGGCAACCTTCTCCAGCAGCGGCACGAGCGATTTTATCGAGCTTATCTTTTTCTCGTGGATGAGGATATACGGCTTGTCGAGCACGACGGTCATATTTTCAAGCTTGTTGATAAAGTGAGGACTTAAATAGCCCTTGTCGAACTGCATGCCCTCGACCAGCTCGACGACGGTCTCGAGCGACTGGCCTTCTTCGACGGTAATGACACCGTCTTTGCCGACCTTGTCCATCGCCTCTGCGAGTTTTTTGCCGATTTCAGCGTCCTGATTCGCCGAACAGGTGGCAACCTGCTCAATCTGTTTGCTGGAGGCGACGGGGATGCTCATTTTCTGCAGTTGCTGGACGATTGTATCGACCGCCGTATCGATGCCGCGTTTTACATGCAGCGGATTTGCGCCTGCTGTGATATTTTTAAGCCCTTCATCGAAGATGGATTCGGCCAGGATTGTCGCGGTAGTGGTTCCGTCGCCTGCCACAGTGGATGTCTTGGAGGCGACTTCCTTGACCATTTGTGCGCCCATATTCTCGTATGGGTCTTCAAGCTCGATTTCCTTGGCGACCGTTACGCCGTCTTTTGTAACGGTGGGCGAGCCGTATGACTTTTCAAGAACGACTACTCTGCCGCAGGGGCCTAAGGTTATCTTTACAGCGTCGGCGAGCTTCTTGACGCCTTTTTGAATCGCCGCCCGTGCGTCAGTGCCGAATGCTATCATTTTTGCTGCCATAATTTTCTCCTTCTCATCTTTATAGGCGAATCTCGAATAATTTAATTACCGGTAGTGCATTAAGGATTAGGTTTCTATCACCGCCATAATATCCGATTCATTCATAATCAGATACTCTTTACCGTCTATCTTTATCTCGCTGCCGGCGTAGCTGGTAAACAGAACCAGGTCGCCTTTTTTTACCTGAGGTTTCCGGCGAGAGCCGTCATCCATGATTTTACCTGTGCCGACCGCCACAACCTTGCCCCGCTGGGGCTTTTCCTTTGCGCTGTCGGGCAGGACTATTCCGCCTGCCGTTTTGTTCTCTGCTTCCACTCGGCTTACAAGCACCTTGTCGGCCAATGGTCTTATCTTCATTTTCTCACTACTCCTTTCAAAACTTCTAACTGATTATTTGATTTATTGAGTTCAGACCGAAAAAATATGGCTTCTGTATTTTTTGACGAACAGCCGATTCAACTGGTCTTTCAGGATTTTCATATCAACCGGCTTGTCAATCACGCTGAAAACGTCAAGCCGCAGCGCTTCGTCGAGCATTGACTTGGTTGCATTGCTCGCCAGCAATATGCAGGGTATCGTTGGACACTCCAATCTGATAATTTTTAATGTCCACAGGCCTCCCTGTCCACAGCCCGCCTCGACTCGCCCGCGAGTCGGGCGAGGCGGGTCGGTATCGACGATTGTTGTGCGAATCCGGCGATGCCGCAACACATCAACTAAATCATTGGTGCTCTCGGCCACCAGCAGATTCACGCCCCTGGGACTGAATATGTCGCGCATGGCCCCAGGCCAATCCCAGTCAGCCCGGCTGGCCAATACGTTTACTTCATCAGATTGTAGCATGTCCATAACCATAGCCACAATAAAAATAGCAAACACTGTGCCAACAGGGGGATACGATTGCCTTTTTGCGTAAGTCCTTGTGCAAAAAGATATTATGAAACACCACCTGTAAGTTGATTACCTGCCAAAATTCACCCCAAACGCGCCGCCCCTGCCACGCTGACAGGTTTGTGAAGAAGGTGGATAAAGCAGTTGTTGACGGAATTCAGAACACGATTGCGGCGTAGCCGACGGATTCGCGGCTGGTGGCGCCCATTTTGCGGAGCATTATTTCGTTGCTGTTGGTATGAGCGAGCAGGACGCCTTTTGTTTTGCCGAGCGCCTTAGCGACGGCGACGGCGGCAGCAGCGGCGCCCGCGCCACAGGCGTTGTAGTTCTCGGCTGCACTTTCGAGCATCTTGTCGGGCTGCAAGCTGAGAGCGAAATCAATGAATTGTTTGTCATTGACCTCGGTTGCCCATTTGAGTCCTTCCTTGCCTGCACCCATTGGTGTAAAGCCGTAGCGAGGCCCGTAGTGGGTCAGGTCGGTAGAGCCGAGGCAGACGATTTTCCTTTCGTCGTCGCTGCTTATAATGCTGGCGACGATTTCGCCGAGGTGAATCGCCTGTTTAGAAGGCGGCGTGAGAATCGGCAGTATCTTGGCACCGGGGAAAAAGTGTTGTATGAACGGGACTTGGACCTCCATACTGTGCTCGCTGTTGTGGGCGTCGCGGTCGCTGATTGCGGTTTTGCTTTCGAGTATTGCGCTGGCAAGCTCTTCGTCGATGGCGATTTCACCCAGCGGGGTGACCCAGATGCCTGTGTCGTAAACCGCCGGTGGTTGTCCCATATAGCTGTGCGCTGCGCCGAATATTACGAAAGCATGAACGGTTGGGTGCTGCTGTTTGATTGCGGAAAACACCATCGCTGCGGTAGCTCCGCTGAAGGTCCAGCCGGCGTGCGGGACGATGCCTGCGACTATTGTATCGGGCACCTTGGCTTTGCCTTCG
>Ga0315537_1003910_pt1 | contig 10970 bp, 16 predicted proteins | sample SalMarSW160270MG_FD_203091 | JGI IMG/M metagenome (GOLD analysis project Ga0315537, IMG submission 203091) | Salt marsh sediment microbial communities from the Plum Island Ecosystem LTER, Massachusetts, United States - Salt Marsh Sediment SW1602-70 ... | reverse complement strand
GGAATACTGTGAAAGGGAATGGCATAACGAAATGGCAATTATAAGGCAGATGCAGAGGGAGATTGTGGAGGCAACATCATGACCCAAAACCCAGCCATTAAGAAGTCGAAATATGTGGATGATATTGTGAAGAAGGCATTTGGGGAAATACCAATTTCAGTAGTTCAACGTGTCAGCAAAGACGAGGTTATTAGAATATTGTATCGGGGTGTTTATGTAGCATTAGAGAAAGAAAGGCAAGCCCTCAAGGAGAAGGACAGCGAGAAAAGAGCAAAGTATTTTTTCAATGAGGGACGGTATAAGGAACGGATGGGGAGGAAGGGTGACAAGCCATGACCCAAAACCCAGCCAATAAGATGCCAGGTAATTTTGCAACCCTGTGCAACGAACAGCGAATAGATTACTGGTCAGGAAGATGGTTATTTCACATAGAGAAGGAGGCCCGACAATGACAACATGGGAATGTGAACATAAATTCAAGGAACGAAGATTGCTCCAATGTACGAAATGCGGAGCAGTTTTCATAGAGGATAAGACAAGGATGGGAACAATAATCAGAAAGAGAGTTCCATTATGAAAGCGGCAATATATATTCGAGTAAGCAGACAGGACCTCAATCTAGACAACCAGAGGATTCCCCTTGAGGAATACGCCAAGCGAATGGGTTGGGAATACACTATATTCAAAGAAAAGGAATCCACCAGGAAGACACGCCCGGTGCAGTGGGAACTCTACAACCGCCTTCTGAAGAGGGAATTTGACATCCTCCTGTTCTACAAGCTGGACCGCTGGGCAAGGTCGCTTCCCGAACTGATTTCCCATGTTAACACATTGCTTGAAAAGGGAATTAGGGTAGTAAGCTATACCGAGAACCTCGATTTCAGCACATCTATGGGGCAGCTCATGTTCCATATATTCGGTGCATTCGCCCAGTTTGAAAGGGATATGATAAGGGAGAGAACCATTGCCGGCTTGGAACGGGCAAGGGCGCAGGGAAAGAAGCTAGGCAGACCAAGAAAAAGAAAGGAACATAAGAAACCTGCAACAAGGGATGTTGCTAGATTACATCTACAGGGTAAAACTCCAAGAAAGATTGCAAAAGAATTAGGAACATCAAGATATTGGGTGGAATACTGCCTTAAAAGAATACAGGAGAATCCAGATGAACTCAAGGGAATATCTTTTTGAGGGGGGGTTTTTTAATATAACCGAAATTTGAAATTCGTCGGGCGTTTATTGGAGGACATTGTGAACCCGAACCTGAAGATACTGAAGTCGTTGAGTGATGAGCTATCCAGGCTGGATACCGAGATAATGGGTTCGCTGAAGGACAGGAACAACTGGAAGCTGCCCGCCCTGAAGTATTGGCGATCCACAGCCTGGATGAATCTGCTGGAGAAGTACTATGAAATCTACAGAAAGCCTGAAATTGTGGGGTAAAATCTTCGCAGAAACCTTTATAAGAGATTATAGACAATTAAAACACGATTGGAAACAGGAGAACCGACTTATAGACGATTCCGAGGATAAATGGGCTGCCTGGAGGATTTGTTTTATCGAGCCCATGAGAGACATTATGAATGACATCAAGTGCAACTGCAAGAAGTGCAGCGCATGCCTTACTAGGATTTTTACAGAGTATTTCGGGGCGGAAAGGGGTAAGGACCAGGGGGTTAATGACAAAGTTAGTGATTGAAGAAAAGGAAATGGTTACACGGATTCAGGTAAGGATACCTAAGATAAATCTGAATGCTCTATCGAAAAATATGCCTGGAAATTTCACCAAGCCAGAAACCCCAAACCAGTATGCAATAATAGTCCCACAACTGGAAAACCAGAAACTAATTTTTACGATGAATAAGATTTATTCGATAATGAAACCATCAGTATGGGAAAGAATAAAGGGCGACTTTAGACAATTTTTGGATGATATTGCTCCTTTGCTTGTTGCGGTTGAATGGGAAAAGTTCAAACATGAAGACCTCAAGGGCATCAGAAGGGACATAAAGAGGGTCAGGGGGGCGTTAAAATGAAGAAGATATACAAGGCATTGCTGATTCTTTGCATACCGCTGACTGGGTTTATTATAGTCAACCAGGTTGCGGTTCTGCTGTTCCTTGAATACCTGATGGCAACCAACTGGATATGGGGCGTTGCTGCAATACCGATACTTATCGTTACAGCCGTCATCCTTGGGGAGCGTTTTGACCTATGGGACCGGCTAAAGAAGGCCGAGCGGATTAGGGCCTTCACAAAGACTCAGGACATCCCACAGGAAAAGAGATGGCTCATGGGCGAAGAATGGGTAATTAAAAATTTCAGGCTCTATGCCAACCCGGCCAACCTTCTCACCATGGTAGACAACTTTGTAACGCCGTCCCGGGACGGCTCACAGAAATTCGAGCTTATGCTGTTCACCAACAAGCTGATAAATTCAAGCGAGAGGCCGAACATCCTGCAGATTCCAGAGAGGAACAGGTATCCTGTCTGTATGGATACATTCAGCGGGGACCGTTTCTCAATTACGAGTATGATACACATGTTCCCAGATGAAATAGTTGAGTGGATGAAGAAGCACTGGTTCGCAAGCATACCCGCAAAGGCGGAAGCCCCGCTCGACAGAAGGATTCATGAGGCTGTTGCTACCGGCTTCGGTTTTGAGATAGCCAAACAGCAACTATCAACCGACAAGGAGGAGGTTAAGAATGAAAACAAATGAATATCCGCAATGGTATAAGTATTTGTGGTTTACCTGTTTGGGTTTGGGAATAGGTCTTATGTTAATGGCATTTTTGGTGATAACCGCCCAGGCAGTTGAAATAGACCCGGGTGAGAACTACACCGTTAACTGCACCGCAAATGAAACGGTAAACATAAGCTGCATAGAATGCCCTGAGTGCAACGAGAGCAACACGACATGCGGGGTGTGCAGTGTTGAAAAGACCCTGAGCTGGAACGAGACCTACACCAATGATGAGGGAAACTGCGACCTGGAGATATACTGCGAGGAAATGAACCTATCCCAGATTGGCTTGGTCAACTTCCCATTGGAGATTTCGCTTGAGAAGGACACCAACAACACTGTGGTATTCCATGGGAAGATATACGACAAGAACGGAAGACTGGTGGAGGAGTGGGGCCCAAAGGAGTACCTGAAGGAGGATATGATAGCCCAGAGGTTCAAGTACGACTTCCAGTGCCCTGCCGAACTCAATACTGAGGTCAACCTGGCAACCTGTTCCCCGTACCTGGAGTATTACTTCAATACATCGGACCCGATGATGTTCCAGCTAATAACCGGCCAGTCCCTGACCCTTCAGAAGCTGGTCGATTGCCAGTCAACCGTGGAAAGCAATGTCAAGGCCGCAGGGGACTGGGAAACGAAACACAGTGCATGCGTCGAACAGAAAGCAGGCCTTCAGGAGAACCTCGAAGAATGCCAGAGGGACTGCAGCGACAGTCTCAAGGAAACCATTGCCCAGTATGCTGGCTACGCTAACTCATGGATGGCAGCGACGATATTTTTGGTGCTTGTCATCATAGTTGGCGGGTTGTGGCAGTGGTACTTGGGTACCTGGAAAGGAGGGGGTGGTTGAATGGCATTGAGAAGAAAGAAGATACCTGCCATATTGCAGAACGACGGCCAGCCACTGAAGACTGCAATGATAGACCCGTACCAGATAAGGCAGATAACCGATGACGTGGTAGAGGTCAGGGAAGGCATGAAGAATCGTAAGCAGCACTTCTTTGACAAGCACCGATGCATGTTCGGTCCCTTTGCGAACAACATAAAGGCAGCCCTGATGAACCCGCATAAAATAGACCTATTCTGTCCCCGGGCGCATATCTGCTTCCCACAGGAGAACCAAAGGATAGAGGAACTCCGCAACGAGGTGAGCGACAAGAACACGACAATATCATCCATGAAGAGGAGCATGGCCCACAAGGATGAGCAGATAAGGCAGGCCATGTCGGTTCTCAGTAAGATGGACAGACCAGAGGCAAAGAAGATAATGGAAGACCTGACAAAAAGCACGGCTGCACAGATAACGGTGTGACATGGAAAGCGAGCAATTCAGCGAGATGGAGGGCCCAGGGAGGGACAGGTACTACAACTCGATAGAGGACATATTCCAGGACATGACCCAGGCCGAGGATGTGGGCCTCCCATGGGTCTATTTCATAAAGCTGTACGAGAACGCATTTGAGACCGTGAGGATAGACATACACAGCAATCTCCCTGGAATGGATGCGCTGAAGAGCGACCGGCCCGAATATTACGATGCGGTGCTGAAGTTCGAGGAGGAGGCAAACGCCGCCCTCGGGCCTGCCATGTCCCCAGAGCTGTACAACAAGCTGATTACCCTCTCCATGCTCACGCAGAAGGTTGCCGAGTTTGTGACGAGCCCCAAGTGCAGAAAGGAACTAAAGAGCTTCAAGGATTCCATAATGTTCCTCCACAAGGCCAAGGCGCACACAAAGCCGCCCCTGGAGTTCTATACTGCGATGGCGGTCATATTCCTCTGGGAAGACCTCAAGATAAAGTATGAGTACAGAAAGAAATCTGCAAAGGACAAGGAGAAGGCCAAGTTGGAGGTCAAGATGTGGATGGATGTCCTGAGGATGTTCTTCCTGAAGAAGGTTGTTGAAATCGTGAACATGATTTACAGGAAGGGCGAGCGGCCGGTCATCCAGACCATGATAAAGGTGAACCCCACTGATGTCTACTTCCATATAAGGAAGAACGGAACCATGTCACCCTACGCCATGAAGTTCTTTGATGATGAGGGCAGGGCCATGACCATAATCCTGACCGGGGACAAGCGTTCTGGAAAGACAATCGGGTGGCTCAAGATAATAGAGTCTGCGCTGAACCAGGGATATACGGTCTTCATATTCGGGAAGGACACCAGGCTCGAGCTGCGCTGGGCAAACTTCCCCATAAGCAAGTCGGTTGAGAGCCTCTACGACCTCGTGGTGGGCCAGGGCCAGATGCCAAGGGGCCTGCCCATAAAGATATACACCGATAACCCGGAATATCCGATTGAGAGGGATGCCAGCAAGTTCGGTAGGACCAGCTACCAATGGAACAGGATAACGGGAGTCAATGTATTCGAGAGCGACCTCCTGAGGATAATGAAGAGCTTTGGACGGTGGAGGAGCAGGGACAAGTCCAAGAAGATAGTGGCGATGTTCAACGAGATGCATGAATTCATACCAGCTACCCCAAGAAAGGGTGAGTGGGAGTTCGTTCAGGAGGTCAAAAGGATGTTCACCCACATAGGCGGGTGGCGGTGTCCAGTCGTTGGAACGACGCAGTATGTGAACAAGATTGATGCCAATGCCCGCCAGATTGATGTGATAATATCCTCATACCTGACGAACCTGAAGGACAGGAAGGCCATAGCCAATATAGCCAATGACAGGAGGTATGCGGTTTGGCTGGGCGACCAGACGCTGAAGCCCAACAACTACTTTTGGATGTTTCATGAGAATAGGGCGGCCAAGATAAGGTTCATCCTCCCAAGATGCATGCCGGAGAGTTCCACCGAAAGAACCCTTGATGAATTGTTCGCAGAAGTTAGCCCAAACGGCCCCGATAAGGGAGAAAACGAAGGGGAGGGGGGTTCGGATGTTTGATTTCATATTATACATATATAAAAATTATAAGTCGGGAAGGTGGGTATCCCCAGGGGCATGGTGATTTGTGTGGCGTTCTCATTCAAGAGTCAGTTGAAATTCATAATCCCGGTGGGCAAAGGGAGCTGTAGGATTCAGACGCTCGACACATCGGCCAATAGGGGAAACATCATTGATATTGTCAAGTTCTGGTTCCCCATGCTGAACCAGATAATACGCAACGCCCGCCAGGGAAGGCTCAGGGCCTATCACTCCCTCCCAGACTACTATCTCCTGAAGTATGAGGAGCTGGATGTGGACAACGGCAGGCAGAAATGGAGGAAGGTATACAGAATCAAGGTTTACAAGGACTGCACCATAGAACTGTACGATATAATAGCTAATAGAACATATATGTACAACTGATTAGTTAACTACTGACTCCTGCAACCTCTTGAGGAACCACCACCTGCTATGCCGCCATGCACCCTTGACTGGATACTTCTTCTTGGTTCTCATTAAACCACGTGAGTATAATGCGGGGCTTGGGCCCCTAATCGAATAACTTGACCCCTATCTTCATTGCTATCCCGACATACACCACTGACCATCCAAGAGCCCTTATGCTGCTAAAGGATGGGTCAAGGTTGGCTATGAAGTTCGCTGCTGCTGGAACGAAAGCTATGATAATTGAACCCCATATACCCGCTGCGAGAAGCAATATCATGAATTTAGGGAAAGTTACACGGTCGACTTCTGTTGAGAGATACAGCCATATCAGGATGATTAATGCAAGAAATGCTCCCAATATCGGTGCCCATGTCGTTGCAGCTACCGGCGATAGGAGAAGGCCCATCACTATTGAAACCGCAGTAGCTATTATAAGGGTAAGGCCACCCTCAACACCAAGTTCCTTGAGTTCATCTAATATACCCATTTGGAATCCTCCAGTCTGTACCCGGGATGACCCGAGACTATGATGGCTATGATTCACCTTCCAGTATGTCATCGGATGTCATGGTCCCTGGAAGGACTGCCGATTCATCAACCACATCCCACATGACATCGGCGTTGAACAACAGCGTGATTACTCCCGTGAACGGCATCTCTGCACGACCCTCAACGAGGCCAGTGAATGCGATATGGATGACACATATCACAAGAAAAGCCCCAAGTATGCACATGCCAGCGGAACCGGCATCAATCTTTGAGCCTGGGGTCACCTTGTAGAAGAACATCACCAGTAGCAGGATTATCATAATAAGGCCAGCTATGCCCATTATTATCTGCATTCTGAACCCGCTTTCCTTTGACTGGTACAGTGATTCCATGCCTTGCATAGTGTCGTTGTCGAACATGCCGGATTCCCTGACGGCGGCGATGTCCATTCTCCTCATGGCAGTTATGGATTCCACACCCAGCTTGATGTTCCTGTCAGGCAGTATGATAGTGCTTCCCGCCACATGCCCAAGTTCGTTGCATGTGTAGTTCCCAACACCTGAAACCCCAAGGGCGCAGCGGGCCCCGGTGGCAGTCAGGTCAAGCCATGCACCACCGAAGAGCGTAATGATGCCTATGATGGAAAGTATGCTCATAACTCCGAGAAATCCTTTCATGTCTTTATATTGACCGAAAAGTGCTATAGCACTTTTCGCCCTAATTAAAGCATAAGATTCACTGGGCATAATTTCAGCCCTTGTAGACTGGAGGAAATACATGCAAAAGCAAAAAGGAATCGCAAAGCTCACGATAGGCCTCCTCGCTATCGTAGCCATAGTTGCGCTGATTTTCGGCGGCCCCGCCATCATGAGTTGGATCCAGACGGGAGAGATTCCTGGACCGCATGGAGATGGACCCTGGGCTGGCAAGCTGGTAGACTTCCAGCTCATCACGACAGACAAGTTCGCCGGAACTGACGAGACTGCAACTGTCAAGGTATACGATGTAAAGCCTGCAGACTACGGCAACCCGCGGGGGACATTCACCGACGCTTCCCTCTACACCTCATACACTGCATCAAGCGGTGTCGTGACCATCAACAAGGAATACCCAGGGACATACTACTGCGTCGGCACTGTGACAGGCAGCAACACGGAGTTTCTGAAGGTTGAGATACCAGATGGAAGCGACAGGACAGAGACACTCTCTGAATACAACGCCGAACCTGATGCGGATGTCATGGACTTCAGCGCAGTTGGCAGCACGACTGATGAGGACTACGCCTTTACTCTGGACAATGAGACGGATGCGGATGTCAAGGACTCCCTTACACTGACAGTCGCAGACAGCACCGAGTTCAGGGGCTGGAAGGTCATCGTGGACGATACAGAAGGATACAGCGTTGACGCAGACGGTGACGGAATATACGATGAGGGCATAAAGGCGTTCGAGGTATGTGTCTGTGGAACCTGTGACCTGTTCTTCAAGCCAGCGAACGGAATAGACAAGCTGGACAGCAACAATGAGTACACATTTGAAATCCGAGACTGCAATGTCGAGGATGGAAACGATATCACAGTCGCTGTTGACATAGATGCAAACACCGCCAGCTACACGGGTGCCGACGATGAGCTTTGGGGCGAAGGTGAGGGTATCCTTGCTTACATCAAGATATACGACGATGAAGGAAACCTCTTTTCCACGACCGACGTGACTGCTTAAACCCACTTGTTCGGCCAAGGAATTCGTTTTAACCCTTGGCTGGGTTTTTACCCAGTTTAAAGAATATTGAGTGATATTGATGGACTTGGATGTCAAGAAAGCCCTGATACAGCCTGCACTCATGGTTGCCTTATTCATATTCATATTCCTTCAAGTTCTGGGCCTTTCCCTGGAACCTCATGTTTCTAGCGGATATGTAAATTTCTACCTTCCGCTTTCATTGTTTTGCCTTGTCGGGGCCGCCGTGACTGCGGCGTTCGACTGGAAGTGGGGCGATGTCCTTGAACTGGAGACATGGCACAAGGTCGTGATAGTGGTCGTCTGGACGGTCTTCATCGCCTCGATTTCGTTCTCTGGGAACCAGATAATCCCGGTTCCCAAGGCATCGGTGGAGAGCCTCCAGCTGAGCGCACAGACTGAGGTCATAACATCCGCCTGGATTGCCCCGCCGCTGGAGGACATGGCGTTTCTCTGGCTCCTTCCGATGTCATTCATGATTGCCATGGCGATAATAATCGAGGGCCTGGGACATGACCTGAACAAGCTGCAGTTCGCAGCCCTTTCGGTCATCGCCGTTCTGATTGCATCTGCAGGGTACAACATCTGGGTTCTCCCCGGGTTCACCACGGCCCACATACCCGCCTACGGCAACAACCAGGTGGCCTATGAGGGGGCGTTCGTGTTCGCCCTGGGCCAGAGTTCGGTCTACCTGGTCACTGGATGGTTTCTCCCAACCGCCCATGGGGTGCATAACCTCATCATAGAGGAAAGCAAGAGGGGGAGCTACAGCATAGGAGAGTTCAATATAATCTAGGAGGAAGGATGTTAGAGACAAATTCCGAGAAGGCATTCGCCGGGTTGATACTGTTCGTGGCAGCCCTGCTGCTTTACCTGCTTGTGACTATGCCAACACCGACAGCCGAGGGATACTGCACCATGGACTGCTCGCAAGGCACGAAGGACATTGATTACCAGTCAGGCGGGGACATATCGCTGAATGATATATGCCCGAGTTCCTGCGACTGCTGCGAAATCTACAAGGTGGAGCAGAATGTCGTCATGGATGGCTGGACCATCTATTACAAGTGCTGCAACTGCGTGGGCAGCTCTGAACTCGGATTGCCGGAATGCCAGGGAGCTTTCGGGTGGCTGTATAATGCACTTGGGAGATGCAGGTTCGCCGTGGAGGAATGATATGGATAAGAGAATATTGGCGGTCATTCCGCTGGCTCTAGTCTTACTAATGAGCGGATGCACCAGCATGGTCACTAACCCCATCTGCGGGAATGATTGCAGGGAAACCACCCTGTCATATGACGGCGACATAGGGGAGGTTTCCACCATAGATGGACTTTCCTGCAAGCCAAGCTTGAACGAGGAATGCCGGATACTTGATGCTCACTGGAAATACATAGAACCGCACAGCATGGAAGGGGAATACTTCATCCATTGCGAGTGCTGCAAGATAGTGGAAACATGAAAGGGAACGCAAAGGTTTATGGGATAGGGGCGGTGGTCTTGGCAGCCGTAGTCATAGCTGCGCTCTACATCTCTGGGGTATCCTGGGACTTTCTTGGTTTGATGCCGGAAGTCTGGGAAGGATGCACTTGGGAGCCTGTTGACTGCTGGGCATCCTGCGTCGAAGTTGAACCCCTCAGGGGAAGTTATGGCAGCCCCCATCAGTGCCCGACCGGGGCCGATGTAATCGGCTGCAGGGTGAGGCAACTTTCATTCCCTACTGGAATCAATGAAGCCCATGTTTACCAAGCTTGCTCCCAAGCAGGATGGTTTGGTGAATGGACTTGTCAAGGGTTCGTAAGGAAGACCTACAATGGCGACACCATAGAGAGGGGCCAATGGATTGTGGGCAATCTGCCAGGTGGCGGGGGCGTGAACATGGATATTGACATCAGGAGGAAAGTCCTCATGTCCTGCGGGACCGCAGCCTGCACGGGCGGGGGCGAACCGATACTTGGGGCGCAGGGATGCTCATGGAACCCGGGGGATTACGGCTATGTCTGGTCAGACGGAACAACCGGGGCCAAGTCGGTTACTGCCCTTAACACAGGATACAGGTATGTATGCTCACAGCATCTTGTTTCATGCCCAGCATTCTGCACCGACCCGATGCTCTGTTCGACACCATCCAACCTCAAGACGGTCACGGTCACATACCAGGGATCGCAGCACCCGGCCACGTGCAGAAGGGTGGGTTCGACCGCCCAGCTCGACATATACGGATGCAAGCCCGAGCAGACCTGCATAGCATCAGACCCGGCAACCGGGCAATGCACGGAATACGGCGACAAGACCTATGAGGGCAAGACCATAGGCCAGTGCGGCGTGCTATCAGTCCAGAACGCCGGTGAATGCTGCCAGAACTCCGACTGCGGTTCCATAGGGACATACTACTGCGACTGGGACTCTGTAAACAGCCGGGGAACGTGCAAGGCAATAGAGGATGACACGGAGATAGAATGCACATACGATTACGACTGCACCCAGACGGGGACGGGTTGCAGGGACAGGTATCTGCACACCACGGAATGCGTGAACAACCAGTGCAAGTTCAATTCGGAAGCTGTCGGATGCTGCAACATCCTTGACTGCCCGGACGGGTACTTCTGCAACTCGGAATACACATGCCAGGTCTCCCAGGAGGAGGAAAGGGATTGCCCCTTCGCCTGCTG
>Ga0315537_1003909_pt1 | contig 10970 bp, 13 predicted proteins | sample SalMarSW160270MG_FD_203091 | JGI IMG/M metagenome (GOLD analysis project Ga0315537, IMG submission 203091) | Salt marsh sediment microbial communities from the Plum Island Ecosystem LTER, Massachusetts, United States - Salt Marsh Sediment SW1602-70 ... | reverse complement strand
CGCCGGTAAGTCCGTACCCAAGGCGGTTATCAAAAAAAGCCTGGCCGTGGGCGCCGATGACCTTGTCGTCATCGAGGATGACATCTTCGAAGATGCCGCTAAAGAGTACGGGGAGGATATAGAGGCGACATCGCCGAGATAGCCTGCCGGGCGTCGTAAGGAGACTCAAGATGAAAATCACCGATAATATAAAATGCGCTGATTTCCCCTGCACGGATATAAATAAAGGCGAGTATCCCTTTACAACACGTGTAGCCTCAAACTCATCTTCCTCTCAATCCATAGTATCATATAAACCCCCCTGAACTCCCTAACCGATTTTCTGTTTATCAATTATGATTAGAGGAGGTTTATAATGCCTATAGAACAAGCCACTTTTGTATTATTATTACTCGTATTGGTTACAGTAATTTGGATAGGAATAATCATTATTAGAAAATTAGATAACTTTTCAACGGTCTTTCACAATATGAGAGATGATAGCAATAAGAAGGCCAATAAGGAAAACAATAAGGAAAACCTTAGCTAGCAATACCATAGTTGAGAATATTGAAGATACGACTACAATAGCGAAAATGCCTAGGAGGATAAATACAAATTTTTCAGTAATCTTGTTCATAATATCACCTCCATAATGTTGAATATCGCTATTATAGCGTAAAGAGGTCTTTATGTATATTGTTACTTGTGTATATAATACTCTTAGCCGATGGGCTAGGAGGATAATAGGAGTATGCAAAGGAGTTTATGGTTTCCCTTCTTATTGGCTCTCTGGACTATTGTTGCATGGGCTTCAGCTTTTACCTATCAATATACAGAGGAGGTTGGCATGGATACATTCGTAGCCTTCCTGCATCTGGAAAAGTTGATGGCGTATTTATATTACCCTGCTATTGTCGCACTGATAATACTTACCCTGATATTAGGAGTAATGATAATTAGGTGGTTATTACTAAGCACTAGGGCTACAATCATAACTATTAGGAATAAGACATTCAAACAAAAACTCATAGAACTTATGCAGTGGTTCTATAAGGGGAGCGAATGAGTTGGTTTAGGAATCACCTTAACTGGACTTGTATATTCACTAATGTCATTGTTGCGATATTGTTAGCCCAGTTGGACAATGACCCACCTTATTATTTCGCATTTTGGGCGTGGGTAGTAGTGTTGTATCCTATCGGGATTTGGGTGATTAAGAATAAGGGCAGGAGTTACCTATGGGCAATTATGATAATCTGGTCTGGTTTATTATTCCCCTTGTTACTTAAGAGTGCTAAAAATGTAAGCGGGGAGGCTGATAATGGATGAGCAAAGAGATAAAACAAGGCGTAAGAGAGGGGGGAGCAAGGCAGATATGAAAGTAGGCGAAATCAAGAAACAACATCACGCTATTAAAAGCAAAGAAGATAGATATGTTAAAGAACACCATCAAGGTAGCCACAAAATCACCAAAAAGGAATTTATGACAGTATTAACTAAGGCTGCACAGCCTGTCTCAGAGTGGCAACACGACCAAGAAGGGACAGAAACATCGGGGTCTCGTCCTTCCGATGGTTGTAACGAAACACATAAGAATCAAGGTAAGACTGGAGATAAAGAGGGCTAACCGAATGATTAACGCCGTCAATACCACGCTTGATGTTGCTCCAAAGGGACTCAACCGTGTTAACGTGGGCAATCCCAGAGACATACTGTTTGGCAGCGTGTTGCACGATTTGGTGAGCATAGCCAAGTATTTCAACCTTATTATAGCTGGGAAGTTCATCCGTAAAGATAATGGTTTTGTTTTCCCTAGCTACCCTTCGTTCTATCATCGGAAGCAAGGTAGCGGATTTGACATTGGGGACTACCTGAGCGATAGCGTTTCCCTTGCGTTCAACCATGCCCATGACAACCGACTTGCCCTCAGCCCCCCGACCACGCTTGCCATGCCTTTTACCGCCGATGTAAGTCTCGTCAACCTCAACATGACCGCTAAGAGGGTTGACATCTTCCGCCATGAGTTTGCGAACCTGATTGAATATACGCCACGCTGTTTTGTAGGTGACACCCAGTTCCCTTTCAAGTTGCTTGGCGGAGATACCTGTTTTGGTGGAAGCCATCAGGAATATAGCGTGAAACCAAGAACGAAGCGAAGTATCCGATTTGTGAAAGATAGTACCAGCCGTAGGGGAAACATGCGAACCGCAAAATTGGCAGGAATACACCTTACGGCTTGGTATGCGATAGTGGGGAGTAACCTTCTGGCATTTCTGGCAGTAAACACCCTTTGGGTAGCGTGCCTTAAAGAGATAGTCAAGGCAAGCATCATCGGTAGGGAATTGTTTGTTAAAATCTTTGATAGTGTAGGTTTTCATATCCTTTTCTCCAATCTAACTTTATACCTAAATTATATACTAAAACCTACGTGCTGTCAAGGGATAAAACATAAAGATTTTATAAAGAATTACGTGTTATGAGGGGATAATTGCCTAAATAAAAATAACTATATGCTCCCTTCCGCGGAAATCGACCCCGAAAAAATAAAAGTCCTGATGATTACGGAATCCCCGCCCAATGATAAGGCGGACTACTTTTACGCGGAAGGCAATCCATTTTATTTACAGACCACCCTCCAGGCCTTCAAAGACGCCGGGGCGGACGTAGCCTCCATGCAGGACATCCTTGATATGGGGGTGTATATCACCACCGCCATAAAGTGCGGCAAGACGGGATACGCCGTTTCGCCGGACACCATGAAAAACTGCTCTAAAATACTGGAACAGGAAATAACTCTATTCCGGAACGTTAAGGTCTTCATGCTCATGGGTGATGTGGCGATAAAGATGATGAACAATATCTGGAAACAGCAGACGGGGAAGAAGGTAATACCCGCCGGCTCCACGTACAAAATAAGGGGGCAGGAATACTATCTGGGAGATAAAAGGGTGTTCCCGTCTTATACCCCGGCGGGTAAAAATTTCCTCATTGAAAAGTCCAAGAGGAGAATGGTGGCCGGGGATATCCGGGAGGCGTTGAAACTGATATCATAGCTCCCGAAGACTATTAAATCCCGAAAGGAGAAAAACAAAATGGCAGAGAAAATGGAATGGATGGTAAGCGGAGACTGCACCGAGGCCTGCACCTCGCCGCCGGTTTGCCCCTATTACTGGGGTTCCAGCACACCGACTGATCTCCACGACGGCGTCAATCAATGCGAAGGCGCTTTTACCTTCCACATCAAAGAGGGATATTACCACGATACCGACTTGAGCGGCCTGAATGCCGGCTTCGGCTTCAATTCGCCCGTAGGCGGTATCACCGCGCAGGCCCCGTGGAAAACAATACTCTATATCGACTCGGAGGCGGACGATAAACAGGCCGCCGCGCTGGAAAAGATTTTCACCACTGCCTGGTCGATCATGGGGGAAGTGCTCAAGGTAAAACGCGCCGCGATAACCTTTATAAAAGAGCCGGTAGGGTCGGCGTCACCGCCCGGCTATAAGCACACCGTCGCGTGGCATGGCACCTACAACATGAAGGCCGAACCCATCATGACCATGAACGGGCTGCCCAGATATATCAGCGGTATGATGGGCGGCTTAATCTACGTGGGCAAGTCTGCGGAAAACAGGTTCAGCGATGCCGACCTGCCACGGGGCAGCTGGGACCGGCCGGAAATGAGCAACACCTACTACGAGTTCGCGCTCAATCCGGAACAGCTCCAGTGGGTTCCCTAGCATCAGATAGTACTATATTGCAATTTAGTTAAAGCTATGTTAAATTGCAGAGTAAATAATATGAACGGATTTTATCTGGCTCTTTTTATATCAGCCAAATAATCACGTGTATGTAATACCTTGAAATTTCACCAGCAACCCGCTAATATGTTTGGGTAAACTAATAACCGGGTAGAAACATAGAGTACCGATGCCGGAGGGCTTAAAACTCAATATAAGTCTGGGAGGTTAATAAACATGGCGAAGGATTTATGCAAAACGCTGGCTGACCTGAAGGAAGACGAGGCGCTGGCAATCGTAGAGGAAAGGCTCAAAGCAGGCGGCGACCCCATGGGAATCCTCAACGACGCCAGCCGTGCCATGGAAATCGTGGGCACTCGTTTCTCTAAAAGCGAGTACTTCATTCCCGATCTGGTATATTCCGGCGAAATACTGAAGAAAATCAACGAGATGGTCAAACCCAAGCTGACCACAGAAGGAGGAGCCAAAAAGGGCGGCAAGGTAATCATCGGCACGGTTGCCGGTGACATACATGACATCGGCAAAGATATCGTCGTCTTCATGCTTGATGTCAGCGGCTTTGACGTCATCGACCTCGGTGTCGATGTCCCGGCGCAGAAATTCATCGATAAGATAAAGGAGACCAGCGCCCCCGTCATCGGCCTGAGCGGGTTCCTGACACTGGCCTATGACTCCATGAAACAGACCATCGAAGCTATTAAAACCGCCGGACTCAGGGATAAGACCAAGGTAATGATTGGCGGCGGCCAGATGAGCGATGAGATAAAAAAGTACACCGGCGCCGATGCTTACGGCAAGGATGCCGTGGTCGCCGTGTCCCTAGCCAGGAAATGGGCCGGGGCAAAGTAAATAATCCACACCGTATAACGTGCAGGTGGAAATAATACAAAAAGGAAGTGGTAAGAGATGACATCGGAAGAAAAGCATGAAGCGCTGTTTGCCAAGTGGATTTCACCGAAAGACCCTGAGGGGAATGACCTTAAGTTCCAGAGCCCCCAAGCCGAAAAGGCGTTCAAGGAGAGAATAACCCGGATAAAAGACGCCATTCAGATGAAGAAGCTGCCGGATAGGGTGCCGGTGTTCGTCGCTCCTAGCTTCTTCCCCGCTTATTATGCTGGAATAACTCCTCAAGAAGCCATGTATGACTACGACAAGTGCAGCATGGCATTCAAAAAATTTATCATGGACTTTGAGCCTGATGGGAACCTGGGCGCGTATGTACCCGGACCCGGGAAGTTCTTTGAGATCCTTGACTACAAGTTATATTCCTGGCCGGGCCATGGAGTCGCGCCTGAGCAGTCGTACCAGTGTAATGAAGGCGAGTATATGACGGCCGATGAGTATGACAAACTGATTGAGGACCCTTCTAATTATTTCACACATAGCTACCTGCCACGTGTCTTCGGCAAACTTGATGGTTTCCAGATGCTCCCGACTCTCACCGGCATACTTGAAATGTACGGGGTCGCCATGAACTTCATCCCCTTTGGTCTACCTCCTGTTCAAGCCACCTATAAGGCGCTTTTTGATGCCGGCGCTGAAGCCCTGAAATGGATGGGAGCCATGGGTGCCTTCAATGGCGAGATAACCGCCGCCGGATACCCGATCATAGCCGCCGGCTATACCAAGGCGCCCTTTGATGTAGTTGGCGATACCCTAAGGGGCACCCGGGGATTAATGGTGGATATGTACCGCCAGCCGGACAAGCTCCTCGAAGCCCTGGACAGGCTGACCCCGATAATGATTAAGATGGGGGTAGACACAGCTATGATGGCTGGACACCCCATAATATTCATGCCTCTGCATAAAGGCGCTGATGGCTTCCTCTCCGATGAACAGTTCAAGAAGTTCTACTGGCCTACCTTTAGAAAAGTCATGATGGGCTTGATTGCCGAGGGGGTTGTACCGATGCCGGCGATGGAGGGTCACTGGACCACGCGTCTGGAGATTATGAGCGACTTACCCAAGGGCAAGACCCTGTGGATGGTCGACCAGAGCGACATAGCTAAAGCCAAGAAAACAATCGGCAAGGTTGGTTGCCTGTTCGGCAACGTGCCCTCCGACCTGTTGGTCGTCGGCACACCCCAGCAGGTGAAGGACTACGTCAAGAACCTCATCGATACCTGCGCCAAGGGCGGCGGTTATATCGTGAGCAATGGCGCTTTCTTTGATCAGGCCAAACCGGAGAACGTCCACGCCATGGTTGACGCCGCCAGGGAATACGGCGTTTATTAGCGGACACGTAACAGGCTAAGACTGTAAAATAATAGCTGAAAAGAGGGTGTGTACCGGGGCATGTTCTACGGGCACACCCTCCCCGTTAATGCCACCCCGAGGTTAAAATATGCCCGTAGTCAAAGATATCAGCCTTAACCTGAAAAAGAGTGAAGTCCTGCGCCGTGGAGGGTTCAGGGGATATTCCAAGGCCAGACTCGAGATTCAAAGCCAGGTCGAGGCGCTGCTTGAAGACGTAAGCGACTCCAACCTGATGAACCCGACCGCCGCCTTTGATACCTACCCGGTGACCGGAATGACCCCCGAGCGTGTTTCGCTGGAAGGCAACGCGTCAGTAAACGGCACCCTGCTGCCTTCGACCTTCCCGGAAGCTAAAGAGCTCGTTGCCATCGTCTGTACCGTCGGCCCGGAACTGGAAAAACAGGTGACGGAATACAGCCGTGGCGGTGAGACCCTGCGGGCAATGCTGCTGGACGGCATCGGGAGCGCCGCCGTGGATACGTTAATTATAGAGGTCTGTCACCAAATCGCCGGTGAGGCCTCGGGGCGCGGCCTCCAGGCGGGCAGTCCGGTAGCCCCGGGCATGCCCGGCTTAGCCATCACGGAACAGCGGAATATACTGGAGCTGGCCCATGCCGGAGAAATCGGCGTGAGCCTGACATCCTCGGGCATCATGGTGCCCCGAAAGTCGGCTTCCATGATACTCGCCCTGGGTCCCAGGATGAAAACGTGGACACAGGCCGAAATATGCGCCCGCTGCAACCTCCGGGAAACCTGCCCCTACAGCGTTATCAAGTAAAGAGACTCATAAAAACGGCTGCTTTGTTTTAAGGTGATTTCGTAGTAGAATGCTGCTAAAGTCAATTAGTCCCATACACTTCGAGGAAGAGCAATTGAAAATATCGCGTATCATATGCAGGTTATCCCTGCTGATAGTTCTCGCCGTTACGTTCATCGCTTTGCCAAATCCGCTAAAGGCCGACGGTGGACCGGTTGTCGGTCCTCACCTCTGGGCATTGTTAAAGGAAGGGCACCAGATTGCCGTTATCACGCTAAGGGACACGGAGACGGCGGAGGTCGACCTGTTCATTTCCCTGCTGGACAGCACGGGTGAATCTCACGAAGTAGTCTTCTTCGTGCCCCTCGGATTTACGCCCGACAGGTTCAGCGTCTACGAGGAGAACTCCCTGACCTTCGACAGGCGTAAAACGGAAGGCTGGGACACCATCATTCACCAAGACGCCCAGAGAAAGCAAATGGCCGTGAATTCATTGTTCGGGGCAACGCTGCTGACCAACGGCATCTGGCTGCTCCCGCTGTGGATTCCCGTTATTCTTTCCGGCTGTGCCGCCCCGCCGCCGGAGGCGACTTTCGAGACGGACAGCACGCAGGTAGATATCTACGGACTGAACGACGATACCGACCTCGAAGGCTTGATAAGCACCACCGGACTGGACCCCTCGGTGCGGGAAACCCTGATACGTCTGCGCGGACAGAAAATCGCCGTGGTTACCCTCCAGACACAGGTGCAGGGCGTGGGAGACGGCTCCGATGGCAGCCGGGACTTCGGCGAGCCGGGCATTCACCTCTACTGGACTACCACGCTGGCACCCGGCGAATCCGGGGCTACTTACGCCTATCCGCTGGGGACGGGAGCCGCCTGGTCACACCCCATCGAGATGACCCGCGTATATGTAGCGGCCGCGCCGGGGATAGACTTCAGCGTGCAGTACCCCAAACTGGGCCTTAACGCCTCGGGGCATTCAGGCACACGGCAGCGAATCGGCGATTACTTTAACGTCGCCGCCTACGCCGTAGACGAGGCATACAGCGATTACTGGCACGTCTGGCGGGCAACCTATACCCGGAGCAACGCGGCGGAGGATATAATCATTACCGTCAGGCCGCAGAGCGTCTGGAGTAAAGTGCACCGGGGACTGCAGTCGGCGGGAACCGGAACGGTGGCTTTAGTATTCGGCCTTATCATATCACTGGGCTTCTGGCTGCTGGGCTGGCGCTACCTGATGCCGCGCCTGCTCCGCACAAGCTCCCCGGTGGAAATCAGCCAATTGTGGGCAACCGGGTTAAAGTATATCGGCATTAACCTGGGACTATTGATTCCAGGCGCGATTTTATACATGATATGGTCTTTTTCCGGGAGCAACCTGGTGCTGGCCTTCCTGTTTATACTTTTCGGAGGGGTCAGCGTCATTATCTACGCCGCCAGCCGCTTCCGCCAACTGGGCAGCGGCAGGTTCCAGGCGTTAAGAGCCTTTATCCTGGTGACTCTGGCCAGCAACGGCGCCTACCTGATATTCGCCGTTATATTCGCGGCGCTTACCAGTGTTATCTAGGTATATGAATTATTGACCGACCGTAAGTATACGGCCTGTCTCTATAGCATTACGGTGCCGCCGTCGACATACATAACCTGCCCCGATATGAAATCAGAGTCCGCCGAGGCCAGGAATACCGCCGCCCCCACCAGGTCGCCCGGCTGCTCGCGCCGACTCAACGATTGTTCCGCGGTAGCCAGTTCGAACGTCTGGTCACTGCCTTCCTGGTTTAAACTGGCTTCGGAAGCCGTGTATCCCGGCGCGATGGCGTTGACATTGATGTTCGAGGCGCCCAGAGCGTGGGCCAGGGCGTGAGTCATCGTGTAAACGGCCCCTTTACTGCACGAATACGGGATAAAGAACGAAGCCGCGGGTACCCGGGCGACATTAGAAGCTACATTGATAATTTTGCCTTTGCCCGCTTTTTCCATCAGGGGAACTATTGCCTTACAGACCAGCCAGGTTCCCCGGACATTCACCGTTAAGATTCGGTCCCATTCTTCGGTCGTCCAGAGATTCCACGGCTTGGCATTAAGGCCGCCCCATACGGCAGCATTATTAAGGAGTATATCCACCCTGCCGTACTTCTTCATAACCTCATCCGCTATCTTCTGGGGCTGGTCCTCGTGGGCAATATCGGCCTCCACTATGGCTACTTCCCCGCCTTTAGCTTTTACCTCATTAACCGTGCCTTCAGCCCTTTTAAGATTAGTGGTAGTTAACAGCAATTTGGCCCCTTCTTCGGCAAATCTTAAGGCAAATGCCTTCCCGATGCCGCGGCTGGCCCCGGTGATGATGGCTACCTTGTCCTGTAATACTGGTGACATATCTACCTCCTTTTAATTATCTACGATTTAAACCCGCATATATTATATTATATTATTCTATGTTTTTCTCTTATCCCGCCGGACGGTATCAGCCGTCTCATCTTACTCACCCGCACGTGCCTGATAATAACATTTATTGGATGACGTAACCGAGAACAAGCAACCTAGAAAAATCTACATCACCGCTTCACGCGTGTCAAGTTTACGGCTTCTATACAATTATTCGTTTTAGGTTTGACAATACCACGCGGCTAGCCTATTATTTATTATGTTGTCCTCCCCCATTTTATACAGGTGAGACTTCACGGGGCGTAGCGCAGCTTGGTAGCGCGTCTGAATGGGGTTCAGAAGGTCCCCGGTTCAAATCCGGGCGCCCCGACCATACACTCAAGATTGAGTGCCGAGACCATCTGATACCTCAAGAAAGCCACAGGTGGTTGAATTCAACAGAGACCATCTGATACAATAACTTCAGGGCGGGTCCGCGAATGAAAAATGGTTACTTACACACGCCCAACAGCACAGCCAGGGACATCTCTCAAGTCTCTGGTGACAGGATTCGTACTCACCAAACAAACCGAGGGTAAAAGTCCGCGTACGGTAGAATTCTACTCGGAAAACCTCAAGCGTTTCCTCTGGTATGCCCAATTAAAAGAATGGTCTGATGATATCCGTATGCTTACCGAATGGGACATACGAGAGTTTCTAGGCTATGTAGCTAACGAGACGAATAGATGGGGACTTAAGGGAAACGGCTCTGAACCTGCCCTGCAAAAGTCACTAACACGGATATATTCTGCAGATTTATATTACTGGTGGCATCGAAGACCTGGAAATCTATCGTCAGGTCTGTTTCAGGGTCGATGATTATAGTATCTGTTTCTGAAATATCTTGACCGTTCACCGATAATCGGAGAGAGAAATCGTCGGCTGCACAGGTATCGGAATCCACTATCGCCAGCAATGCCAATGCCAGCAATGCCAATGCCATCCACCGGGTGATTATTCTAATAACCATATGCGTTTATTTATACACCGTCACCAGAAACCTCAAGGTTTCATGGATACTGACTTTTCGATAGTCCCGACGAGTGCCCGGATAGAGCTGGAGCCCTGAAAAGACATACCGGCAAGCCGCCCCCGGAGATTATCGCAAACCCCCGCATATCCAACTAGAGAGAATCGAGGTCTTCACGCGGGGTTAAGGGCAACCCGCCGCCGGCGTTTATAGACTCCCCGGTAACATAAGATGATAGTTCTGATGCCAGGAACAACGCCACCCCCGCTATTTCCTCCGGCGTACCCATCCTCTGCATGGGCACCTTGGCGTCCAGCATCTTGAAAAAGGCCTCCCCTTCTTCTTTTGTCATTTCCTTCAGCATCTCGTTAAAAAACTCCGAACGTATCGGCCCCGGCAGAATGGCGTTTACCGTGATATTAAAGGGGGCCAGTTCGAAAGCCAGGTTTATTGTTAATGAAACGACCCCTCCTTTAGCCGCATGATAATGAACGATAGGCGCGGGCGGATGGATGGCGCCCATCGAAGAGACATTGATAATTTTGCCGTATTTGTTCTTCTTCATAATGGGAACGACTTCCCGGCAGCATAAAAACTGGCCTTTCAGGTTAACGCCGACAACCCTGTCCCAGTCCTGCTCGCTCGTATCCTCAATCGCCCCCTCTTTCCCTCCCGTTATCCCGCCCGCGTTATTCACGAGGATATCGATTCTGCCGAATTCTTTAATAGTCCGCGCCACCATATCTTTTACCCCGGCGCTGTTTGAAACATCAGCCGCTATCGCCAGGGACCGGCGACCCAGCGCTTTAAC
>Ga0315537_1003904_pt1:7500-10975 | contig 10975 bp, 5 predicted proteins | sample SalMarSW160270MG_FD_203091 | JGI IMG/M metagenome (GOLD analysis project Ga0315537, IMG submission 203091) | Salt marsh sediment microbial communities from the Plum Island Ecosystem LTER, Massachusetts, United States - Salt Marsh Sediment SW1602-70 ... | reverse complement strand
CATAGAATGCCGGAGTCTCTAAATTGGCTTGATGGCGTCCGTCTTAAACTGAACTTTCAATAGGACCAAGTTCGAAATTATTATATTCATATGACGGTTAAACCTATCGCGAAAATCGGTGTTGAATTTATATAATGAGGGCAGGCCGATAATTTGGTTTGCCCTTTTTCTTTCAAAGCCAAGGATTCAGGGCTCCTCGTTCAAAAAATAAAAGAAAGAGAATCTCTGGAAAGGAATAACCCTTGACTTTCGGTTATATAAAAGATTATATTAAATAAACAGATTATGAGGTGTAATGTTGGATAACGAGTTTATTTTAAGACAATTTGAAGAAATTGAAAAAAAAGTTGAAAAATTAATCGACATTAATAAATCGCTTGAGGAGACAAACCTAGAATCTAGGAATAAAATTAAGAGATTAGAGGAAGAGCTTCAAAGTAAGGTTGATGCTGAAACCAATTACACACAAGAGAAAGCTTTGATCCGGTCAAAGATTGATAGTCTTTTGGTCAGACTAGAGGATATTGCTGAGATTGAATAGCGGCCAAAAGGGATGATCTTAGAAAGGTAGAAGAACTTATTCATTGGGACAACTTGTAACAATAGAACTTTTTGGGCAGCCTTATACGTTTAAAACAGAATCGGACATAACCAATGCCAAAGAGGTTGCTGATTACCTCGTCGAAGAAGTGAGCAAGGTTGAAACTCAACATTCGAGCAAATCATCTGTTACCAAATTTGCGACTTTGATTTTAGCTGCACTTAACATTGCTAATGAAAATATTGAGAGAAAAAGATTTTATTCAGATTTGTTGGCAAATATTTCTAAAAAATCCGCCAACCTGATCCGTGCATTGGATGTTGCAGTAAATGATTAAAGGTTTTTAACAAGTTGATACCACGAATATGTGATAAGTTGTTCTTTCCCGTTCCTCCCTTAATGTCTGCATTTATCAAAGACAAATTTAGGCAGTTTTTGTTATCCTCCCGGGATAGAATGTGATCTTGATGTTTTTTAAACCAGGCGTTTGACCCCTGCCGTGTTTGTGATTGGAAGATGTCCCTTGACCCAACATCTATTTAAAGGGAGCCTTTCCTGATTTTGGTGCGCATGTTCTGCTCGTACAGAAAAGCCTGAAGAAATTACAAGGCGCCCACTTTATTCTTTTGGTTCAAAGACCTCCCAACACGGCATTGTGGCAGGGGTCCTGCTCAATTCAGATCTATCAATCTGATACGGCGGGAAGTGCCGACACAAAACTGTTGATACATCAAGTGCACACAGATATAAGCACTTTATGAAACACCTTACCTTTCTTTTCCTCATTATCTCATTCATAATCTGCATCATTATAACATTCTTCATAAGTCGTATCGTAAAACGGGCAATTTAGTTTTATCTGATATCAAATTTAACCTATTGAACTTTCAGGTAAAACGTAAAGGTTTAATCTTGATGAGAGTGTTACATATAAATATTTTCGGGGAGTAGGCTAATGAATGAATATAATTTATTAATAGGGATGATCGCATTCGTTCTCGGCTTTGCAATTGCCTATTGGGTTAAAGGGATAATTGTAGCTCAGAAAGTTAAGGCAGCTCAAAGGGAGACTTCGCGAATATTAGAAGATGCCAAGAGGAGATCAGCGACTCTAATAAAAGAAGCCCAACTGGAGGTTAAAGACAAACTTTTCAAGATGAAAAGTGACTTTGATGCTGATACCAAAGAAACTATAAATGAATTGAAAAAAAAAGATCAACGGTTGATACAAAAAGAAGAGAATATCGACCGGAAGATAGATCAATTCGAACGCAGAGAACGGGATATTTCGCGAAAAGAGAAAAATCTTGGGATAAGAGAGGAAGAAATAGAGCGAACTCAAATTACATATAATCAACTTATTGAAGAACAAAAAAGACAGCTCGAAAAGATTTCTGGCTTAACGGCGGAACAGGCCAAGGAACTTCTTGTCAGAGCCATGGAAAACGAGGCGCGATATGAAGGTGCCAAGATTATCAAAAGGATAGAGAATGAAACAAAAGAACAGGCGGATAAAAAAGCCACAAAGATCATGGCTACAGCCATTCAAAGATACGCCGGAGATTTCGTCGCTGAACACACTGTTTCAGTGGTTCAACTCCCAAACGATGAGATGAAAGGGCGAATAATCGGCAGGGAAGGTCGAAATATTCGTGCACTTGAGGCGGCAACCGGTATTGATCTTATCATAGATGATACGCCTGAGGCGGTTATTTTGTCCGGTTTTAATCCGGTTCGACGTGAGGTTGCTAGGCTTTCACTCATGCGGTTAATAGCGGACGGTCGGATTCATCCGGCCCGCATTGAGGATGTTGTTAAAAAAGTAGGGAAAGAAGTTGATTTAACCATAAAAGAAGCTGGGGAACAGGCGGCGTTTGATTTGGGTGTTCACGGTATTCATAGCGAACTTATCAACTATATCGGCCGGTTAAAGTTTCGTACCAGTTATGCTCAGAATGTTCTGCAGCATTCGGTTGAGGTGGGTGTTATAAGTGGTATTATGGCGTCTGAATTGGGACTTAACTCGAAACTGGCGAGACGAATGGGATTGTTGCATGATATCGGAAAGGCGATCGATCGCGAGGTTGAAGGCCAACACGCTATAATCGGTTCTAAGCTCGCAAAAAAATACGGTGAAACACCTGAGGTCGTGCATGCCATTGCTGCTCATCATGAGGATGTCCCGCCGAGCTCGGTGTATGACTTGTTGATACAAGCTGCAGATGCTTTATCAGGGGCAAGACCTGGTGCTCGTAAGGAACTGCTTGAAAATTATATCAAAAGGTTGGAAGATCTTGAAAACATAGCAAAATCATTTAATGGGGTTGCCAATACTTATGCTATTCAGGCCGGAAGGGAGCTTAGGGTTATCGTGGAAAGTGGTATCATTTCTGATGAAGAGGCGACGCTTCTCAGTAGAGATATTGCCAAAAAAATTGAGGAGTCTCTAACCTTTCCAGGGCAGATCAAGGTTACGGTCATACGTGAAACCCGGGCGGTAGAGTATGCAAATAAATAGGTTGAAAATTATAAATGAGGTAAAAATAACATGTCGAATTTGATCGATATTTTTAAAAAAAGAGGTTTTATTGATCAGACAACACATGAGAAAGCGCTGGACGAGTATCTCGAAGCCGGACAAGTCACTTGTTATATCGGTTTTGATCCTACAGCATCCAGTCTCCATGTGGGGAGCCTTGTTCCGATAATGTCACTTGCACACATGCAAAGACACAGGCATCGCCCTATAGCGCTTATAGGAGGCGGGACGGGCCTTGTGGGTGATCCGAGTGGAAAGACAGAGATGCGTAAGCTTCTAACACCTGAGCTGGTGGATGAGAACGCAACGGGTATTAAAAAACAGCTGTCTCGTTTCATCGACTTTGGCGATGACAAGGCGCTGATGTTGAACAATGCCGATTGGTTGACTAAATT
>Ga0315537_1003904_pt1:0-2500 | contig 10975 bp, 5 predicted proteins | sample SalMarSW160270MG_FD_203091 | JGI IMG/M metagenome (GOLD analysis project Ga0315537, IMG submission 203091) | Salt marsh sediment microbial communities from the Plum Island Ecosystem LTER, Massachusetts, United States - Salt Marsh Sediment SW1602-70 ... | reverse complement strand
TCGGGTTGAAGGTTGACCGTAAGGACAGCTGAACTGGACAGAAGAGACCATGCTGACATGAGTAACGATAAAGCGGGTGAAAAACCCGCTCGCCGAAAACCTAAGGTTTCCTGAGTAAAGCTAATCTGCTCAGGGTTAGTCGATCCCTAAGCCGAGGCCGAAAGGCGTAGGTAATGGAAAACAGGTTAATATTCCTGTACCACCCGGTTATCAATGTCCCTTCGGGGATGAGAGTGATGGGGGGACGCAGAAGGGTAGGTCATCCATCTGTTGGAATAGGTGGTTCAAGCTTGTAGGCAGAAAGGATAGGCAAATCCGTCCTTTTATTTAAATGCTAAGAAGCGATGAGGAGAGACTTTGTCTCATAAACTGATTGATCCCGCACTGACAAGAAAAGTCTCTAGCGAGATAATTAGGTGATCGTACCGCAAACCGACTCAGGTAGGTAGGGAGAGAATCCTAAGGCGATTGAGAGAACCCTGGTTAAGGAACTCGGCAAAATGACACCGTAACTTCGGGAGAAGGTGTGCCCTCGTCAGGTGAAGCAAACTGATTTTATTATCGGGCATGTGGAGCTGAGGAGGGCCGCAGAGAAATGGCGGTAGCGACTGTTTACTAAAAACATAGGACTCTGCTAAGTCGTAAGACAATGTATAGGGTCTGACGCCTGCCCGGTGCTGGAAGGTTAAGGGGATTTGTTAGTGGTCTTCGGACTGCGAAGCTTTGAACCGAAGCCCCAGTAAACGGCGGCCGTAACTATAACGGTCCTAAGGTAGCGAAATTCCTTGTCGGGTAAGTTCCGACCTGCACGAATGGCGTAACGACTTCCGCACTGTCTCAACCAGGGACTCAGTGAAATTGTATTGGCGGTGAAGATGCCGTCTACCCGCGAAAAGACGGAAAGACCCCGGCACCTTTACTACAGCTTGACATTGAATTTTGGAATAACATGTGTAGGATAGGTGGGAGGCTTTGAAGTCCCGACGCCAGTCGGGATGGAGCCATCCTTGAAATACCACCCTTGTTATTTTAGGGTTCTAACTTCGACCCGTTATCCGGGCGAAAGACAGTGTCTGGTGGGTAGTTTGACTGGGGCGGTCGCCTCCCAAAGAGTAACGGAGGCGCGCGAAGGTTCCCTCAGGCTGATTGGAAACCAGCCGTGGAGTGTAAAGGCATAAGGGAGCTTGACTGCGAGAGATACATCTCAAGCAGGTACGAAAGTAGGTCTTAGTGATCCGGCGGTTCTGTATGGAAGGGCCGTCGCTCAACGGATAAAAGGTACGCCGGGGATAACAGGCTCATCGCCCCCAAGAGTTCACATCGACGGGGCGGTTTGGCACCTCGATGTCGGCTCATCACATCCTGGGGCTGGAGCAGGTCCCAAGGGTTTGGCTGTTCGCCAATTAAAGTGGTACGTGAGCTGGGTTTAAAACGTCGTGAGACAGTTTGGTCCCTATCTTTCGTGGGCGCAGGATATTTGAGAGGATCTGTTCCTAGTACGAGAGGACCGGAATGGACGAACCAATGGTGTTCCAGTTGTCGCGCCAGCGGCATTGCTGGGTAGCTAAGTTCGGAATGGATAACCGCTGAAAGCATCTAAGCGGGAAGCCGACCTCAAGATAAGATATCCCTTGAGTATGGAAACATACTCAACTGAAGACCCCTTGAAGACCACAAGGTTGATAGGCCAGAGGTGTAAGTGCGGCAACGCATTTAGCTTACTGGTACTAATAGGTCGTGAGGCTTGGCCACAAAATAATTTACATAATCGTTCTGAACATTTTTTTGTGCTTATATTTAAATTGTTGCTACACTGAAAGTAATAGTTTTTTCGGTGGCAATAGCAAAGAGGAAACACCCGTTCCCATCCCGAACACGGAAGTTAAGCTCTTTTGCGCCGATGGTACTGCTTGGGAGGCTGAGTGGGAGAGTAGGACGCTGCCGAAAAATTTTTATATAGCCCGGAATCACCAATTTTTTAGTCAAGTGATTCCGGGTTTTTTTTTGATAAGAATTGTGTCTTTCCAGCAAGCTTGTCCTTGGGTTATCCATAAAGCTTATAATGTTTGCAGCGTTTGGGGAGTAAGGAACGCATTAAGATCTGACTCTTATTTTTCTATAATAAAAAAACGAACTGGAACTTATCAGGATCAGGAAAAGCAATGTGGGTAAAGCGCCAAGGTGCAGCAATATCCAGCTAAGACCTATCAGGGGTATAAGACTCCAGCGTACCATCGCCCGCAGGGTGTCATGGTCGGCAATGAAGTCAGCCACAGGTGGTGAGTACCTGTAATAGGCATTTACAAAAACACGGCCGATTTTAAAGGGCATAAGATAAAGGTCACGGAATCGTCGTAAAAGCCGCACATGTTTTTCAAATTTTGAACCAAAAGCCGCGGTAGCGATAAAACATCCACTGCTCCCACCACTACTTGAGCCGGTAACCGTGTATGAACTCCCCCCAGAGGCGGCAATTCCGCCCGGATCGACAATCACCCCA
>Ga0315537_1003901_pt1 | contig 10982 bp, 11 predicted proteins | sample SalMarSW160270MG_FD_203091 | JGI IMG/M metagenome (GOLD analysis project Ga0315537, IMG submission 203091) | Salt marsh sediment microbial communities from the Plum Island Ecosystem LTER, Massachusetts, United States - Salt Marsh Sediment SW1602-70 ... | reverse complement strand
CCCGCCCGTTATCGGTCAGATTGATTGTATTTTCTTTTTCACTGATGACATAGTACAGGGTTTCATCGATAAGGTGCGACTTTTTATCCCTGAGATAATCGGATTCCACTCTGTTAATCAGGCTTATTATTCCCGGTTCCTTTGACAGCTTTAAATACTTCTTATTTTTCGGGGCCCCGCGACTGGCTGACAGCAGGAGTTCTCCGGCCTGGTACTCGTCGTCATGGTTGCCGGCCTGGAGGAGTTTTTCCGCCCGGGCGATTTTTTCATTTATGAGGTTGGTCTGTTTACGAACCAAGGTGCTGACGGTCGGCCGCATCTCAGCGTACCTTTCGTGGATGCTGCTTTTAACGGGACCGGATATAATCAACGGGGTTCGCGCTTCATCGATTAGGACCGAATCGACCTCATCGACGATAGCGTAGTTATATCCGCGATGCACACGTTCCTCGGCCGTTTGAGCCATGTTGTCGCGGAGATAGTCAAAACCGAATTCGTTATTGGTGCCGTAAGTAATATCTTTCTGATATTCCACCTTGCGCTCGGCACTGTCCATCTCATTCTGGATACATCCTACCGTAAGGCCGAGATATTTGAAAATCATCCCCATCCATTCGCTGTCACGTTTGGCGAGGTAATCGTTGACCGTCACGATATGCACTCCCTTGCCGGAGAGAGCGTTAAGATATGTCGGAAGCGTAGCCACCAGCGTTTTGCCCTCACCGGTGGCCATCTCGGAGATTTTTCCCTGATGCAACACGACGCCGCCCATCAGCTGGACATCGTAGGGAACCATATTCCATTCAGTTTCGATGCCGACCACGTCCCAGGTCGTGCCCGCCAGGCGCCGACAGGCATCTTTGACCACGGCAAATGCTTCGGGAAGCACATCATCGAGCGTTTCACCCTCGGCCAGCCGTTTCCGGAATTCGTCGGTTTTGGCTTTCAGTTCATCGTCCGACAGCGACGTTAATTTTTCATAGCTTTCATTAATTTCGTCAACGATCGGGCGGAGCTTTTTGACATCGCGATCATGTTTGGTGCCGAAGATTTTTGTTATGACATTAGGCATACAAAACCTTTTTTATTTTCAAATTCGATGGTCAAATATAAGGTTTAAACCATATATATCAACCGGATTTGCGAAAATTAAAGGCGCTCGGTTTTATTTTCGACCCTGGAGTTTTTTCCTAAAGTCATTCCAAATAGTTTCATAATAGTCATTGGCGGGATCCTGTTCCATGGCCTCCTCCATCAGGTTGACTGCGGTCTTTGTATCCCCGAGAGCATCATAAATTTCTGCGGCGGTTTTTATCGTCTTGCCTTTGAACGGACCTTCCGTAGCGAGTTGGGCGGCCTGAAGGGCATATTTTTTCGCTTCAATCAAATTTATTTTTCGCTCCAGACACCATTCGGCAAAATTGTAGAACTTGTCCGGATTGGTTTCCCAGCCTTCTCCAAGCGACGCTTTTTTTATTTCCAGCGCTTTAGCGGTATCGTTTTCAACATGAAGAGCAAAGTCCATTTTAAATTCATCATGATACTGTGTGTATTTTTCGTTATTGCCTCGGGCCGTGATATCCAATCCGGCCTGAATGTATTTAGCCAATTTCCCCGTTCCATCCAGTTTTCGGGCAACACGGCTGATGACCCTGACCATCTTGATGACACTTTCCGGTTTTTTATTTCTCAGATTCAATACCGCATCGGCCGACGGCAGAATCTCTTCGAACGGGATTTCATAATCCCAGGCCGCGGAAGCCATATTTTGAAATATGTTATATTCATAATCTATAGCCGGACTGCCGCCGAGTTTTTTTGCCTGTTGATAATAATCTACCGCTTTCAAATATTCTTTTGTATCGGAATAGTATCCGGCCAGAAATAAGGCGTCGGACGGATTCGGTTTACTGTTGAAATTAATCTCCCGATCTTTAATAGTCGTCAAATCCGAAAGCGCCATCTTTAACATGCTCACAAACCGATTGGCGCCGTTATATCCGACCCAGCGCCTGATAACCTCGCCTTTGCTGTTGGCGAGGACAAACACCGGGTAAGTGTTACCGACTTTGTATTCTTCGGAAAGAGCGATGCCCTCGCCCTCTCTTACATTGAGAGAAATATGGACAACTGATTTCAAAGCGTTTTTTATGATGTCGCTGGTTTCCGCTTCACTCGTGGCCTTCTGGCAATACTCGCAGTCGGAGCGAATGAATTCCATCAAAAGCGGTTTACCCAACTCGGCAGATAAGGTCTTGGCCTCGCTAAAATCGACAGGTTCCTGTGCGGGCGCGGATCCCACTAAAATAGCGGTAAATGCAAAAACGAATATGGCAATTTTAATCTTCATAATATTTTATTACGATTAAAAATCGATATAAGCATAAGTTTTATATCATATTATAAAAATCTGCGGAAGTCAAGTTCCGGTGGAAGTTTACATTTTGACAATGACCTTCGTATTAGTATCTTGTGGTTATGAGTAAAGAGGAAAAACTCCGGCTTAAAGTCGGCGGGATGCATTGCGCCGGGTGCGCCGCCGGAATCGAAAAAGGTCTTTCGGAAATGGAAGGTGTCGTGCAGGCGCAGGTCAATTATGCTCTGGGTACGGCCGCGGTTGAATACAAAACCGAAAAAACCGACCGGCAATCGATTTTCGATAAGATATCGCAACTTGGATATTTCCCCTCCCCGGATGGAATGGAGACTCATCTTGAGGATAACGAGTCGATCAAAGCGCGAAGACGATTCCTGACCGCCCTGGCGTTTCTGGTGCCGCTTTTGATTTTTAGTTTGGGTGGGATGGTTCTGCCGAATATGCTGGTCAGCCCGAAAATCGCAGGTATCGTTATGCTTCTTCTGACATTACCGATCCTGTTTTTTCCCGGGCGGGAGATTTTCGCCGATGCCTGGTTGCAGGCGAAACATATCCGCTCTAATATGAATTCTTTAATCGCCCTGGGATCATTGGCAGCCATTTTGTACAGTTGTTATGTAATTATCGATATTTTCATTTTCAAAAAGATAGTCGTCCCGCATTTCTATTTTGAAACGGCGGCGATGATTATCACTTTGATACTTCTCGGTCGCTTTCTTGAGGCTCGCGCAGGGCATAGAGCCAAAGACGCTATCGGCGCGCTTATGAAACTCCGGCCGGAGAAAGCGACAGCTATCATTAATGATGTCGAAGTCGACGTGGAAGTCGCGGTCATCCGGCCCGGTATGATAATTTATGTAAAACCGGGAGAGAAGATTCCGGCCGACGGAAAAGTGATCGAGGGGTCGCCGTCGCTGAATGAATCAATGTTGACCGGGGAATCGATGCCGGTCGACAAATCAATCGGTGATCCTGTTATCGGCGGTTCAGTAAATGGTAATACCAGTTTCAAATTCGAAGTGACCGGGGTCGGCGAAGATACATTTCTGGCAAATATTGTTAGACTGGTGGTTGAAGCCCAAAATAAAAAAGCGCCGGTTCAAAGATTGGCCGACAAAATCGCCGGAATTTTTGTCCCGATTGTTTTGCTGGCCGCGGTAATCACGTTTGTCGTATGGTATCTGGCCGATCCGGGCAGTTATTTTCTTCTGACCGCACCGGTGGCGGTCTTGATAATCGCCTGTCCCTGTGCTCTGGGCTTGGCCACTCCGACCGCCATTCTGGCCGGGACCGGCCGGGCGGCGCGCCAGGGAATCTATTTTCGCGGCGGCGATATCGTCGAGAACTGCAATAAGATCGATCATGTTATTTTTGATAAAACCGGAACCTTGACTCACGGTGAATTCGAAGTACTGTCGGTAAAATCGCTGGATGATGAAAAAGAGGACGAGCTGTTGAGGCTGGCGGCGTCGGTCGAATCCGGTTCACAGCATCCGCTCGCGGCGGCGGTGGTGAATAAGGCAAAATCACTTGAGCTGGAATTATCTTCGCCCAAAAATCTGGTCGAATCACCCGGTTTCGGCTTAAAAGCGGAGGTGAATGATACGATCGTGATTACCGGTAATGAGGCGACCATGAAAAAGGAGAAAATCGATATTGCCGGTTTGATTGAAGAGGCTGATAAGGAAATGTCTCAGGGTCGAACGGTTATATTTGTCGCCGCCGACGGCCAGCCGATTGGTTTTTTGGCCCTGGCGGACATGATCAAAGAGGAGGCGGCTGAAGTTATCGACGGTATTCACAAGTCGGGCCGTAAAGTAGTATTGCTGACCGGTGATAACTATAAGACGACCCATGGTGTCGCTGCCAGTCTGGGAATTGACAGGTTCGAAGCCGGTATCAAGCCGGATCAGAAGGCGGTTATTGTCGAGACATTCCGTCGCGCCGATCATAATGTGATGATGGTCGGTGACGGTATCAATGACGCCCCGGCGCTGGCCTCGGCCAATATCGGTGTCGCTTTGGGTAGCGGTACCGACGTCGCTATCGAGTCGGCCGACGTAATTTTAGTAAGGGATAATCTTAAGTCTTTGTTGGAGGCTTTGGATATTTCGAGACTGACACTTCGCACCATCAAGCAGAATCTATTCTGGGCCTTTTTTTATAATATTATCGCAATTCCGTTGGCGGCAGGACTTTTTTATCCCATTTTCGGCTGGAGCTTATCCCCGGTCATTGCCGCCGCCGCCATGTCCTTCTCGTCGTTATTCGTCGTGACAAATTCATTGCGATTGTCGAGTGCGAAAAAATCTTAGGAGCTTGACATCGCAGTATTTATTCCTAATTTCCCGCAAATGATTATTATGCGTTGTTGGTTTATAAGATGATTTCGCTAATTGTTGGTCTGGGGAATCCGGGTATAAGATACGCCGAGACGCGGCATAATTTAGGCTTTGACCTGCTTGATAAACTCAGCCTGAAGTGGAAAGTGCGTCAAAAAGCCGGTTTGGGTGATTATTACATGGCCGAAAATGAATTTGATAATCGTATCATAAGGCTCATCTGGCCAACATCTTATATGAACAGTTCGGGAAACGCGGTGGTTCAGGCGATGGTCGCTTTTAATCTTACGCCGGCGGATATTCTAATTGTTTATGATGATTTTGAACTCCCACTCGGCCATATCAGAATCAGGATGAAGGGCTCGCCCGGCAGCCATAACGGGATGGAGTCGGTTATCGGCAGTCTGGGAACCGAGGATATTCTGCGGCTGCGGATGGGGACCGGGCCGCTGCCTGAAAATATCGACCCGATTCAATTCGTTCTGGGGAGATTTTCCGACGACGAGGTTGAAATAAAAAATAAAATGCTTGATAAAGCGGCCGAAGCTGTATTATATTTGCTAACGAATCGCCCGGAAGAGGCGATGAGTATATATAACAGTAACCCTGCTCCGGAAGATGATTAATTCCGGGGCCGTTTGAAACTTTAAACGTCCGAAGGGAGGATCGTTGATGCGTGTTTATGAAACGACCTTTATTCTGAGTCCACAGGCCGACGACGCCGCTTTTGACCGACAAATCAAAGCTGTTTCCGAATTAATTAATCGTTATCAGGGGAAAGTGTTGGAGGAAGATCGCTGGGGTGTCCGACGGCTGGCGTACGCTGTCAAAAAATTCACTCAAGGATATTACACTCGTTTGGTTTTTGAGGGGAATAGTACACTCCTCAAAGAGTTGGACAGGTTTTACCGACTTGAAGAGCCTTATATTCGCAACCTGACTGTCAGTTTTGAGGGTAAACTGAAAGAAAGGGAGGACGAAGAACCGGCTGCATACAGGCCGCATAAAGCTGCTCCTGATATTGAAAAAGTGGAGAAGGATAAGATTGAGCCGCCGATTGAAGAAGAACCTGAGCCGGTCGAACCTGACGAGATTGAATCGGAAACTTCGGTTGACGAAGAATCGCACGAAACCGAACCGGCCAGCGAGGATATCGAGAAGCGGGATGAGGAGATTTAATTATTTTGTATAGCCAGGAAGATGTTTTCCGTAAGCCGGATTGCATTTTCCCGTGCGGAGATATAAAAAACAGATTGTCTTTTAAAATAAAGGGTAAACAACGATGCCGTATCCCAGAAGAAGGAAGAGTGAAACTTATAATGCGAGAAAGGCGGAAGGTTTTGCGAGAAGAAAACGAATCTGCCGTTTTTGTGAAGACAAAATCGAATTTATTAATTATTTCGATGATCGGCTGCTTAAAAGATTCGTGAACGAACGCGGGAAAATAGTCCCGAGGCGAATTTCCGGAAACTGCGCCCATCATCAGAGAAGATTGACGACAGCCATAAAGAGAGCCAGGCATCTGGCCATAATGCCGTTTACCAGCGAGTATTACAGGTAAATGCAGATATTGAAAGGAAAAATGCAAGTCGATTTGAAAACAGCCGAATTTCTCGTCAATTATTTTTGTCTGTTTTTTCTGATAGTTTTTTTGACCGTTTCGGGTATTCCGATAGTGGGATACTTGATGCAGGTGGCTGCGATTTTTTCTGTAATATATTTTGTTTTTGAGGGAATGATAATTTTTGCACTGCTTGGTTGTATCGGCTCTTTAGTCATGGCGGTACTTTTCTTCGGATTTACTCCGGCCCTGATCGGCGTCTGGGCGCAGGCTATGATACCGGGCGCAGTTCTGGGTCGAATGATGGCGGTCGGTAAATCTCCCGCGAAAGCGTTTATCACTTCTATGATTTTTTTGATAGTCATCGCGCTGGGAATTTTTCTGCTGGAAAAAAATGTGATTTTCGGTGTCATCAATGATTCCAAAGAAATGGCCAAAAATCTGGTGGGCGGCATCGAATCCGGAGCGGCTGGTGTTCGCCTGACGGAAAATATTGCAAAGATGTTTGAAACGCTGAGGCGATTGACACCATCGTTGCTGATTCTCTCGAGCGTGGGGCAACTTTTTCTCGGCTGGGTCGGTTTGATGCTGGTTTTGAAAATGCTCGGCCGCTTCCAACCGGTCTTAATAAGTTTTGCTTACTGGAAAATGCCCTACAATTATATATATATTGTCGGTATCATGGTTTTATTGAGGCTAATCGGAACCGAGGCGATGCGAGTCGTGGCGGATAATGTAATTTTGTTTATGGCGTTTTTTTATGCCCTGTTCGGATTGTCCGTTTTCGAATATTATTTGAAAAAAATAAAGCTGTCTTTGCTGCTGAGGATAATTTTTTATATAGCGTTTCTTCCCGGCGCCTTGTTCGCGATTTTTATCGGATTATTCGACAGTTATTTTGATTTCCGGAAGGTCAGGGCACGGATTATCGGTTGATTTGTAAATTTATTATGAAAGGATAAAGTCATGAAGGTTATACTTCGGCAGGATATTCGGGAATTGGGCAAAGCGGGCCAGACTATTGAGGTAAAAGCGGGCTACGGGCGCAATTACCTGATTCCTCGAAATCTTGCGATTCCGGCGACCAAGGCCAATGTGCGGGCCATCGATGAAATCGAGCGGCAAAATGAATTTCGGAAGCGCAAGCAGTTACGCGAAGCGGAACAATTGAAACTAAGACTGGAAAAACTCTCGCTGACCAGTGAGGTTCTGGTAGGCGAGGAAGATAAAATCTTCGGTTCGGTGACCGCGCAAAATATTGTCGATCTTCTCGCCGAAGAAGGTGTCAAAACGGATAAAAGGAATGTTATGCTGGAAGAACCGATTAAATCCCTGGGTGTTTATACTGTCCCGGTTAAAATCGAAAAGGATGTTATCGCCAATATTAAACTGTGGGTAATCAGAAAGGCATAATCATGGCAATGCTTGAAGTAAGAGTCGACGGTTTGGCGCTGGATATGACGACCAATTCTCCGGTGGTGATTTTGGCGGCCAAAGAGACCAACAAAGTGCTGCCGATCTGGATCGGCCACGCCGAGGCCTGGGCTATCGCGATGGAACTTTCGGGTGTTGGTGCCAAAAGACCGATGACACATGATCTGCTGAAAACGGTTATCGCCATGCTGTCGGCTCACGTGGAAAAAATCGAAATAACCGAGCTTAAAGAGCAGACCTTTTATGCCCGGGTTTTAATAAAAGAAAACGGTAAACTTCATGAGATCGATGCTCGCCCTTCCGATTCGATCGCCCTGGCATTAAAAACCAGCGCGCCGATCTTTGCCGAGGAAGGATTGTTTAATCTACAAATGCCCGGTCAGAGTACCGAAGAGGGCCAGGCCCCCGAATCGCTGGCCGATCGATTGAAAAAGATTAACCCCGAAGATTTCGGGAAATACTCGTTATAGTGCAACTGCGTCGCATCAAATATATTCGGATTACTCTTCTGTTCCTGCTGTTGCTTTCATCGCAGGCGGGGGCCGATACGATTCAGACAACCTTTCAAAAGGCCTACAGATTATTGAACAGCGGTAATTTTTCCGAAGCGTACAGCATGTTTTCAGAATTGTATTTTCAAAATCCCCACAATATTAACGCCGATCGGTTTTTGTTTTTTAAAGCCAAGGCGGGATATTATGCCGGAAGTTATGAATTCAGTATCGTTGAATTTAAAAATCTGATAAAAGATTTTCCCGAATCAAATTACAAAGCCCATGCTTATTTTTTCCTGGGTAACAGCTATTACAAAGTGTTGCGGCCCGATATGGCCATCAGAGCGTATCTGGATGCCTATAAAAACTCAACGGATAAAGAGCTTGATCAATTGATATTAAGTACGATCGAAGCCATTCCACTTGATCCGCGCACGGCTGTTCTGGAACAGATAACCTCCGCGGATATGCCGGACAGCAGAAAATGTGATATCCTGGTCGCTGCCGCGAAGGCGCTGATAAAACAGAAAAACTATCGACCGGTGAATGGTCTCCTTTTGCCCTGCGGTCAATCGAAAGCGAGAATGTTGGTCGATCAGGCCAAACAGTTTTTAAAGCAGGAAATCGAAGTCGGCATCGTGCTTCCGTTGTCGGGTGAGCTTCAAAAATTCGGCGAACAGATTCTTGACGGTGTGCTGCTGATGATAGAGCAATATAGGCAGAAGACCGGTGGAACATTAAAGCCGGTAATGTATGATACTCAGGGGGATGATCTCGAGGCGGCCCGCATTATCCGACGTCTCGCATTGAGCGGTACGGCAGCTGCCGTGGGGCCGTTGACCAGCAACGAAACGGCGGTTGCTTCAGCCGTCCTTTCATGCGGCGATATGCCGCTGGTTATACCGGCGGCTACCGAGGGAGGTTTGACCGAGTTGTCGCAGACAAGTTTTCAACTGCAGCCCAATCTGGATTTACAGGGAATCAGAATGGCCGATTATGCGGTGCAATGGCTCGGGGCCGATACGGCCGCTATTATAACCCCGACGTCAACCTCGAATTTGAGGATGGCAAAAGCATTTGCAAAACGGTTCGAGGATTTGGGCGGCACGATTCTCGGCATTGAGTACTTCCGGATTACGGAAACCGATTTCGGCCCGTATATTCGTGATTTGAAGTCTCTGGTCATGAGAGATTTACTCGATTCGATAGTTTTTATCGATGATGTCGGAGATACGATTGAAGCCGAGGAGGTTCCGGTACAGCTCGATTGCCTTTTTATCCCGGCCGAAAGTGACCAGCTGCGGCAGCTTCTGCCTCAGATACAATTTTATAATTTAAATACGGTTTATCTTGGCGGTGACGGTTGGGGTACGCCCCTTATTTTTAATCTGGGTAAATTGATTACGAGGGAATGTTATTTCACTTCGGCGGTACTGGGTAATGATGAAAGCGATGCTTTCCAAAAATTTTCAGTCGATTTTGACAGAAAATACGGCCGGAAGCCGGGGCATCTGGAAGCCCTCGGGTATGATGCCGTGTCGCTGATATGTAATGCTCTGGGCCAGGGTTATTATACGCGGTCGGAAATTAGCCAGTCCATCTCGAGCGTCAACAATTACCAGGGCGCCGCCGGGAAAATAAGCTTCGGCGAAAATCATGAGAACATCGAACTACCGATTTATACCATTGAGGACGGTGCTCCCAAAAGAGTCATTCTCGGAAATCAGAACAAATAATTTCGGCTGGTAGGCGATCGATATTCAGGATTTCGGTGCGTTTTAAATAATAAGGGAGATTTTCATGGTTGATGAAAAAAAGTTCGCGTTGAAGATGGTTGTTGACGGGAAAGAACGTGATGTAAGTTTTGAAGAGTTGGCGCTTTCAAATAATCTGGCGCAGGAAGCATTGGTCAGGCTGTTAATCGAGAAAAAAATCATCGAACCGAAGGATATGATGGAGATGATGCAAAAGGTGCGGAAAGAACGGTACCGGACGCTTGATGAAGATCAGAAGTAGAGGTCATGAATAACGAAAAAGACGATAAGCAGCTATCGTTGGGATTCAAAGCGGACTCAAGTAAAAAAGAGAAGGAAATAGAAAAGGACGAGAAAGAACCGTCACAGGTTCTTGAATGGGTTTGTCATCCGGCCAAAAAAAATCCGAAAGTGACTATCCTTGTATCGATATTCATAGCCGTTTTGATAGTCATCGTGTATTTTATAACATATTCGCCGTGGCTTTGTATACTGGCTTTTTTGATTTTGTTCGGCTCGCTGGCGTCATTTTATTTTCCGACATACTACCGGCTGACCGATAAGGAGATAATTATCAAAACGAAGGCGCAGACAACGGTTAAAAAATGGTCGCAGTACCGGTCGTATTATCCCGATAAGAACGGTGTCCTGCTTTCGCCCTTTGTTCGGCCGACGCGACTGGAAAATTTCCGCGGATTGTATATCAAATTCTGGCATAACAGAGATGAAGTTGTTGCGTTCGTGAAAGAGCAAATAGAAAAAGCCAGAGCGCAGGAGCCGGGGACAGACTGATATGTCGATATTCAGAGGAACACCGGGACCGACCGATCCGGGGAAAGAGCCGATTCCGGCTGAAGAAGACGAGATTCTGGAAAAGCTGGCGAAAAAAGTTGTCGAGTGGCGGATGGCGGTCCCGGCCATTTTATTTCTGGAGTCGGTCAAACCTCTGAATTATATCGGGGCTCAGGCGATGGTATTTTTCGAGCCGATTGTCCAGACCATTTTTAATTTTCGTGACTA
>Ga0315537_1003896_pt1 | contig 10988 bp, 12 predicted proteins | sample SalMarSW160270MG_FD_203091 | JGI IMG/M metagenome (GOLD analysis project Ga0315537, IMG submission 203091) | Salt marsh sediment microbial communities from the Plum Island Ecosystem LTER, Massachusetts, United States - Salt Marsh Sediment SW1602-70 ... | reverse complement strand
CGGGGGCACGCACTTGGGACCCGCTTCGCAGGAGCAGGTGGACAAGACCGTACAGGCGCTGCGGGAGATGGACGTTGCCTGGCTGGGGGTATCCCACTGTACCGGGCTTCCCGTGGCAGCCAGGCTGGCCCATGAGTTCGAAGGCAGGTTTTTCTTCAACTCGGCCGGAACGGTCATTCGCTTCCCGTACACGGATCCAACTTCGAGCAGACGCGGCAGCTGAAGCGGAGGAATCGGTCCGAGTCGAACAGAGTATAATTTCTCCGCTCCATCGGAGTAGAAAAACAGGTAGTCAATGCGTACCTTCGGGCCGTCGGTCGGATCGGTGATATCCCGGAACCAGGAGGTCGGACCGTCAGCCGGCGGATCGACCTGCAGGGCCGCATCCACCAGCCCCTCCTCCAGTAGCGTTCAGGTTCCTTCCAGCTGTTTTTCGAGCGCCTCGATCTCCTCCTCCAGCTCTTCGATCTCGATCAGCTGGTGAGGCCGAATGCTGTGAATGGGGATCGAGGACTTCCGCTCCTCCAGCTCAGCCCGCAGTTTCAGCAGTCTCTCTTCCATGACCTTCCGGCTTTCAGCGCTCATTTCCGTCTCCTTTGCCTGCCTCCATAATACCGCCTGGGACCGAAACGGGCCAACCCAGGGCCGCAGGGCGCCTGTGGGGAGGGCGCCCGCAGGGGGTGCCAAGGGAACACCGGGGCACCCACGCACACCCGAGAGCATGCGCTGCAGAGAGACTGCATTGAGGGAAATTCCGATCCCGGGTAGGATTCGCATTGGGGCGGTGACCTCTTGGTCAGCGGAGGATTCGGAGGAGACAGATGAAAAGGTACGGCAGAGGATTCTCCCTCGACTGGCTTTCGAAGTACTACGACCTGGTGACCCGGGCCGAACGAAGCCGGTACCGGCGGAAACAGATCGAGCTGAGCGGCATCAGGCCCGGAGAGAAGGTGCTGGATGTCGGATGCGGAACCGGGTCCCTGGCCGTCCTGGCCCGCATAGCCGTGGGAGACGGCGGGAAAACGGCGGGGATAGACATCGCGGCCAACATGATCTCTACGGCCCGGCGCAAAGCGGATCGAGCGGGCCTGGATATCGACTTCCGGGTCGCCTCGATCGACAACCTGCCCTACCCCGACGGCTGCTTCGACGTGGTATCCAGCACGATGATGTTTCACCATCTACCGGTGGAGATCAAAGCCAGGGGTTTGAAGGAGATCCACCGGGTGCTGAAGGCGGATGGACGGTTCTTTCTGTGTGATTTCCTGGCCCCCCACCCGTTGGCCGCACCCCTCATGTTTCTGCTGTTCGTCTGGATGCCTTCGACCCGCTACCAGCTGTTCGGAAAGCTTCCCAACCTGATCCGGGAGTGCGGCTTCACCCACCTGGAGCTGATCAGGCGCGGGGCTTTCCTCACCTGCTATCGTGCCGGAAAAGTATAGCGGAGGCAGTCACCCCGCTTACAACGAAACACCGCCTTCCAGGAATGCCCTCTGCAGCAGCTCGAAAACCTCCAGTTCTTTGGACCAGCGCTTCAGATACTCTTTGTCGAGTGAATCGGCCTGCACCTTGATGACGCCCAGCACATCGAGCCATTGACGCTCCGACACTCCGCCACCGGACCGATACCACAACAACTTGTGCAGGATAATATCTTCCGTTGAGCAAAAAAAGAACTCTTGAGAGGCCTGCGCTTCCGACAGGGTATCCGCCCTGCGGCGGTCCATGGCATTGCGTGCATACAATTCATCTGCCGGAATGAATACATCGATCTTAATCGATGTTTCGAGATGAATTACGTTGAATGACGACCTATGAGAGATGGCCTGGGCAATCATCACCTCGTCGATGTAGTACTGCCCCTGTAACCGGGTCTTCAAAATATCGATATGCTGCATTTCAATTCCGGCTACCAGGTCGACGTCGATCGTGGCTCGGGCTATTCCGAACACGGAGCTGGCGAGGGAACCGCTTACATAATAAGGTATACATGACTGCTCGAAGACATGCACAAGCGGCGAAAGGGCCCGGATCAGATCAGGATCGGTCATGACACCGTGTGTGAAGGTATCGCTTCAATCGACCGGCCAGTTCCGCGCCGTAGTGCAGTTCCACGAACAGCAGGTTCGCCTCGATCTCATTCGCCGGTTTCCTGGCCCTGGCAATCGCCCTTCTGGACAGTCCCATCACCGTAGCGGAAAGTGAGCGGACCTGTTCGAGTTTCTGTGATACGCTTTTTTTTCTCTGCAGTGCGATCAGCACCTGCTCCGCGCTGCAGGTCGTGTCCGGCGATTGTGTTTTCATCTGTAGCGGCAACCCATCTTCTACTAAAACAATAGCGCACGCGGCCCATCACTTCAATCGCCCGGGCTAACGAGCGCCGGCGCGCGCAGACCGGCGCTGGGGGCACCTGCGCCCCATACCGGAACCTGCGCTCCCATACCGGCGTGCGCAGACAGTGGCCGACACAGACTGCGCGCAGGCATATCATGCACCCGCCGGCCGCGGCAGCCACTTCGCCTTCGAACAGCAGTCACGCATGGGCTTGCCTGCGCCGCCCGGATGTAGCAAACTACGGTGAGAAAGAAACAAGGATGAAGGTCAAATACTTAGTAACGTTTCTCGTTCTGCTCTGCTGCTCCCTGCCCCTGTCCGCGCTGGAGGTTCCGCCGCTGTCCGCACCGGTGACCGATCTGGCCGGCTTGTTGAACAGCGAGCAGGCGGAGCAGTTGAACAAAATGCTGCTGGACTTCCAGACCGAAACGAGCAACCAGTTTGCCGTCCTGATCATCCCCTCTCTGGAGGGGGAGGTGCTGGAGTCCTACTCCATCCGGGTCGCCGAAGCCTGGGCTTTGGGGGAGGCTGACAAGGACAACGGTCTTCTGCTGCTGGTCGCCCTGGCCGAACGGCGGCTGCGCATCGAGGTAGGCTATGGGCTGGAAGGGGTTCTGACCGACGCCTTCTGCGGTCGGGTCATCGACCACACCATCGTGCCCTATTTCAAGAAAGAACAGTACTTCCAGGGGATCAGCGCGGGCCTGCTCGACCTGATCCGGCAGACCGGTGATGAGTTCAGCCCCGATTCGGCGCTGGAACCGCAGGCGAGCAAGCGCAGCAGCCGGGTCGGCGCTTACCTGTTTCTGATCATGCCTTTTCTCATGATTGTGGTCATATCGATCTTCCTCGGCCGCAACCGGGCCTTCAGCCGTCTGTTCAAGAGCAGGTACGACGATCTCGAAGGGGATGCGATCCGCGCGGCCGGCATGAAGCCCCGCCTGTACCATGTGTGGAAGAAGCAGACCCGAACGCAGCTCAAAGGGCGGGTGGTTGGACTGGCCGTGGCCGGGAGCATTCCCATCCTGCCCTCTCTGGCCATGATCCCCGTAACACCGGTTGCCCTGCTGATTCCCGGTCTGTATCTATTCGCCCTGCTGATCGTTCCCCTGATCTGGCGGCCGGAGGAGCTTCCCTACTCCCTGTCCTACAAGAAAACTGAGGATGACTACGGAAAACTGAAGGAGCTGATGAAGGAGGTGTCCTCCGAAGAGGAACGCCAGGAGATGCTCAAGCTGTTTCTGGCCGGGACTGTAAGCATCGCCCTGATGCGGACTGTGATCCAGAAGAAGGGGCATTTCGACAGACAGTACTACATGTCCAGCTACCGGTCTTCCTCCTCCGGCTCGGGTTCCTCCTTCAGCGGGGGCGGCGGATCCTTCGGCGGCGGCGGCGCTTCGGGAGGCTGGTAGCCCTACCTCCACCCGGAGAGAAACAGACGCCAGACCCCGTACAGCAGGACGGCGGTGAGGACCACTGCGCCTGCAATCAGCCAGGGTAGGGCACGGCTGCGGCGCGGCTCATAGGAGATGTCATCGGACAGCTCGTCCACGTCTCCCTTTTCATAGGGAAAGTTCTCGGCCAGGACCGATTCCACCCGATCCAGGATCTCCAGCAGCCCCTCGCAGTAACTGCCGGCGGCGAAGCGCTCGGCCAGTGCATCCCGGAGGCGGTCCCAGTAGTCCGGTGGGGTCACCCGATCGATCCCCTCATCCCCCACGATCGCAAATCTGCGGGAGGGCAGAGACAGAAACACCAGCACGCCGTTTCTGCGCTTCGTAGCGGCCATGCCCAGGGAGGTGAAGGTCCTGCGCGCCGCCTCCAGGGGATCTTTCACCCGCCGATCCGTAACGTGGATGCGGACCTCCCCGGAGCTGCGTTTTTCGATTCTTGCGATTTTATCAAGGAGTCGATTTTGTTCCTCTTGTGGAATGAGCTGATCCAGGGATCCCTTGTTCTTCATGCAGAAAAACTATCCTTCATCGCTTCGGCCTGTCAATGTGCTCGACGAGAACGGACAACCTCCATCTTTTCCCGTGACCGGTTGGGCGCCGCCCTCATCCGCCTAGCTAAAAAGAGCATTCCTCCCAGCTATCGCTACGATGAAGGCGGGAAGCTGCGGTTGATAACGATCTCGTCTGGATGCCGACTGAACACCCGGACTACGGAACAGTCGAGATCGATCCGCTGTACCCTTTGGTTTGGTCAAGACCAGCCGCTCTCACCATCTGCCCTTGATGCCGGAGATGCCGAAGGCCTTTAGGCTGAGTCTCTGGATGAACCGCTGGAAGTTTGATTCCCCCTTTTTTATCCGTTGAAAGTACACGCCGATGAGCCCCTGATTTCGAAACATCACCTGAACAGCTACCGGGAACTGTTCATTGTCGAGTCTCAAGGTAGCGTCTTCGATCACGGCATCGGGTTGAAGCTCCGGGGCGATGTCAGTAATCTTTGAACGGATCGCCGCCCCGATTTGAGACAGGTTCACCAACTCGAAGGTGTGGATCTTGTTCGTCCCCGTCACGGGAACCGTGAGCGCTCCCTCGAATACCGATCCGGTGTAAAACCGCGGGTAGACCCGCATACCCTCGGTCCGCAGCTTCCTATGGATGATGTCGTAGACTCGTTTCAAATGAAACTCCGGGAGAAAGGGCTTGATGATGATCCCGGATACCCCCAGGACCAGCGCTTCATTGGCTTCCTCCAGCGTAACGCCACCTGCGATGAGAATAATCATGATCTTCTTCTGAGCCAGCCGCAGACCCGATGCCGCGATCTTCCACATCCTGCTCAGCTCGTCGATGTCTATGATCACATAATCCGGTTCGAGAATGTTGAGGTCCCTGATCAGCTCCAGGATATCCTCCGATACACTGACCTCGTACCCCAACAGCGAGTAGCTTTCCAAGAAACTCTTCCGGATCGCTTCTGATTTAGAAATGACAACTAGATTCTGGTCCACTGGAGAAGCGTTACTCCCAAATCCCCGGAATTGGTGCGCTGCATAATTGCCCAAGCGCAATCTGTACTCACCCTACCAGGGTATTCACATTCCCCCTCCGATTCAAGGGATCGCGGATTGCGCAGTGACACGAGGGAGCCGGCCGGTTATTGGCAAAAATACCGACACCGCCGGACCGCACTGTAGCACCAGCCCTCCACCTTACAGAGGAACCTCGGTATCTGGACAATTCTCCCCTCCCTTTGTAGAATCCACCTACAGTTCGGCGATCCATCCGGAGATCCGGATGCCAATAAATTCACCGATTCCCTGGTTGGCCAGATGATCGCCGAGTTGGAAGAAAACGGACGCTTCCGCGTGATCGAACGGGAACGCCTGGAAAGCCTCTTGAGCGAATCGGAGTTCTCTCTTTCTGATCTGGCCGACAGCAGCAACGCGGCGGAGCTCGGCAGGCTGTTCGGCGTCGACGCTCTGTGCTTCACCAAGAGAGCCACGATGCTCACCGCCTAATATCCTGTAATTTAAATTGCTGTAAAATTGTGTTTGGAGTAATTTGTTAAGGAGCCCTGCTGATTAATACAGCTAACCCTTATCCCGAAGAGCAATTCTACGCCAAATACTCGAGATGGGAGCCGTATGCGTTAGCAGCGCACATATGGACCTGAGCAGAGGGTGACGGGTAACCGGCATCCCTACTGCGACCGTTATCTTCGCCATTATCAAACGGTTTTACAGCAAAGCAGCCAATACGGGCATCAAGTCCGGTATGGTTTCGGCTTATCAGACCAGCGGTGAATTTTTACGATGGAATCCCCATTCCCACTGCCTCGTTTTGGAAGGGGGGATTTGATGAATCCGGCAGGTTCGTGCATATCCCCCTCGGGAACCTCAACAGGATGTCGGAGTACTTTCGCCGGGTGATCATCAAGTTCGTCTTGAAGAAGCAGCCAATCAGTGCCAAGATCGCTATCAGTTTGATCAATTGGAGGCACTCCGGATTCAGTGTGGATTATGCTTCGGTGCACATCCCCACCGGATCCTCTAAGACACGAGAGGCTCTCTCCCAATACATCGCCCGCCCACCGCTGTGTTTGAAAAAGATATGCATTAGGGAGAACGGAGAGGCCACCGTGGTCTACTACACTTCCGACAACGAATTCTTCAAGGGAAAGATCGAATCCTTCCCTGTGATCCGTTTCTTGCTGGAGCTGACACAGCATATCCCTCCCCGTGGATTACAATATATCCGGCGATATAGGCTCTATGCTTCCAGAACCAAGGGCAAGTGGCGGGATATGCCCCATGTGATGCGGCTCGCCCCTGCCGGATGGAAAGCTGAGCGCCTACAAGATTCTGATCCGCTACAATCGTGCTATGAAGAATCAGATGTGCCTTATCAAGAAAGCACTCGTACCTGGGCCAGGCTCATAGCTCAGGTGTACGAAGGCTGCGCGCCCCGGTGCCCCTCTTGAATGTCCACGCTGCCACTCACCCATGAATGTGATTACCGTTCGATCCCGCTTTTTTTTCAGCAGAGAGAACAGGACCATATTGTTCGATTCGGTTCCACCGGAGCTGAACACCACTTCCCGGGGCTCACAGCCCAGCAGGTCGGCCAACCGCCGCCTGCAGCCGGTAAGCAGTCTTTCCGCCCCCCCGCCCCGGTCCGTGTAGGGCCGAGGGGTTGGAGAAGAAGGTCTGCGACACCTGGCGCATCTGTTCTTGAATATCCGCATCCGGAGGAGCCGTAGCAGACAGGTCCAAGAGCCTACGGAAGATGAATGCCCCTTTGGAGCGGCACATCAGCATCCGTGGCCTGCTTCCATGAGGGCCACGATGTTCTCGAGAGGAACATCGGGGGTCATCACGTTGGCCGGCGCCATGATGAATGCGTTTCCGTACGGCCTACCCAACGTGTCCGCCGTGCGCTGGGCCTCTTCCTTGATTTGTTCAGGTGTGCCCTTGCTTAGCAGGCTCTGGTCGTCTATTCCCCCGAAGAAGGACACTTGCCCGCCGAAGTTACTGGCGACGCGGGATAGATTCATGGCTCCAGGCTGGAGAGGATTCAACACGTCCAACCCGATGTCGATCAGATCAGGGATTATCTCTTCCACGTTTCCGCAGCTGTGGAAGATGACGTCCAAGCCCAGACGGTGGGCCTCATCAAAAACACGGTGGTAGGACCCGCGATAGAATCTGGACCACATCGCCCGTGAAATCATCAGCGATCGCTGAGTACCCCAGTCGTCGGCCAGGAAGACGGCGTCCACCCCGATTCCAGCCCAGCAGCCGACCAGCTCGACGAGGTACTGCGTCAGCGCTTCGATAAGGCGGGTAAGCTCTCTTTCGGAATCAAGATGATCCATGAACGCGTTTTCGTTGCCCCGCAGAGTTCGCACCCTCTCCCAAATGCCAAGAATTATCATGCCGATGCAATACCGCGTCTGAAGGTGCATCTTCAGCCAGGGCAGGACTGCGTCTAGTCGACCCGGGGCATCCGCCTTGGGCATCCGACTCTTGAGATAGCCATCCAACATGGACCAGTCTTTGATCGGGTAGCCGACCTCCATCGCGCCCGTTCCTCCGAATGCGTGCTTCCAGCGGGTACCCCATTCGTCCGTCCACTCGGATGAGTGGATCATAGAGTAGATGGGGTTGATCCGATCTTTCTTTTCGGGGGGCTGATACCCCACGGTAAAGTCGTATGGGTAGAGGCAGACGATATCGTCAGGATAGCGGCAGTAGAGGTCTGCAAGGTCGTTGCCATATTTCAGGACGATGTCCAGTGACAGGGTCTTGTTTCTCACTGGACAGCGGGCCACGCCCTTCCGGTGCACCGCCCGTCTGACGAAGTCCTTGCCGGCGGGCTGGTTCTGTTGCGCCTTATTCACCCTCGCTTCGAATTCTTGGACGATTGTTTCCATTTGCTCCAGTGGTAGCGTGCGGTAGTCTCTCTTCGGTTCCCTTGTTGAGGGCATGTCACAGCCTTCCTCTCTTATAGCAGATCTTGGACTGAGGAATGCAGGTGTTGGTTATCTCCACGTTCTGTTTCACAGAATCGCGAAAAGAAGATACTCCTCCGCAAAGGGTTGCGGATGCAATTCAGCGGTTTGGCAACAGCCCTATTCGGCCACATTCCTGGTCAAAAAGCGTTTTATTGTGTAAGTAGTTTTCTTCTGATTCCGATTGCTTCCAGCGCTCTGCTCCACGCCGATACAAAACTATTCCTGAACAGCGCAACCGGCCCAAACTCTTCATATTCTGGAGGAGTGATTCCGCTTTCCAGATAACCCCGTTTGAAATCAGGTAGCTTCTCCATCAGTTCATCAACAACATGGTCGGTCACGGGATTATAAAATCTTGAGACAACAGGAGGATCAAGCTCGATCAGCTTGTCAGCCGTTCCCAGCCAGTTGATGGTAATACACGCGGCGGCTCCCACCATCTCTGTGAAATGCTGGAGCCCTCTTGCCCCACCGCCTATGAAGCCCACAACATACCCGCGCTCCCGAACAGTCTTATACACCTTGCGTGCAACCGCCATTCCTCCCTGCCAAAGTACATCCGGCGAGATATCGATTTTCTTGCTTTCTGCATACTTCTTCAGGTATTCATCGTATATGCCGGTTATATGAGAGAAGTATAACGGCGCTGGATCATCCACGCCTTCAGCTACTCTTTCGTATAATTCACATACATCCAGAGCCTGCCTCACGGCAAAAACTTCGGTCGCGTTTATGGGAACTCTTTCCGCAACGAGAACCTCCATTGCTCTTAGCCCATCTTCCGTGCACGGCACTTTTGCCATTATATTTTCACCTGCTAATCTGTTGAAGCGTGCATTTTCAATGATGACCTCAGACTGCTCATGGTTGGGATCACCTTGTATACTCACATAACCGTATTTCCCTCTGCTTTTTTCGAAAAGCGGTACAAATATCTTGGACACGCCAGAGACTAATTTCCTCTGCAGAATGATCTGTACCCGATTGTTGTCGTCCGATTCTTCTATGGTTTCGTCCAGTAGCTTTCTTGCATATTCGGCTTCTTCAGGATTGTCCAGCATCTTCCATGTGTACGAAGGATTCTGCGTACAACCTACAGCTCCGGCCTCGATAGCCAGTTCCGCCTCCTTTCGCGTTGCGTTATTGATCCAAAATCTTGTTGGAGTCTGGGCCGTAACGCGATGAAAGTAACCATTCTTGTGCATCATACTACCTCCACCAAATTGATTATTGTAGACTCAATTACCCGGAATTACGCTAAACTCGCGCGATATCAGTTGTTTCGCTCATTCCTCCATGTTCGCCGCATGCAGTTTCTTGGACACACTACTTGCCTCCTACGTTGATCTTCAACACATCTTCCCAGAGCTTGATGATCGCCGGTTGGGACAGACTCCCCCTGCCCGACGCCCTCGCTGCTTTGAAAATCTCATGAACCAGTGCAGTTACGGGGAGCGGTACATCTTTGAACTTGCTGTGATCCAAGGCATATCCAAGATCTTTCCAGTGAATATTGACCGTCCCTCCGGGTCGGAAATCCTTCTTCAGAATGGCGGGAGCACTTGCTTCAAGCACAGGTGATCCGGCCCAGCCATACCGGATCGCCTCAAACAACGTATCCAAATCGATACCGCTCTTCGCTCCCAGAGCAAATCCTTCGGCGATAGCAGCAAAGGTTATCCCGACGATCATGTTGTTGATAAGCTTCGCCACCTGTCCAGTTCCTGTCTCGCCCATTCTTACGACGGATTCCCCCATCGTTCTAAGAAGCGGTAAGCATCTGTTGAAAATCTCTTGTTTCCCCCCCACCATGAATGCCAGCGTGCCTTCCCGGGCGGCTTTCTCACCTCCGCTCACCGGTGCATCCAAAAACTCGATATCCCTTTCCTGCAAATATTCGGCAATCTCTTGTGACGCCTTTGGGTCCGTAGTGCTGGTATCAATCACGACTCCACCTGCGCTGAATACTTTTGCGACGCCCTGCGCACCTATCGTTACCTGTTTTACAACTTCGGAAGAGGGGAGGGACAACACGATTGTCGCTGCACTCTTTGCTACCTCTTGCAAAGAGTCGGCTTCATAGAACCCCTCTCCTTCTTCAAGTTTTTTTCTATATGCGTCGAAGGCGACAACGCTGTACTTCTTCGCGACGTTCTTTGCCATGTTGGCACCCATCACTCCGAGACCGACAAATCCTACATTTTGTTCTTCCAACTACTTACCCCCAAATGCACCCCGAAATTCTAATGGATTGATTTGGTCGCAGGGCAGCTTACCTCGGCGGTGCAAGTCATTCTGTTAGGAACAGGGAAGCCAGTGGGTCCACCTCCTAGCCGAACTCTTAGGTGCTGTAGGAGAAGCGGAAATCCAGCTTCACGGTCTCCTTCAGCGTGAGGGCTACCGGGCAAGTGTAGGCCGCTTCTTCCAGAGCTTCCCTCTGTTCCTTCGTGCACTTCGGGGATAGCTTGAAATCCGCCGAAAGCTTCCCGACTCTCCGGGGTCCTTCCACGATGTGTTTCTCTACTTCCACAGATGAACCCTCGAAGTTACACCCAATTTTGTCGGCTAACTTACCCATGGTGGTTAGGGCACAGCAACCGAGAGAACAGGCCAACAGGTCTGTGGGTGAAAAGTAGCGTCCCGTCCCCCCGACATCCACCGGCGCAGTAGTCGTTATCTCGGACTTT
>Ga0315537_1003892_pt1 | contig 10993 bp, 9 predicted proteins | sample SalMarSW160270MG_FD_203091 | JGI IMG/M metagenome (GOLD analysis project Ga0315537, IMG submission 203091) | Salt marsh sediment microbial communities from the Plum Island Ecosystem LTER, Massachusetts, United States - Salt Marsh Sediment SW1602-70 ... | reverse complement strand
CGCGTTCGAGCCTCCTCGATGAAACGCTCAGCGTGCAGAATTGCGCGCGGCAACACTTCACATTCCACCAGTGTCTTCTGGTGTGATTGAATGCCGTGGTATATTCCGAGGGTGGCGAGGCCGAACAGGATGACGGCCCCAATGACGAGAAGCGTCTGGCCGTGGCTCATGGTGCTTACTCTTCCGGTAAGTGGTCGTCATACATTTCGTGTCAACCGCTGTACCTCTTCGAGCGTCGTTATGCCATCGAGAGCTTTCTTCAAGCCGTCTATCCTCATGGTCTCGAATTTCTGCCGCTCAGCGGTTTGACGGATTTTCGCCGGTGTGCCGTCGACGAAAATTTGTTCACGAACTTCGTCGGTGATGGTGAGTATCTCGTGAATTGCTGTGCGCCCTCGGTACCCTTCTCCTTGGCATGTCTCGCAGCCCCGCCCGTGAAAAAAAACAAGCGAATTATCCGAACCAAGACCGAAATCGGCCAGAATCTCTGCTTTTGGCTGATGTTCTTCAATGCAATCGGGGCAGACACGGCGAACCAACCTCTGTGCCAAGACTCCGATAAGAGAAGGTCCCAGCCACACGGGTGGTACTCCCATGTTGAGTAGGCGTGGAATCGCTCCAATGGCGTCGTTTGTATGGAGTGTGCTCAGCACCAAGTGGCCTGTTAGAGCGGCTTCAGCTGCGACGCGGCCCGTCTCCACATCGCGAATCTCTCCAACCAGGATCACATCTGGATCCTGACGCAGAATCGCCCGCAGAGCCCGTGCGAATGTGATATCGCGATCGACATTCACCTGAATTTGACTTACCGATGACAATCGATACTCAACCGGGTTCTCGATGGTGATAATGTTGATGTCTTCACGGTTTCGCTCACGCAGAGCTCCGTAGAGCGTCGTCGTCTTACCGCATCCGGTGGGACCGGTGACCAGGATAATTCCGTTCGGTTGATTGACGAATCTCTTGAAGATAGCGAGGTTCCTTTCTGAAAATCCCAACTCATTGAGACTTAGCGAAGCATCCTCTTTGCGCAGAATGCGCATGACCATCTTTTCGCCGTTTATCGTCGGGATTGTGCTCGTACGAATATCCAGGTCAAGTTCGCCAACGGTCACATCCATGCGCCCGTCTTGGGTGGTACTTCGCTCAAACATATCCATACCGGATCGATTCTTCATAACGGCCACGAGTGGACCGCCCATTTCACGCGCGAAACGAACCATTTCCCGGAGCACACCGTCTATTCGATAGCGGACTCGGAGACAATCCTCCATTGGTTCGAGATGGACATCACTGGCTTTGCGCCTTACAGCTCTGCCGATGATAATGTCCGAGAGTTCATAGAGACTGGGGATCCGCTCGCGCAAGTCCTCAGGGGTCAACATGGCGCTGTCGCGCAGAAGAGACTCGGCTTGCGCTATGTCAACGCGGCCTTCGATGCTGGAGAGTGAAGTCGACAGCAATTCACGATTGCGCAGCCCTTCCTGAAGGTCGGACAGCGTGGTAACGACCGGAATGATCTTCCGCTGCAGCTTCGTCTCAAGAGTCTTGAGTAGAGATGTATATGGAGGACCCACCATAGCAATTGTCAGCTCGTCTCCAATCTCAAAGACGGGCAGCAAGTGGAGTCTTTGGCTGAGATCCGGTGGAAGAGTCTGGACAGGTGCAACACCGATTTCATCGGCGATATTCATTTTGGGAATAGCAAAGCTGTCTGCGACAAGATCAGCGAGATCGTCCTCGGAGACGAGGTTTTTTTGCAGGAGGGTGCCTGCCAGGGAGGTATCGAATTGGTAAGGGTCGATGTGTTGGCGGATTTGCTCCAGTTGTGCAGCCGTCACAAACTTCTTTCCCAAGAGTGCTAAGGCAAGAGTGTCGTCTTCGGCTATGAAGCTCATTTCGTCTCCTTGCCGAAAAGCCTGTCAAGATCCTCCTGGGTGAGCGTCGTGCGTGATCCGCCAATTGCGATCGTCTCGCGACGGTGGCGATTGATTCTCTGTAGCTCTGCCTGCTCTTCGGCAGTAAGCCTTCCGATCGTTGGTGGAGTGACGGCGGTCGTCCCGATTTTTGATGAGCGGTCCAGGGAGAGATCTGTGGCAGCGACAGGCTCTCCGCAACCGCCGCAATACTGTGCTTCGATGTCGTTGGCGAAACCACAGTGGCAGCAGAAGGTAACGATCAGTCGACCGCAGTTTCTGCAATAGTGGCGTGTCGGAGCATTCAGAGCATTGCAATGAGGACAGGTGTTCATGAGTCCGCCTCCACTTGAATCTCCCAACCGAGCTGAGACAGAACTTCAGCCACCTTCTCGCGTGTGAAGGGTTTCAGAATATAGTGGTCGGCCCCCATCTCTTTTGCGTGGATGATTTTCTCGGCGCCAGCAACGGAGCTTAGGACAATGACCCGGGTATCGGCGCCATGCGAACGAATCCTGGCAAGAACCTCCGCACCGTCCATGCGCGGCATAATCTGATCCAGAAAGACAAGGTGAGGAGACTCTGTTAGAAACAGTTGCCAGCCTTCCTCGCCGTCAGCTGCCTGAAGGACGGGGGGGAATCCGAGCTTGTCCAGTGTGGCGCGCAAAAGAAGGCGAACATGCACCGAATCGTCGACGATGAGAACTTTCGTTTCACTGGGCAACATGGGCCACCTGCAGGGATTCTTCTGTGTGATTCGGCAACGGAGGATGTGACGGTACTCTCACGGTGAAGACCGAGCCTTCTCCGATCCGGCTTTGTACGGATATCGTGCCTTGATGTTGCTCCACGATCTGCTTGGCGATGGCCAGACCCAGTCCTGTGGAAGACTCGTCTGCCGTGGGTTTTGCGAATCCTTTGTGAAACTTGTCAAAAATAATGGAGATTTCGCTCCCTGGAATGCCCTGCCCCTCGTCTTCGACGGAGATGTTGAGGGATTGATCGTGTTCGCTTACGCAGACGCGCACACGGCTGTCACGCTGAGAAAATTTCGCAGCATTCGTCAACAGATTCTCCAACACTTGGCCAATCCGCTTCTTGTCGAGTATCCAGGTTTCGGGTGCCTCCTCCAAATTCAGGTCGTAATGGATACCTTTTTGACGGAAGAGCAGATTCATTCGTTCAACGATCGGTACAAGAAAAGGTTTAAGCTGCACAATGTCTGGATGAAGTTTGATTCTGCCGGTTTCAAAATTGGAGATGTCGAGAAGCTCACTGAGCATTGTCAATCCGTCTGCGACGAGGGTTTTCGCATTCAGCAGGAAGCTTTTGGGTTCCTCGGGCAAATTCGGTAATGCTTCGATGAGATAGTCCAAGTACATTTCAACAGCACTCATTGGATTGCGCAAATCGTGAGCGACAATATCGATCATTTCATCTTTGAGGCTGTTGAGCTGTTCTAATTGCTGGTTCTTCTCTTGGAGTTCGTGTGCCAGAGCTCCTACTTGATTGAAAGCACCTTCATAGCTGGTGACAGCGGCAGACAGGTTGTCGTTCTTGCTCGTTAGCTGACGGCGCAGTGTCGCACTGCGGATGCCGGTACGAACCTGTCCAAGCAGTGTCAGTCGATCGTACGGGACAGTGATGAAATCGTCGATTCCCGCTTCGAAGGCTGCGCTGAGATACTCGTGTTCCTCCGGAGAGATGAGAAGGAGAGTGAAGAAGGGGTCGTCAGGGTAACTGTGGCGCAAGCGGTGAAGTAAACCGACTCCAGGACGAGCCATCGACCGGTCCTGAAGGATGAGAATGTCTACGGCGCATTTGTCGAGAATGCGTCGCACGCCTTTCTCGGTTCTGCAGGAAATGAGCCGCGAATCAGTCTGAGCCAGATCGCGCCGCATTTGGCGAGCTATGTTCATCTGGTCTCCGAGGAATAGGATGATACCCTTTGAAAGCAGCCAGGAATCGGAGCTGAAATCGCTGGTCTCCATCCGAAGTTTCGTCCCCTCCACGAATTTCTCATCAGTCACAAGGAGTGTGCGTGAAAAATCAAGCTATAGTCAGAACTCACTTGAAGCGTTCTCGCACGCGTTCAAACGATTCCTGGCGCTCCTCTTCGAGCTCAGTTCGACGGGAGAACCGTGAGGAAGCTTCTGGCATCAAATGAGCGCGCATGAGAATCACAAGTTCGCTTATTTCTTTTTCATCGCGGTTATAGCCGAAAAGGTATCGAAAGCCCAGGACCCACCACGGCAAGTCTTTTAAGAATGGTATGCCTCTACGAGTCGAGTTGTTCTTTGTAACATAGAGGCCTCCGATAGCCGTCTGTTCTCCGTCGTAGAGAAGGACATCCGTATCGGTTTCCGTTTTGTTCACTGTGGTTGTAACTGGATCGGGAGTCACCGTTGACCGCTCGGCGTGAATGTGCAGGTGAATGTAAGCTCGCTCGTCGCCGAAGACAATCGTCGGAATGACCTCAAGAATTGTCCCCACCGAGAAGAACTCTTCAATGGTATTTCCCGCAAAATCGCGGGTTCGGACAGAGAAATCCTGCCCGACCTGGATCCGGCCTGTTTTACGGTCGGCCACCGTCACCTCAGGTCGAGCAATGATGTTGCCTTTGTCGAGCGATTCCATGGCCTGCATCAGGGCTTCAACCTTCACCTCCGTATTGCCGCTGGTGCCGCTCCCGCTCGCTGAAAGCGAAAGGATGGAACTTGACAGCTGGTCTGCGCCGGTGACCTCACCGCCGACAGTGAGCTTCCCGTCGATGAGGCTTGACCAGTTGATTCCGATTTCTCGAAGTGTCTTGCGGTCACCTTCAAAAAAGACGGCTTCAATCTTCACTTCTCGAGTGCTGGCAGTAATGCGCGTGGGGTCCTCGGCACCGGTTGGAATGAAGAGTGGCTTTCCGGTTGGTCCCAATTTGGGCTTAAAAACGAGGAAACTCTCGGTTCCTTCGATGTACCATAAGCGATTGTGAGCCAGCATAAGTTCGAGAGCGTCCCGCCAATGCCGGTGATAGATGTCGATTCCGATCGGATTCGCGCGCTCTTCGGGATCTACGATTGCCTTTCCAGCGGCTGACAATGCGGTGCTTGAAAGGATTTCAATCGCTTCGCGAATGGAGAGGTCTGCCGTGAGAGTCACGATTTGTTCCGGTGAGACGTACTCTCGAGGTGGTTTCTCCGCGGCATACACTGTCGCAGCGATTACGGCCCAGAAGAAGAATCGTATACAAAGTCGTCTCATTACCGTTTCCCCCACATGCCCGTGTGCCTCACTCGAAACATGAGTCTCTCTGAATCTCCCACCGGTTCAATCTCCACATAACCCTCTTCGTGATCGACGCGGATCACTTGCCCCTCAAAAACTCTGTCACCTTCCCGCAGGGCTACCAGCTTCCCCTCTGCGTCGCGCATGTAGGCGATGTTGCCGGAAATGGCTACAAGCGTCGATTCTGTACTGAGCTTCGGCAGGTCGGCAAGCAGAAGTCCGGTTGAATCATCGTCTGCTGTGTCGCGCCCCATTTCCCAAATAGGAAATCTCGGTGGCGAGAAAAGGTTGTACAGTGGCTTTCTGACTGGAAAAACCGCTGAGGCATACAGATCCTCACCGTAGCTGTCCTGAAGAGAGTAGCCAGTAAGATCGAGGGCGAATGCAATTTCCTTTTCTTTGATGCTCCGCGCTGCGGACGCTGCAAATGGATCCCATGTTGGTTTTATGTGAAGGTGACGGATACGATAGTAGGCCCGACCGGACTCAAGGGCGTGTACAAATTGGTAAATGTCCGCGAAGGACGCCTCTCCGGCGATCGTGTACTGATTCTTTTTCAGCGGACCCTTACGGTTCTCGGGGCCGGTTTCGAATCGATAATCCAGGCCGGGACTCAAATGTCTGGCCAACCGGTCAGAGTATGCGAAACTGAGGTCCGGTGATTCCAAGGAAGGAATGAACTTGCCCGGACTCTCCGATTTCGTGTTCGACGAGTATGGCTGCTTTGTTTCTGTTCCGATTTCCTTGAAGGATGATGCGAGAATCTCCCGACGCTCCTCAAGGTCGTCCGCCCTCCAATTCAATTCCCGCAAGGTGACTCGCTGTCGGTTCGTCATATAGTAAGCCAAGGTCAAGAGCAGCCCACCGAGCAGGACAAGAGCGATGGTATTTGTGGTGATGAGTTTCACGAGCCTTTCGCCGCGGTTGAACGGAGTGCCTTCACTGTGAACAAATGGACTGTCTGCCCACCGAGGTGTCTCGTTGTCACAGTCGTGAGGCGGGCTCCGGACAGAATTCTTGCAATCTTGTCGACATGCTCGCGCCTCAGTGCAATCCCCGAGATGATTGTCTCATCGGGAGACCAGTCGAAATCGGTCAGCCAGAAGTCGCCGATATACCTCCCCCGCTCGCAGAGACTGTCAAGCACCGGTGACAACGGAATCGTGGTGGCCAGAAGTGAGTCGAGTATCGACTGGCCCTGGGCACCGGCGCCGTGCCCACGATCCAGTGACAGGTAGAGGCTTTGAGCTTCCGCTTGGCCCTTGGTCACGACTTCCAAGCGAGCCGCTTGGGCTCGCAGATGCTTGATCTCCCCTGACTGCTGAACATGTTGCACGACAAACCCACCGATTCCGATGACAGCAACTGCAAGGACAACAATTCCTGCTATACTGGGTTCTAACAAGGCACTTCGCGCGAACCTGGAGTATGTTATGGGTGGAGCCGAGTAGAACCGCGAGTCTCTTGGTGCAAGAGCTTTGGCTGCCAAAGCGATGGGAATCGCGAAGGCAGCCAAAGACTCCGGTGCACCCGAGGTGTCTTCATCCCAAGGTAGTGCAACCAAAGGCTCAATCTTTGCGCCGGGCAGTTTGTCTTTCGCGAAAGACTCAACCTGTTCCCTTTCCAGAGTGCCTGAGAAGGTGACGAGACTTATGTCTGGTGATGACTCCTCCCCCAACAAATGTGCCTCTGCAATCCCTTGCCATTCTTCCTGCGATAGAGAGATTACTGCGTGAATGCGCTTTCCGAGAAGCTCGATGAGCCAGCCTCCGTGCATGTCCTGATGGAGAAGGATAACTCGTTGCCCTGATGTTGCGTACCCACCCAACGCGGCACCTTCCATGAGGGAAATACGCGGATCTTCCATGAGGTGAACTTGAGGCCTGTATCTGCCCAAGCGCTTACTGGCTTCCTTGAAAAGCTCAAGCAACGGAGATGACGCTGGATGAAAGAGGACCCATCCGCTGTTGCCTTCACCTTCGAAAAGTCGGGGAGTCTGTCCACTCTCCAAGGTCAATCCTTGCCGTCTGCCCCATGTGACCCATTCCTGTCTGTTGTGCGCGCGGGAGCTATCCAAGACAGCTGTGAAATTGGCTTCAACGGGAGTACAGCTCACCGCGTAAATTTCCACATCCTCTGAGTATTGCTCAATGATATCGAGCAGGGTCTCAACATTCGATTGATCGACTGGGACGGTCTCTTCAGTAGTCAAAAAGGACTCTATGCCGAAAGGATCGGCTGACGCCGCTTCTCGTGTTCCGCTGGTGGTTGCCGTTCGATCGGACAGCGCATCGCGCAGCATGACCGTATCGGTGGACTCCACGCGGAGCTCTTTTCCATCACGGTGCACGAGAACGAAGCGCAGTCTTCGTCCTTCGGCATATATCCCGATTGCCCGCCGATGTTTGGGCACGCTAAAACCCTCTTGTTACAGCCTGATCTCTGGTCGCTGGCAATTTCTTCAGAGCCGTTCCCAATCACTACTGAAGTCTTACAATACGAGGCTATGGCATTGTGATTTCTGGAGTGCTCTTCATGCCGGGAACTTCCGGCTGAATCACCGCGGTTTCACTGGAAATAATCGTAAGCACAGTCATGGCAACGGTAATGAGAATGGCGACAGTCACTTGAATCCAATCAATGACAGCCCGCATCCGATAGGTCGAATCCTTCTCGTAATAGTTGGCTACTTGCAGGCTTGCCCTCTTGAGCGTTCCTGATGCCTCGCCCGCCCGGAGTCTTGCCAGGGCATTCTGAGTGAAGACATGTGCCTTCTCGAGTGCGTCCACCAGACCCATTCCTTGCTTTACCATCGGAGGGATCGAACGCGACTTGACTTGTCTCTCCATATGAAGATTCTGGCAGGCCTCCGAGGCAACTCGCACGGCTTCGATATTGCCTGCAGAACCGCTATAGAGAGCATGGAACATCCGGCACCAAATCTCAATCGACGCTTTCTGAAAAAGTGCTCCGACAATGGGTAGACGAAGAAGCCATCGGTCACGCGCCAAGCGTCCCTTGTAGGTCAAGAAAGAGCGGCTTCCAATCGCGATAAGAATTCCGCCGATGAGTAGCAAGTAGAGAGTATGTGCTCCGACAAAGCCTGACACGGCCAAGGTCGCCTTGGTCATTGGCGGCAACGGAATGTCAAAGCGCTCATACATCACCGCCATTTCAGGAAAGATGTAGCCCACATAGAAAACTACCGCGGCAAGAAGCACGATCAGCGTCATCGCGGGCATCAGAAGAGCGGACTTCAGATTCCTTCGAAAATCTTGCCGGCGTTCGATAAACTTGGCTGCACTCTCAAAGATTTCCGACAGATTGTCCGATGTTGACGCTATGGCGAACATATGGGCGGGGAAGCGACCCAGGACATCCTGGTGCGCCCCGAACACTTCGTGTCCGCTTTTTCCCTCTCGCAAGCCCCAGACAATCTCTTCGAGCGCACCGCGCAGGCGAGGATGGCGCACTTCGTTCTGGAGAAGCTTTATAGCTGCATCGAGAGGGATCCCTTCTCTCAGGAGATCCGCACACAGCCGGACAAACATGACCACTTCTTCCGGCGAAGGACGATGACGCACCGGTAGCCATCTGCGCATGATGCGATAACGTGTGTATCCCCGATCATGGAGATACGCTTCGACATCGCTGCGACAGGAGGCTGTGCGCTGCCCTTCCACGGGCAACTCGGTACCGCGCCACGCCCGGTAGAGAAAAGTCCGGCGACCGTCTCTTCGTGAAGTCTGAATCCTGTCCTGATGGACCCGACGATTGGACCCGCGAAAAGCTATCCGCGGATAGACAGCAGGTGCGGAATGCCCGGTTGGCGTGGAGGCCGCTGTCCGATTACTATGTCGGACTTCAGGCACGGGCACGCCGGAATCAGTAGTTCACTTGTGTCTGGATATCGTCCGGCGTCACGGTGGCAACGACTTGGACCGCCGAGCCATCGGTCTTCTTGGCAACCTGACAAGTCCCGGTGATTGTCACTTTCGCAGAATCAACGACAGTCAACTGGAATTGTGTGCCGATTGGACTGGCCTTTCCACCCGTGATGTCGTTCAGTGTGAGACCCGTGAACTTCTGATCTCCACCACCCATCATCGACGGTTTGTAGTAATACTGATGGGCAAGGCTGCCCATCTCGATCAATTCGTTCACTACCATGTCAATGTTGCTCATCTCGGCATGCTTCTGGAAAATTCCAATTCCAACGACGATGGAGACACCGACGATGATGACAGCAAGAACAAGCAGCAGCAGCTGTTGCTGGCCCATGACACTTTCCTTCCTTTGTTTGGGCGTCTTGGATACCTGTTCTGACCCTATATGGTTTGCCCGCGATCAATTTGTTTCCAACCACATCTCAGAACCTGCAGCACGGTTCCCTGACCTGCGATGAAATTGTCGCAGCTCTACTTTCGCATCCCATCATCGCAAAACCTGCTCCAGAATTTTGATTCGTGCGATAGAAACATCGCACTACAGTCCGTCAATTCCATTCGTGTTCGCGCATTATACGAGTGTTCGATAATGGCTAGTATGAGTGAGAGGAAAGGGCTGCCACGAGCGAGAGCAAGAAATCGCTCCGCGTCCACTCTCACTGAGCTTCGGCACAAATATTGCCCTTTCGAGGGCTACGGCGAAGTCGCGAGGTGAAAGAGATATTCGGTTGTTGAGCGTCATCTTGTGAGTTGAGTACCTGTTCCGACATAGCCGAATTCAGCTACTCCGGTCACTCAGGGTAATTGGATTATGAAAATGATATACAAAGTCCTTATCCTATCGGTCGCATTGAGCCTGCTCTACTGGGTAGGTGATGCTTTCATGGACTATGCTCTTTCCCACGAGGGGACATTCATTGGACAGCTGATTGCCGATGTTCCGGGTTATGAGCTCCAGGACCGAGCGGTCGTGTGCGCACTGTTGTTGATTCTCGGCACTATCATATCCGTGATGTGGGCTCGGATCCGCTGGTCTGAAGAGAAATCCGATAAGATCGCCAGGACAACCAAGGATGCCATTATCATGATGGATGATGATGGCAATATTTCCTACTGGAATCCGGCTGCGGAGGAAATCCTTGGTTACACAAGCCAAGAGGTTCTTGGCAAGGAGTTACATACACTCCTTGCTCCCGCGAAATACCATGAAGCCTGCCGCAAGGGGCTTTCCGCATTTCAGAGAACAGGGGAGGGGTCCGCTGTTGGCAAGACGCTCGAATTAGAAGCTGTCAGGAAAGATGGGACGCAATTCCCAATAGAGCTTTCTCTTTCGGCGATTGAGATCAGAGGCAAGTGGCACGCTGTCGGGATTGTGCGCGACATCACCGAACACAAGGGCGCTGAGGAAGCCCTGCGGGAAAGCGAGGAAAAGCTGTCTCGGATGTTCGAGTCCGTGATTGACGGGATAGCGGTCACAGACCTGGAGGGCACGATCACCGATGCGAATGGACCCATCGTCAGGATGTACGGATTCCAATCCAAAGATGAGGTTGTCGGTAGAAGTGCTCTTGAGTTTATTGCTACTCGTGACCATCAGAGGGCGCTGGCGAATCTGCAGAAGACCGCTGAGGAAGGGTCAGTGAGAGGTGTGCAGTATGGCATGGTCAAGGCAGACGGGTCCGAATTTTTGGGTGAACTGAACTCCAGCGAATTGCGCGACCCATCAGGCAATTTGGTCGGCTTTATCGCCATGACAAGAGACATAACTGAACGCAAGCAGGTGGAAGAGGCGCTACGACAGCGGACACATGATCTGCGTGAGCGTGTCAAGGAACTCAATTGCCTGTATGCCAT
>Ga0315537_1003889_pt1 | contig 10997 bp, 11 predicted proteins | sample SalMarSW160270MG_FD_203091 | JGI IMG/M metagenome (GOLD analysis project Ga0315537, IMG submission 203091) | Salt marsh sediment microbial communities from the Plum Island Ecosystem LTER, Massachusetts, United States - Salt Marsh Sediment SW1602-70 ... | reverse complement strand
CTGGAATGAATGCCTGACTTGCACTCAGGAGGCCGCGGGTTCAAATCCCGCTCGGTCCACTTCGACTTTTTCGGTTTGTCAACTTCTGGAAAAAGCTTGTTTTCAACAATACGCTGTTATTAGGCGTCAAATATGATTGTGGGGCATGTTCGCTAGCTAGGGTTTTGTCTGTGTAATGTTTAGCTGGACTTAGTTTGCACATGTGGGGGAACCGTTGAGATCGGATGGTGGTTTCATTAGAGGATGTCAAGCATTTCTTTCAGAGATTTTACTTCTTCTCGAAGCGAGGCTACTTCTTTTTCTAGAGAGCCGGCTTTTGTTTCTGCCTTTTCTTTGAGTTCCTCCAATTCCGTCAGAAGGTTAGCCTTCTCGCTTTCCAGCTTAGCGACCTTATTCCGGAGATCTATCAAAGTCTGCATGAGTTTACTTACAGCTCCATTAAACGCCTCAACACTATTATGGGCAAGGCTGTCTTTCCCAAAGAATAGCCAGAAAAGGCTAAAAACTTATGGGTGGTTGTAGGATTGCCTGTTTTTTCTGAAGGTGAGTGATTTTTTCGATGGCGAAAACTATTGCATCCTGAAGTAACTGTAGGTTGGACCGGTCAATCAATATTTTCCGGCTTCTTGCATGGGAAAAACTTTCGTTATTAGTTTGTTTAGTAGGCCTGACTTTGAATTGAATTGAAGGTGCCTTGGACCCATATCAATGTACCTATCGAACTCTTCTTTACTCATGCCTATATTCTGCAAGAACAGATTCATTACTGATTCAGGACATGGCGGTGATTTTGTCTCCAATTTTCGCAAGGCTTCTTCTCTTGAAATTTGGTCAACCATAACAAGTCGAGCAAGAGTGAGTCGTTCCATTTCAAGTCCAGGGAAACGCCGGTTTTGAATGTACTTCTGGAGAGGGTGAACGATACAGTCCATGTGTTCGCTCTCTTCAGGCGACGTCCAGTTTAACTCGTTCCTAATTGTGTTGAGGATAATATCATAATTCCATTCTACATAATCTGAAAGATTGAACCATGCATAAGTAGTGAGGCGTTTCTTCCTAGCCAGCAGAAACAAAAGATGACCAAATTTTCTCCTTAGGCTCTTAGTAATGAATAATCTTTTACATTCTGAGGCGATAGGTTCTCCTTCTAGAACATTTTTTACGTGATCTAGGCTGCCATTCTGAAACATCTCACGGGATAGTGGCAATTCCGTGCTCAGCGAGCTTCCTGTAATTATCAAGGGAATATGGTAGAGGTCTGCAATGAGACCTGTCGTCATATGGATTGTTCTCATGCACGCAGCACAAAACGATCCGGTTTTTTTTATGAAAAGCGCAAAAAGTCTGTTCATTAGATCTGAATCAAAACGGTAGTAGATGTGTTCAACTCCGAGTGCTTTACAGGTGCTTTCAACATTGGTTTTTGCGTGGTCTGAAAGGTACCCAAAGTCAAGAGTATAGGCTAAACACTTGAGACCCAGTTTTTTCCTAGCCACATAAAGAACATAAGTGCTGTCTTTGCCTCCTGACAAGGGGACTAGAGCATCAAATTCCTTTTTCTTGCTTTGAGCTTCTGTGCAGATTTTCTGCAATATTTTCTGTTTTTCGGGTAAACTTAATTCCCTGTTCTCTGCCCAACGGTCATAGTCTCGACAGATTGAACAAACTCCTTCATTGTCAAAATGGATTCGTGGGTAAGAACTCGGCAAAACACAGCGGCTGCAGATTTTGGCTTGTTGCATTTGTGAATTCGCTTGAGAAGGTGACATACTTTTTTCTTCCTTGCGTGCATCTAAATTAAGTAATATGGTAAATAGCTCTTATGGATACTTCCTCTAGAGCGTTCCTCAAGGTTTGGCGGAGCACGCTGCTTTCGCTGGTGATGTGCCGCATTCTATATTGTTTTTGACTCAGTCAAAACCTGTCAGCATTTTTAGCAACCATTAACCCACAGCAAAAAAATAACTGCAAAACTAAATGCTCCTGTGCTCAAACGCAGATGATCAAAGGAAAGCTCGCATGAAAGTTAAGATTGCAGTTCATGCTCATTTTCGGAATATTTGTTTTCAAAAGAAAGGCAGGACAGTTACTATTTTAGAAAGGACTCCGGAAAGCTTTAAGCTAGAACCAAAGAACCTTAGTGAAGAGAGTGAACAGATGAGGGTGCGAACTTTTTTAGCATATTTTCATCTGCTGAACTTTCTGATCATGATTTTTGTGACAGTCTACGTTTTGAACAGTTTCTGGGGACAAATGGAAGATTGGTGGTTAGGTCTCTACAGTTACTATCTGATATTGGGGCTCTCTGGTGTGGCCATCGCTCTCTGGATTGGCATAGATGGAAAACGTCTGGAACGTTACGCATTCAAGATAAGAGAGCTGGAAAAGAAGCTCATAGCCCTAGAAAAGAAGATTAGGTTCATAAAACCGCGCGCCCAAGAAAAAAGTGGATAGTCTTAGGTTGCTTCGAATATCCAAGGGTATTTTCTGCTTATCAACTCGTTTATCGAGTGTGGTGATATGATTCCCTCTTCACAGATGATTCCGTGGATGAATTCTCTTCGCGTCACGTCGAAAGCCGGATTTCTTATAATCAAGCCGTGCGGAGGATCAGCCCAAACCTCTTTTGGGCTTCTTTCCTCGATTCTTTCATAATCTCCATGAATGGTAGCAGGATCAAACTTCAACAGTTCTGTCGCCACATAGAAGGGCGTTCTCGCCTCCTTAGCGGCAAGGGCAACCATGCTTGTTCCTATCTTGTTTATGACGTTGCCTTCAGAGGTTATGGCGTCGGCTCCCACCACAACAAGGTCAATCTCATTCATGAAATGCCGCACTGCAGAATCAACAATCATGGTCGTCCTGATTCCGGCGTCCAACATTTCTTTTGCAGTGATTCTGCCCTGAAAAACAGGTCTCGACTCGGTGCAGACAACCTCAAACGATTTTCCGTCCAGCTTAGCCTTCCGCAACATGTTAGTGACTGTTGAAGAGTGACAGTGAGTAAGAACTCTTGAGCGATTCAGGATTCTTTTGGAGCCGACCTCAGCAATCTTTTCCTTCGACCTCTCAAGGCTCTCCAAAAACTGGCTGGAAACCTGCGAAACCACATCCACCAGTTCTCTGACTGCCCCTTCATCGCTCTTTTCCACCGCATTAATAACATGGCGAATGGCATTCCTCATCAAAGGCTCTGTCGCTCTAGAAGCAAAAAGAACCGTTTTAGCTTCCATCAACTCGTTCAGAAACGCCTCTTTTCCTCTCGCCTTGGATTCTTTTGCCGCCGCTTCGATAGCCTTTATGGCGGCTATCGCCACATTTCTGGCTCCCTGAATTTCAAGCCGTCTTATTCGGTCAGCAGCATCTAAAACAGATTCATGCAAACTGGCATCCCACACTCAAATGTAACACCTAAACTATAGTAAACTGTGAGTGGCTTACTTAAAAAGCTAAAATAAGCAACACAAAAAGATGGATTCTACACGTTCGGCTTATGTTTGCCGCTTTACATGGTCTTCGATAGCCTTTATTACGCCTTCACCTTTCTCTTCGATTGCTTCGTGGCTCTGACCAATACTGTGCGGCGTGGCAATCACCCGTTCACTCTTAATCAAGCTATTAGCCACATCATCTTCGAAGGGAGTTTTAGAAACAAAAACATCTAAGGCTGCCCCAACTTTTCCAGCCTGCACTGCCTCTAACAATGCTTCTTCATTTATGATGCCGCCTCTCGCCGTGTTCACAAGGAATACGCCATCCTTCATTTTGGCAATCTCTTCCCTTCCAATTAGATCGCTAGTTCCACTGGTTAAGGGACAGTTAACAGTTATGAAATCGGACGTCCTCAAGAGCTGATCCAAAGAAACAACAGTAACATCTTCATCTTGAATGCATGGATCAGACACAACAACTTTCATGCCAAGAGCGGAGCCCAGCCTAGCAACTTCCCGTCCTATTTTGCCGCATCCAATTATCCCCAAAGTTTTCCCAGTAACTCGGCATCCAATCAAAGACGTTTTTTTCCATTCTCCGCGCTTCATCGACCTATCGCCTTCAACGAGGTTTGCGCAATGCGCAAGAATGTATGCTATAACGCCTTGGGCAACATCATAGGATTGGGCTGGAACATTATGGAACTTTATTTCATTTTCAGCCAGATAGTTCAAGTCGATGTGGTCAACACCGTGAGTGGCGGTTATGACGCATTCAAGGCTTTTCATGATGTCAACTAGTTCTTTGTTAACCTTTGTTTTGCTTCGCACAACAAGAATTGTGACTTTGTCTAAAGGCAAACTGTAATCGATGTCGCTGGATTGAAACACCTTCCCAAACTTGGATAAGCGATCAAGAAACTCTTTGCCGAAGTTGTCACACACTAAAATTGTATGTTTACTCATTGTTAAACCACACACTAACATCCACTGTTTTTAGGCAGACGCTGTTGGGAAACCCGCTGATTGAGGCTGAAATTGTGTCTCATGCCGAACAGCTCTTTAGCTCAGGGAGAAAACTCAACGCATTATTTAAGCATTTATGGCATGTTTAAATTTTTGGCTAACGTTTCTTTCCAAGGTCAACCAACACTTTTCCGAGGGCTCCCAGCATCGAGTCTATGTCCGCAGATTCTATGTAGCCCATGTTTCCTATCCTAAAGGTCAAGTTTTGCACGGTTCCGTAGCCCTTTGCAAGCTCAAACCCTTCTTCACGCATCTTCCCGTAAATCTCAAGCCCATCAATGTCTGCTGGAGCGTTTACACAGTTTACTGTTGGGCTTTCGTATCCGCTCTTGGGGAACATTGTTAGCCCCAGTTTTTCGGCGCCCTCTCGAATCCGACTGCTCCTTTCCGCGTAAAGATCAAAGAACCATTCTTTTCCCCCTTTAGCTTCTATCATCGTAAGAATCCTGTTCAAACCAGCTATCTGGGGAATAACCGAGGTCATGGGTGTGCCCTTCTTCTTCTGATGCTTTTCCCACACCTTGAAATCGAAGTACCAGCCCTTATTTTCTGCAGTCTCCGATTTTTTCAGCGCCTCTTCGCTTACGCTTCCCACGCCCAGACCCGGAGGAACACCAAAGCATTTCTGGGAACTTGAAAAGCAGACATCCAAGCCCCACTTGTCAACTTCTATTTTGGTTCCGCCCATGGAACTCACAGCGTCAACAAACAACAATTTGCCATGTTTTTTTGCTACTTCAGCAAGTTTCTCTAAGGGGTTTATCAGTCCCACGCTTGTTTCGTTGTGGGTGATGGAAACAGCCTCAACGTCTGGACTCTCAGACAACTTTTGATCCAGCAAATCTGGAAGGATAGGCTCGCCCAGGGGAACCTCAAGCGTTTCAACCTGTTTCCCGTTTGCAGTTGCTACTTCCGCGTATCTTTTGCCGAAGCTTCCACATACACAGCAGAGCATCTTCCTGTTTACGCAGTTCCTCACTGACGCCTCCATGAAGCCTGACCCAGTGCTTGAAAATAGGAAAACCTCATTCTCTGTCTCCAAGAACCGCTGCAGCAGTTCCACGGTTTCGACATGAAGTTTCTTGTATTCTTCGCTGCGGTGACTAACCATCTGCTGTCCCATCGCTTCCAGAACTTCGGGATAGCATGCAACAGGACCGACCGTGAACAACTTCAACTTATACACCTAAAGGTAAAACAAGAAAAAGAGAATATTAAAGCTTTCAGCTTCTCTGGTGAAGAGGCAGAACAAAGTATTTTGGCGAAATGTTAATTGGCAGTTTATCCATAGTCGGGATGCTAAATTGTTTTTCAGGCTTTACCCAGTTCGTTTCTGTATAGGAATAGTGCTGGAAGACCGCCAGTATGAAAGAATACTACGTTGTCATCTTTTTTGAAGTAGCCTTTCTTGATCAAGTCAATCAACGCTACCATTGCCTTGCCAGTGTATACGGGGTCTAAGAAGATTCCTTCAGTCTCAGCCACTAGTTTGATGGCTTCAGTCACCTCTTTATTTAGCACTCCGTAGCCTTCCTTGATGTATCCGTCAAAGACAGTTACCTCTTCAGGAACGATAGACAGGTCAATGTCAAGAAGCTCTGCTGAGCCGTTAACTAGCTGAACTATCTGTCTGCATGCATCGTCCTTGCTTGCAAATACGTTTACTCCCAGAATTTTGGCTTCAACATCCAGTAATTTGGCTCCCAGAATCAAGCCAGCTTGGGTTCCGCCTGTTCCACATGCACAAACAATAGAGTCGAAGCTTTCTCCAAGTGCATTGAATTGGCTAACCAGTTCTTCCATGGCAAGGGCATATCCCGGGACAGTTAGGGGAACTGAAGCACCCACCGGAATGACGTATGGTTTGTGTCCTTTCGTTCTAAATTCTTCAGCTAAGCTGTTCATCAAATCTTCAACATGCGGATCATAACGCTCAACAAACTTGATCTCCGCGGATAACAGCTTATCCAAAAACAGATTCCCATCGTATACATCAGGCTCTTTACCCACAAGAACCAGCACAGGCTTCATTCCAAGTCGCCTAGCAGCAGAGGCAACCATGAGGGCACAGTTTGACTGAACCGCACCAGTTGCTATCATTACGTCAGCGCCTTTGTTTTTGGCGTCGGCGAAAAGAAACTCCAGTTTTCTGGCTTTGTTGCCCCCAAAGGCTAGGTCAGTCATGTCGTCCCTTTTAACGAAGAGTCTTGGACCATCCAGAAGCTTAGACAGGCGGTGCATTCTCTGCAGAGGAGTTGGAAAACCTGCGAAACTTATCTTTCGGCTGTGCATTTTCTCTAAAGCCAAAGATTTCTTAACCAAAATGGTTCACTCGGCTCTTTAGTTGATGTACCAACTATTTAGGGTCTACTTGAATCTCTAAGTTTCGGTGAATTGAAAATCTAAATTAGGAGACAGAAACAAAAAACAGAAAGTTTTAATAGACTAACAAATCGTCACCGTTCAGGGAATGGTTTCACAATGGCAGTAAAGTCGGTTCTAGATTTTGTGGGAAACACGCCGCTCATTCAACTGAACAGCCCAGAAGGCGTATTCAGCACCTTCAAAGCAAACCTCTTTGCAAAAGTGGAATACGTTAACCCAAGCGGAAGCATCAAAGACCGAATAGCCAAATACATGATCGAGCAAGCCGAAAAACGTGGCGACCTGAAACCCGGATACACGATTGTCGAGGGCACAAGCGGCAACACTGGAATAGCATTCTCCATGGCAGGGGCAGCTAAAGGATACAAAGTAGTCATTGTCATGTGCGAAAGCATGACCGAGGAGAGACGAAATTTTATGCACGCCTACGGCGCAGAAGTGGTATCAACACCAGAATGTGACGGACTGAAAGGCGCTGTCAACAAAACAAAGGAACTGGCTAAACAGCCAGGCTGGTGGATGCCAGCCCAGTTCGACAACTACGACAACGTGGAAGCCCACAGGATAATAATGGGCAAGGAAATCATTGAGCAGGTTCCGAACGGGTGGGTTGACGCGTTCGTTGCTGGTGTCGGCACAGGAGGCACCCTCATGGGAGTGGCTAAAGCCTTGAAGGAAGTAAATCCTGACGTGAAGATAGTGGCGGCTCAGCCAGCAGGCTCCCAAGAGCTTACGGGCGGAAAAGCGGGTAATCATAGAATAGACGGAATCGGGGACGGATTCATTCCGAGCATCGTGGACCAGTCCCTTATTGATGAGGCAGTAAACGTTAAAGACGAAGACGCCGTGAACTGGAGCCGACTGCTGGCAAGAGAGAAGGGACTCTTCGCAGGCATATCCTCAGGCGCCAATGTAGACGCGGCTGTGCAGATCGCAAAAAGGATGAAGAAAGGACAAAACGTTGTCACAGTTTTACCTGACAGCGCAGACAGATACGCAAGCCTCGGAATATTCACAGACAAGAAAGCAAAAGAAATCCATGTCCCAAAAACATTCGCGCCCTAACCTCACCAACAGTCTAAGCTGTCTTTTGCATGTAGCAATCCACAAAAAGTATGAGTTATTGCAGCACAAGTAGTGGATCTTTCTTTAGGGTAAGTTCAAGTGTCATGTATTCTTTAGTATCTAGTATGCAAGAGAAGTATTTGGTTTTCACTGGGAGACCTAATGCGGGCAAAAGTAGCCTCATCAAAGAACTCTCAGGCTTGAAAATAGTAACGGGAAAGCACCCCGGAACTACACGAAAGATTTCGAAATATCCTTTAAATGACAATTTGGTTCTCGTGGACCTGCCAGGATTGGGCAAAATGACGGGGGTCTCTAAACAGTTCGAAGAAAAAGTTAACAAACAAATAATCGAGTTCTTGGAATCCAACGCCCAAAACATAGTGTTAGCCGTCGCTGTTATGGACATATCCACGTTCTTGGAGGTAACCTGGCGCTTGGAAAAGAAGGGATTCAAGTCAGTGGACGTGGAGATGGTAAAGTTTTTGGCGGACATTTTAGGCGAGTTTCCCGTAGTGGTTGCCAACAAAATCGATAAAACAAACAGAGAGGAACTCGAGGTTAACCTTAACGAGTTTACGAACAGGATAAGCAACGGTAACCCATCTGCTGTAAGAGACAACGTATTCACGACGAGCTTAAAGACAGGAGAAGGAGCGGGAATTTTGAAGAGCGCCCTCCACACAAGATTGGTGGCGAAAGGCTACAGAACACCATTCAAACTCCAGACTCGATGAAAGCAGACATAATGTCACAGAAAACCAAAAACAGGAAAAAAGGAAACTGTTTCCTTCCATAACGGTCGGTTTACTTCCAAACGTTTAGAGCTTCTTGCAATTCTTTGTGGGTCGCAGCATACTCTTTCAGGGATACGCCCTGCAGGGTCGCGTCCACCGCTTGCCTCATAGCCCTAGCCCCAGAGACAGTTCCTTCAGTATGACCATGAATTCCTCCTCCCGCCTGAATCACAAAATCATTCCCAAAGAACCTCATCAAAGCGGGAACCAGACCAGGATAAAGACCGCCAGACGCAACAGGCAAAACCTCATTTAAACCATACAAGTCTGCTCTTAGTGCCTCGCAGTTCTCCGAAACCTCTTCTCGGGTCTCAGACATTTTCCCCACAACTGTGCCCACGTGAAGCTGATCCACGCCAATAATCCTAGCAACCTTTGCGACAACCTTCATCGAGATTCCATGCTTCGTGTTTTTGGTGAATGCTGCATGCCCGGCTCTGTGCGCATGAATCACCAAACCAAAATCCTGCTCCCGTACTGTCTGCAACGCAGAGAACCCGCAGGTCAGAATGTCAATCATCAAGTATCGCCCGCCATGGTCGCGAACAAACTGTGCCCGCTTGAGCATCTCTTCTGTTTCTGAAGTGATGTTAACCATGTACACTTTCTTTTCTCCGGTTTCCGTTTCAGCGCGGTCCCGCATCTCAAGAGTAGCCACAACACGGTCATCAAAGGGATTGAAACATTGACTGCTGAGGTTCTCATCATCTTTCACGATGTCGCATCCGCCAACCCAAGCGTCATAGGCTACCTTCGCATGATCTTTCGTCTTCAACCCTAGCTTCGGCTTGATGATAGTTCCAACTAGTGGTCTATCCTGAACATTCAAGAGCCTACGTATTCCAGTTACACCATACTTGGGACCCTTGAAGCTTCGAACAAGTTCCAGAGGCAAATGGATATCGTTGAGTCTCAGGTTCTTGAGCGCCCGTAAACCAAAGACGTTTCCAGCCACGCTGCTCAAGATGTTTGGCATGTTGCCGGGTTCAAAAAGCTCAAGTGGATAAGCAACGCGGATGTTATTGCCGTTGATGCTGAAGACGCGGGCAGCAAGCTTTTCCACGTAAGGCTTTATTGTAGTGAGTTCTGTCCATGTTCCTATGGAGCTCTCGGCTGCAACTCCCCCAGCCGCCTCTGTTAAACTTATGCCGTCTGGTTCAACGTAGAAGTCGCAAATCACATCAGTTGTTTTTGGTTTGTAAGATCGGTCAACAAAATCGACGTATTTCAAAGTCTACAACTCCTCACTAGCCAATATTATGCTTGCGATAAGTTAAAGCTCTTCTGCGGTCAACCCGTAACCTTTAGGATTATTCGGAACCGCCTGCGGCTTTTCCGTTAAAGTGGCTTTACACTCTTACGGGAGAGGTGTTTCACAATTGAGCTTGTCCGTATCCATACTTGAGTCCTGTCGACCCGAGAGAGAATCATGATTGCTGAAAGGCTGGAGGTGCTCAACAAAATCTGGCTTGTCGTATTCCAGAATCCAAAAATCCTGTAATATACCATCCATACCCATTCATGTGATGGAAAACTACATTCCCAGAGACCAAAATAAACTAGGTCTTGTGTAGAGGTCAGAACGAAAACCTCGAAGAAAAAGAACAGTTTCAGGTTTCTTGTGTATGCTAGAAGAATGAAAACGACTAATTGATAGGCTAGAAAGTAGAGGACGGCGTATTCTTGATACCATGCTTCAGAGAAAATTAGACCAAAACGGTAGAGAATGTTGTTTATGAGAAAGTCTAACCTAGTCAGCAATAGGACAGATAAGGAGAACAGCCCGATTGCTACTAGGTTTCGGTTCACTGTTTATTTTTTCTCCAAAACGCTAAGGCTATAACCGTAGAGGCAATCCCCAAAATCGGGAACATACCAGGGAGAAAGGGGACAAGAGAGGAGGGGATCTGTGGGTTTGTATTGTTTTACTATGCAATGGACTCCGCAGAAACTGCACCCGATGCATACTTCTTTGACTGAGATTCGCTTCATTGGGTTTTGCTTCTAATTGTTTTTTGATGAAATAAAGGTAACTTCTTGCCGTACTAGTGCGGTACCATGACGTTATTTATAACTATTCTGACGGCGACACAAAGACGGATTGTTGGCTACGATCTGTTACGTCAAGCATTCAAAAATGGTGTGTTCCAAATACTTATTTTCAGTCAAACAGTAGAAGAGTTATAGATTAACGGTTGGATAGGCTATGAAGTTAAGGGTTAAGCTTTTGGGAATAAGGGCGGGCGGAAAACAGATAATAGTAATAGATAGCGAATGTGCAAGCCGCCTAGGG
>Ga0315537_1003888_pt1 | contig 10997 bp, 6 predicted proteins | sample SalMarSW160270MG_FD_203091 | JGI IMG/M metagenome (GOLD analysis project Ga0315537, IMG submission 203091) | Salt marsh sediment microbial communities from the Plum Island Ecosystem LTER, Massachusetts, United States - Salt Marsh Sediment SW1602-70 ... | reverse complement strand
TCTGGTCTGAACGGCAAAATATGTCTGTGCAAAGGCGATCTGGTCTTTTGACGGGTCGCCGTTTTGAGCGATGAGGTAGCAGGCATAACGGGTAAGGGAAATGTCATCAATTTCACGTTCTGCACCTGAGCCGAGAGATACCTTTTTCGTGATATCAAGAAAATGGTCGGCTGGGTCAAATCCTGCGGTTTTACAGGCAGTTTGGGCTTTTTCGACAACCTTTGCAAAATTTTCCCATCGGGCATATCCCAGCAGGTTCTGCAAATCGCGGGCAAGCCAGAATTCCAGGCCGGTTTCCTCATCCTTATAAACACTCTGTTCAAAGTTCTTATGAAGTTTAACAATTATATCCTTTTCCATTTTATTCCTTTTCCGCCATAAAACTTTTTGCGTCAAATTGAAGTTTCATTTTCAGCAGGCAATCCTATTCTTGATAAATAATTGGCAAATCTTTGACAAAGCCTTTCGCGATAAAGAAAGGGAAGGGGGTACTCAAAATTTTCATCTTTTATTTTTTGTAGATATTCAATACTTATGGAAAAATAATGTTTGAAGTCCACGACCGACTTAACTAATTGGGTTTCCGGCGGGAATTCGATCACATGATAACGGGGTATTTCATTCTGTGTCAGGGTCTTAAACTCAGTAGTAGGCTCTCCTCTTTTATTCTCTTTATTTATTTTTCTTGCTTCTATTTCTAAGTCTTGAAGATGTTCACCGCAGAGAAACTGGTCGAAATTGTAAAGAGGGGCGACAAGGACAGAAACTAAAGCTTTATCATTTTTCTTTTTAGATCTAACTGAAGCATCTTCTCTTAAATCACAATCTTGAGACAAAATAACTATATATGGATAATGGATCCGGGAAATTATTAATTCATTATCAGATTCTTCCCAGCTCTCAATATGCGTAATATTCTTGAATATATCGCCTTGATTTATTCTGTCGTTTTTGTCTCTTCTGAAATTATACATGGTTTTTTTCGGGATTCTTGTCTGATAATTTTGGCGTAAATTATATCTCTCGTCGGCCTGTTAACCTGATACTTTTCAACATCTTCGGCCTCGTAACTAGTGGCAGTTTTATCTTGAAACTTCTGTTCAGTAGAAGATGTGGTTTTCTGAGTAGGCGGAACATTCAATTCATAAGTCGGTTTTCCACTGCTATCTGACTCCATATTATCTACTATCCATAATTTTTCTAAGCCCGTCTTTTATAAGTCTGTTTTCAAATAAATCAGAAATATATTTGTGCAGGCCATCTAAAACAGTGTGAATTTCATTATGCGGAACATTGTCTTTTTTGAAAGCATCGGAGTCTAAGATGAAGACTTTTTTCTTTATTGGTGAGGGATAGTCGGGATTGAACATCCCGTATTTCAATATCAGATTGTGATCTCCATAATTAAACTCCAGATTTGAGAAAGCTCTTGATATAAAGTTTCTATCCTTTTTGAGCGGTAAGGATAGAGCAGAAAACAGTTTTGGGTTGAGATAATTTTTCCAATCAAAAACATCGCTTTCTCCTTTTATTTCTATTTCATCAATGTATCTTAATCCAATTCGTGTGATATTCAGTTCTCCGTAATTTTTTACAAGATTATCGAACACCACCTTAAAATCTTTCTTTAATTGATTAAAAGAATCATATTTATCATATTGAATATAGAAATCAGTAGGTTCAATTCTAGTATGCTTCTTCTTGTCCTTGGCATAGTAAGTCCACACGGTTTGGTCATTAATTGACATTACAGGTTGATCATTAGGTGAAACTTTTAAAAATTGCATTCTTATCTTCTGATCAATCCGAGTAGGAAATGTTTTCATAATAGCATTCTCGGTTGCCGGATTTACACCTTTTTCATAACTTTCCAAAGATTTTTGAAAGTCCAATCGAACCAAAACTTGTTTCAAAAAAGTCTTTTTATATTTTTTTGCCATAATTATCCTATCGATCAATTATTTTTTTCTATGTGTTCTTAGTGACTATATAACCTTAAACTCTATCTTTGCCGCTTCCATTTGCAGGGCTGGCAAGCCCTATAAATCCAACCAGCATTTTTAATACTGAATTTGTAGAGTTTATTGCAATTTCTCCGCCATTTTGCTGTTTCCCTAATTTGTTTACCGCAAAGAATTTCAAACAATGTTACTACTTACGGCCAACAAATACAATCAGATTTTACGTTACAAAAATGAAAAACATACCGTTTTCGCTCCCAGCTACGCTCGATGCGAGATGTTTTGAATCTATGAAAGGTTTTCGAGGTCGGCAAGGTCCTGGTGTCTACCGGAAGGCTTTTTTCTACCTACCTGCTGCGCCAGGTTCACAGCACGGTGAGTAAATATGACACGCACCCCTCGAATTAGGAAAACAATTATTTGACTTGATTCAATCGGTTTAATAAACTATGTTTTGTTGTGTATAGTAATTAGTTGGTTCAGCATAGCTTAAGGCCGCTACTATTAATCGTCAAGCCGTATATTCTGTCGAGATATGATATGTTAATCCCGAAATATGAAGACAACACCAGCCGTTCAGATGTGTCTGCTCGAGCCCGAAAGCCTCATTCTGCTCGGGAAAACTGTGGCTTGTTCGGGATATTTGGTGACGTTCAGGCTGCTCAAAAAACCTATTTTGGCTTACACAGCCTTCAGCACCGAGGACAGGAGGCGGCAGGAATTGCCTCCGGTGACGGCCAGGTGATTCAGTGCTACAAAGGTATGGGGACGGTAAGGCGAGTTTTCCGCGTCGGCTCAGATATTTTGGATAAACTGTCTAATCCGATAGCGATAGGCCATGTTCGGTATTCAACATCGGGTACCAGTAGAGCCATTAATAGTCAGCCGCTTTTAGCCGAGTTCTCTCGTGGACAGGTGGCGGTGGCCCATAACGGTAATCTTATAAATGCAGCTTTGCTGCGGGACGAATATCAGGCCTATGGTAGTATATTTAAATCGACAAGTGATACCGAAGTAATCATTCATTTGTTAGCTAAACCAACTCACTTAGCCAAGCCCGACCCTCTGTCCCACGTATTGAACCACCTGCAGGGGGCTTACTGTCTTCTATTTTTATTTGCCGATCGTATTGAAGCGGCTCGCGATCCCTACGGCATCAGGCCTTTGTGCATCGGCCAAACAGAAAAAGGTCATTATGTGGTGGCCAGCGAGAGCTGTGCTTTTGACGCCATAGGGGCAACGTTCGTTCGAGAAGTTGAGCCAGGCGAAATTGTCACCTTAGATAAGACAGGACTATCCAGCAGATTCTTCGTTAATCCCGGCAGTATAACGCCGGCACATTGTATTTTTGAGCATATATATTTTGCCAAACAGAACTCTCATATATTCGGCGAGAACGTACATGAGTTCAGAAAGAAGCTCGGAAGACGATTAGGTATAGAGCATCCCGCTGATGCCGATGTGGTAATTCCTGTGCCTGACTCGGGGACATCAGCGGCGATAGGGTACGCTGAGCAAAGCAAGATACCTTTCGATATGGGATTGGTCAGGAGTCACTATGTAGGCAGAACATTCATCTCCCCGGACCAGAAATTAAGAGAATTGGATGTTAAGCTCAAGCTGGCTGTAGTAGAAGAAGTAGTGAGAAACAAACGTATCGTAGTAGTTGATGATTCAATCGTCCGTGGCACCACCACCCGAGGCAAAATAAGAACATTAAGACAAGCCGGTGCAAAAGAAATCCACATGCGGGTCAGTTGCCCGCCGATAAGATTTCCATGCTACTACGGCGTCGATTTTCCGACGAAGGAAGAGCTGCTGGCGAATAACCGCAGCCTCAAACAAATTGAAAAATTTCTGGAGGTCGATAGTGTCGGCTATATGTCGTTAAAAGGCTTGCTTAGCTGTGCGAATCTGCCGGCTGATCACTATTGCACCGCCTGCTGGACAGGCAAATACAAAATTCCGGTTGATGTAGCGGTCAGTAAGTTTGCTTTAGAACGCTATCAAATGCGGATGTTCGAGGAAGCGGAGTAAAAATAACTCTCATTTAATAGAGTGGTGTGCACTTATGAGCAAATTCGTCACATACAAACAGGCCGGCGTTAGTATCGATGCCGCCGACGAAATGGAGGATGAAATTTGCTCCAGCGTAACCAGCACTTTGGGGCCGAGAGTTATTGAAGCTAAAGGTGCATTTGCTGGGTTTTTTAGGCTGGACTACGATGAGAAACTCTTTAAGAAAAACTATAAAAATCCCGTGCTGGTGGCCTGCACCGATGGTGTCGGCAGCAAGGTGCAATTGGCCGCTAAAATTAAAAAGTTCGACACCGTCGGCATCGACCTGGTAGCGATGAATGTCAATGATATGTTGGTGCACGGTGCTGAGCCGTTGTTCTTCCTGGATTACCTGGCGGTGCATATACTGGAGCCGAGAGTTATAGCCCAGATGGTAAAAGGTGTTGCAGCCGGCTGCAAGGAAGCTTCCTGCGCGCTAATCGGCGGTGAAACCGCTGAGATGCCCGATACATACAAAAAAGGTGACTTCGATATGGCAGGTTTTGCCGTTGGAGTGGTTGAACGTAAAAAAATTATCAGTGGAAAAAATGTCAGACCAGGCGATGTTGTTTTAGGCTTAGCCTCCAGCGGCTTGCATAGCAACGGTTATGCTCTGGCTCGACGCATTTGTTTAAAGCAGCATCAGATGAAGATGACCGATGTAGTGGCTGAGCTCGATGGGGCGATACTGGGTGATGTGCTGCTGGAGCCGACCCGAATATATGTTCGACCGATAGTGAAACTGTTGTCCCAATATAAGGTTAAACAGGTTGTCCACGGAATGGCTCATATCACCGGAGGAGGTCTGGTTGGAAATGTCCCTCGAGTGCTGCCGAAAAACTGCAATGCAGTGATTAAAAAGATAAGCTGGCCGAAGCATAAGATATTTACATTTCTGCAAAACACAGGTCCCGTTGAAGAAAGCGAAATGTACAGGGTATTTAATATGGGGATAGGTTTTGTGCTTATAGTAGCGGAGGACTTCGCCAATTCAATAATGAATAAATTGACACGGTTCGGTGAGCAGGTCTATACAATAGGCGAGATTACCACCGGCACGGGAAACGTAGTTCTTAAATGACCCGCTCGCCTTCACGTAGCCGCTTCGGCGGAGCGAGGTCGCCGGCGGCCCATAGCTTAGAGCATGACAATATGGATGTTTTATGAAAATTTTCCTTGAATTGTATGTGCCTGATTTGGTATAAATTATTGTGTTAGAATATATGAAATTTGATTACCTGGGCACTATTTTCATTCAAAATCCAATACAGCAGGTTGACTGATTTCGCGAAATCAGGGCATTTTTGTCGGGGGGAGGAATATGTTTATATCTCAATTAAAAGCCCACTATTGGGCTTTTAAGGGAAGGAGGTAAAAAATCAGGCCCAAAAAATTCTTTTTTCAGCACCGAGTTGAGCGCTTGTCCGGCGTCCCGCTCTGCCAAAGCGCTTCGCGGAGGCGAGAAGCCCAAGCGGAGCCGGAAGGGTACAAGCTTTTCAGAATTCAGTATTCAATCTTATGTATTCTGACTTGGTGTTTTGGTGTGTGACCAAAGCACAGGGATTGTTGTTCCGCTTTTTTGAAGGAGGAATATTATGTATAAGAAACAGGTCTGTTTGGCTGTTGTTCTTTTGACTTTGGCTGCGAGTACCATGGTGCAGGCAGAGGTGTTCATTGATGATTTCAACACGCCCCATGACTACGTTGCTGATGGTGTTGCAGGAACCATCTGGGACGATTTTTTCGGCCTGCTCCCGGGCGAGACTGTTGCTGCTCTCAATGCATCCGTCGATCGTGTGGGCCAACTGTTCATGAGTTCACGGGGCGGGTTCTGGTCTAACAATGATAGTCCGCTTGGCCCATTTCTGTACAAGGTTGTTAATGGCGATTTTATCGCCTCAGTCAAAATTACTGATTATGCTGGTACTCCAACTGCCACGGTCTTGCACAACGATGGCGGTCTAATGGCAAGAGCCTTTCTTGATGATGCCGGCCTCGGTGAGGACTGGATCTCCATTGATTACTTCCCCATCTGGAGCTGTGGTAACTTTCTCTGGCTCAACGACGATGGTGTACGAAACGAGGCATGGGGTTGTAATAATGGCAAGCGGTGGGACTTAGACCCTTGGCTTCAAATGGAACGTAAAGGTAATACCTTCTATATCAGAACCAGCACCGACGGTATAACTTGGAAAGATATAAGCTGCTCACCTAAGACGCGGGACGATTTTGACGGTTTGCCGTTAATGGTTGGTCTTCGCCATGCAACCTATAATACCACTCTTGGTTATGTAGCGTTCGATCATTTCAGACTTGAGACTGTAGTAAAGCTCAAGGCCTATGATCCGGTTCCGACTGATAGTGCTGAAGGTGTGACCTCACCGCTTCTTCAGTGGACCGCAGGCGACACCGCAGCCTTCCACGATGTGTACTTTGGCACCAATCCAACACCAGGAGAGGATGAGTATCAAGGCCGCCAAGCCCTCACTACATACAGTTATGCTCCTGGCTTGATTCCAGGTACAACTTATTACTGGCGGATCGATGAGGTTGAAGCCGATGGTACGACCATTCACGAAGGTGATGTCTGGAGCTTTACAGCAACATCCTTAACCGCCTGGAATCCCAACCCGCCAGATGGTGCCCAAGGAGTTCTGGCTGATGTCGATCTTAGCTGGGGTGCAGGTTCAACGGCAAATCAGCACGAAGTGTACTTCGGTACCGACGAAACTGCCGTAGCCGATGCCACTATATCCAACCCAATGGGAGTGTACAAAGGCAACCAGCCGGGTACAACCTACGAGCCGGGGAACCTCGCGAAGAACACTACTTATTACTGGCGTATCGATGAGGCGGAGGACGACGGTACTACATATAAAGGCCCAGTCTGGAGTTTCAAGACTTTGCACGATATATCCATTTACAGTCAAAATCTGGTCGGATGGTGGAAGCTCGATAATATCAGTTACGGAACTAATGTTATTGATTCGTCCGGCTATAACCATCATGGCACATTTATAGGAGGTAATCCACAGTGGATAGCTGGGTATGACGGCGATGCGCTGGAATTTGACGGACGCGATGATTATGTGGAGCTGCCTATCGGCTCAGTCATCGCTTCATTAACTAATTGCAGCATCACGACATGGGCGAACTTCGCGAACGCAGGTGGTGCCTGGCAGCATCTTTTCGATTTCGGCAATGACACGGATGTCTACATGTTTCTCACACCTCGCATCTTCTTTATCGATCCGATGCGTTTTGCCATTACCACGGCCGGTGGAGGCGCTGAGGATCAGGCAGATGCGCCCGATACACTACCAAGCGGATGGCACCATGTGGCCGTGACTATCGATGCAGACACCGATGCTATTGTCCTTTACCAAGACGGTGAGGAAGTCGCGACCGGCAACACTGCTCTAACTCCGAGCGATCTGGGCAATACCACCAATAACTGGCTCGGCAGGTCACAGTATGCTGATGATGCGTACTTTATGGGTTCTTTGGATGATTTCCGAATCTATAATTATGCGTTGACGGAGGCCGAGATTCCGGAGACTATGAGAGGTGATCCATTACTTGCTTGGAACCCAAAGCCGGCTGATACAGCAGTAACGGATATAGAAAAGGCGTTGCCCCTTATCTGGACGCCCGGAGAACAGGCAGCTCAGCATGATGTCTATTTGGGCACCGATGAAGTTGTTGTGGAAAGTGCTGATACATCCGATACCACGGGTATATATCGAGGCCGACAGGACGCCAATAGTTACACACCGCCTGAAAGCGTAGAACCTAACCAGGTTTATTACTGGCGGATCGATGAGGTCAATACTGATACAACTATCAGCAAAGGCAGAATCTGGAGCTTTACCGTAGCCGAGTATCTAATTGTGGATGACTTTGAAGACTATGACGACGTCAATAGGATATTCGATATATGGGCAGACTATTTCGTGAATAATACCGGTATGACCGTGGGCTACTTTGATCCTCCCTATGCTGAGCAAACGATCGTTCACAGTGGTCGTCAATCTATGTATATGCGTTACGACAACGATGGTACTGTAAATGAGGGCACCAACTATGAACAAAGCGGAATGCTGCTTTATTCTGAAGCCGAACGCGAGTGGCCGGATCCGCAGGATTGGACCAGAAAAGGTGTTAATTCCCTGACTCTGTGGTTTAGAGGCATACCGGCATCTGTTGGCAGCTTCACAGTCGGGCCACCGATTACGATGACCGCTGCAGGTGTGGATATCTGGGGTACGGCTGACCAGTTCCACTTTGCCTATAAGCGGCTCTCTGGCGCTGGCAGCATAACAGCGAGGGTCGTCAGCATCACTAACACTGACCCATGGGCCAAGGCGGGAGTGATGATCCGCCAGTCATTGGATGCAGATTCCGCACACGCTATAGTTGTCGTCACGCCGGGTAATGGAGTTGCCTACGAGTACCGTCCTGCAGCAGGCGGAGATAGCATAGAGGAAGCTGTGCAATCCGAGATCACCGCTCCACAATGGGTGAAATTAACCCGCAGCGGCAACAACTTTACGGCCGAATATTCGGCTAATGGAACTACATGGAATACGCTGGGCGCGCCGATTGTGATACCCATACTTGCGGATGTCTATATAGGCTTATGCTTAACCAGCCATAACGTCAATGCAACGTGCACAGCCGAATTCTCTAATGTTACTATGAGCAGCACGGTTACAGGCGATTGGCAGTCGCAGGATATCGGTATAGCAAGTAACATTCCTGAGCCGATGTATGTAGTTCTGGAGGATAGCGCCGCTAATAGTGCCGTTGTCAAAAATCCGGATCCGGCTGCAACGGCGATAGGAAGCTGGACGGAGTGGAATATTCCGCTTACAGAGTTCACTGGTGTGAATTTGCAGGCCATTAAGAAGATGACCATTGGTGTCGGCGATAGAGCCAATCCGCAGGTTGGTAGTGCAGGTGATTTATACATTGATGATATCTGGCTATATCTACTCCCACCTGCTGAATAGTGGTTGGCTTAGTGTAGAGTAGGCTGAGTGGCTGATTCGCTGCTCAACCGACCTCGACGAAGTTCAAAGGCAACCAATTTGGGGCCTATACAAAAGCAGCTTTAAGCTTAAAACTATAAACTTAAAACTTTTGTATAGGCCCCGATCATTTTTATTGCCTCATGCTTAATGCGTATTGTGTATTATAAGGTTCAGGACAAGTACTACTGTTTTGTGGATAATCTTAAGTTTTCTTTACCCGATGCTCTTCACATGATTTTTCTGACTCAACTCTCCTATTAAAAATGGATAAAAAGCCTTTTTTTTAAGTTTTATATTGACCTGAAAATGCCTGATATGGTATAAATTATTTTGGAATTTACGGATTATTTATTTCCTGGGCACGAAGTTTATTCATAGTATGAGTCGGCAGGATGGTTCTATCCTGCGGAGGAAAGTGTATTTACGTTTCAAACAACAGCCCATATCAGGCTTTTGCTTATCCTTTAAAGCCCGGGCGAGCCAGAAGGGAAGGAGGTAGAAGACAGACCAATTAAAATTCTTTCATTCTTAACACCTAATCGAGTGAGGGTGTAAGGTTTTCTTGTTTCATGGAGGTTGTCGGAGGCGAGCGTTACCAAAGCTGAAAGTCTGGATGCTCGTCGAAGGCAACGGGTGTTTTGGTGTGTTGCCAAGATACCTGTGTTATTGGTTTGACTTTTATGAAGGAGGAATTTCATGTGTAGGAAGTTAATTTGTTCATTTTCTTTTATTATTCTGCTAAGCGTAGTTAGTAGTGTTCAGGCCGATACAATTATTGTTGGTAGTGATGCCGACACCTACGTGGGCGACAATATGACCCATGGAGATGCCACTGGCATGTATCTTCAGAACACAGCTAATTACATTGGTTATCTGCGCTTCGATCTTTCCGGCCTTGACATCATGGCCGTCAGAAGTGCGACATTGACGTTGACCATTTCTGGTGATACGCCGCGCAACGACAATCCCGTCACCGGTCGTTTTGTTCTGAACGGTCTGGATAATGTTGCCGGTAACACCCCTCAGGAATGGGATGAAGCTGTCTTGGATGTGAACACGGTCGGGGCTGAGTGGAGCACTAATGGCGGAGAACCGTTAGTCAATGTCACTAATATGGATATGAATGAAGCTGACCCTGTCCCGGCAATTACCGAGACCATCGCTGGCCAAGGAGATTATTGGTTACCAGGGGCAAGGACTATCACCGTCTCTGGAGACCCGCTTGCCAGCTTTATTCAAAGTCGAGTTGATGACAATGGTTTAGTCACATTTCTTCTGGAATTCCCGGGCGGTGGTTCCGGCAGAGGATATGGAATCGCTACCAAAGAGAATGCCGATGAGAGCTATCGTCCAAAGCTGGAGCTCATCGCAGTTACAGGGTCGACACCTGTGATTATCTTTGTCACGAGTATCAAGGACAATGACCAGGACGGCGTCCAGGACGACCAGAGCTGGGTTGACTGGCTCGAAGCCGAAGGCTACAACGTGGATGCACGCCCGGGCAACTGGATTGATCCATTGGATCCCAACGATATCGCCGAGCTGGAAGCTGCCGACCTGATCATTGCCAGCCGTGGCATGGCCACCGGTGAATATGATGGAGATGAGGTCGCTAAGTGGAACGCCATTACCACGCCGATTCTCTGCACCAATGCCTGGATGATCAGAAGCAACAGGTGGGTTTGGATGAACTCCACCGCAGCGAACAAAGATGCCGGTTCTCCCTTGATGTGGGTCTTGGACCCCACCAATCCAATATTTGAGGGTGTACCTGTTGATGCGGACGGTCTCGTGGATGTCTTGGACCCGACTGTCGCATCAGGTAATACGTCATTCCTCAACGACATCCTCGATGTGGGTAACGGTACGCTGCTTGCCCAATCATTAGGTATCTACAACACCACCTGGATCGCCGAGTGGGATGCCGGAGTTGAGTACTACGCAG
>Ga0315537_1003884_pt1 | contig 11004 bp, 8 predicted proteins | sample SalMarSW160270MG_FD_203091 | JGI IMG/M metagenome (GOLD analysis project Ga0315537, IMG submission 203091) | Salt marsh sediment microbial communities from the Plum Island Ecosystem LTER, Massachusetts, United States - Salt Marsh Sediment SW1602-70 ... | reverse complement strand
CTCCAATCTTGCGAACCTGCCTGGCCTGACGAGGCGCAAGGATAGTGAATTTTATTCCATGTTCGACCAAGACCTCCATTGTTTCTGTATTTGCGGCAGTTTCCGGCAGCCACATGCCCTCGGGTTTTCTTTCAAAACGACGCTCAAAGTCCTGTATCCCCCAAATAACCTGTGTATGCTTGTCTCGGGTATTTGCCAGAGGTAAAATCATGTGATTATAAGCCTGAGCTATAGCCGAACCGTGTCCAGAAAATAGGTTTCTGCTTTCTTTGTCAGCTTTGATGATACTTTGATATACATCAGGGGCGTTTGACTCCAACCAGTGCAGCAGAGTTGGGCCAAAATTAAAACTGATATTTGTATAGTTATTGACTATGTCGACGATCTTTCTATTGGAACCAAGAATCCTGGATGCCGCATTTTGTCTATAACACTCCTTGGTAATTCTCATATTCCAATCGTGGAAAGGGTAAGCAGAATCCTGCAGCTCCACGTCCTCCAGCCAGGGATTTTCCCGAGGCGGTTGATAAAAATGTCCATGTATACACACATATCGATCCATATGAAACTCCTATCTTTTAAAATACGTTGTACAATTCTACAACGAAAAGCCCTTCCATTCTATGCTTTTTTATCCGCACATTTCTTCACAAGTCATTTTTTTTATTTTATTTTGTCTTATTACTTTAAGCAAAATAGACGCTTACCAAAAAAGCTTTGTTCTATTACAGAAAGAAACTCTCGTCACGCTCGGCTTTCCCATAATAATGTTTCATAGAAATACTACAACCTATCCCAAAACCTCAATTTTTGGGTTAATATGAGCCGATATATGGTTTATGGACACTACAAACGAACAATGGCAACGGATTGCAAAATTAATTCTGAAGCAAAAAGCACCGATCGTCGCCGTTCCGGCGACGGTTAGTGCAACCATCCCAGAAGACCTCGACATAACCCTGCTCGGAGAAAAGACGAAAGATAGGAACCTACATTTGTGATTGTCTCTCCACAGTTATAGCATTATTAAAATACTCGCTGATGCAATTCACTAGGTGGCGGCGCCACCTAGCGCAAGCAGGCAGCTAATATTTTTTTGCAAACAGGATAAAAAAGGGCAAAATGTAGTTCGCAGTTCGTAGGGTGTGCACTGCACACCAAAATTATTTGGATGTATAATACGCACAAAATACGCTTCACGCTTCACGATATACGAGCAAGGTCGAAGGATCCAAAATCTCAGTATATAGGGTAGGCTTCAGCCCACTGTTCTATTTGTGCGCTGTCGCCAGCCATCAACAGTTGTCCTTAGCCTTCGGTATTCTTTTTAATTACTTTTGATTCATCTACTCGCCTTGCTAACAAACTTGCAAACACCAAATACTGTGCTGCTTTTAGTTGATTTAAATCATGAGCAAGACTATGGGCTTTAGTATTACGTATGCCCTGGTATGATCCCTTAAATATTTGGATAAAACCTTTTTGGTCATTTTGTCCAGATTTAGACTTAATTTCACTTAGAATTAGACATGGATTGCTTAAGGAAAAAGCCTTTTCAATAAGACTCTCTCCATCGTCCTGCAAACCTGTTTTTCTTCTAATTAAATCAAAAACAGCTATAATTGAATTTAGAACTGCATCTCTCAAATGTCCGTTTTTATAATGCTGAAGGGCATGTTTTGCTATTTCTGGATGAAGCAAAAATTGAAAATCCTCGACATGTTCTACTGTTTGGTCAATACTTCCCGCTTGTACTTTAATCTTAGTTAAACGTTTAGAATGCCATGACTTTATTTCTTTAAGAACACCTTCCAAATTTTTATATCTTAAAATCTTCTCAGCGGGTGAAACTGTTGCATCTTCGGCATATAGATTTGCTGACCTTGATTGAAATGGCACATCATAAACCATAAAAGTAAGACAAATATTTACATCACCTCTTGGTATGTTTGATATTTTTGAGAGCGAATTTAGATTTATGTTTTCTCCTGGATGCTCTATATAAAATTGACGAAGAATTTGAAATAAATGTTTACATTTGTTCAAAATACTCTTTGCTTCATCAGAGCTATCTGATAATTCTAGTATCGACAGTAATGTTAGAAAGTAGTTATTATTCTTCTTTTCAATATACAGTTCTGATTCTAAAGCGTCTAATAAATCTAAATATTCATATCGCTGGGCACGGAATTTTGTTGCGTTTAACCCTGTCGGATTAGCTATAGTTAATTTCAATATCTCTCCCAAGATTGACTTAGAAATTTCATCCAATTTTATGCTTCCTTATTATTTATTGTTTCCGCATAACGAAAAGCTCACTGCCGCGTATGCGGCGTCCGAGTGCAGCGAAATGTTATGTGTTGTCTAACTTTTTCCTTATTTCTGCACACAATTTGGACAAAGCTTTTCATTTTCTCTCAAGGTAAATTTTTCGCCACAGTTTTGGCATTTTCGAATGACCTCCACAGTTACACTATCAGTAATACCAATTGTTTCACTAATACCGAGCATTAATTTGTTTAAAAATTGCATAGCAAAATCATGTGGAGTACTGTTAGCCTCAAGACGGACATTGAGGATATTCTCCGCTTCAGCGATTTTCGCGGCACCTTTCTGTATTCCTAGCGGGCTTACTATAATTCCTCCTTGTGCGCCTGTATCGAGTATTCGATAACCTAAGCTTCCTAATTTTTCCTGATTTTGCTTTGATGTTGTGTATCGCCGACATTCAACAATAATGAAACCTTCGTTACCCTGACGGACACCTTTGGCATCAATTACCCACTTTGTTCCAGAATGATGTCCTTCAATTACCTGCTTTCCTTCAACTTTAGAAAAACCAAACTCATGTGAAAATTTGTTGAGCAGGTACACTGCTACTTCTTCGTAGGTTTGCCAACTCTGCTTCATAATCCGTTTCCTATTTTCATCACATAATTATGTTTTATATGTTTTCCGCATAACGAGAAGCTCACTGACGCGGGTCTTAATTAATTTTTATTTCTTTGTTGAGAAATTATACTTTCTCTTCAAATATGATTGTGACCTCCTGAATATGGTATCCATGAGATTCTATACTTTTAATTGCTTGTCTGGAATCGAGTCCGATGAGAACCCGATTAGTGTTAAGGTCGATTTCCTTCCATGGTTTATTCGTACCAATCTCATCTTGTGCCTGCTTTGGCAAATCAGTTACCTTTTTTTCTGCTGATGCAATGATATAGTGGTTGTGCTTTTTATTGCTTGGATATACTTTGCATTTCATTTTTATCACCTTTCTATATTCTTCATTATCTATTAGTATGGATTACTTTGATCATTCACCATTTTCTGCGCACTGTCACCATATGATATTGTTAAGCGTACCTAATATCTTCCCTAATATTCTCTTGTGCAAGTTTCATAATTGAAGATTCCTCAACTTACGGTAGCGAAACTTTCGAGCAAACTCATATCCAATATTGTAGTCAAACCACTTATATTTCCTGTCAAAAATCCTATTGAATCTTGCCCTACAAGATTCTTGAGTAGGATTGCCATCCTTGCCCATGCCGTTGTTGGCCCAACAGAAAAGCCAGCAGATGCTCTCAGGCGTGACGTTTCCGTCTCGGTCCAGTTGCCAGTGCTTCTCCAGAGCATCCTCGAACGTCTTATGCTCTACCTGTCTCAGTAAGATTCGTGCTTCTTCAGCATCTACTTGGAGACGTATGCTTTTTACTTGCTTGTACTTTTGGCATTCGTCGTTGGTCATTTTACTTACCTTTCACACCTTCCTTTTTTCTTGCTCTATTAGATTATCAAACTCCAAATCCACAATTCCCGAAAAACAGCTATGTATTTTACGGCTGCGTTCAGGATAAGTCTCGTATCTCGTTTTTATTCCGCAATCACATAACTATGGTGTGCGGTGCACACCCTACGATTTTTCCTGATCTTATCAAGGATGAGGAATCCCACCGCTGGCGGTTCCTCGATGATTCAACGGAGTTTCAGCTTAGCCAGCCTACGTAGATTCCAACAATGCTGCCGATGCTGCTAACTATAAAGCCGGTCATGAATCCAAATCTGGCTCCTATCCACCATCCAATCCAACCAAAGACTATCATGCCAATGAAGATACAAAGCCTGTTCATATCTTATCCGTCCGACCCGAATTATGGCCAACGATAATTATACAGTTTTATACGCCTTTTACCCGCCGCTGCTGGATTTATTATGGTCGGGATTGTCGGGAAAGGCAAGAAAAAATCCGTCGCTCGTGACCCGTGCCTCGTGGCTAGTATCCAGATAAAATAAAAGCAAAAAAACAAGACTATAAGGCGGAAAACAGAGGGCAGACGACGGAGGACAGAGGACAGAAGCTTACCCGCCGGAGGCGGGGCGGAAGACAGCTTGTCCGGCGTAGCCCTTTTCTTGGCGAAGTCGGAAGGACAGAATACAGATGACAGAGGACGGGTAAAGATAAGGGTAATTGGTTATTTTTTTACTTTAAACTAAAGACCAATGACTAATTGCCAGCGACTATATACCAGCTACTAAAGACTATTTTTATTTGATTAGTGAATATAGAATCTAATAAGCCCGTTCAGGGATTTCAAGTTGTCCGGCTGTTTCAGGCCTGGCTAACTCAAGGTCGAGGGCGTCTGAACATAGGCTCGGGACGCTTTGCTATGTAGTGATGAGCACGTTGACGAGGCGGGTTTGCCGGCCTAATGAGTACAGGTCGTCCACGGCCTGGGAATGGCGCATGATGCACGTGCTCTTCTTTGTGGCGTGTGACCGAGACACAGCCTGTAAAGCAAATCGCCAGTATAAAAGATAAGATGGTTACTATGAACCGCTTCATTGTTAGCACTCCTTTTCTACTCTGCAAAAAACGAGTTCACATTTTTTTAGTATCTACGTCTCTATATATTTAAGGCAGCGAGAGCGAAGGAAGTAACGAACTTTTATTTACGGCGCTTGTGTTGAGAAGCTATTAACTGGTGAGCATCGGAGCCGAAGGTGGAAGGCGGAAGACAGAGGACAGAAGGCAGAAGACTGCATTAGTGAATTAGTTGATTATTTAATTAGTGATTTGTGGATAGTGATTAGTAACTAACGACTATCGATTAAAAATCATCAATTTTCTTTACGTAGAACTCTTGCCTTTTAATTCCGTATAAAGTATATTTGTTGGTTTTTAGGCCGGTAACGTAAACCGGCTCGTGTATATATAAATAAATGAAAGGATTGAGAGTATTAGCAGGAAGTTGGCAGGATTTTATAAAAGCTGAATAAAAAGGCCAATAAAATTGGAAGCGGATTGGCCGATTAATAACAGCTACGAACAGAGTTTGTAGGGTGGGCAGTCCGGCTCAGGCTTGGCCTTAGCCGAGACGAGTGCCCACCAATCCAAAACTTTTGACAGTAGCTTTATCGTATTCATATCCGGGTAGCGGGGGAAAAACTGCTAAACTCACATTATAAAAAGGCCGATTTTGTTTTCGGACGAGTGCTGTCTTTATTATTGTAGAAACAGCAGATTTTTTTTGACAAGACTTTTTGTGGGTCGATAATTAGCGCCAATGGCCTCATTATCGGATGTAGCAGCCAAAGAATGGAGTTATTTAAGGCGTATGGCTTGCCCGGCTACCCCGATAGGTCGGGGGCTACGCCGTGACGAGCTTGTTTAAAAAATGAAAAGCGAAACAAGTTACGATACGTTATTCGGCAGGATAGCTTTGGAGCAGGGTCTCTGCACGAAGGAGGAACTGCGGCGTGCGATTGAGGAGATGAAAATCCGCCGGGAAACCAATCCCATCGAGCTTGCAAATCTGATGGTCGAGCTTGGTTATATTACGCGTAACCAAGCGGCAAGATTAAAGGTCAGGCTAAGAGAAAGCAAAACCGCACCACACCAGATTCCGGGCTATAAAATACACGGCAAGATTGGTGCCGGTGCGATGGCGGTTGTTTATAGGGCGACCCAGTTGAGTCTGAACCGAACCGTTGCGATAAAGATTTTGCCGAAGCGTTTCACTGAGAATCCTGAGTATGTGGAGCGGTTTTATAAGGAAGGACAGGCCGCCGGCAAGCTCAACCATAATAATATTGTCCAGGCAATAGACGTCGGCGAGGCGGGAGGGTATCACTATTTTGTGATGGAGTACGTCGAAGGCAGAACTGTGGCTGATGATATAGCGGCGGGCAAAATCTTCGACGAGAAAGAAGCGCTGGACATTATCATTCAGGTTGCTCATGCTCTGGCACACGCGCATGCGAACGACCTGATTCACCGTGACGTCAAGCCCAAGAATATAATGATAAGCAACGACGGCGTGGTGAAGCTCGCGGATATGGGTTTGGCGCGGGAGATGACGGATATCAAGCTGGCGGAAACCGAGGCTGGCAAAGCTTACGGCACACCCTATTATATCGCACCAGAGCAAATTCGTGGCAAAATCGACATCGACGGCAGAGCCGACATTTATGGTCTCGGAAGCACATTCTATAATATGGTGACGGGCAGAGTACCTTTTATGGCTGATGATTCTACAGAAGTGATGAAAAAGCATCTGAAGGAAAAGCTGATTCCGCCGGACCATATAAACACCTCGCTGTCGGCCGGCGTATCCGAAGTCATCGAAATCATGATGGCCAAACGAAGAGAAGACCGCTACGACAACGTCGAGGAGCTGCTGCTGGACTTGCAGGCCCTTCGCAACGGCCAGCCGCCACTCCGAGCGCACAAAAGATTCGACGTCTCCGTGCTCGAGCAGCTGGGAAAAGGCGAAGCCATCGACATCGAAGGTGACACCTACGCAGAAGAGACCATCGCCCGCTACCGAATGGCCGTGCTGATCCTGAGCTTAATGGCAGCCCTATTCTTTCTGATAATGATTCTTCAATTGATAATGTAACTATCCAAACCGTGGCCCACGATTCGCACCACGAGCGACCTCGTTTCGCAGGCATCCGGCCACGAAAAACCAGCGACGAGATACGTACCTATGCCCAGAGGCGGCGCACATTTTTCTACCGAGGAGCTTGCCCGCGTCCTCAGCCATTACGACATCGGCGTAATTCATCAGGTAAAGCCGCTGACCGCCGGCAGCCGGCACGTCCCAAAAGTGGTAGTGACATCCGAAAAGGGCAAATTCGTATTGAAGCGTCGGCCTCGCGGCAAAGACGACCTCGGCTGGGTCGCTTTCTCCCACGACGTGCAAACCCATCTGGCCAACAAAAAATTTCCGGTAGCCCCCCTGCTGCCGACCCGCGACGAGAATAATACCATCCTGAATTTAGATAACCACATTTACGAGTTCTTCAAATTCATAAGAGGCGTCCGCTACGACGGCTCGCCCGAAGCCACCACCCAGGCAGGCCGGAAGTTGGCAAGATTTCATCTCTGCTTAGACGATTTTCCCCTGCGGGGTGAGCCTGAACAAGTCAGCTTCCACGATTCATCTGCCGTCCGCAGACATATCAAGACCATCGGAGCTGGTAAAAAAACCAGTCCGAAGAAGCAATCGCAAACCACCGCTGAGGCATTGCTTGACCTTTATAATGATTCGAGTATCCGTGTTAACAAACTCGGCTTTGTATCCTGGAAGCAGCAGGTCGTGCACGGCGATTGGCATCCGGGCAATATGCTCTTTTCCGCACACAAGTTTGCAGCGGTTCTGGACTTCGACGCCGTCAAGGTCGCCCCACCTGTCACCGACCTTGCCAACGGCATGCTCCAGTTTTCGATAGTTGCCTCCCCGCCGCCCCGACTCGCGTCGGCAGACGCGGGGGCAGGTCGTAAGCCTCCAAGTCAAACGGGTGGCAAATCGGATCCGGCCGATTGGCCTGATTATTTCGATGAGGATAGACTCCTTCAATTCTTGAATGGCTATCGCACACTTGCCAAGTTAGACAAAAAGAAGCTCAATTCGCTAATTGATTTAATGGTTGAGACGATGATAGCCGAGGCAGTTTTACCCGTAGCTGCGACCGGCTTTTTTGGCGATTTCACCGGCTTAGATTTCCTGAAAATGATTCGCCGCAAAGCCGATTGGCTTTCCAAAAATCGCAAAAGGCTAACCGAATTGATTAGCTTGTGATTTACCCCCGTCGCTCTCCACAGGACGCCTTTCGGCGGTGAGGTGTATTTCGTATATAGTATTTAGTCGTTGGTCGTTAGTTACTAATCACTATCCACAAATCACTAATCTCTAATCACCAATAAACTAATCAACTAATTCACTAATGCAGTCTTCTGTCTTCTGCTCTGGAGTTTATCCGACTTTAGACTGACTCTTATGCCCTATACTCTTACTTACTGGTAGTGGCTATGCGCTAGGTGGCGCCGACACCTAGCAATCTGAAACAGTTCAGGTAAAAGGTATCAATTATCGTAATTGCAATCGCTGTATAGTAATTACTGGAATTCATACGTCCTTTCACGGACTCATGGTAAATCTAATCTTTCAGCAATAACAACCAATAATTTGGTAGCTGTTATGTGCTAAGTGGCGCCGACACATAGTGAAAAGTAATTAAAAACCTTTCTAAGAAGATCACCTTTTGATTTTGAAACTCCTTTTTAGGATATTCACTCGTCTGTGCGACGCGTCTTGGCATAGGCAACAAGCCGTAGCCAGAAGGCAGAGCCGGAGTGGGGCCGCACACCGTAATTACTGGAATCAATACACCCTTTCATGGACTTAGGGTGAATCTAATTTTTTCAGCGATAACAACCAATAATTTGATAGCTGTAATGCGCTAGGTGGCGCCGACAGGTAGTATTAAACCTCCCATCCAATATAGAAAAAGACCTTAAAAGGCTTATAGATAAGCGATAGGTGTTATTGACAGGTAGCTACTATCACTATAACATATACACCGTGAATGCCAAATTCTTCAACAATTGGACTAACCAAATACGTAGGGGTCTGCTTGAACTCTCTATTCTTAACGACATACGTCATCGCAGAATGTACGCTTATGAAATTAAGAGAAAGTTTCAGAAATCACAAGGCCTATTTATAAGCGATGGAACTATCTACCATATCCTGCGAAGGCTTAAGACCCAGCGCCTTGTAAGCACAACCGAAGTTAAATCACCTGATGGTCCAAAAAGAAAATATTACAGGCTGACTAAAGATGGCCGTGAAACACTCGCTTTGATGAACACCTACTGGTACGCCCACAAAGGACAAGTGGATTCCATCGAAAAGGGCAAATAATAAGACAGCCCTTAGAAACACTTTAATTGGATAGAATCCTTTATAGTATTGATAAACAATTTGATGATAAAATTCACTAGGTGGCGCCGCCACCTAGTTTCGATAATATTGGTATGATATAGTAATATCGTACTAATTGCCATTCACATCTGACTAAATTTACATACCAATATTTGATTTTACTTTATATATCTTGTTTAAGTATTGCTATACCTGTTAATAAAATTTAGCGGATAAGGTTTTATTTATTTTGACTCAGCTCTGCTTTTTTTTATCCAGTTTTAACTTTGCTAATATTAACGCTAAGTGGCGCCGACAGGTAGTGATTTGTAACAATTAATTTATAGGTGGTAATTTATCTTAATTGCAACCGCAATATAGTAATTAATGGAATGCATCCAAATTTTGACGGTCTCTGGGTGAATCTAATTTTTTCAGCAATAACAACCAATAATTTGGTAGCTGTTATGTGCTAGGTGGCGCCGACACATAGTGAAAAGTAACTAAACACCTTTTTATGAAGATCACCTTTTGATTTTGAAACTCCTTTTTAGGACATTAACTCGCCTCGGTGACTCGTCTTGGCATAGGCAACAAGCCATAGCCAGAAGGCAGAGCCGGAGTGGGGCCGCACACCGTAATTACTGGAATTCATACGTCCTTTCACGGACTCATGGTAAATCTAATCTTTCAGCGATAACAACCAATAATTTGGTAGCTGTAATGCACTAAGTGGCGCCGACACCTAGTGAAAAAAAAAGCTGACCACTTTTTTGAAGATAATCATCTTTTTAATTTTGAAATCTTTGGTAGTGTATGCACGTTACACCGTAATTACTGGAATTAATACATCTTTTCATGGACTTAGGGTAAATCTAATCTTTCAGCGATAACAACCAATAATTTGATAGCTGTAATGCGATAGGTGGCGCCGACAGGTAGTGGAAATAGAGCATCGAATATCTTATATGAGCTATGAATTTTCTCACCAATCACCAATTAATCCTTAGTATTTAGTCGTTGGTCGTTAGTTACTAATCACTATCCACAAATCACTAATTACCAATCGTTTGTTTTATTTAATTTGCGTTCATAGCAACAGGTCGGTATAATCACGAGCACCAAACAAGCGAGTTTTCAACAAGGCTAAAGACGGAAGCCGGAAGTGGTGGATATCTTGCCACCCCATGGTCGGGTGAGGAAAATACATTCATCTACGATCTCGTGAAGGGTGATGAATTTTGGATAAGACGCGATAGCCCTTGGGCAGGAAGGTATTGGTTTGGCGGGCCATGGATTTTTTAAATGATGGTAAATTGCTTTTTCTCCATCCACAGTTTTTCCACCGATTCTGACTGATTATCCAGTGCCAGGGTAATTATTCCATCTGCCTGGGAAGGTATCAAGAAAAAATAGCCCTCCTTCTGCTGTTGGTGATGGGAGAAGGGTATAGGGAGGATATTGATAAGTTGCAGTCTATCTCAACATGCTGGGCAGTCACCTCCGCGAATCGATGTACTCGTTTCCGAGTTCGGGCCAGATGTACCGTGCTTCGATGACGTACAGGTCGCGCGGGCGCCTCTTGATTACCCGGACCTGTGCGGCGTCGCACCCGTCGAGGAGATTGCCTTTGAACTGCAGGTTGTAGTTGTCGACGTAGAAGACCACTGGCGTCGCCGGCTGCGGCGACGGGTCGTTTATGGCTTGAGCGCGGGGGATGGAAGATCGGAAGGTGTTGTTCTCGACCGTTGTTGGGCCGGGCTCTAGACGCATCATCGCCGTCGTGTACCGC
>Ga0315537_1003883_pt1 | contig 11005 bp, 7 predicted proteins | sample SalMarSW160270MG_FD_203091 | JGI IMG/M metagenome (GOLD analysis project Ga0315537, IMG submission 203091) | Salt marsh sediment microbial communities from the Plum Island Ecosystem LTER, Massachusetts, United States - Salt Marsh Sediment SW1602-70 ... | reverse complement strand
TATTTGGGTCACTGGAAAGAAGTCGAGTATGAGGTTATGCGGGATTACGCTGACAACTGCTTAACAGTCTGCAACATGGAAAACATTGATCCCATGGGAGTCCACACCGGCGACTCCATCGTTGTGGCGCCATCCCAAACACTGTCAAACCGTGAGTATCATATTCTCCGCTCAGCCTCAATAAAGGCGATACGAAGCTTGGGAGTCGTTGGCGAGTGTAACATCCAGTGGGCGTTGGACACGAAATCGGAGGAGATTCGCGCCATAGAGGTGAATGCTCGGCTGTCAAGGAGCTCAGCCCTGGCAAGCAAAGCAACAGGTTACCCCCTAGCGTACATCGCAACCAAACTGTCTATCGGCTATCTTTTGCCTGAGCTGGTGAACAAGGTAACGGGAGTCACCACAGCCTGTTTTGAGCCAGCCCTCGACTATGTTGTAGTCAAGTATCCTCGTTGGGACCTGCAGAAATTCAGGAACGTGGACAGGCATATTGGTCCCCAGATGAAGTCTGTCGGCGAGGTTATGGGCATCGGACGATGCCTAGAAGAGGCGTTGCAGAAGGCAGTTCGTATGCTGGACATTGGCAAGCTGGGGCTAGTCTGTAATCCTGAGGAAGACGAACCTGAGCCGCTAGAGAAGATAAAGGATGTTTTGGCTAACCCCACGGACCAGAGGCTCTTCATGATAGTTAAGGCGCTAAAACAGGGCGTCTCCATCGAGGAAATCTACCGGCTGAGCGGCGTCGACCCCTTCTTCTTGCACAAAATCAAAAACACCATCGACATGCAAAAGAAACTGTGCACAATCAGCCAACAGGACAGCGACTTCCTAGACACAATCAGGGAAGCGAAGCGCATCGGATTTTCTGACAAGCAGATTGCAGTCTGCCGTAGCACAGACGAGTTTGCCATACGTAAACTGCGAAAAGAGGCTAACATAGTTCCCGTGGTTAAGCAGATTGACACTCTTGCCGCTGAGTGGCCAGCCAAAACGAATTATCTTTACTTGACGTATGGGGGAGACGAGAACGACATCCAGTTTTCTTTGGGCAGCAAGAAGGTTATTGTTCTCGGAGCCGGTGTCTTCAGGATAGGGTCCAGCGTAGAGTTTGACTGGTGCGGAGTTAACACTATCTGGGCGCTCAAAAAGAATGGTATCGAAGAGGCTATAATGATCAACTATAACCCAGAAACGGTTTCGACAGACTATGACATGTCAGACAAGCTCTACTTCGAAGAACTAACGTTGGAGCGTATTTTGGACATTTATGACAAAGAAAATCCTCTCGGAGTAATAGCCAGCGTGGGCGGACAGATACCAAACAACCTAGCCCTTAAACTATCCAATCAAGGAGTTAACCTGCTGGGCACATCAGGGGAGAGCATAGACAGGGCAGAAGATAGAGCCAAATTCAGTGCTCTCCTTGACCAGCTTGGGATTCCTCAGCCAGAATGGAGGGACGTGTCAACAACCCGCGACCTCAAAAAGTTCGCTTCGAAAGTTGGCTATCCAGTTCTTATTCGCCCCAGCTACGTGCTGTCAGGCTCGGCTATGCGGGTTGCCTATGCTGAAGATGAACTGGAAGATTACCTGAAGCTGGCTGCCAAAGTTTCACGGGAGCATCCTGCCGTAATCTCAAAGTTTATCGAGAACGCGAAAGAGGTTGAGGTTGACGGCGTCTACGACGGAGAGGACAACATCATAGGCGCTATCGTTGAGCATGTTGAGAACGCTGGGGTTCACAGCGGCGACGCAACTATGGGAATTCCATCGTTGACTCTGGACAGTGATGTGCTACGAACTGTTCAGGATTACACTCACAAGATAGTTGAAGCCCTTGAAATAAAGGGACCATACAACATCCAGTATCTCGTAAAGGATGGAGTCACATATGTTATCGAATGCAATCTCAGGGCTTCAAGGTCTATGCCGTATGTCAGTAAGACCCGCGGAGTCAACATGATAGAACTCGCCACCCTAGCGATGCTGGGCAAAAAATTCAAGGACTCAGGATTCATTGATTTGCCAGAAATCAGCCACGTTGGAGTGAAGGTTCCACAATTCAGTTTCATGCGTTTAAGCGGAGCAGACCCTGTTCTGGGAGTGGAGATGCTGAGCACCGGAGAAGTAGCATGTCTGGGCGAAAACTTTACGGATGCCCTCTCGAAGGCGTTGCAGTCAGCCGAGTTCAAGATTCCACCTGAAGGCGGCTCAGTGCTGATAACTGTTGGCGGAAAAGAACTGAAGAAACAGGTTGTGCCTATTGGACGGGCGCTGAGGAAGATGGGCTTCAAAATCTATGCGACCCAGCATACTGCTGAGGCGTTGCGGAACGAGGGCGTAAACAACATTTCAGTTTTGCATAAGGTCAGGGAAGTGGGTCAGAAACCCAACATCGTCGATTATCTTCAGGAAGGCAAAATCGACTTGGTCATCAACATACCTATGCCGAATCATCTGGTGACATTCTCGGAGGTTCTGAAGGACGAGTACACCATCCGCAGGTTAGCCATCGAATTCAACGTTCCAGTCGTAACGAATCTTCAGTTGGCGTCAGCCCTCACCAAAATGCTGGAACAGCGGGAAGGCAACAAGTTTGACATTCGTTCCCTAAACGAGTACATGGACAGTTTGCCGCGGAAGTTCTGGTAAACAAGAATCAGATAAGAGGGGGATGTTACCCTCTTTTTCTTAGGCTGAACCTTTTGAACTTCAGTTTTGCTGTCAAGATTTTTTCTGTGCCGAAGAGTCTAGCCGCTACGTAAAGAACTCCGACTGTGAAGATTGCCATGTATACGATTCCTCCTATGGCTACGAGATAGTTTCCGGTGAAAACTACGTTGGCTGCCAGCATCGGATGAGTGAATGGTATGGCAAGCAAGATGATTGACAGAGGGAAGGGCAACGCGTAGATGTCGGTGAACAGGGTGAAGATCATGGGAAACACTAGCAGAATGGAGAGTGGACCTACAAGGGCTTGGGCGCCCCTAACGTCCTCGGCGAAGACAGAAAGCGAAATCGCCAATGCTAATGCTGAGAGCAGTGCCATGAATAGGGAGAGCCCAAGAAGCACGTATGACAGTAAGGTGGGCGCCAATCCAATGCTTGCCAAGTCTACCCCTGCTTCAGTTGGTATCATGCCCGTGAAAGAGTTCATGTAGTAACTGAAGCCGATAAGATAGGCTATGGCGCCGACAATAGCAACAAGGATTGAGCCAGTCAGTTTTCCCGCTAGGATCATGAAGCGGTTGATGGGCAACGTTAGAAGGGTTTCAAGGGTTTTCTCCTCTTTCTCTGAAGCCACGGCTGTTGCTGCAAGCTGCATGGCGAAGATAAGCAGCATCATTATTCCCACTGGCATGATTGTGGACTGCGACATCACCAAGCCAAAGAGGATACTGGGATTGATGTCCACGCCTTTTCCTTTGATTATCGATTTTTCAGACAGAGCTATAGGGTTCAGAAAGGTTTCTGGGTCCTTGGATACCTCTTCGATTCTTTGGTTAACAAGATTGTTTTCGAAGAAACTCACCAGACCGCTAACTGCAGAGGAGCTTGTGGCCTCCATTATGCCCCCTCCCCTGAACGGGGTGTAGACTTCTAGTTCTGCTGTTTTTCCTTCAGTTATGTTTTGACTAAAGCCTGAGGGGATGACTATGAGACCTGTGAGGTTTGATTCTTGAACATAATTGAAGGCTTTGGTGAAATCAGCATCGTCAATTTGAACAATTTTTGCATTCCACTGTGTAAGATTACTCATTAGGTTTTCAGCAACTGGTCCTCCATCAAGGTTCATCACTGCTACTGACATTTCTTGCATGCTTCCCTGTGCTGCTTCCATGGATGTTTGGATCGCAAAACCCATAATTGGGAACATTATGAGGGGAATAATTATCATTGGAAGGAGAATTTTTGGGTCTCTGACCAGCTCCTTAACTTCCTTTATTATGATGTTGAGTAATCCCTTAAACAAAACCAACTACCTCCCCAAACACCTCTTCAAGGTTAACTGCTTTGTATTTTGCTTTGAGTTCTGCCGGAGAACCTTCAACAACGGTTCTGCCTTTGTTTAGTAGAGCCACCCTGTCACAGAGATACTCAACTTCCAGCATGTTGTGGCTCGAAAGAAGCACAGTTACGTCATGCTCTTTCGCGTAACGCTTTATGATTGTTCTAACGTGAACCGAATGAAGCACATCCAAGCCGCTGTTAGGCTCATCCAATATCGCCAGCTTAGGCTTCGTCATAAGCGCCCTCGCAACCAGAAGCCGACGTTTCATTCCCTTGCTGTAGCCCTTCACTTTGTCTCTTAGGCGTTCTCCTAATCCAGAAATTTCGGAAGCTACATCAACCAAGTCTTTCACTGCAGCTTTGTCGTTAGCTCTGAAGCTTGCCATAAACTTCAGATACTCCAGCCCTGAAAGGTTCTTGTAGGCGCCAGCTTCTTCAGGAAGATAGCTTATGAGGTTGCGTACCTCTGTAGCCTCTTCAACCACATCATGACCGAAAATGGTTACCGTTCCGGAAGTAGGCAGCAGTAATGTGGCTGTGACTCTGAGGGCGGTTGTTTTTCCTGCGCCATTGAGTCCGATGAGACCGAAAATTTCGCCCTTCTTTATGCTGAAATTTAGGTCGTCAAGGGCTCTGACTGACCCGAAATCTTTCACAAGATTCTTTGCTTCAACCGCAACGCTCACAGAAAAGTCCCCCAACATTTTGTTAGCACTAAAGGAGCATCTTCAATAAATCTGCTTTGGTGACTATGCCGACAACCTTTCCCTTCTTCGAGATCAGGACAGCCGGATAAACCTGCAGCAGGCTCGAAATCAGCGGCAAAGGAGCATCCTCTCCCACTTGGGGAAACGCCTCCTCCATAACATCGCCCACTGAACGTTTGGATAATTGGTTCAGGTCTTTGCCTGCCGAAACCTTTCCTATGATCGTTTTTTCTGAGATGCTTCCGACAGCATGCTCTTCGTCAAAGACTGGAAGCTGAGAATACCCATACTCCGCCATTGTCTGAACCGCCTTCGAAACAGGTTCGCTCTTCTGAATTCCAATGACTTTGTTGTGCAGAACATCCTCGGCGCGAACCTCTGTTTCTGTCTGAAGCCTTTCCAGCGCATCAAATATGGCTTTAACCTTAGTGTAGGATGGGTCGATTTTCTGGGATTCCAGTTTTGCAATTAATGACTGGCTTACTCCAGCTAATCTTGCGAGCTTTTGTTGCGTTAGTCCCATGATTCTTCGTTTTTTGGCAACTTCGTCGATGGAAGGTAGCATGGCATCAAGTTTGCTGGGCGGGTTTAAATTCTTTTTGGAATAATTTTTTCAGTAAAATATTAAAATGGTAATGACGCTTGCTATGTTTCATACCCTAAGACGGGATATAGGAGTAAAGGAAAATGGCAGCCTCGAAAATAAGTAACGGAAGGTCAATTGCCGAGATTAACCAGAAAATCAAATCTGGCGACGTTCAGGTTTTGACCGCTGAAGAGATGAGGAAATTAGTGGAAAGTAGCGACGTGGAAGTCGCTTACAAGGAAGTTGATGTTGTTACAACAGGAACTTTCGGAGCGATGTGCTCTTCAGGAGCAATAATAAATCTTGGTCACTCAGATCCGCCCATCAAAATTCAGAGGGCATGGCTAAACGATGTTGAAGTCAGCCACCCAGGAGCGGCTGTTGACCTGTACATAGGCGCCACCATGATGTCTGACACGCAGCCTTACGAGTATGGAGGCGGACACGTAATAGAGGATCTAATCGCAGGCAAGGAGATTGAGGTTAGAGCAACCTCGTATGGGACAGACTGTTACCCCAGAACCAAACTGGATACCACCATCACAAAACATGACTTGAACCAGTTCTATCTGCTGAACTTCCGCAACTGCTATCAACGTTACGTCTGCGCCACGAACAGCCGCGACGAGATGATTTACACTTACATGGGTAAGCTTTTGCCAAGATTCAGGAATGCCACCTATTCTGGAGCCGGAGCCTTGAATCCGCTGATGAACGACCCCGACTACGAAACCATAGGGGTTGGAACCCGCATATTCGTGGGAGGAGCACAGGGCTATGTCATCGGAGAAGGCACGCAACATGACCCAAATAACAGGTTTGGCACAATCATGGTTCGGGGAGACTGTAAAAAGATGAGCCCAGAGTTTATTCGTGGGGGCGCTTTCACCAAGTATGGCACAAGCCTCTACATTGGCATGGGCATTCCCATCCCCATGCTGAATGAGGGGTTAGCTAAGAAGACGTCGTTGCGGGATGAGGAGATCTTCACGGACATTGTTGATTATGGGGTTCCCCGCAGAGGACGACCTAAGCTGGGCGAAGTCAGTTACGCCACATTGAAGTCAGGTGAAGTGACAATCAACGACCGGAAAATCAGGGTCAGTTCTCTTTCGAGCTTGAAGAAGGCAAGGAAGATCGCGGAGACTTTGAAGTCATGGATCGAAAACGGGACATTCTATCTGTCTGCTCCCGCTGAGACGTTGCCGACAGATTCGGTTTGTAATCCGATGAAGCAGACTGGCGAGATAGCATTCGTTAATAGTGTGGCGCATGAGGCTGTTATCTGCAGGGTTGACGAGGGTATTAAGGCGGTTGCGCAGCGGATAATCAGCAAGTCAGTTAACCACGTTGTTGTAACGGATAAAAGTGGAGAAATCAAGGGTATAGTGACTTCTTGGGACCTCACCCGAGCTATCGCTGAAGGAAAAAGCAGACTCGTTGACGTCATCACCAAGAAGGTGTTTACTACAAGACCTGACGAGTCCTTGGAGGCGGCTTCAAGGAAGATGGCGCAGCATCACATATCTGCGTTGCCAGTGATAGACCGTGACAAGAAGGTTGTGGGTCTCATAACATCTGAGGACATATCTAAACTGAGGGGAAGGTGAAGAAAGTGGATAGGATTCTGTTAAGATTCTCTGAGGAAAACGTTGCGGAGCCAATAACTTCACAGGTGATTCTTGAGCTTGGAATACCAATGAGAATAGTGACTGCCACCGTGAATTCTCTAGGCGGAGACATACTGTTGGAGGTGCCTGCTGTTCACGTCGAAAAGGTCGTTCAAGCCTTCAGAAAAAAGGGCGTAGTTGTAAAGTTTCCGATGCTCATCGAGGTGGACTATGACAAGTGTTTCGATTGCGGCGCATGCTATGCTCTTTGCCCAGTGGATGCCATATCTTTTGATGAGGAACATTCTGTGGTTTTCGACGAGAAGAAGTGCATCGGCAGTCCCTGCGGCTTATGTGTTGATGCTTGTCCAGCCCGAGCCATCAAACTTGTTGAGCAGCAGCGTAACCATCCAAAATGAAAAAGAAAAACCTCTATAAACGCGCTTTCCGCCATAAAGAGTCAAACTGCACCATAATAGCAGACAAAGAAGTCGCCATCGAGACGGCAATATCCTCAATTGAGCATCACCGAAAACAGCTTGAAGAATACATCAAAGAGCATCCTCGATTTCTTCATTCTTTTGAACCTGTTGCCGTGGACAATGGACCGAAGGTAGTCATGTTGATGGCTGAGGCTTCCGATAAGGCGGGTGTGGGTCCTATGGCTGCTGTTGCCGGAGTCTTAGCTGACCTAGCGGTGGAGGATATGGTCAATGCTGGATGCGAGGTTGCCGTGGTAGAGAACGGAGGAGAAGTCTCCGCCATCTCAAACCAGCCCATCGACATCGCCCTAGCTGCTGGTGACGTGCCCCTATCAAAAGAGATGGGCTTCAGGCTGAAAGAGTTCCCTCTAGGCGTAGCCACAAGTTCTGGGCTGTTCAGTCACGCTTTCAGTTTCGGGGATGCAGAGGCAGTGACGATTTTTGCTGTTGATGCTGGGGTTGCTGATGCTGCGGCTACGGCTGTGGCGAACCTGATAACTGGAGATGATGTTCAGAGCGTAATTAGGTTGGGAATAGACCGAGCCTTGGGCATAGATGGAGTTAAGGGCGTCTTCGTATTGTATCGTGGGGTTGTGGGAAAAGCTGGACAGGTTCCTGAACTGATAAAAGTGAATCCTCAGAAGTAACTGCAATCTTTTGTTGCTTATGTTTTCCAGAAAAAGGCTGTTTTCAACAATGAAGTATTATTAGTCTCCTAATATGATTGTTGGTTTGGTGTTTTGGGCAGTCTCTTTTTGTAGATTAGGATCAGCAAGGTTCCTGTAAGGAGTAAGGGCAGAATGGTCCATGATGGACTCGGGGATCATATTATTGATAGTTTCTGTGGTAGTGTCTGTCAAAGCGTCGTTATCTGTGACTGTGAGGGTCACAGTGTAGGTGCCGTCCAATGGGTAAGAATGAGTGGCTGTCATTCCGGCTCCTGTTGTTCCGTCTCCGAAGTTCCAGAAATAATTGATGATTGTGCCGTCAGGGTCGGAGCTGCCTGAGGCGTCAAAGGTTATTGTTTGGTTCGCCTCAGGATTGAGGGGTGAATAGGTGAAGGAAGCTTCAGGAGCTTCTTTGGGATGTGGGCTGACTGTTATGGATTTTGTGGTAGTGTTTGTTAGCTGATCGTTGTCTGTGACTGTTAATGTGACATTGTAGGAGCCTTCTGACGTGTAAGGGTGAATCATTGTTACTCCGCCTGTTTGGTTCTCTGTTGTTCCGTCTCCAAAGTCCCAGAAATAATTGACTATTGTGCCGTCGGGGTCGCTGCTGCTTGATGCGTCAAAGCTTACTGGTTGACCCACTTCTGGAGACGCCGGTGAAAATTTGAAGGAAGCTTCAGGAGGTAATGGCTTAGGCATTACTGTTATGATTTGTGTGGCTATGTCTGTTACTCCATCATTGTCTGTGAGCGTTAACGTAACGGTGTAGATGCCTGCTGATGAGTAAGCGTGAGTGGAGTTCACCCCTGAACCTGTGGTTTGGTCTCCGAAGTCCCATTCGTAGCTGACAATGTTGCCGTCAAGGTCGCTGCTGTCTGAGGCATCAAAGGTTACTGTTTCATCAACTTCTGGAGACGCGGGGTCAAAGGTGAAAGAGACAACGGGTCCCCAGACAGACTCTTCTTGGACAGTGAAGTTGGTTGCTGCTTCGCAGAGCTGATAATAATTTCCGTCTGATAATGTTCCTCCAGAAAAGGTAAACCTCATGCTGTAAATGCCGACCATGGTTGGTGTATAAGATACAGTTACCCCTCCGGCTGCGTTGGAAATGAACGGTCCTAAGATAATATCTGATTCATCGGGCCTGGTGATGGCAATGGTAATACCGTTAAAGCCTAGGGGGGCAGTCGGCGGATTGGGGTCAATGTCTCCAATAAACTTCATGGTCTGCCCGACACCAATTGGGTCAGGGGTAGCAACTATTGTGGCTGCGGTGTCCACATCTGAAGCCTCAGCGATTGGCGAAGCCATTATAAGTGAGGTAAAAGTCAAAACCAGAACCAAAACCGTAGCTGCCAACGTCTTAGCAATTCGAGTTCTCACCAATTCTTCCCCCATAGATAATGTTTTTAGACATGATATTTACCGTTTTATGTTCTCATGAAATGCTTTGAAACTCTCTTTTTGACGATTATCGCAACCAAAGAAGTCACCAAAAATAATGGCAGAATAATCCACGAAGGAAACTCTGGAATTACGTGGGGTCCAATTAGTGGGTGATTGTCTTGGTTGTTTTCGTCTATGCTGTAGGGTGTATCGCCTATTCCATCCCCGTTACTGTCAACGCCAGTGTAGTCGTCCCAATAGTTTCCTGTAGTGCCTTTGTTCCATGTTGCTGCTCCCCAATGTTCAACGTGAACTGTGTTGTTTATGAAATTGTTGAGGTAAAACTCGTTGGTGTTTTCCAGAGTGTTCAGATACACGCCTTTGCCGTTGTTTGTTATGTTATTTTCAGCAAAAGTGTTCTGTACAGTAGGCTGGAGCAGTATGCCCCAGTCAGTGTTCGAGTCGATGTTGTTTCCAATTATCTTGTTGAAGTTCGAGTAATAGGTGTCAGTATAGCTTGTGGGGTACTGGAACCAGATTCCGCCTCTGTTGTTTGCAATGTTGTTTGCGGTTATGTTGTTGTATTTGCATGAGTCAAAGATTGCAATGGCTTCGTTAGGGGTTGCTTCTATGCTGTTTTCGAGAATGCTGTTGTAGGATGAATGGACGAGTTTAAGTCCATAAAAATTGCCTGTAAAGTTGTTTGCAGCTATGGTGTTGTTGGAGGAAAAGTAGAGGTTTATGCCTCCGGGATAGCCGTTGTCTGCGATACTGTTTCCCGTTATCAGAACATCAGATGAGTAATAGAGCCAGATGCCGTAGTAGTTGTCCATTATGTGGTTATTTTTGATTGTCGAGTTTTGGGTATGGGCAACGATTATTCCGTAGTAGTTACTTTCAAGGTTTGAGTTTTGAACTGTTATTTGTGTGCAGTTTACGAGGATTACGATTCCTGCGTCTGATGGAACAGTTTTGCCCGATTGATTAACCCAGTAGTAAATCGGTTTGCTGTTTAACCTGTTTGAGTTGTCAACAGTGTTGACAAAGCTGTCTTCGGAAATCAGGAAATTGTCGGTGTTATCTTTTATGTTGTTGTTTCTCAGGGTGTTGTTTAAGGAAGAATCGAACCTGACTCCATAACGATTTGCTTCTACACTGTTTCCAGTTATTTGGTTGTTGTAGGAAACTTCAAGTCGGATGCCATCCCAGTTGCTGGTGCTGTTATTTTGAATCACATAATTGTCAGAGGAGCCATACAGCCAGATGCCATATCCGTTATACTCCACATTGTTGCTAGATATGTTACAGTAGTGAACATTAAGTAAATGAATTCCATGACTTTTGTCTGGCGCCATATAATGGGCTGGTGTGGGAGACTCGCCGTTTTTCACTGTGAAACCAGTTACTGTTACATTGTCTCCGCGTATGAGAACTGCTGTTCCAGCGTTGCCCCCATCAATTATTGTTGTTTGGCTGTTTTCTCCAATTAGGGACAGACGCTTGGTTATTGTCAGATTTTCGTTATATGTTCCCTCCTTCACAAAAACTGTGTCGC
>Ga0315537_1003881_pt1 | contig 11006 bp, 6 predicted proteins | sample SalMarSW160270MG_FD_203091 | JGI IMG/M metagenome (GOLD analysis project Ga0315537, IMG submission 203091) | Salt marsh sediment microbial communities from the Plum Island Ecosystem LTER, Massachusetts, United States - Salt Marsh Sediment SW1602-70 ... | reverse complement strand
ATAAAAAATCACGAGTGCGGCCTTGCCGAAATCCCGTCGCTCGGCCCTCGTCGCTCTGGCTTGGCCATCCCATAGGGAGTATCTCGCAATATAAACCCTGCGCCAATAAGCGTAATCCCCTTAGGGTGCAGCGATTAAAAGATTGTGTTTATTCGTGTTCATTCGTGGTTTCAACCCCCTTTTCAGCCCAAAAATGACGATTTTCAAAATTTCTCGTTAATTTTCCAAAAAACACTTGACCGCTGTTAAGTAGTTAGTTAAAATACACAATGGTTCGACGGACGCCGCAGCAGCGGCAAGATATTTGTTAGTCGCTGGCCGTTAATCGTTAAAAACGAGCATCCAGTATCCAGCATCGAGCATCGAGATGCCCCGGACAGGCAGGTCGCATCAACAAGCAGCAGCCACAACCGGTACCACGTTCCGCGTACTGAGTTCCACGTAATCCGGCACACCAAACCCAAACTTGGAACGCGGAACTCAGAACCTGTACCCTGAACCCTGGAGATTATTATGGTTTGCTATCGCATCAAAATCCGTTTCCCCGCCCTGCTGGATAAAACCCTCGTCGCCCCGCTGCTTCTGCTGCGCTGTATATGGTACGGCTACACCTTCCGCCGAATCCCGCTGTGTAATTCAGATAAATACGCCATCGTTGACCCGATTGATTACTATCCCCTCTCGAAATACACCTGGTGGACACGCAATAGAAACGGCTCATACCAGGTCCTGCGCTTCACTCAGCATGGTTATTGTCTTCACCCCGTCGCTATGCACCGCCAGATAATGAATCCGCCTAAAGATAAAAGCGTTGACCATATCAACCGTGACGGCCGAGACAACCGAAGGGCGAATCTGCGGCTGGCAACAGTTGCTCAGAACAATATGAACAAATTCTCCGGGAAAGGTTCTTCTAAATACAAAGGTGTCTATTTTCGGAGAGATATGAAACGCTGGAGGGCAAGCATCTCCGTAAACAGCAAGAAAAAACAACTTGGTTCTTACGACAATGAGGTTGACGCCGCAAAAGCCTACGACAAGGCCGCGAAGAAATACTACGGCCAATTCGCCTATCTGAACTTCCCACCGCCGCAAAAACCCAAAGGCCTCAAGTCTTGGATAGAAAACAGATTATCTTCCCCCACACCTCAAAAATCGCCCTGATAAAGTAGTATATAAGTATATACGCATATGCTTATATACTTTGTGTTCGTCGCGCAGAGTTGTTTTGAATTTGGTTATTCGAATTTGTTTAGGACTTGTCCGCCATAGTCCCGATGTTTTCTATCGGGACGAAGGCGGATTTAGGGTTTGGAATTTCGGATTTGTAGCTCGTTACTGTTTCTGTAGCCAGCCGTCGATTTCATCTGCCGCTTCTCTGCCCTGTGCGATTGCGCGGACGACTAACGACGCACCCAGTACGGTATCGCCTGCCGCGAAGACCCAGTCCTCACTTGACTGGTAATTGTTCACGACGATATTGCCTCGCTCGTCTAATTTAAGTCCAAGGCTTTCAACCAGCCCCTTATGCACGACGTGAACGTAACCCATAGCAAGCAGGACCAAATCGGTCTTGATAACAAACTCACTGCCGGGTACTTCCTTCATCTGCCACTTGCCGTCTGTTTGCAGCCATTCGACGTTACAGCCGTGCAGCTCGCTGACCTTTCCATTGTTGCCTTCGAAGCGTTTTGTCAGGACGCTCCAGCGGCGGTCGCATCCTTCTTCGTGACTGCTGCTGGTCCGCATTATGCGAGGCCACATCGGCCAGGGCGTATCTATCGGCCGCTGCTCCGGCGGCTTCGGCAGAATCTCAAGCTGGATGATTTCTTTAGGCCCCTGCCGCTGCGCCGTCCCGACGCAGTCGCTGCCGGTATCACCGCCGCCGATGACGACGACTCTTCTTTCTTTGGCGGTGGTTATTGTACCGGACTTAACCGGCTCGCCGCTGCAGAGTCTGTTCTGCGCGGTAAGGAAATCCCACGCGAATACTATATTAGCGTTTTCCCTGCCGGGCACATTCAAATCCCTTGGCTGGCCGGCGCCCATTGTCAGGCAGACGCAGTCGAACATCTTGCGAAGGTATCGAGCCGATATATCCTCACCGACGCAGACTCCCGTCTGGAAATCGACGCCTTCGGCCTTGAGCTGTTCTAATCGACGGTCAATAATATCTTTTGGCAGTTTGAAATCGGGAATACCGTATCGTAGCAGTCCGCCTGTTTTGTTGTCCTTCTCGAAGACCATAACGCTGTGTCCGGCTCGTGCCAACTGTTGGGCCACCGCAAGGCCAGCAGGACCCGAACCGATAACGGCGATGGACTTGCCGGTCTTTTGCTTGGCGACCAGCGGGACAATCCAGCCTTCGGCGAATCCGCGTTCGACTATCTGGTTTTCTATATGGCGAATCAGGACCGGCTCGTCGTTGACCGCCAGGGTGCACGCCGTCTCACACGGCGCGGGACAGACCCGCCCGGTTATCTCAGGGAAATTGTTCGTCGAGTGCAGGTTCTCACACGCCGCTTTCCACTTGCCGCGATAGACCAAATCATTGAACTCCGGAATCCGATTATTCAGCGGACAACCCACCCCGGTACAAAACGGGATTCCGCAGTCGGCGCAGCGGGCGGCCTGCTGGATGACGGCGTCGGGGGTCAGGGGTATATCGATATCGGCGAAGTCGTGCACACGCTCTTCGATTGGCCGGTGCTCGACCTCCTGCCGGGTATATTTTAAAAAGCCTTTAGTTTCGCCCATTAGAACACCTCTTCGGTGGCCGGTGTCGTGTCGGTATCGCGCTGCTCGGCGGCGCGCATCTTTTCCAGGGCCCTGCGGTAGTCAATCGGCAAAACTTTGGCGAACTTGCCGATTGCGTCGTTCCAGTTATCGAGGATGTACTTGGCGCGGTCGCTGTGAGTCCATTTATAGTGCCGCTCTATCAGGTCCCTGAGCAATTCCTTGTCGGCTGGTCGCCAGACGCTTTCAAGCTCAACCATATCGAGATTGCAGAGCGTGTCAAACAACTGCATCTCGTCCAAGACATAGGCGGTGCCGCCGCTCATCCCGGCGGCGAAGTTGCAGCCGGTCTGGCCGAGAACCACGACGACACCGCCGGTCATATATTCACAGCCGTGGTCGCCCAGGCCTTCGACGACCGCAGTGGCGCCGCTGTTGCGGACGCAGAAGCGTTCGCCGGCCACGCCGTTGATGAAGACCTCGCCGCGGGTCGCGCCATAGAGCAGGGTATTGCCGACGATGATATTTTCGTGGGCGACGAACGGGGACTTGGGCGGCCTTATTACGACAATCCGTCCGCCGCTGAGTCCCTTGCCGAGGTAATCGTTGCTGTCACCGATGAGCTTGAGTGTAACACCGGGCGCTAAAAATGCTCCGAAGCTCTGGCCCGCTGAGCCGGTAAACTCGACTTCCAGCGTACCGTCCGGTAAACCGGTTGAACCATATTTTTTTACAATTCGATTGCTTATAATAGCGCCGACCGTTCGGTTAATGTTGCGAACGGTGAGTTTCAGTTTTGTCTTTTTGCCTGATTCGATTGCGGCGGCGGCTTTTTCCATAATCTTATAATCAAGATGGTCCTCAATCTTGTTCGGCTGTTTCGCACTGAGACGAATTTGACTGGTATCTTTATATTGCGGCTGATAAAGAATCGCAGAGAAGTCCAGGCCCTTGGTTTTGTAATGGTCTATTGCTTTTGTGACACTGAGCCTGTCACTTCGGCCTATCATATCCTCGAACTTACGAAAACCTAATTGTGCCATTAGCTGCCGCACTTCTTGTGCGACAAAGAACATAAACCGGGTAGTGTATTCGGGCCTGCCGGCGAAACGTTTGCGAAGCTCGGGGTCCTGTGTTGCGATACCGTAAGTGCATGCTCCCTCGTGACATTTGCGAAGCAGCGTACAGCCTAATGTCACCAGTGCGGCGGTTCCGAAACCGAACTGGTCTGCGCCGAGCATAGCTGCGATTACGACGTCGCGGCCGGTTTTTAGCTGGCCGTCGGTCTGAACGCGGATGCGGTCTCGCAGGCCGTTCATTACCAACACCTGCTGAGTCTCGGCAAGGCCAAGCTCCCAGGGTACGCCGGCGTGCTTAATCGAAGAAAGCGGGCTTGCACCGGTGCCGCCGTCGTGGCCGCTGATTAACACCTCGTCGGCGTTGCCTTTTGCTACTCCTGCGGCAATGGTGCCGACGCCGACCTCGGCAACGAGCTTGACGGAAACCTTAACGCCGGGATTGGAGCACTTGAGGTCATAGATAAGCTGTGCCAAATCCTCAATCGAATAGATGTCGTGATGAGGCGGGGGTGAAATCAGCGTCACGCCGGGCGTCGAATATCTCAGTTTGGCGATTTCTTCTGTTACCTTATGGCCGGGGAGCTGACCTCCTTCGCCGGGCTTGGCGCCTTGTGCCATTTTTATCTGTAATTCCTTTGCGTTAGCGAGGTATTCGACGGTGACACCAAACCGGCCGCTTGCAACCTGCTTAATCGCGCAGCTCTTCGAGTCTCCGTTTGTTTCGGGGACATATCTTGCCGGGTCCTCGCCGCCCTCGCCGGTATTGCTCATCGCGCCGATACGATTCATAGCAATCGCAAGGCATTCATGGGCTTCTTTACTTATTGAGCCGTGGCTCATTGCGCCGGTGCAGAACCGTTTGACGATATTTTCGGCGGGTTCCACCTCTTCAAGCGGGACCGGTTTGCCGGGCACAAATTCAAACAGTCCTCGCAGAGTACAGAGTTTTTTTGCCTGGGTGTTGACGGCCTCTTTGTACTCTTCGTAGGCGTTCGCATCCTCGAATTTGACTGCGTGCTGGAGGCGTGTCACTGTAATCGGATTCCAGAGATGCCGCTCACCGTCGCTGCGCCAGTGATATTCACCGCCGAAGTCCAAATCGAGCTGGCCGGCCTTTCGCGGCGCGTATGCCTCTTTATGTCGCTGGAGCACTTCCTCTGCAATCTGGGCCAGTCCGATACCTTCGATGCGGGAGCTTGTACACGTAAAATACTTGTCAATCACATCGCGGTTAAGGCCTACAGCCTCGAACAACTGCGCGGTATGATAGCTTCGCAGGGTCGAGATACCCATCTTGCTCATCGTCTTGAGGATACCTTTTTTGACGGCGGCGATGTAATTGTCCGCGATTCTGTACGGCTCCATATCGCCGGGCAGCTCACTGTCCCGCTGAAGCTCATCGAGCGATTCGAAGGCCAGGTACGGATTAACCGCGTTAGCGCCGAAACCTGCGAGCAGGCAGAAGTGCATTATCTCACGCGGCTCTCCGCTCTCGACGATAAGGCCGGCCTCACTTCTGAGGCGGCGATTCAAGAGGCCCTGATGAACGGCGCTTATGGCCAGCAGCGATGGGATGGGCGCTTTTGTCTGCGACTGGTCCTTATCACTGATTATGATAAGGGACGCTCCTTCGTTAATCGCCTTTCCGGCATCGTCCAGAAGTTTTTCAAGCGCCGCAGACAATGCGCGGCCCGGGTCGTCACCGGTTGCATCGAAGACGGCGGAGACGGCTGCAACTTTGAAGTCTTCCCTCTGCACCGACCGAAGGCGATTCAGGTCTTCGTTCGTCAGAATCGGGTGCGGCAGTTTCAATTGTTTGCAGTGCTCGGGGCTTTCTTCGAGGATATTTCGTCTCTTGCCGGTAAACATCATAAGGCTCATCACCAGCCCTTCACGCAGCGGGTCAATCGGCGGATTTGTCACCTGTGCGAATAACTGCTTGAAATATGCGAACAGCAGCTTCGGCTTTTCTGAAAGGACGGCCAGTGGGGTATCATTACCCATCGAGCCGACCGGCTCCTGTCCGTTGAGCGCCATCGGCATCAGAATCATCCGCAGCTCTTCGCGGGTATATCCGAATACACGCTGTCGCAGGGCTATCGTCTCGGAGTCGCTGACGGCCGGCTGCGGGGTGTCGAACAGGCCGCGAAGCTCTACTCTTTCTTCGAGCCACCTTCTGTACGGTTTACGTCTCGATATTTTGCTCTTTATCTCGTTGTCGGTAATAATGCGTCCTTCGACGGTATCGACGAGGAACATGTGTCCCGGTCGCAGCCGGCCTTTACGCTGAATCTTTTCCGGCGGAAATTCAATTACGCCCGCTTCACTGGCGAGAACAACCAGGCCGTCGGTGGTGACTAAATACCGACAAGGACGCAAACCGTTGCGGTCGAGCGTTCCGCCAATCAAACGGCCGTCGGTAAAGACCATCGCGGCGGGGCCGTCCCACGGCTCCATTATCGCCGCGTGATATTCATAGAACGCTCGCTTATCCTTGCTGATGTGATAGGCCGGCCCGAAGGCCTCCGGTATCATCATCATCATCGTATGCGGCAGAGAACGGCCGCCCTGAACAAGAAACTCGAGCATATTATCGAAGCAGGCAGAGTCACTGCCGCCCGGCGTCAACACGGGCAACAGGTCGCGCAGGCCGTAGCCGAAGACCTTGCTGACCATCGTCCGCTCGCGAATCCGCATACAGTTGCGATTACCGCTGAGCGTATTAATCTCACCGTTGTGCGCGATACACCTGAAAGGCTGGGCCAGGCGCCAGTTCGGCAGGGTGTTGGTGCTGTAGCGCTGATGGACGATGCAAAGAGCGGACTTGAGCCTTTCGTCCGACAGGTCGGGATAATAGGCAAAGAGCTGCCAGGCCATGAACATGCCTTTATAGCAGATGGTGCGCGATGACAGGCTGGTGACGTAGAAATCTTCGCCTTCTTTGCCGAACCGCTCGGAAGCGATTCTCTCGGCCCGCCGCCTAGCCATATATAACCGTCGCTCGAAGTCGCTTCCCTCGCAGCCATCGGCAGCAACGAATACCTGTTTAATCGAAGGCTCGGCGCTCAGGGCGATTTTGCCGAGACAATCATTATTGCCCGGCACGTCGCGCCAGCCGATTACCCGCATACCATAATGAGTTATGGCGACCTCAAGTATCTCATCGCACTTGCTGCGCAGGGCATCTTTTTTCGAGCCGAAGACCATTCCAACACCGTAACGACCCGGCTCCGGCAGAGACAAACTCAGGCGTTTACTTTCAGATTTGAAAAACTCGTGCGGGAGCTGAAAGAGGATTCCCGCCCCGTCGCCGGTTATATCGTCTGCGCCTGCGGCGCCACGGTGATGAAGGTTGACTATCGTCTCTTTGCCGTACTCGATAATCGCATGGTCGCGCCTGCCGTTTATATTTACGACCGCACCGATACCGCAGGCGTCGTGCTCAAATCGCGGGTCGTATAAACCTTGTTTTTCCAAATTGCGGACCATAATTTCGGCTCTTAATTTTTTTCCGGCCGGTACCCTACAGCACAGCCCTGTTACTGTCAACCCGCAACGACAACCTAAACATCGTCGCCGCGCGCGAAGAATTCCCGCCTCGGCGCAATAATCCCGCGCCGAGGTGGGTTAAGGTGTCGGCTTTCGCCGACAGACCCCAAAAGCACTAATTCTGTTAACTGTCGTAATACAGATGGAACTCGTGCGGGTGCGGGCGCAGGTGCATCGGTTTGATTTCCTCGTCACGCTTCCACTTTATCCACATCCGGACCAGGTCATCGGTAAAGACGCCACCTTCGGTGAGGAACTCGTAGTCTGCTTCGAGAGCAGCGATGGCCTCTTCGAGCGAGCCCGGCGTGTGTTTATACTTGGCCAGCTCTTTCTCATCGAGATGATAGATATTCACGTCCAGTGGCTTGCCCGGGTCAATTTTGTTCTTTATGCCGTCAAGCGCAGCCATCAGCACCGCGGTCCAGGCAAGATAACCGTTTGCTGTCGGGTCGGGGCAGCGGAACTCAAGCCTCTTGGCCTTGGGACTGGGTGAATACATCGGGATGCGCACCGCAGCCGAACGGTTTCGAGCGCTCATAACGAGATTGACCGGCGCTTCGAATCCAGGAACAAGACGACGATAAGAATTTGTCGTCGGCGCGGCAAAAGCCAGCAGAGCGGGCGCATGTTTGAGAATACCGCCTGCACTATATAATCCGATGTCACTCAAACCCGCGTACTTATCGCCGGCGAACAGCGGCTTGCCGCCTTTCCACAGCGAAAAGTGAGTGTGCATACCGCTGCCGTTGTCGTCAAAGACGGGCTTGGGCATGAATGTCACCGTCTTGCCGTTACGTTTGGCGACGTTCTTGATGATGTATTTATACCACATGAACTGGTCGCACATTTTGAGCAGCTCTTCATACTGCATATCGATTTCGGCCTGTCCGGCGGTAGCAACCTCATGATGATGGGCTTCCACTTTGATGCCGAGCTTCATCAGCTCATAGACCATCTCGCCGCGAAGGTCGTGATACGTGTCGGTCGGGCTGACGGGGAAGTATCCGCCCTTGAAGCTCGGCTTGTATCCGAGGTTCGGCTCTTCGAACCGCGCGGTGTTCCACGCGCCTTCGACAGAGTCAATCCGATACATCCCGGTATGCTGATTCTGTTCATACTGTACTTCGTCGAAGATGAAGAATTCCGGTTCGGGCCCGATGTAGCAGGTATCAGCTATACCCGTTTTTTTCAGATACGCCGCTCCCTTTCGCGCGATGTGACGCGGGTCACGGCTGTAGTCCTCTTTTGTCACCGGGTCAACGATATCTGCAATCACGCTGACTGTAGGCTCGGCAAAGAACGGGTCCATCACTGCTGTATTTGGGTCGGGAATGGCGAGCATGTCCGACATGTGGATGTCCTGCCAGCCTCGAATCGATGAGCCGTCAAAACCAAGACCGTCCTCGAACGTACCGTCGTCCCAGCATTCGATTGGGTACGAGCAGTGTTGCCACGTGCCCAGCAGGTCAACGAATTTCAGGTCCACCATTTTCGAGTTGTTCTTTTTCGCGAAGTCAAAGAAATCTTTTGGGGTCATCACTTTTTCCTTTCAAATCACCTAAAACATTACTGCTAAAAACTGATACCTGTCAGAAATTACTTTTAAGAGAAACAATATTCAGCCGATAGCCTCGTTTCCTGTCTCGCCGGTCCTGATTCTGAAGCACTGCGGCAAATCCAGTACGAAAATCTTGCCGTCTCCGATATTGCCCGACCGCGCGCCTTCCATGATAGCATCGATAGTCGGCTTGACGTATGGCTCGTTGACGGCTATTTCAAGCTTGATTTTCCGCAGCAGATTACCCTGTTCCTTATGGCTTCGATATACTTCTGCGATTCCTTTTTGCCGGCCCCTGCCGGAAACGCTGGAAACGGTCACAAGGTGAATCTCTTTTTCAGTCAGTTTCTTTAATACCTCATCCAGACGGTCAGGCTGAATTATGCCGATAATATATTTCATTTAGCCAACCCTTGACAATTTAATTAATCAAAGTGTAAGCGGCCTCACGGTGCTGAGTCAGGTCGAGACCGACCATCTCCTCGTGCTCAGAAACTCTCAGCTTTAATATCACATTCACAAACTTGAGCAACACGACACCTGCGACAAACGAGTAAGCCATTGTTATAAGCACGGCCTTTGTCTGAATCCAGAGCAGTGCGGGGTTGCCGTACAACAGGCCGTCGGCCCCGGCTGGATTCACTGTCTTGGTTGCCCAGATGCCCGTCGCAATGACACCCCAGATACCTCCAATTCCATGCACGCCGAAGGCATCCAGTGTATCATCATAACCGAGGGGGCCTTTTATGCACGTGATAACAAGCCACGGAAAAAGCCCTGCACCGATACCAATCCAGATTGCACCTGAGGGCGTGACAAATCCCGAGGCCGGGGTAACCGCCGCCAGACCGGCTATTGCACCGGTTATCATGCCGAGTGTTGTCGGTTTCTTATACCTGAGCCAGTCAAGCAGGGCCCACGTTGTAGCGGCTGTGGCGCCGGCTATGTGGGTTGCAGTGAACGCGCTGCCTGCCAGGGACGATGCTCTCAAAGCACTGCCGGCGTTAAAACCGAACCATCCAAACCATAAAAGGCCCGCACCCAGCACGGCGAACGGTAAATTATGAGGCGGAGAGACGCTCTCGGGATAACCTTTTCTGCGCCCCAGAACCAAAGCCGCCGCTAAAGAGGTCATGCCGGCATTGATGTGGACTACCGCCCCGCCGGCAAAATCCAGCGTACCGGCAACTTTCAAAAAACCGCCTGCGCCCCAGAACCAGTGCGCTATCGGGTCATATATAAGGGTCGCCCACAGCAATGAAAAAACACAAAAGGCCGAGAATCTCATCCGCTCGGCGAATGCGCCAATAATCAGCGCCGGAGTTATCACCGCGAACATCATCTGGAACATCATAAATACCTGCTGCGGTATAGTAGCGGCATAGTCTGGGTTGGGGACCGTTCCAACCCCCTTGAGCCAAAGCCAGTCCAGGCTGCCGATTAGCGAACCCTTGTCCGGCCCGAATGATAGACTATAGCCCAGTATCACCCACTGTAAACTCACCAGGCACAGAATCATGAAGCATTGCATCAGCACCGACAGCATATTCTTACGGCGAACCAGCCCTCCGTAGAAAAACGCCAGCCCCGGCGTCATAAGCATAACCAGAGCTGCGGATATCAACACCCACGCTGTGTCGCCGGTGTCGATTGTCGGATTTTGACTTGTCAAAGAACCTGTTTCATCTGCTAAAGCAGCTCCGGAAAATATCGTTCCTGCGGTCAATAGGAATACTATTGTTATAGACAGCGTTCTCTTCATTTCTCTGCACTCCCGGACGAGTGTTTCTAAACAATTCTCTTAGTGCTTACGTAAAACGGCCGCATTCAGAACCTTTGCAAATGACGTGCCAAATCGGCCGTCAGAAAGCCATATTTATATAAGGCCTTGCAAATGCTGTAATTACGCTCACCAAAAGCAGACAGTCAGCAGATAACAAATCTACATTTTTGTATATACTCCAAAAATTATCTACATTATTGTAGTTTTTTGCGCTCATCTTCTACTACTTTTCAAAGTAAACAGTAATTCTGTAAATATTCTCGGATTTTGTATTGCAACCGTCGTGCCAAAAGGTGATATT
>Ga0315537_1003880_pt1 | contig 11006 bp, 9 predicted proteins | sample SalMarSW160270MG_FD_203091 | JGI IMG/M metagenome (GOLD analysis project Ga0315537, IMG submission 203091) | Salt marsh sediment microbial communities from the Plum Island Ecosystem LTER, Massachusetts, United States - Salt Marsh Sediment SW1602-70 ... | reverse complement strand
TCTGTTGGTACTGCTAATGATAGGTGCTGTACAGCGCCGCAGCCGATCCGTGAAAGCCCTCATGCTTTCACTCAGGTCCCCGTAATAGACGGGGGTGGAAAAGATAACCGCATCGGCGCCATCTATATTTTTCACTACACTGTCGAAATCGTCCTCTATGATGCATCGACCTTCTGATCGACAAATGCCCCATCCATCCTCCTCGCATTGACGGCAGACCTCAAGATCGAGGGAGGTCAGAAATATCTTTTCCGCATCGGCGCCCTTCTCCTCCAGCCCATCGAGAAGGGCCTGAGTCAAGGCCGCGGTTTTCCCCTGCTGATTGCGGCTTCCAAGAACGGCGAGTACTTTCATGTTCAATCTCTCCTTACGTCGCTACAGGTATTATTGAGGATCGTCTACTGCATCAAAGGTATGTATAAATCCGTTTGGGCACAAGTATGCGCCAAGGTTTCGCGCGTTCGGTCCACAGCCTTGGAATGTTCCGCAAATACCGCTTGCAATATACCTTAATAAGGCCTAAAATGGAGTAAAATAAGGTATATTAGGTACTATTATGGAACAAAGATTGTATTCAGTCGAAGAGATCGCCGGTTTTTTGGATCTGCATCCCAAAACCGTAAGACGGTTCATCAGAGAGGGAAAAATCAAAGCGCGAAAAATCGGACGGGCGTGGAAAATACATCAGGACGATTTGAGAGAATACGCCCACGGTGAACTGGCGAACGGTTACGAAGAACCCGGCTTCGGCCCCGATACCAAATTGCATGACCGAATCAGTGTCTCGGCAGTGATAGAAATTCATGAAGGAAGCCAGGATGAAGCCTCGCGAATCTCCAACAGCCTGATCGCTGTATTCAACTGCAAGGATCCTTCGTGGGGAAAAAGCCGATACGATTTTATCTATTACCCGGAAACAAAAAAAGCTCGTTTCATTTTGTACGGCTCACCCCGGTTCTTGAGCGATATTCTCAAGGCATTCGAAGCGTTTGCCAAAGGCACGTCGGAGGAAACGCATAGGAAACCATGAAGAAAACAGGGAGTGTCTACAAATCGGAAGAGGGAAAAAAGAAAATACAATCTTACTACAGAGAGATATTGAAGCAGTGGCCGGTGAAGAATGAGTCTTACTCGATCCGGGCAAACAATATAGAAACTCACATTATCGAGTCCGGCTCGAGGGATGATCCACCCTTACTGCTGTTTCACGGAACCTCGAGCAACTCCGCCTCCTGGATGGGAGATGTGGCATTGTGGTCCCGGCACTTCCGGGTGTTGGCGGTAGACCTTCCGGGCGAACCGGGCCTCAGTGAAGATCGTCGCTTGCCGGTGTCCGATGCCTCCTACGCGGACTGGATACTCGGGATTTATTCCGAGCTCTCTATCTCTGAAGCTTCAATGGTAGGAATGTCACTGGGGAGCTATGCAGCGCTGAAATTCGCGACTCGCCGGCCGGAAAACGTGTCCAAACTCGTGCTCCTGACCACCGGAGGAATAGTAACTCCCAAAGCCGGTTTTCTTCTTAAAGCGCTTTTTCTCACGATGTTGGGGAAATGGGGAATAAAGCGGCTGAATCAGATGATATACCATAAGACTGAAGTACCTTCCGAGGTGCTGGAGTTTGGAACCATAGTGATGCAGAATTTTATTCCAAACACAACGGAACCCCTTTCTCTTTTCAGCGACGAAGAGATACTGAATCTAAATATGCCTGTACTTTTTTTCGGAGGAACGAAAGATGCCCTCATCGACAGCGAAAAGACAGGCAAACGGTTGAAAAGGCTCCTGCCCCATGCCGAGGTCAGCATTTTGGCGGATACGGGACACGCGATTTTGGGGAAATCGGAGGAGATACTGCGGTTCCTCGTCAAATGAGGTTTCCTGATTTGGAACATCCAGTTTTTTCAACACCGTGTTTTTGACTACCGGCCCTTCGACACTTGACAGAATCCTATATTATATATAATATAGGAAACCACTCATGGATGCCCCCGCCGGTTCCGCAGCCAGCCGCTATTCTCTCAGCCAGCAGGTACGCAACTACATTCTCCATAAGCTGGGAACCGGTGAGCTCGCCCCCGGTGACAAGCTCGTCGAAGCCCGCCTCGCCGGGGAGCTCAATGTCAGCACCATCCCGGTTCGCGAGGCTATCCGGGAGCTGGCCGCGATGCGGGTCCTGGACTACCAGGTTCATCGAGGAGTACGCGTCCGGGAAGTCACGGTTTCGGAAACCGTAGATGCCCTGCGGGTCAAAGCGGTGCTCGAAGCCCTGGCCGCCAGGCTGGCCGGGAAAGCGCTCAGGCGTTTGCTGGAACCCTTGCGGCGCTGCAGTGTTCAAATTCGGGAAGCTGCTCGCGGCCACGACTGGGTTGAGTACCAGGACCGGAACCAGGTCTTTCACCGCTTGATCGTGGAGACCGCGGGAAACCAGATCCTCCTCAACCTCTGGGATACCCTGGCCTTCGACGTGCGCACCCGCTTCATCATGGATTTCCTGCGGATCGTCGATCCCAACGACCTGGCCAAAGAGCACGAGGAGATCCTCCGGGCCGTGAAAAGCGGCGACAACGAGCGGGTGGCGGAGCTTCTTTCCTCCCATGCAAACGGACTGGTGGAGTACCTTCTGGAGCAGAAAGCGGCGGACAACGCCGGGGCGCAGCGCGGATCAGGGGAAGGCACAGCCGTCGAGCTTGATCGGACCTTGATCGATACCTAGCCGGAACGGGGTCCGATTTTTCTGGAATCGAGAATACAATATGGAGAAAAAAAGGAGTAGGATATGAGCAACAAACACTATCCCCATCTGTTTTCACCCCTCCGCATCGGGAACTTCGAGGTGCCCAATCGGGTCTGTCACGTGCCGACGGATATCTCCTCGGCAAACGCCGACGGCTCGGTGAACCAGCGAGTCATCACCTATCACGAGCAGGTCGCCAAGGGAGGCTGCGGCTTCATCATCTGCGGGGCTTCCACCCCGGACAGGTACACCGGCCGGCCCACCGTCACGTGTATCGGTGTGGATGAGGATCCCCTGATCCCCGGCCTGGCCGAGCTGGCCGAGGCCATGCACCGCCACGGTGCCAGGTGCTCCGTGCAGATCCAGCATCCGGGCCGGCAGGCCGCCTGGCCGCGCAAGGACCTGATCTCCGCCACGGACCAGGTGGCGGACATCCCCGCTTCCGCCGGCCACGAAGTGGTGTATGCAGCCGCGGAGGCCAAGGGCAAGGCCATCCGGGAGATGAGCGTGGAGGAGATCTACGACCTGGTGGACAAGTTCGCCGAGGGCGCCTGGCGGCTGCAGCAGGCCGGCTTCGACGCGGTGGAGCTGCACGGAGCCCACGGCTACCTGATCGCCCAGTTCATGAGCCCGTATGTGAACAAGCGCAACGACCGTTTCGGCGGCAGCTTGGCCAGCCGCATGCGCTTCCCCCTGGAGATCGTCCATGCCATACAATTCAAGTGCGGCCCGGACTTCCCCATCGGCATCCGCTACTCCGGAGAGGAGTGGATCGAGGGCGGCCGCTGGCTGGAGGAGAGCGCCAGGGCGGCGGAAATGTTCGAGGAGCATGGGGTGGGCTTCCTCGATATCAGCGCCGGTATCTTCGAGATGCCCGGCCCCACCATGGACCCGATGTACTACCAGCAGGGTTGGAACACCTACACCGCCGAGGAGATCAAGAAGCACGTGAAGATCCCGGTGATCACCAGCCACACCCTGCGGGATCCGGACTACTGCGAGAAGATCCTGGCCGAGGGCAAGACCGATATGGTGGGACTTTCCCGCCAGATGGTCGCCGATCCCTACTGGGCCAACAAGGCGGCGGCCGGCAAGAAGGAGGAGATCCGCAAGTGCATCTCCTGCCTGGTGGGCTGCTGGCAGGAATCCCTGATGATAAAGCGCCACATGCGCTGCGCCATCAACCCGGCGGTGGGGGATGAGCGGTTCATCAACTTCGGTCCGGCGGACAAGAAACTCAACGTGGCGGTTGTCGGCGGCGGGCCCGCGGGTCTGGAAGCCGCCCGGATCGCCAGCTTGAGGGGACACAAGGTCACCGTGTTCGAGAAGTCCAACGAGATTGGAGGAGCGATCCTCTACTGCTGCACGGTCCACGGCAAGAACAAGATGAAGTGGTATGCAGACTGGCTGCGCCGCCAGATCGCCAACCTGGGTGTTGAGGTCAAGTACGAGACCGTGCCCAAGCCGGCGGATCTCAAGGGATTCGACGCCGTGCTGGTCTCAACCGGCAGCAGGGTGGTGCGGCCGGACATCCCCGGTATCGACTCCGATCGGGTCTGCACCTTCGAGGACGTGCTGCGCTGCCAGATGAAGAACTGCGAGTACTGGCCCAAGGGCGGCAAGCCCGAGCCGGTCAAGGTCGGTGACACGGTCCTGATCTGGGGAGACTACTACGCAGCGGTGGATGCGGCCGAGAGGCTCGGCACCGCGGGCAAGAAGATCACCATCGTCACCAAGAACCGGGAGTTCGCCTCCTGGATGGAACCCTGCCACAAGGACATCATGGACAAGCGCTTAAGAGGAGAACAGGGAGAGGGGGTGTCCACCAAGACTTTCGAGCACCCGGTCGCGATCGTTACGAGCTCCTCGGTGCTCTCGATCGGAAAAGATGGTGAGGTCGTGCTGATCGACGCGAAGTTCGAACGCTCGACCGTGAAGGTCGACAATGTGATCCTTGCGGATGTGGAGAAAAACGATGAACTGTACGAGGAGTATCGCAAAGCCGGACTGGTGGCGACAAAGATCGGGGATGCCAAGCAGGTCCGCAACCTGCGCGGAGCGGTCACCGACGGCGCCAATGTCGGACTGACCCTGAACGAGGATCTGCGCCTCAACGCCAACGGTGCGATCATCGCCGATCTTCCAACCGACCCGAGTTGCCACGTGTAACCCCCGTCGGCGGAAATGAGAGAGAAAAGGTGTTGACAACTTGGAGGTGTCGGCACCATATTAAATTCAATTAGGAGGTGCTTTCATGCAAAGCAAGGTTTTCAAACTCGCAACGGTCCTTCTGGTGCTTCTGGTGGCAGGTACTGTCGCCCTGAGCGCAGGCGGACAAAAACCGGCAGCAAAGGGACTGCCCGTCGTGGGAATTTCCACAGGATCCTCCGGGACATCCTGGCGGAACATCATGATCGACGCCCTCGAGACAGTGGGTGAGGAGTACGTGGGGGCCAAGAAGATCGACAGCTACAAGCTGGTGAACAACGTCACCAACGGCGATGCCACCGAGCAGGCCAACATCCTGAGGGATTTCATCTCCCAGGGTGTGGACATCATCCTGGTCAATCCCAACTCCCCCGACGCTCTCAACGGCGTGATCAAAGAGGCTCAGGAAGAGGGGATCCTGGTGGTTTCCTACGACGCCACCGTGACCGCGCCAAACGTGCTCAACGTGACCCTGGACCACTACGCCTGGATGAAGAAGAACGTGGAATTTATCGCTTCCACTCTGAAGAAGGGCAATGCCATCCAGATCTACGGTCTGGAGGGACACCCGGCCAACAACGACCGCATTCGGGCCACCTACGATGTTCTGAAGAACTACCCGGACATCAAGCTGATCGCCGATACCACCGGGTACTGGGATCAGACCAAGGCCAAAGAGGTCACCACCCAGATCATCGGCGGCGGCCAGCAGATCGACGCAGCCATCGGCCAGGACGGCATGGCCTTCGGGATCCTTTCCGCCTTCCTGGACGCCAACAAGCTGCCCAAGGTCATGTTCGGGGATCCCGGCACCGCCTTCTTCAAGGAGTGGAAGAAGCTCCGCGATAAGGGCGCGGACTTCAAGGCCTGCGCCCAGCCCAATCCTCCGGGAATCGGCGGCACCGCTTTCCGTATGGCCCTGCAGCTGTACAACGGCAAGAAGTTCAAGCCAGGCATCCTGGACGGTATGACTTACTACTACAAGGTCGGGATGTTCATCACCGACCAGAACTTCGACGAGGGCTGGGCATTGTTGAAGGACAAACCGGATGACTACCTGCTCAGCGAAATCATGCCGGAATCAGACGTTGAAGAGCTCTTTCAATAGAGATCGGCTGTTGAAGCGAATCGGTAACTGAATCAGGGTCGAGGGGATGGATCCTCTATCCCCTCACCCTATTTTTATACGGTATAACGCAATCTTCGCCAGTGCGATGCCTTCCTCCGATCGGAAATTCTGTTATAATACTTGAATCTCTGCTGCAATCGTTCAAATTAAGAATCAATCTACGTAGCAGGAGAATGAGGCGGGGAACTTGACGGTCCTGGAAGCCAGAGAAATAGAAAAACGCTTCGGAGGCGTTGTAGCTCTTGACCGCGCCAACCTTGTCTGCCGCCAGGGACGGATCACCGGTCTGCTGGGAGCGAACGGGTCCGGCAAGAGCACCATGTCCAAGATCATCACCGGTGTGTACAGTGCCGATGCCGGAGAAATCCACTACCATGGAAAAACCGTACGCTACCGCAGCCCGAATGAGGCCAAGCTTGATGGTATTGCCATGGTGTTTCAGAACCTCAGTTTGGTGGCCGATCTTACGGTTTGGCAGAATATCGTTCTTGGCGCAGAACAGGCCAGTGGGTTGTTTCTGAACAACAAAGCCGCCATCGAGCAGTCCCGGGAAATCGTGGAACAGCTTCTCCCCGGACTGGATGTCCGCCGGATGGTGCACGAGCTCAACCCCGGCGAGATGCAGATCGTCGAAATCGCCAAAGCCATATCGGAGGATCCCCGACTCCTGATTCTGGATGAGCCGACCGCCGCCCTGGAACAGGCACAGGTGAAGAGCCTGTTCCAGACCATGCGGGAATTGGTGAAAAAAGGCGTGGCCATTGTTTTCACCTCCCACCGTCTTTGGGAAGTCATGGAGATTTGCGACGATGTGGTGATCTTCCGCAATGGACGCAACGTGGCGGATCTCGATTTCAGCAAAGACGTCAAGGATCCCGAAACAATCGTAAGCCACATCACCGGCGAAGCCGGGAAAGCCAAGACGGAACGCATCCGCAGGAGGGAAAATCAGGAGATCGTTCTGCGGGTGAGCAACTTGAATTACGGAAGCTTTATCCGGGATGTGAGCTTCGAGCTCAAGCGCGGTGAGATCCTGGGGATCGGCGGTCTGGCCGGACAGGGGCAGCACGAGCTGATGCTGGCCCTGGCGGGGAACTACGCCGGAGTAGCCGGTGAGGTTGAGCTGAACGGAAAAAAGATCAAGCTCAACAGACCCGCGAGTGCCATCCGCAACAGCATCCTCCTGGTGCCCGGCGACAGGCAGCTGGAAGGGCTGTTTCTCGGACATTCGGTGTTTACCAATCTCATCTTCCCAAAGCTGGGGCTCAAGGCGCAGCCGCTGTTTACCCCGGAGAACAAGTACCGCAAAGAGGCCGCAGATATAGTCGACGTGCTTTCCATCATGACCCACAATCTCGACATGCCGGTGAACTCCCTTTCTGGGGGCAATCAGCAGAAGGTGGTCGTGGGCAAGTGGCTCGCCTTCGACACCAACGTGCTGCTGCTGGCCGACCCGGCCAAGGGGGTCGACGTGGGTGCCAAGCGTGACCTGTACGATTATATAACCGAGCAGGTCTCGGAAAACAAGATGAGTGTGGTCCTCTACGCCAGCGACAACGAGGAGTTGATCGAGCACTGCGACCGGCTGCTGATCATGTACGAGGGTCAGATCGTTGCCTCCCTGGAGGGAGATGAGATCAACGACGACGCCATCGTGGCAACCTCCATGCGCGTGCGGTAGGGAGAAGCGTGTTGAAAAACAACTCCGTGCTGAAAAGACTGATTTCCAACCCCGATTTTTCCAGGCTGCTCATTCTGATCCTGATGTTCGTCCTGACTGCGGTGCTGCAGCGCAATTTCTTTGCCATGAGATCCATCGTCCGGAACATCGATTCTTTCATGCCCCTGATCCTGATGACCATGGGCCAGGCGGTGGTGATCATCTCCGGTGGGTTGGACCTTTCGGTGGGAACGGCGCTGTCGTTGCTGACCTGCGTGCTGACTTCAGTGATGAGGGCGGGCGTGCCGATCACCGGTTTGTACGCCCTGGTCGTTACTTTCGCCGTGGCCATGGCCATCGGAGCGATCAATGGTGTCGGCATCGGGTACTTGAGGATCCCTCCGGTGATCGTGACCTTCGCCACCTCCTTCATCTGGCTGGGAATCGCTCTGTTCCTGAGACCGACTCCCGGCGGGGAGACCGTAGATTGGTTCCAGGCTTTCTACCGGATCAGGAATATCGAGACTGCACCCGCATTTCTCAAAGCGTTCGGGGAGATCATCCCGCCCTCGTTGATCCTGATCCTCATCGGCTGCCTGGTGTGGTGGATCGTCAGCCGCACCCGCACCGGGCGCTACATCTACGCGGTGGGCGGCAACAGCCAGAGTGCCTATGAAACCGGCATCAACACGGCCTGGGTGCAGATGAAGGCCTGTATGATCAATTCGGTATTCATCTTCCTGACGGCGCTGTTTTTCGTCGGCCAGAACGGTTCCGGGGATGCCCGGATGGGGGACCCCCTGACCCTGAAGGCCATAGCCGCGGCCGTTGTCGGGGGCATAGCCCTGACCGGAGGCCGGGGCAGCGTCTTCTTCGCCCTGATCGGCGCCCTTATCTTCAGCTTCGTGAGCAAGATCATCTTCTTCGCCAACATCCCCAATGCCTACCAGACCCTTTTCGGAGGACTGATCGTCATCATCGCCATCGCCGCCTCTCAAATTTACACCCTGTCCAGCAGACGGACCGGGCAGGAGAGCAAGCTGACATGAGCTTGTTGAGCAAGATCCGGGACACTCCGGTCTACAACGCCGTGGATCGCTACAAGAAGCTCATCATCGCCTTCCTGCTGATCGTACTGCTGTTCGTGGTTGGTGAGATCGTCCTGGAGACCTTCTTCTCAGTCGGGCAGATCCTGCTGACCGTCAAGCTGGCCTCCTTCATCGCCCTGTTCGGGCTGTGTCAGATGGTCGTCATCGCCTCCGGCGGCAGCGGTCTGGATCTATCGGTAGGCTACATGGCTACCATGACGGCGGTGTTCACCGCAGCCATCATGGACGGGCAGAACTCCAATCTCTGGATGGCCATCCTGGTCGCCCTGGGCCTGGGAATAGCCGTAGGGCTGGTAAACGGGGTGCTTACCGCCTATGTCAAGCTGCCCCCGCTGGTGGTTACCCTGGCCATGGCCAACATCCTCCAGGGGATCATCAACGCCTACACCGCAGGCAAGAACATCACCGGCAGACCCTCACCGGTGCTGCAGATCATCGCGGCCAAGTCCACGGGGATGTTCCCCAACATCCTGTTCATCCTGCTGATCGTCACCCCTATCGTGATGATCATCATGTACAAGACCAAGTGGGGTTTGAAGCTCTTCGGTTCCGGCGCGAACCAGACCGCCGCCTACTTGAGCGGCGTCAATGTGAAGATGGTGCGCTGCACCGCCTTCATCATCAGCGGGACCCTGGCCAGCTTGATGGGGTTGGTGCTGATCGGCAACATGGGCATCGCCTTCAAAGACATGGGCTCGAACTACGTGATGCCCAGCATCGCAGCGGTGGTCGTGGGCGGCGTTTCCCTGACCGGAGGGGAGGGCAACTACGTGGGGGTGCTGCTGGGCGCCATATTCCTGCAGACCCTGACCAACCTGCTCGTGGCCCTGGGCTGGGGGGATGCGGGCAAATGGACGGGATTTGGGATCGTCCTGTTCGTCCTGCTGATCGTCTACGTGAGCAACCGCCGGAAGCGCTAGCTCGCCCCGCAGTCCGCGTTCGGATCGCGGGCGCCCCGGGATTGACGCCCCGGAATCGACGCCCCGGGATTGACCTGCGCCCCCGCCCCCCGCATCACACGGTAAAAGGCTCCAGGTGCTTCTTGGCGAGCAGGAAGCCCGCTTGAACCTTCTGGACACTGCCTTCCCAGTTGGAATCCTCGTGCTCGATGTTCATGACCCAGTCGTAGCCGATGTTGTACAGAGCCCGGATCACAGCCTGCCAGTCGACCCGTCCCATTCCGGGGATACGGCGCTGCTGCACCTCGATGCCGGCGCTCAGGATCCCGTGCTGGTACATCTTTTCCTCGTCCAGGTCCATGTCCTGGGCGTGCACGCAGAAGATGCGCTCTTTGAAGTCGTAGAGGAAGCGGATGTAGTCGATGCCCTGCCAGATGAAGTGAGAGGGGTCGTAGAGGATCCCGTAGTTCTTGTCGGGAACCGCCTCGAAGGTGCGGCGGATAATGGCCGGGGAGTAGCTCAGGTTGTCGCCGCCGGGCCAGGTGTCGTGCCAGAGCATCGGGCAGTGCTCGATGGCGATCTTCACGTTGTGATCCCCGGCGAACTTGACCAGATCCGGCCATACCTTCATGTACTCTTCGAAGTGCCTGTCGATCGTATCGGGCCAGCTTCTGCCCGCCAGGGCTGCGGGCCTGCCGGTGAAGGTTCCCACGACGCCGACGCCCAGCTTCTCCGCGCCCAGGATCACCGCTTTCAGATGATCGACGACCCGCTTCCGGTGTTCCGGATCGTCGTGCAGGGCGTTTGGATAGTAGCCCAGGGCGGACAGCTCTACGCCCTTTTCCCGGCACGAGCCCTTGATCTCATCGACTCTGGCTGCACTCAGGGCGTTCACGTCTATGTGCACCACGCCGCCGTACTTGCGGTCTTTTCCGCTGCCGGCGGGCCAGCAGGCCACCTCCACCGAGCCGAAGCCGTTGGACGACAGAAAGTCCAGTACCTGCTCGAAACTCAAGGATGGAAAGGCCGCGCTCATTACTCCGATCTTCATCCGTACACCTCCGAGAATAACTATTTCCGAGAATATCTATTTCCGAGAATATTCTCATTATAACCCTGCGGCCGTCCGGGAGCAAGCTCGTCCGTGCAGGATTTACGCGCAGGATCATGGTGCGCTGGACCGTGGGGCGGACCGGACCGTTGGTTGGGGATCAGGGCATCAACAAAAAATACGACCCTGAAAGTTGTACGAAACGTACAACCT
>Ga0315537_1003877_pt1 | contig 11008 bp, 7 predicted proteins | sample SalMarSW160270MG_FD_203091 | JGI IMG/M metagenome (GOLD analysis project Ga0315537, IMG submission 203091) | Salt marsh sediment microbial communities from the Plum Island Ecosystem LTER, Massachusetts, United States - Salt Marsh Sediment SW1602-70 ... | reverse complement strand
AATAGCATGGAACTGGTTTTATTTGACAGCGAGATAACAGACCTGATCGTAGATAAGATAGTTATGGAGGAAGGTGAAGAGAAAAATAAGATGGATAATATCGGTAAAGCTCGAAATATCGGAGCAGAAATTTCTATAAGCTTAAAGCCTGTGGAAAATACACTTATCTCCGGGAGCTACTCTTTTTTAAAGGCTAAAAACCTCTCAGAGGGTAGAGCCTCCGATAAGCTGGAATACCGCCCCCAGCACCGAGCGAGATTACAAGCGGAATATAATTTCGAATTTGGCCTGGCCATAAGCCTGACCGGGAATTATGTTGGTGAGAGAAGCTATTTAGACGATCAGGAAAAAGATCATGGGATGCCGGATTATACCATCATGGATGGGAGGCTGAGACAATCTCTGGGGAATCATCTGATCTTAGTTTTCGAGGCTAAAAATATTTTCGATAAAGATTACCAGACCGAATACGGATTCCCCATGCCCGGAAGAACACTGGGAGCAGGGATGGAAATTGAGTTTTAAAACCTAAGATAAGATGAAGGCAAGCGGGATTATTTTAGCCGGGGGAAAAAATACCAGAATAAAAACCGAAAAAGCTTTTATACAGCTCAATGGCAAAACAACTCTCATTCAGAACACACTTGAGCTCTTCAAGAAAATTTTCCCGGAGATCATCATAGTCAGCAACAATCCCGAAGCATATTTGAAATTTGACGTCAAGGCGGTGGAGGATCTGATAAAAAATAAAGGTCCTCTGGGAGGTATTTTCACAGGTCTTTGCTTCTCCACATCCGAGATCAATTTTATAGTTGCGTGCGATATGCCTTTCCTCAATTTGGATCTGATAAAATATATACTCCAAAAACCTAACGACTATGATGTGGTCATACCCCAAAACAATAACCAGGCGGAGACCCTTTTCGCTAGATATTCAAAAAAAGCGCTCCCCGTTATTCTATCCCATCTTATAGAAGATGAATTAAAGATACAGGACGTCCTGTCTAAACTGAAGGTTTTAAAGATAGGCTCACAGGAGCTCAAAAGATTTGACCCTGAGCACTTAAGCTTTTTCAACATTAACACTCAAGAAGACCTGAAAAAGGCCAAAGATATTTACTCTAAACATAGATAGATACAAATGATATAATAACTTGAATTACTATTTAAGTTCTGAACTTCATAAATTAGAATGAACAAGGACAAAAAGACCAGAATTCATAAGATCATCAAGGTCACAAAAGGCAAGTCCCTATCAATTGAGGATGAGGTCGTTGAGGAAAGCTCGCTTTCCATCTACCTGAATGACAAAAAGCTGGTTACCCTGATGAGCACCCCGTCAGATCAGAAGTTTCTGGCTTTAGGTTTTTTGTTCTCAGGAGGGTGGATAAAAGAAAAAGGCGATCTAAAAAAAATTCTTTTTAACTCCAGGAAAAACGAGGTGAAGGTTATCACCAGAAAAGCTCTCAGAATTCCTAAAACCTTCTCCAGAACTCCTGTTTTCACCTCCGGATGCGGTAAGGGCAAAAGTTTCCAGGATTTAAGGAACTTAGATCCATTAAAGGATATATTGATAAGTCTGGAGTTCACCATAACTCCGGATCAAATAGAAAATCTGATAAAGGGATTCGAGAAAAGGTCATCTGTTTTTAGATCAACTGGTGGGACTCATAGCGCAGCTCTAGCAAACAAAGAAAGGATTTTACTTTTCAAAGAGGACATTGGTCGACATAATGCAGTGGATAAGGTTTTAGGAGAAGCTCTATTCAGGCGAATTTCAATGGGAAAAAAGTTACTAATCTTAAGTGGTAGAATCTCCTCCGACATATTATTAAAATCTGCCCGGGGAAAGATTAACCTGATTGTCTCCCGCTCCGCACCCACCAGCTTAGCTATTGAACTGGCTCAAAAATTAGGGATAACCATCGTGGGATTTGCCAGAGGAAAAAGAATGAACATCTATACTTACCCAGCTCGAATTTCACTGAATTGAAAATAAAAACTGATCTTAAAAAAGTGGAAACTACTCATATCTTCAGCATCCTCATAAATAGTGCTTGACAAGCCTGCATAAAGGTTAATAATTACAATATAAATTGAATAGGTTTTCCCAGAGGTTGGGTTAGAAACAATATTACTCAGGGAGTCTCGGGTGGTAGAATGATGGGTGCAAGTGATTCAAAGATAATCGAAAAGCATCGGTTAGCCCATAGTAGAGTTGTGGGGAATCACAGCGTCAAGAGGCTCGTAGACGATCTGTAGAGGAAACGATCAGATGTGTTATATTGAAGCCATATATCACCTAGCCTTAACGGCAATAGCCGCCATAAGCCGCTGCAACCAAGAGTATTATGGCGATTCATGCCCGTGGTGTTATACCACAACCTTGCGGGTAGAGGGTGTTATAGAGAAACCATATAATCATTGTTATCACCGTGGAGTCTTGCCAGAACTATTGTAAACGCGTCTGACATGAACACACGTCCTCTCCAGCATCACCGACGGGTCTACTTGGCTCGTCACCTTATTTGCCTTGTCGCTCTGGTCGTCCTGGGCTGCAGCGAACCAGCAGAACCACCGGCGAATACCACGACTGTTTTCTCAAAGGTGCTCGAACTAAGAGGCGAGCAAATCAGCAAACTCACTGCCCGACCAATCTCCGAAATCGGGAATCCGCGATGGAAGACGAATAATCCCAATGAATCAGGAGTCTTCTTTTTGAAGGTCGTTTGGCAAGGAGAGGTAGAGAAGACTTACAGCAAAATCTCACCCCATTGGGTCGATGTTTCAATCCCGTTCGATTACAAATTCGATGTGTTCGGGACTCCCGGAACGCTTTCAGGGAGCCTCGTCGATGATTATTGGATAGCCGAAAAAACCAACCACGGATTTCTTGCTGCTGCGGTGTTCAGAGAGAAACTTCCTAGTGACGAAGAAATAATCGCCTGCGAGTCAAGAGAGCAGTTTGTCGATCTCCTCGGAAAGCCAAAGTCCATAGGAGGTTTACGCTGGGTTCTTTTCTCGATTACTGATCACCAAACATTGAACCTGCTTCGCGTGCAATTGGGAGGTGGAGGGCTGACGATACATAGAGGCACGGCTACTCCGTTGCCAATCCACCGTGACACAGGAAATAGCGAATGAGCCAACTTTTTGACATTTCTGCACGGATATCGACGCCACTTGCACTTGCCGGCTTGGCTTTGACTGCATTTTTTTTGATCCTGCGCCAACTGATCCGCACACACAGATTCCCAATGTTCACAAGACAACAGTCGACAGAAATCACCAAGCTTATCATCGACCGGCTCTTCTTCTTATCCCTGGCCGCCACCATCCTCGGGTTCATCGGATTCCTTGTTATGCTAGTGTACGGTGGCGAGTTTGGTCGCACCAGACTCGAAGTCGATGAACTAAACGTGCATCCGATCAGATATGGTTATCACTGGTTTATCCAAATCTCCAACCCCCATTCCAGTATCGCCGTAATAGACGAAATCAACCTTCTTGTGGTGAGAAAGACACGACACCCTGAGATGGATCGCAGACACGACCCGGCTGGCACAGTTTCCCGCGAGGATCTCTCGGACGTTTACATTAACCCAAACGATGATGTGATACGAATCGTTGAACCCGGGCGTTACTCATTCCCACAAAACGACATACAGAATTTCACTTTCGATCTTTACGCCAGGCATGCAGTCCACGAAGGCTGGATCTATGATGTGCGGCTTGAGATCAAGTGGCACATCCCAGGTAGCGAGCACGTGTATACGACGCTCGGAAATGTGTACCGGATCGGGTGGCCTGGGATGGAACATCCGCTCACTGTGCATGACAGAATCAAGCCCGGCGTTGATCTCATGGTTGATCCCGTGCTGAAAATCGAGGGGTAATGCGGAGGCGTTACCGATTCAAGCGAGGTTACCAGGGGATAACAAGTCGATGAAACGGAGCACGCTCGCCTTTCGGTTCTTCACCGTCGTTCGATTCGGTCACGGTGTTCGGTTTTTCAAGGTTACTTCCACTGGGTCGCGTGCCCGGTTATCTTAGACGTTAAATTTAATGGTATAATTTTATAAAAGTCAGTTAGGTCTGGAGCCCCGTTCTCCTGACACCATTTATTTGTCAGGTGCGTAGGGCACCTGCCCTACTGCCTGAACGGAAATTAGATATAACCACCGTTTAGAAATTATTTTTTCCATATTCCAGATTAAGAATCCAGTTTAACCAGCAAGGGGAGAAAACTGATAAAATTCCTGTTTGTTAAAATTAAGTACAAATCTTGAAAAAAGCTAAAACTATCAAATCTTCAGTATCTTCATAAATAGTGCTTGACAAGCCTGCATGAAGGTTAATAATTACAATATAAATTAAATAGGTTTTCCCAGAGGTCGGGTTTGAAGCAATATTACTCAGATTGTTACGGGTGATGAATGATGGGTGCAGCTAACCCACAGCAGAGCTGTGGGGCACCCTGCTGTCAGGTCACACCCTTTGGGCAAGACCTGACAGAACAAGAAAAAGGAGTAAGTCTCATGAGAGCTAAGTTTTCGTTTATTCTGTTTATCCTCATATTTGTATTCAGCTCTGACGGAATATGGGGATTGGAGATTCATTATGGTGGAAAACTGGTAGAGGTGGTAGTTGCAGATAGCGGCTACACAGATTCTACAATTGCTACTAAATTCGAGGATGGATGGCGTTCTGAAGGTCCAACCAAATTCGATGTTGACAAAGATGGAAATATCTACATTCTGGATCGGTTTGATTGCCAGGTTCAGAAGTACGATAAGACTGGAAAGTGGGTTTTCTCCTTTTCAATACCTGGGCAGCGCACGAGAGAAAACCCAAGTGGCAAATGTTCTCCATACGTGTTGGGAGATATAACAGTTGATAACTGGGGGAATATCTATGTGCAGAACATGAAATTTTCACCCCAAGGAGAGTTACTCTTTGAATGTGAAAGAGATGGGAATGTTTTGACAGATAGAACTGGAAGAATTTATTACTTCGGTGATCAATTTTCAACTGTGGATATTTATAGTTCAGAATGTCGGCGGGAAGGACAGATAGATAGATGGGAATCCATACTCGACGATTATTGGGACCTGGGCATAGTCCAAAAAGAGGTGGGAGATGACATCTATTTCAGGGAGAACAAGTACCTTGTGAGAACTAGCTTTGAAGAATATAGCAAGGATGCAAAGGTCGATTCGGAAGGGCGTGTTACCAGGGGCAAGATCGATACAGTGGCAGTTTTGCCGGGTGTACTAAGGTTGAAGGAGTTCTATGATGAGCCAGAAGACATAGTATGGCCGGAGATCCCGTTCACCTTCATTGGATTCGACAGGAACAACAACTTCTACTTTGTCACGAGCGAGTTCTACTATGGTGAAAAAAGGCTCATGAGGGTATGTCGTGTCTATCGTATATTAAGATATCACCTGGAAGATGGAGAATTGACAAAAACAGGGGAATTGCTGGTAGCTTTTGCCAAAGGTAGGGAAGAATGTTCTGATAAGGAACTTTTCGAACTAAGCAGCGAATTTAAGGTAACTGGTGGTGGTACTATATACTTTATGCACGGAACAGTTGATAAGGTGAAGGTGAGTAAGATAATCTTTGATGAATAGCTTTGATTCTGAAGTCTGTTAGGGGTTGTGTCAGGTCTTGCTCATGTTTTTTATGAGTGTGACCTGACACCAAGTAACGAATAGAGGCAAAGCTCAGTCCTTGCCCTGCTGGTTCATAGTTGTTAGTTATTGGTGGTTAGAAAATTCGATTGTGTAGCGGAAGTCTTCGGACCTCCATTGTAAGGTTTTATTGTGAAAGAATGGAAAACTAAAGTTTTCCGCTACATTTAAAATCATTCCCGAAGCTATGGGCATCGGCATTTCCAAATACAGATGCATCAATAAATATTCCTTGACAAGCCCACCTAAAGGCTTATAATTTCAATATAAATTAAATAGGTTTTCCCAGAGAACGGGTTAGAAGCAATATAACTCAGGTTGTTACGGGTGTTAGAATGATGGGTGCAGCTAACCCACAGCAGAGCTTTGGGGACCCTGCTGTCAGGTCACACCCTTTGGGCAAGACCTGACAGAACAAGAAAGGATGTAGTTTATGAAAGCGAACTTTTTTTTACTATTTATCTTGATGATGGCTATTTTAGATTGCCAAACATCGAGAGGAATAGAAATCAAAGGCGGTATGCTTATGGATGTGGTTATTGTAAGTGGTGATAACAGTGATTCAACTTTTACTCCTACTGATTTGGTACCACCTGGTGGACCTGATGTTTTAGATGTAGATAAAGATGGTAATATCTATATCTTAGATAGATTTGGATGTAAGATTCTGAAATTTGATAAGAAAGGAAAATGGATTCCAGCCTTCAGATTAGCTATGAAAAGGATGGGCACTGTACCGGGAAATATGGCAGTTGACAATCAGGGGAATGTCTATGTGGAAAGAGACAGAAGGATTCTGAAGTTCTCTCCGGAAGGGAAATTTCTGTTCCAATCAAAGGATGTTAAAAAGGAAGGCGAATATATTCACACCGTTGGCTCGGATATCACCGTGGATAAATCAGGAAGGATATACACCACAGGAAGAAGATACGTCAGATATATACGCGACTCAGAACTGACGATAAGAGACACCATTGATGTTGATCGTAAAGGATATAAACGATTTGATAAAGGCATAACTCAAAAAGAAGTCGGAGATAGTATCTACTTCAGGTATAAGGAATATCTTATGAGAACCAGTTTGGAGGAGCATAGTGGAAATGGTAAGATAGATACTGTAGCCATCCTCCCTGAAGAATTGATGCAATACCGAACTTTCGATGAAGAACTTCTTATAGCAGCTGAACAGGCGCCAATGGTTAAAGATTATTATCTGATGGGTTTTGATAAAGATAACTGTTTTTATTTCTACCTGAACGACTGGAAATATGACGAACGAGATGAGCCAGAGAACTTGTGTAAGAAATACACTATACTCAAATATAGACTAAAAGAAAAGAAGCTCATTAAAGAGAAAGAGGTGTTGCTTGAGCTCGCGAGAGATAAAGAGGAGTGTTCTAAAAGAGCAATGCTTCATTTCGTGAAGCAGTTTCACGTTACCGGCGACGGCACAATCTACTGGCTTCACGGCACAGTTGACACTGTGAAAGTGAGTGAAATAATCTTTTGATGAATAGCACTAATTCCGAAGTCTGTTAGGGGTTGTTTCAGGTCTTGCTCATGTTTTGACATGAGTGTGACCTGACCCTCGTTGGTGGTGGAATTGGATTTCCACCACCAATATTTCGGTTGAGGAATTCCCCGGAACGGGTCTTGACGACAATTCCTCAGCCAACTTGTGAATAGGAATTCCCGAAGCTATAAACATTCGATCGCGTAGGGGCGAAGCTCAGTCTTTGCCCTTTTGGTTTATTTTGAATTTGTATTTGTGTGTAGCGGAGGTCTTCAGACCTCCATTGAATGGTTCGATTGTGAAAAAATGGAAAACTAAAGTTTTCCGCTACATTTAAAATCATTATTTCGTTGTGTCAGGTCACACCCGATAAAGCGACCAAGACCTGACAGAACAAAAAAGGTAGGACAGACATTCTTGTCTGTTCTGGGCAGGCTATAAAGCCTGTCCCACCAAATTCATGAAATTCTAATATCGATGTATCATAAAAGGAAGTCAGGAGCACGGGGCTCCTGACCTGCAAACTGTCAGGTCACACCCTTTGGGCAAGACATGACAGAACAAGAAAATTCCCGAAGCTATAGGAAACAATCGACCGCGTAGGGGCGAAGCTCAGTCTTCGCCCTCTTGGTTTATTTTAAATTTGTATTTGTGTGTAGCGGAGGTCTTCAGACCTCCATTGAATGACACAATTGGGAAAGAATGGAAAACTAAAGTTTTCCGCTACATTCAAAAACATTCCTGAAGCTAAAAGGCATCCCCTCATGGGTGATGGAATTGTGTTATCATCGCCATTCAATTCGGTATCACAGGTTGTCACAACCTGTGATAAATGTCCCGCATTTTGCGGGTGATCTTGAGACCAATACCGATGTATCAATCATCGGAGCCATGAAGGCTCTGCTACGCGCAGCAGAGGTTTCATCTCTCTGTGGTTGCCACAACAATACAATCATCCATATCATTCATAACAAATCGGGTGAATAATCTAAAAAGTGCTTGACAGGCTTGCACAAAAACTTATTTATGTAATATAAATCGAATAAGTTTTCCCAGATCGGGTTAAAAGCAATATAACTCAGAGAGTCTGGGGGAGGAGAATGATGGGTGCAGGTGATTTAAAGAAAATCGAGAAATGTGACGGATGGCCCGCAGCAGAACTGTGGGGCACCCTGCTATATCAGGGGATATATTATGTCACTCCTTATGAAAGATACATCAGAAAGGATCAAAAGATTTTAAATCAAAAAAGAGAGGAGGAAAAAAACAAAAGAAAACAGGAAATTCATCTGGACAATTTAAACGGATTGAGCTTTGCGAGAGAACCCAAATACTTCCGCCAGAGGCGGATCTGCCTATGGCAGAAACACTGTCTTGAAAAAGTCTCTCTCAGATGCTCTGAAAAAATAGAGAGGGATAATACAATGAAAAAACATGTTCTTTTCATCTTAAGCCTTTGTTTATTCGCACTTTTAGTGGCACCTGTTCTGACCGTTGCACAGGAAGATGTGCCGGGCAGCAAAGATCATCCTCTTCTTACCCGAATGCCCAATTTTTATATATCAGACTATGACTACAAAGAGTTCGACCAGGCTGATTTCAAAGATAACAAAGGGGGAAATATTAAAGTCGAGGGGCATATATATGACATATTTTATGAGATCAAGGAAGGGGAGGAAGCTCCGGGCAAACTTCAAGTCATAAGGAATTACGAAAACGCCATAAAAGAGATCGGGGGCTCAACGGTTTATGAAACAAAAGGAGAAGAGGCATGGCTCAAGGTGGAAAAAGCCGGAGGGATAACGTGGATTTATGTAGATGCGAGAACTACTGGAGAATATGAACTTTTAATTGTAGAAAAAAAGGCAATGGAGCAGGAAGTTGTTGCAGATGCCAAGAGTCTGGCTCAGGATATAAACGCAACTGGACACGCATCGGTTTATGGTATTCATTTTGACTTTAATAAAGCCACGCTTAAACCGGAGTCTGAGCCGGCGCTGAAAGAGATCGCAAAGCTTTTGAAACAAAATCCCAATTTGAATTTGTATGTGGTTGGGCATACCGACAATGTCGGGGAAATCGACTATAACATGGAACTTTCCCGCGCACGAGCTGATGCTGTTAAAAAAGCATTGGTGACAAGCTATGGCGTGGCTCAGAACCGACTTAATTCCTATGGCGTAGGACCATTGGCCCCGGTTGCTACAAATGAAACAGAGGAAGGACGAGCCTTGAACCGCAGGGTGGAGTTGGTAAAAGAATAAATATGATTAAGACCTTTTAAGAGGTTATTAAACGCCGGCATTCGTACATATACCATAGTTTTTTTAAAGAACGACGGTCCTAATCATTAAAATAAATCAGCACAAATGAGGTTTATTGTGAAAAAAACAAAAAGGTGTGTAATCCAATGTGAGATTTCGATACTTGCTGTATTGTTCACTGTCTTCTTACACCAGTATGCACTTGCCCAGGTGGATCCATGTTCAAAGCCAAAGGTGGCTGTAGTAATGGAAGTTATTGAGGAAGGGGAATTCATAAAGCATTTGAATGAGCAGTACCCATCCCAGCCCAAAGACTCTTGGCTATATCAAATCCAGGAAAAAGTTCTGGAGGAGCTTAAAATGAATTCTCCAGGTACACAATTCATCCCTGCTACCGGAGGGATACCAGAGGGTTGTGATTACTATTTTAGTTATACACTTTCTTTGATCGCTGCCGGAGAGGATATTGAAGTTGCGGGACTTAAGATAAGTGAGTATACTGCCTATTATATGTCATCCCAACTTAGTAGCCATCCCCGTTGCGGGGAAGAAAGCCGGGTATTGGGCGTGGAAACAACAGAAGACGAAGATGTCAACCATACAATTGAACGTAATATTGCAGCTCACGAAGACATTGGTGTTCGAATCAGAGAACAAGAAGAATCTCATCCTGTACCCCCGCGCGGGCCGGAAATGGAAGTTTCACAGGACCGGGAATACGTCTCGCCACTGAAGGAAGAAAAAAAACTGCAGATAAAAATCGATGTCATAAATTGTAAAGGAGAACCTGTATATGATAGATTTCATGGGCAGCGGGTGCACTTACCCAGGTATACTGAAAGAGGCGAGATTGAACCGACAAAAGGCTTTCCACAAGAGTTGCTGGTCACAGACGATCAGGTCATTCTGATTATTGTAAGACCTGTAGGCGCTTCCGCTACCTATACTCTTAAAAAAGGTATGCAGGCTGGCCAGGATCCTGTAGAGATCCGAGCATGCGGCCTTGACAGGGAATTGGTCAAAGAAACAAAGATTCATATTTATGGGCTGGAACTTGAGGTTAAGCCTGAAAGGAAAGAAGTTTTCCCGGGTGATGAAACCAAAATTTCTGTGAATCTTTCCGAGGTGGATGAGAAAGGAGCAAAGAAGCCCGTGGAAGGGAAACAGGTCCAGGTTAATGTTAAAGGACTTGTAGACGGGCGTGTATACCCCACCGGTGATGTCATAACCAACCAAAATGGGGAAGTAATACTGACTTATGATGCCGGGGATAAAGACAAGAAAATCGTTTTAAAGGCAAGGTTTCAACCTGAGGATTACCCTGAATCAGTTCAGGATGAAGCGGCCATTTCGATTACACCACCTGGTGAAGGTGCTATGATTAAGATGACCAATAAAAATGAAATTATTACAGAAGACGGTACCGAAACTTTAAGTGCCACAGTGAAAGTCGTGCTTAAATATAGTCATACCGAGTCTTTTGCGGATGAAGGCGTGTTTATCGAGTATTATGATGTAGTTTCGTGGAATGTGAG
>Ga0315537_1003875_pt1 | contig 11009 bp, 5 predicted proteins | sample SalMarSW160270MG_FD_203091 | JGI IMG/M metagenome (GOLD analysis project Ga0315537, IMG submission 203091) | Salt marsh sediment microbial communities from the Plum Island Ecosystem LTER, Massachusetts, United States - Salt Marsh Sediment SW1602-70 ... | reverse complement strand
GGAAAGTACTGGATAATAAATAAGCCTAATCAGACAATGATATAAATACAATCTCTATTTAACACTTTCTTGACACTGCTGTGTTTCTCTCGTATGATATTTTTTAGTAATAAAGAATAATAGTTTTAAATATATGCATTAGAGACAATAATTATTGAATTTATATTCATGACAGCATTTATTTTATTGGAGCAAACGCCATTCTGGAAAACATTTTTATTCCAGGTTATTCTAATTTGTGTTTTAACACTAATTGTCTTAATATCATATTACCGACGAAAATGGTATAGTCTATCTTTACATAAAAAAAAATTATTTACGCGCCAATTAATTGATTCGATGGAAGCTGAAAGAAAACGCATAGCTAATGAATTACATGACAGCATTGGTCAGGAACTGCTAATAATTAAAAACAGAGCATTGTTAGCGCTGAGTGATCTTAAAAATAAAAATAATGTTAAAGAGCAATTAAACGAGATATCGCATACAGCATCAAGGGCGATTCAGGAAACAAGAGAGATCACAAATAATCTTCGTCCGTATCAGATTGACAGATTAGGATTAAAAAAATCGCTCGAATCGATTATTGGTAGAGCTGCGCGAACAACAACTATATCCTTTACATCTGACATTGATCCCATTGACAATCTTATTCCGAAAGAGATGGAAATTCATGTCTACAGGATTATACAGGAATGTGTTAATAACATAATTAAGCATGCGCATGCAACATCGGGAAAAGTCACTATAAAACGATGGTATAATCGATTAAATATTGACGTAGAAGATAATGGCACCGGTTTTGATGTTTTATCCCAAAAAATAAAAAATGAGCGCGGGATTGGAATACAGGGGATTGTTGAACGTATTCGATTTATCGGGGGAACGATGAGGATTGAATCCAATCCCGGAAGAGGAACGAGATTATTAATAACAATAAAAACATATAATAGAATAGATGACGAAAGCTAAAATACGAATTATTATAGCAGATGATCATCCGATATTTCGCAAAGGCCTGTTGCTGGCAATTGGATCGGAGCATTCAATAGAAATTGTCGGTGAAGCGGGAGACGGATTACAGGCATTGTATCTTGTAGAAAAACAAAAACCTGATGTTATTGTACTTGATATTGAAATGCCGGGATTAAACGGTCTTCAAGTTGCAGGAGAAATCATCAGGCGTCAACTCACGTCTCATATTGCCTTTTTAACAATGTACAAAGAAGAAGATATGTTCAATGAAGCGATGAATCTTGGGGTGAAAGGGTACGTATTAAAGGAAAGTGCAGTTAGTGATATAACCGATGCCATCAAAACTGTTGCGACTGGGCAGATCTACATTAGCCCATCTATTTCAGAATATCTTGTAAACAGGGGTGATTATGCGCATTCATTATTAAGGAAAAAGCCGCAATTAGAAAATCTCACTCAAATGGAACGAAAAGTATTGCGCCTTATAGCGGCAAACAAAACAAGCAAAGAAATTGGAGATGAATTGCATATAAGCCATCGAACTGTTGAGAATCATAGGGCTAATATCTGCAATAAACTTGAAATACATGGAAGCCATTCTCTTCTGAAGTTTGCTATCGAGTATAAAACTGTTTTATAACCTTTTTTGTAAATATGATATTATGGTATGTTATAATAAGCATTTAAAGAGAATCCGTTATTCTCTTTTAAGATAAAGCGATAAAGAATAATAAGTTAACTACGATTAAATCATTTAAATGATCGTAATAAAATATTTATTAACATCACGTAATTCCCTTCGTTTTACCGCATTTTTGATTTTTAAGAAGTTATGGAGTAAATTAAATATGAAATACTATATTTATGTTGATCAGGAAATAATAAAATAGATATTGCCGGAAAATAAGTTTGATTTATGCTTTGGCGATTCCGTAAAAAGATTTGCCGTAAAACCTTATCGATCATGTTCCGGATAATATCAGAAAAAGAGGTAGGCATTGCATAGCACACGCATGCTGAAAACCACCCTGGTGTCCTCTCGTAAGTCTTTTCAAACAATCAATTTAATATGCAGAAATATCTATACATTTAATTGGATCTGGTATAGTTATGATAAAATCGAAAGCAAAGCATTTTACTGAAGAAATATTCAAAGCCAAGTCCAGAAGGGAACCATTTTATTCATTATCAATTAAATGTTTTTATAAAGTCTATTGTGAAGTATTTATTTAATATGCAGTAATAACCAAGATATTACAGGTGAAAGTAATAGCGGTATCAAATGTTGAGTTGGAGTCGAAATATGAAAAAAAAAGTAAAAACTAAGGCGGAACTTCTTAAAGAGATTTCTCGATTGCGTAAACGAAATAAAAAAGACAGGGAAATAGCAGAAAAGAAACTATATGGAATAATGCCGTCTTTTTCGGAATTGCAGAATCTTTTTTTAAATAGCGTAAATGATGGAATTGTTATTTGCGAATATCCGGCTAAAGAGAAGATGCCCTGTAAAATTCTGGAAGTGAATAGGGTCGCGTGCAGGCAATTAGGATATAGCAGGGAGGAGCTGATTAAAAAGAGCATGTATGATATTTTTGCCCACGAAACGATACCGCAGATTGAAGAGGTAATGCACAAACTTAGGATACAAAAATACTTGATTTGGGAAGGAGTACATCTTACAAAGAATGGCCGTAGAATTCCGGTTGAGATAAGCAGTCATATATATAGGATAAACAAAAAACATGCAGTGATATTAGCTATGAAGGATATCACTTTTCGTAGGCAAATTGAGGAGGAAAAAAGAAAGACGGAACAGGAAATACGGAACAGCGAATACAGGTTCAGAACGCTCGCCGAAGCATCATTCGAAGGAATCGCTTTAACAGAAAACGGAGTTATTATCGATCTGAACGACCGGCTTGCAAAAATGTATGGGTATGAAAGAAAAGAACTTATCGGGAAACCGTTTATCGATATCATTGTCCCGGAATTTCACACCGGCGTCAAGGAGATGATTCAATCAGATGAGAGAGATTCTTTTGAAATTCTAGGTATATGCAGGGACAATACGATGATTTCTTTAGAAATCCGTAGGCGATCAACATTGATGAATAGAAAGGAATTGCAAATATTCACAATTCGTGATATTACCGAACGAAAAAAGATCGAAGAAGAATTAAAAAATGAAAAGGCATTTTTAGATGCCTTGATGGATAATATTCCCGACAGCATTTATTTCAAAGACAGACAATGCAGGATTATGCGAGTGAATCGAAAAGAAATGCAGGATCTGAATATTAGTGATATGAATATGATTATCGGAAAAACAGACGAAGAACTTTTCGGAGAAGAATTCGGGCGTGAGACAATGCTGAGCGAACAGCATCTAATGGAATCAGGAGAGCCGGTTATCGGCTTGATTGAAAATCGTAAATTAAAGAACGGGCAATCAAACTGGACATCGACAACGAAAGTCCCGCTGCGCAATATCAATGATGATATAGTAGGGCTTGTAGGTATTACACGTGAAATCAATGAAATCATGAAAGTTCAGGAGGAACTTAAGAGTGAACGTACTCTCCTTCGCACATTGATAGATAATATTCCGGACTATATTTACATAAAAGACACCGAGGGACGGTATATTATCGGAAACAATGCTATTATAAAAAATTTTGGTTATTCGTTAGAAGAAAATCTTATCGGCAAGACTGATTTCGATTTATTTCCAGATGAATTGGCAAAGCAGTACCGCGAGTACGAACAGAAAATCATCAGATCGGGAAAAGGGATCTATGATCATGAGGGCCCGGCTATTGACCAAAGTAAAAAAGAAAAAGAACGGTGGATTTCTACAACAAAAGTTCCAATTTGGGATATTATGGGAAATGTAATTGGAACAGTAGGTATAGGCCGCGATATAACCGAACGAAAACGAATGGAAGAAGCGCTTCGCGAAACTGCTGATAAATTTAGATTTATTTTTGAAAATGCTTATGATGGAATAAGCATCTTTGATGAGGCTGATGATCGGACAAAACGGAGGCTTATCGATTGTAATAAGCGCTATGCTGAAATGGCAGGACGGAGCAGAGAAGAATTACTTCAAATTGGGTGCACGTTAAGTATTGCGAAAAGACTCACTGAAGACCATCATGATTCCAATAAAGAAAATGTTGTTTTTAGCGGATCATTTAGCTGGATCCGACCGGATGGAAAAAACAATGTTATTGAATATGCCGCAGTACCCATTAAAGTACAAGGAAAAACAATAACGATCGGAATCGACCGTGATGTAACAGAACGCACGCGTATTGAAGAAGAGCGTGAGCGGCTGATTAAAGACCTTCAAGAAGCTCTTGCGGATGTAAAAACATTAAGCGGACTTGTTCCAATCTGTGCCAATTGCAAACAGATACGCGACGATAAAGGATTTTGGATGCAGGTGGAATCTTATATACAGGAGCATTCGCAGGCTCAATTCAGTCATGGTATTTGCCCGGATTGTATGAAGAAATTATATCCGAATTTCCCACTCGATGAAAATGAATAATATTTTTCAATTTTAAAGAAAAAGACATAGGTTGTTTATATTACTTTTATATTTATGAGAAGATGTATAATGAAAAACCAAACTTCCAAAAATAAATGCACTTTGAGTTCCCTATGGTTTTTTATAATTATAGGGATGCTTATTTATGTCTATCCTCAACCGCTAAATGCGCAAATAGAAGATATTCAATTTAAACACCTGACTATCAATAACGGACTTTCATACAACTGGGTTAATACCATTACACAGGATAAATATGGATTTATCTGGATCGGTACCGATGACGGTTTGAATCGATATGACGGCAATGACTTCCGTATTTATGGAAATGATAGACAGGATAAAAATTCGATAGAAAGCAGTACTGTATCGAAGATTTACGAGGATAGCAGGGGTGTTCTGTGGATAGGTACTACAAAGGGTGTGAATATTTATGACAGACAAACTGATAGGTTTATCCGGGATCCCAGATTTTCAAATCAAAGAATTTTATCTATAGTGGAAGATGTAGATGGGAGTCTCTGGATAGGGTCGCCTGTTAATATCTACCATCTTGATTTTAAGACTGACAGCGTTGAAATATACACGCAAAATGATATCACGGCAGGCAGAACTGGCGTTGCTGGAGAAAATAGAGCGATGATTATAAGCCGGAGAGGAGAGTTGTGGATAGGCTCCTCTAATGGTATAAATATTTATGACAAAAAAAAGAAATCATTCATTCAGGTTTTTCACGATGAAAATAAACCTAATAGTTTACTCAATAATAATGTCCGTTCAATATTAGAGGATAATGCAGGGAGAATATGGATCGGAACCGATGCAGGTTTAGATTTAATTGATGATCCGGGTAAAAACCCGGTTGATTATTTTTTTACTCATTATAAAAAAAACAACAGTGATCCAAGCAGCATTACTGGAGGAATAGTTCGAACGCTGTTAGAGGATGACAAACAGAATTTATGGATAGGAACAATAAGCGGTCTGGATCTTCTTGACCTGAAGACATTCAAAAAAGGAATTAACAGCTTTACACATTGTAGGAACGATCCGAACAGACGAACAAGTCTTAGTAGTAATTCCATCTACTCTCTTTTCCAGGATATGCAGAAAAACATCTGGATCGGTACATTCAGCAGTGGTATAAATATAATAAGTTCAATCCCTGATAATTTCAATACCTTTGCGAGTGAGCCCGGATCTAAAAAATCATTGAGTAACAATCAGGTTAATTGTTTTTTTGAAGACGGCAACATTTTATGGATTGGTACAGAGGGGGGACTGAACAGATACAATAGGAAAGATGATACATTTAAACACTATTTTCATAATCCGTCAGATAGGAAAACAATTAGTTCGAATTCCGTTTGGAGTATTTGTAAAGATAGATATGGTAATCTCTGGATAGGAACCTGGGGAGGGGGTTTAAATAGATTTGATTATGCGACAGAGACGTTCGAGCATTATTATAATGATCCTGATGACACCAATAGCATAAGCAGTAATGATATATTTTCAATAGTTGAGGATAGAGACGGCTTTTTATGGATTGGAACATTGGGCGGTGGTCTTAATATGTTTGATAGGACAAATAAAAGATTTTTTAGGCTAACCACTCAGAATTCTGGTATTTATTCTAACGTTGTAACAGAAATTGAAGAATCAAAAAACGGTGATCTATGGCTGGCTAATTACACGGCAGGTGTTCGATTCAACAAAAAGACAAGAAGTTATGAGCTCTTCTTGCATTCTGACAGTGATAGTACTAGTATATCCAGCAATAGAATAATATGTGTCTTTGAAGATAGTAAAGGAAATATCTGGATGGGTACGGATGCGGGACTTAATCTATTGAATAAAACAATTGGGAAATTTACTTGTTATCAGAAATCAAACGGATTGCCAGATAATACTATCAACAGTATTCTTGAAGATAATGATGGAAATTTGTGGATAGGAACAAACAATGGTTTGTCAAAATTTATCAATGCCGTAAATTTACCGGAGAAACCGGAATTCAAGAATTATACTTACGAAGATGGATTACAGGGTGTCGGATTTGCTAAGCGTTCATGTTTAAAAGGTAAAAGTGGAATTCTGTATTTCGGTGGCTCAAGCGGATTCAATGTATTTGATCCGGGAAAAATTATAGAGAATACATACATCCCTCCAGTTGTTATTACAGATTTTGAAGTATTTAATAAACCGATTAGTATCGGAGAAAGAGGGTTAAGAAACAACCGGTCTGCCGATGAGCCACTGGTTCTTTCATACAGACAATCTATGTTTTCATTTAGTTTTGCTGCATTAAATTACTTTTCTTCAAAAAGAACTCAATATGCATATAAACTTGAGGGATTTGATAAAGATTGGAATTATGTCGGCAAAAAGCGCACTGCTACCTATACAAATTTAGATCCCGGAAAATATGTTTTTCGAGTTAAAGGATCAAATAATGACGGTGTGTGGAATGAGAAAGGTGTAGCTTTATCAATTGTTATCACACCACCGTTCTGGGGAACTATCTGGTTCCGGCTTCTTTTAGCAGCCGTTGCAGTCGGAATTGTTTTCTTGATTTATAAGTGGCGTATTCAGGTGAGAGACTTAGTAGCACAAAGACGTATGGAAGCGGCTGTTACTAAAGAGCGCAACCTTCTCCGAACGTTGATCGATAATATTCCCGATGGAATTTATGTAAAAGACATAGAATGCCGCAAGGTAATCGTCAATCCTGCCGATATTCATCATCTTGGTTGCACATCAGAAGCCGAAGTATTAGGCAAGAACGACTTTGATATTTATCCCAAGGAAATGGCTGAAGGATTTTTTGCAGACGATCAATCAGTTATCAAAACTGGTCAGCCAGTAATAAATAGAGAAGAATATGTTCTTGATGAGAACGGACAGAAACTGTGGTTGGATACATCTAAACTACCTTTACGGGATGAAAAAGGGCAGATCATTGGTTTAGTTGGTGTCGGCCGTGACATCACTGATAAAAAGAAAGCGGAAGAAGAACGGAAGGAAGCAGAAGCCGAACGCGAACGGCTTATCACCGAACTTCAAGAAGCGCTTGCCGACGTGAAGTTGTTAAGTGGGCTGGTACCAATTTGCGCGAAATGCAAAAAGATACGTGATGACCAGGGGTATTGGACGCAGATTGAGTCATATATCCAGGACCGATCTAGTGCAAAGTTTAGCCATAGTATTTGTCCGGATTGTGCTGCAAAACTCTATCCGAACTATAACATAAAAAAATAATAGATCATATGAGTCTGTTTGTATCCTTTGCATGATGCATTAAAACGCGAAGCCGGTGGTTAAGTATAATATCTTCTGCAATGTTGGTAGACAAATACATGATGTATTACATACTACTGCCGACATGACTAAAAGCTGATTTTCATCTTTCTCGTCAAGAAAAAACCGCTTAAATATCCTTTTTTAAAGACTAATACGTGCTCAAACTGGCTTACTATATATTAGTTGCGTAATGATTGGACACTTTGTAACTTTATGTAATATGAAAAGAATTATGAATTCGAAAAGGCGATGTACCAACAGGATATGTGATTATTCAAACAGAATAGGATACTGTACGGTAAGTATAAAAAGTGTTTACTCTGTAATATGATTCTGAATATGAGGGAAATAAATATTATGAAATATTCATCTCCGAAGATATCATATAAACAATCACAGATATTATTACTATATGCTTGGCTGTTAATTATTCTTTTATGGAGTATTACAACTGCACAAATAAAAGACATGCAATTCAAGCATCTGACAATTGATGATGGACTCTCAAGTAGTTGGGTCCGTTGTATCATTCAGGACAAGTACGGTTTTATGTGGTTCGGAACAGAGGCTGGTTTGAATTGTTATGATGGAAATAGTGTCCATGTATATAAAAACAACCTGCGAGATAAATGTTCAATCGTCAATAATTATGTTATGTCTATACTTGAAGACAGCAGGGGAGACTTGTGGATTGGCACGAGACAAGGGCTCGATCTGTACGACAGAAAAAACAATCGATTCATTCGATATCCTGATTTGGCGCAAGCAACGGTTACGTCAATTGCAGAGGATAAAGATAAAAACCTTTGGGTAGGTACATATTTTGAACTTTGTTATATCAATTTAAGAAATGATAATATCAACTTTTATTCCACCGACAGCATCTGGGGCAATAACCAACATAACAGCGGAGTGACTGCGTTACTTATTGATAGCAGAGAAAATGTATGGATAGGTTCCTCCTATGGTTTACACTTGTATAGTAAAGACGAGAATTCGTTTGTTAATTATCTGCACAATGAAGATGATCCTAACAGCTTATGCAATAATACAATCCGTTCAATATTCGAGGACAAAGACGGTCGATTATGGATAGGCACGAGGCAGGGGCTAGATTTATTTACAAACGCTCATGAGCGTCCACAGAAAGGTATATTCATACATCATCAAAATAATATTCACGATAATAAAAGTATTTCTCAAGGCACCATTATGTCTCTTATACAGGACGATAAACACAATTTATTAATAGGTATTGAAAATGGCGGATTAGATATGCTCAATCTTGCTGCCTATAAGGAAGGTGTAAATAGTTTTGTTCATTTTAAGCACGACCCGGATAGAAATACCAGTTTGAGTAATAATTCAATTTATTCTCTTTTCCAGGATAAACAAGGCAACATTTGGATTGGCACATTTGGTAATGGTATACATAGTGAATCCTATAAATGATAAATTTATCCATTTCAAGAAGGAACCCGGTAGTAAAAATTCGTTGAATAATAACCAGGTGAATGTTTTTTGGGAAGAAAATGACTTTCTATGGATAGGCACCGAAGGTGGTCTAAATAGGTACAATAAAAAAGACGGTACATTTAAGCATTATATTCATGATCCTTTGAATAATAAAAGCATAGGCTCCGATGCCGTTTGGGCTATTTGTAAAGACAAGCGTGGTAGCTTATGGGTGGGTACCTGGGGCGGCGGTCTTAATAAATTTAACTATAGAACAGAAACATTTGAACATTATTATAATAATCCTAAAGATACAACAACAATTGGCAGCAACAATATATTCTCCATTATTGAAGACAGCAGAGGAATTTTATGGATAGGCACTATGGGTAACGGATTGAATATATTTGACAGAGAAAAGAAGAAATTCACAAGATATAATATATCAAATTCAGGAATATATAATAACTATGTTCAATTGATAATAGAAACAAAAGATGGCGATTTGTGGTTTGCTAATACAAGCTCATTTGAACATTATAGCAGAAAAACAAAAACATTCGAACATTATTCGCATAATCCCAACGATAGTACGAGCCTGAAAAGCATTAACGTTATATCAATTTTCGAGGATAGTAAAGGAAATCTTTGGATGGGGACAGATAACGGTCTTCATTTATTAAATAAATCGACTAAAGGATTTATATGTTATCAAATAGAAGATGGACTGCCTGATAATTCCATCAATAGTATACTTGAAGATAATCATGGCAATCTTTGGCTGAGCACAAATAAAGGCCTGTCAAAATTTATTAATGCAATTAATCTTCCGGCAAAACCGCAGTTCAGGAATTATACGTATGATGACGGCTTGCAAAGTAATGGATTTGTTCAAAGGTCATGCTATAAAAATACAAACGGGATGTTATATTTCGGAGGTGTCAATGGATTCAATGTATTCGATCCGGATAAAATGACAGATAATACATATATTCCGCCAATCGTGATTGCCGATTTCCGAGTATTTAATAAATCTGTACCACTTGGTGATAGAGGATATGAAAGTGAAATTGGTAAAGCGAAGGATCTGGTTCTTTCCTATACTCAATCGGTATTTTCATTTGATTTTGCAGCGCTTAACTATAGTTCTTCTTCGAAGAACCAATATGCGTATAAGATGGAAGGATTTGATAATGACTGGAACTATGTCGGCACAAAACATACTGCAACTTACACCAATTTAGATCCAGGACGATATGTATTTAAAGTAAAAGGCTCAAATAATGACGGTATGTGGAATGAAGAGGGTATTTCTGTGCCGATCGTCATTACTCCTCCTTTTTGGGTGACTATTTGGTTTAGATTGATATTGATATCAGTTATATTGGGAATATTCTTTTGGATCTATAAATGGAGGATGCAATTAAGAGAATTAGCAACGGAGAAACGTATAGATGCGGCTTTAACAAAAGAACGTAACCTTCTTCGTACATTAATCGATCTGATCCCCGATTATATCTATCTCAAAGACACCGAAAGCCGCTTCATTCTCGCCAATAAAGCACTTATACAAAGCTTCGGAAAGGAGACCATCGATGAAATCTGCGGGAAGACCGACTTCGACTTTCACCCTTTAGAAAATGCCCGCGTGTATTTCGCCGATGAGCGGGAAATTATCCGTTCGGGCCAGGCGCTGCTTAGTAAGGAAGAGCCTGCGGTTGAA
>Ga0315537_1003874_pt1 | contig 11012 bp, 10 predicted proteins | sample SalMarSW160270MG_FD_203091 | JGI IMG/M metagenome (GOLD analysis project Ga0315537, IMG submission 203091) | Salt marsh sediment microbial communities from the Plum Island Ecosystem LTER, Massachusetts, United States - Salt Marsh Sediment SW1602-70 ... | reverse complement strand
GATGGATATATCTGCGAAGCCTCTATCGAATACGGACAGATGCTGTCATTGGACTTTACAGCAGGCAACAACATCGGATTCCACCCTGTATTCGACGACACCGACGATGGTGATAGAGAACTTCAGATGACCTGGACAAGCCGTGAAGCTCATGACCAGAGTCTCGGATTTGGGTATTTGTTTCTCTCCGACGCTGCAGTCACACCGGGATTCAGTAAGGGTCCGAAACCTGCCAACGGTGCCATGATCGAAGACACATGGGTAAATCTTTCGTGGCGTCCGGGGGAATTCGCCGTCTCGCACGATATGTATTTGGGCGATAATTTTGACGATGTGAACGACGGCGCCGAAGGCACATTTGTTGGTAACCAGGCCGGCACGTTTATCGTTGTCGGCTTCCCCGGATTTCCTTATCCGGATGGTCTTATTCCAGGCACGACCTACTATTGGCGAATCGACGAGGTGAATGCGCCGCCGGATGAGACCGTCTATAAGGGCAAGGTCTGGAGCTTCTCGATTCCACCGAAGACGGCTTACAATCCCGATCCACTCGACGGAGCAGAGTTCGTGGACCCTGACGCGACCTTTTCCTGGACGCCAGGTTTCGGCGCCAAATTGCACACAGTTTATATCGGCACCGATTTCGACAATATCAACAACGCCGCTGGAGGCGCCCCAAAGGGGCTGGCAACCTACAAACCCGCATCCCTTGAACTGGAGAAGGTTTACTACTGGCGGGTTGATGAGTTCGACGCTGTCGAGACGCACAAAGGCGATGTCTGGAGCTTTACGACTCCCGGCGCTGTGGGCAATCCGCAGCCGGCTAACGGCGCTGTCGATGTGCAGATGACAGCAACTCTTAGCTGGGCGCCGGCGGACAATGCCGCTTCGCACGAGCTATACTTCGGCACCGATAAAGACGCCGTAAATAATGCCACCACAGCTTCACCTGAGTACGTAGGCCCCAGGGCCCTTGGCTCTGAGAGCTACGACCCCGGCAAACTCGCCTTGAATGCCGCCTACCACTGGCGAGTGGATGAGGTCTATCCTGCTGAAACAATCAAGGGTCTTGTCTGGAGCTTTACGACGGCCGACTTCCTTGTTGTGGATAATTTCGAGTCCTACAATGACATCGACCCGCCGGACCCGGCAAGCAACAGGATATTCGAGGCGTGGATTGACGGCTATGGAACCACGGACAATGGCGCTCTCGTCGGCAATGAAATGCCTCCCTACGCAGAGCAAAGTATTGTTCACAGCGGCATCCAGTCGATGCCGTATTTCTACGACAACAACCTGAAAACCTCCGAGGCTACGCTGACGCTGGTCTCTCCGCGTGACTGGACCGAGGAAGGCGTTACGAAGCTGTTATTGTGGTTCAGCGGCGCTTCGGCCAACTCTGCCGAGCGGATGTTCGTAGCCCTCAACGGCACAGCGGTTGTGTACCATGATGATCCCGCTGTGACGCAGACACCCGGATGGAACCAGTGGGTGATCGATCTGCAGGCGTTTGCCGACCAGGGTGTGGCCTTGACCAATGTCAATACTTTTACCATTGGCTTAGGCACGAAGAATAGTCCCGCAGCAGGCGGCTCGGGCAAGATGTACTTCGACGACATTCGGCTGGTTAGGTAAGTTCTTTGGAAGCTAATTGAAGCAGCAAGTAACTGCGCTGCTGAGAAGATAGATTTGCACCAGTTCGGGGTCTATGCTGATTCACTCGGTATAGGCCCCGGTTGTTTAAGGACAATAGCGGACAAACTCTATATATGCTGCTAAAAGTTTAAACCAGCTCAGGGTTTTGTGTAGGACGGCAGTGAGAGGGGTTTTAAGAAATAAGAGAAGGATTGGAGAAGTAACCTAAATATTTTAGTGCTTTTTCAGTAGTCCCTAAACCTTCTCATCCATTGGGGCCAATCAGAAGGCTGTACGAGGCCGGCTTTGGTCCAGGGATTACGAGTATCAAAACTGCGGTGCCAATTTAGTGTCCACAGTTCCTTGAGACCCACCTTGTGCGTAGAGAAGTCCATAAAGAATATGTTTACCTCACCGTTATGTCGATTCGTGCAGACACGTCTCATGCCGCCCCCGAATGCCCAGAGGAACTCTCCGTCCTGTTCCGGGGGTGGGTCTGACGGCTCGGAACGGACCAGCATAAACCCGCAGTCCATTAACACAGGAATCATACTCGAATTCTTTTGGCCGGTCCGCCGCCATTTGTTCTTCGCATAATGTGCACCTGCCACAAGGTCGCTGTCATTGACCCACCAGTTAAGCCCGTAACTGCCGATCTTGTACGTTGGTTCCCTGAGATACGAAAAGTCACTGGGATTGGTTTTGCTAACGTCCCAAGCCACCCAGGGCATTCTGCCCCCCTCCTCGACCGTGAGTTTGGCCTTTGGACAAAGGCGAATAACCGGCTCGTTGTAATATGGAATCAGCGTATATATCCACGAGAATCGGCCGGTTGCCCAATCTTCGTCGATGCCCGGCATGAACCTGCCGTCATAGTCGGACGTGTACATCATAAAGCAGACCGACCATTGGTGCAGATGGCTCTTGCAGACCACCTCCTTAACCTGCTCCCTGGCCCGCTGCAGTGCCGGCATTAATATCGCCATCAGTAATGCAATAATTGCAATTACCACCAAGAGCTCTATTAAGGTAAAGCCGTTCCGCTTGCGCATGCTATTGCGCCTTTCCTGTGGATTCGTTTTCAGTAGGCCTTAAAGTTCCTCATCCATTGTGGCCAATCCTTTGCTTGTACGCCGCCGGCTTTTGTCCAGGGCCCATTTGTTTTGAACTCGTGGTGCCATTTCAACTTCCACAACTCTTTAAGTCCTACCTTCCGGACTGACCAATCCATAAAAAGGTGATTTACTTGTCCGTCATGTCGGTCGAGACAGAAACGCTGCATTCTAATGCCAGGCCCTGCTACGTATGGAGCATCCGAAAATTCGGGAGGTAAGTCTTTGTAATCCGGACTGCTTGCTCTCCATCTGCAATCCCCAAACACCGTAATACTATCTGCTCCTCTGATGTTTGGGCTCCGCCAGAAATTTTCAGTCGGGTATTTTTCCCAGTCGTTTGGAGGGTCAAGAACCCAGTTATTTAATCCATAACTGCCAACTATTAATCCTGCTGTGGAATGGTCATAGATCCAGGCTGCAAACGGATGCTGCCCCGCCTCGGTCGTTGGTTTCGTTGCCGTTGGGCAAAGCCGTATCTTTTTCTCGTTGTAGTACGACAGAGTCGCCCCTACCCAGTTCTCCTCAAAACCACCGCTCTCCCAGCCTGACATGAAATACCCGTTGCGGTCGTCTGTGTACATTACAAAAACGGCGCCCCATTGTTTCAGGTTAGACTGACAGGTGACTGCCTTCGCCTGTTTCCTCACCCGTTGCAGTGCCGGCATTAATATCGCCATCAGTAATGCAATAATTGCAATTACTACCAAAAGCTCTATTAGTGTAAAGCCGTTTCGTTTACGCATTACTTTTGCCCTTCTCTTTCAAAGAGAGATAACGAGTTTCACTGGTATGCTTTTCTGTCATAATTATAACACACTCAGCCGCAGTAATGCAAGCTATTGGCTGATTTTTAAGCTGCGGGATGTCGGTATGCACCTCAAGACGAGCTCGTCATTTAAATGGTTTGTGAGGCGTTTTAAATTGAAAAACGGTGGGCGCCTTATGTGAGATTTTGTGGGCCGGCTAAATGGTCAAAATAAAGAGGAAGGTTGTACAGATTGCAAGGCGGCAAACTGGTCATCGGCAAATTCAAATAATGACTGAATACCGGTTCGTTCAAGGATTTGTCGGATCATTGAAGAAACAGCGTACAAAATTACTTTGTGTCCGAGGTTTTTCAGAAATCCCTCCAATATAATCAGGCTGCTTATGCTCTCAGATGTCAGTAATGTGACGCTGGAAAAATCAATAATTACGTCACAGGCATGTCCATCGCCTACGATTTTATTAACAGTTACAAGCTCATCAGTTATTAACTGCGGCTCTTTAGGTAAACTAACGAGAAGAACATTTTCTGAGAGCTTTTCAATCCCCATTTTAACTACCTCCATTTTTTGGGATAACAACCCTTTGGTCAGCTTAAAACGAATTATCGGAACGGCTTGTTCGTGAAAAACAGCCCTTTAATAAACTATAGCATAAGAACCGGAAAAATCAAAATGAGAATGACCTAATATACGGAGAATTCTTGCACCAGAACGGCCGGCCTCAGTCTGCCTCGGGATTTTCTTTTGGACTGATTTGAGAGGGATTTTAGAGTTCTACAATGGCAAAACTCAAGCCGAAGGGGTATCTGAGGTAGGGTCATGACAAAGTCGGCAATTCCGGGTGCAGGATTTCTTTTTCAGTAGTCCTTAAAAGTTTTCATCCATTGGGGCCAGTCACTGGGCTGACACCCGCCTGCTGTTGTCCAGGGGCCGGTGGTGTCGTACCGTCGATGCCACTTAAACGTCCACAAATCCTTAAGCCCTATTTTCCTGTTAGAAAAATCCAGAAAAATCCCGTTCACAAAGCCATCGTGCCGGTTTAAACAGTAACGTAACATACGCCCGTCACCACCTTCAGCCCACCCCTGGCCGTCATATGCCGGAGGATCATCTACTGAGTCCACCACACCATTATAGCGCTGTGCCCCCAGGAACAATGGCACGTACGCGGCCCCCGCTACAGCCGGCCCGCGCCAGTACCAAGATGCTTCCCCGCGGGGTTCCCTGCCTGGCTGGATATCAACACAATAGCCGTTGATCCCGTAACTTCCCTTCATTGGCTTGACCCAGTGATCATCCTTCATGTAGCCCCAGGCCATGGTCACACCGACGGCCGTTCCCTCGGCTCCCTCGGTGATACCATTCTTATCAACCCACGGCTTCGTCGCATTCGGACAACAGGTAAATTCGTCGTCCCATTTATAGTAGTCCCCAAGTGCGCTGACCCACCGATTGGGCTGAGGCTGGGCCGTATGGCCCGCCATGAATCGGCCATCGTTGTCTTCGGCGTACATCGCAAAGAACAGGCCCCATTGTTTGAGCCTGTTTAGGCACGCAACGCCTCCGGCCTGTCTCCTTACCCGCTGTAAAGCCGGCATCAATATCGCCATCAATAGTGCAATAATGGCAATGACTACTAAAAGCTCTATCAGGGTAAACCCTCTTTGTCTGTTCATAATTACACCGGTATTCCTGTATTAGCAGAACCTAAAACCATCATATTCTTTTTGGGTCTGAAAGTCAAAGGAAATGTCCACCATTTCGCCTTGTGTTTTGGCCAGAAAATCTGGCCGCATTAATGTGTCCTGGATTCAAAAAAAAGTTTGTATTACAATATGTTTTATATTATAATATTGAAATTAATTCGGGGCGTGGCGCAGTTTGGCTAGCGCGCGTGACTGGGGGTCACGAGGTCGCAGGTTCAAGTCCTGTCGCCCCGATTACAATAACTTCCCCTACTGCTCTTCGGGCATTCCTTTACGTTTGCTTAGAATAGCAAAACCTAATATGGCCAATAAAACTACAGCCGATATGTATTTGACAGCATCAGGGAGCATCCAACCATGACGGGTTACAATTTCAATGTCGATGCCGGCGGCAATGTAATCGAGCAGAATACCAGCCAACAGAGCGCAGCCCGCCACCGTAGCCAGATATGTAATTGCTGTTGCCCTGCCCAAAGCTTTCCAGATGGTTATAAATGAGGCTGCGTTTGTGGCCGGGCCGGTCATCAGAAAAACCAACGCTGCGCCGGGCGTCAGGCCTTTCAATATCAGCGCTGCTGCTACCGGCACCGAGGCCGTTGCGCACACATAAACCGGTATACCTAAAAACATCATTACCACCATTGCGAAAATCCCGGTGCCAAGTTTTTCTGCGAAGTAACCTTCCGGCACCAGAGCTGAAATAAAGGCAGCTATAATGAGTCCTGCCAGCATTGCCTTGCCAATATCGCGCGGCAGGGTGACAAAGCCGTATTTTAATCCTCTGATAATCTTGTTTTTCTTGTTACCTTCGGCGCAACACTCATCTTTACACTCTGGTTGCGGGCGGTCTGCATTATTTTTGTCCCGGCTAAACACATCGACCAGGGTGCCGCCGAGGATGCCGGTAACGAATGCCGCTAACGGTCTGAATACGGCAAAGACAGGGCCAAGAAGACTTAAAGTTACGAAGATACTGTCAACGCCGGTTTGGGGTGTGGACAGCAAAAATGACACTGTGGCTCCTTTGCTTGCTCCATGCTTGTGCAGTGATATTGATACCGGAATAACCCCACACGAGCACAAAGGCAGCGGAACACCAACAATTGACGCTTTAACCAGAGGCCATACCCCCCTGCCGCCCAGATGCCTTTCTACAAGGGGTTGGGATACTAACACCGAAAGGATTCCCGCCACGAAAAAGCCAAACAGCAGATAGGGTGACATCTCGGCTGCAGTGCCCCAAAAATCTATGATTATCGACTTGGCAAAATCGACCATTATATATCCCCTATTGAGCTGCTAACTTTCTACTGTTTCAGCCCGCGCTTCAGGTCGTTAATTATATCTTCAACGTCCTCTATTCCAACGGCAAGCCTGAAAAGGGTATCAGTGATTCCCAGCTCGTAGCGTTCTTTTCTCGTGTAGTTGTAATAACTTACTAATGCAGGATGTGTTATCAGTGTTTCAACACCGCCCAGGCTTGGCCCAATGTAGCACAGCTTCAGGGCATCCAGAAACCGTTTTGCGGCATTGAGGTTGCCCTTTGTTTCAAATGTAACGACCCCCCCTCCACCGGCCATCTGTTCTTTTGCTACTTTGTAATGGGGGTGGCTTTTAAGGAAAGGATAATAGACTTTTTTGACACGCGGATGATTTTTAAGAAATTCTGCAACTTTTAATGCAGTTTCATTTTGCTTTTTTACTCGTAAAGGAAATGTTTTAAGCCCTCGCAGCAGAAGATAACAGCAATGCGGGTCAATAAGGCCGCCCATTGACTTATGCAGGTTGCGTATCTTATCAACCAGCTCTTTTTTTCCAAGCACAGCGCCGGCCAAGATGTCATTATGACCTCCGAGATACTTTGTCGCACTCTGCAGGACAAGGTCCATCCCGAATTCGATGGGTCTTTGGTTAAACGGAGTGGCAAATGTACTATCTATCAGGGTCAGGACATTATATTTGTCCGCTATATGCTTGATTTTGATAAGGTCAAAAATATTCAGATAAGGATTGGTCGGCGATTCAGAAAATATAAAACGGGTGTTCTTTTTGACGGCTTTCTCAAGAACTTTATAATCTCCGAATGGGACAATGGTGCACTCAACGCCGAATTGTTTCAGGTAAGACCGGCAAAACTCGAGGGTCTTTTTGTAGCTGTCATCTGTGATGACAATATGGTCGCCCGACTGAACTAAAGTGAGAATCGTCGTTGTTATTGCGCTCATCCCGGATGTAAAAACAACACAGTCTTCAGCACCTTCGAGGTCGGCAAGACGCTTTTCGGCGATTTGTGCAGTAGGATTACCATATCTGCCGTACTCAAAGTGCTCTTTTCCCTTCTTGGTGTAATCTTCAATGTGCTTGCTGTTTTTAAACGTAAATGTTGAAGTCTGAATAATAGGCGTTGTTAACGAATCAGCGTATTTTCTTCTTGGTTCACCGGCATGTATTGCTCTGGTGGACAGGGACGCACCTTTCTTGACAATCTTGTTTTTTGGGGAGGATTTAGCCATTATTGTCCATTCCTTACTCTTAATAACTGCTATCTCAAAATCGGGCATAAGATTTCAACCGTTTCAGCTCGGCTGACATTACCCTGTAAATCAATTGTAACATCTTCGAAGCTCATTTCAATTTTGTTTTTAGTAATCGCCTGTCGTGCAATCTGAGTAAGGCCTGAGCAGCACGGCACCTCCATATGGATGACCGTTAAGCTGTTCAGTTTGTTGGCTTTTAGTATTGCCGCCAGCTTTTCGATGTAAAACTCGGCATCATCCAGTTTCGGACAGCCCACAGCAATACTGTTGTCTTTCAAAAACCTATTGTGGAAATCACCCATTGCAAACGGCACACAATCTGCAACCAGCAGCAAATCAGCATTGTCAAAATATGGAGCAGATGGGGAGACCAGCTTCAACTGTACCGGCCACTGGCTAAGCTGTGATGGAACCTGGGCTGTGGAATTTGTGGTCCGGCCTTTTTCTCGAAGCTTTTGAGCCCTCATACCCGGGCAGACAAAGTCAGCTTGCTTTTGGCCCTCTTGCTCTTTAGCCAGATGTGCTTTGGTTGCTTCTTCATCAAATTCCGCGGCCTGGCGCTTCTCAATGATAATCGCATCCTGGGGACATTGTCCGATACACGCTCCAAGACCATCACAATAAATTTCGCTGACCAGCCTGGCTTTGCCGTCAACTATCTTTATAGCACCTTCAGCACAGGCGTCCACACACTGGCCGCATCCATCGCATTTTTCCTCATCTATTTTTACAATGTTTCGCAGGACCATTCTAAAACTCCTTCTAACTCAGCATTTCGGCCAAATCTTCATCGGGATTGCCAATCGGCTTTATATTGAATTTCTCCACGAGAACATTCAGAACATTTTCGCTAAGAAACGCCGGCAGACTCGGACCAAGCCGTATGTTCTTTATCCCCAAATGCAGCAGCGTCAGCAGAATAGCCACCGCCTTCTGCTCATACCATGAGACTACGAGCGAAAGAGGTAAATCGTTTACACCGCAATCAAAGGCCTCGGCGAGTGCCGTTGCAATCTTGATGGCTGAATAGCAGTCATTGCATTGCCCAGTATCAAGCAGACGAGGAATTCCATCAATATCACCATAATCACGTGCATTCAATCGGTACTTTCCGCAGGCCGCCGTCAATATCACGCAATCATCCGGAACCTTCTCAGCAATTTCGGTAAAGTAATTACGTCCGGGCTTGGCACCGTCACAGCCGCCAATAAAGAAGAAGTGTCGAATTTTGCCTGCCTTTACCGCCCCAACGATTTTTTCCGCCAGGCCAAGCACAGCCGTATAATGGAATCCCGTGCTCAAAGTCCCCTGCGGATTCTCTTCAAGCGGCGGCTGGGACAAGGCCTTGTCAATCACCTCGCTGAAATCTCTGTTTGTGATGTGCTTGACGCCTGAAACACCGGCTATCCCGCACGTAAACATCCGGTCTTTGTAAGAATCCTTCGGTATCATAACACAGTTTGTCGTAACTAAAATTGCACCGCTAAATTCGTCGAATTCTTTTTTCTGATTCTGCCAGGCCGTACCGTAGTTGCCAACAAGATGCTTGAACTTCCTGAGCTCCGGATAACCGTGAGCGGGCAGCATTTCGCCGTGAGTGTAAACGTTAATACCTTTGCCTTCGGTTTGCTTTAATAACTCATAGAGGTCAAGCAGGTCATGGCCTGTAACAACGATTCCCGGCCCGGCCTTCGTGCCGGTCGGCACTGTCACGGGTGTCGGTTTACCAAAGGTCGATGTGTGTGCATTGTTAAGCATCTCCATCACGCGCAAATTCATCTCGCCGGCCTTTAGCACCAGCTCAAGATATCGATTGAGATCAAAGTCCACATTCGTTAGCGTTGCAAACATTGCTTCGTGCATAAATGCGTCCACTTCTTCATCTTTTTGCCCCAGCTCTCGCGCGTGATACGCATAAGCAGCTATCCCTTTCAGCCCGAATATGAGCGTATCCTGTAAGCTCTGAATATCCTCATTCTTGCCACAAACTCCGACTTTGGTACATCCCGTACCACCTGCTGTCTGTTCACATTGATAACAAAACATAATTTTCCTTTCTTTTTTCCAATTGTTCTTTTTGCTTTAACTTTTTACAAACAACTCTACTGCTATCCGACGACCCTCGTCGGTCTTGAATGTTTTATCAATAATTTCCTGCAATTTCTCGTTGGTCGCCCGGTTGGAATCCGTTAGGAGGTTTACGAGCTGGTCTGTGTCCCACACAATTCTGAACTCAATCGTATCGATGTCCTTTGCGCTGTGATGGTCTGCGATAATCCTGCATATTTGCTCGATAGCCTCAGCCGAAACGTCATATTTTTTCAGAATCTTCTCGGCAATTGGTGGGCCTTCAATCTCCTGATACTTGCCGGTTGACGAGCCATACTTTCGTTCGGCCTCTTGAATTCCGATATCGTGCAAAATCGCTGCCGCCCTGACAATAAGCGGGTCGCCGCCTTCGACATTCTGTATCTGCTCGGCATAGTCCAGGACGGCAAGCGCATGCTCAATTCGTTTCTGGTCATCGCCAAAAACATTTGTCATTTCCTCTATCAGTTTATTACGCATAACTCTCAAATTCTTTACGATGCTGACTCCCAGACACTGCTCGGCGTATTGACACCATTCAGCGCAGCCGAGGTCTATCTTCGGGTTAATGACCATTTGTTTGCACTTGCGGCATTTTAGCTTCGGCTCATCCTTGAAAAACTCGACAGTTCCACCGCAGCCGGGACATTGCACTTCAAAAATGTCCTCCGGTTTCCAAAATCTCTGGTCTTGTCCTGGACATCTGACCATCCGTCATTCTCCCACTTTCCGACAATCCGCCTTTACTTATGCACGAATCATCGTTAGTAACATCTTGAATTTCTCCTGGGCCGTAACTGCATGCGGCACATTGCCCGGCATTATGATAATCTCTCCGGCTGTAACGTGCTTGTCCTGGCCATCTATGGTCAACATACTGCTCCCATCAAGAACCTGTACAACGGCATCATAAGGTGTCGTATGTTCGCTTAGCTTCTGGCCCTTATCAAAGGCAAACAGCGTGATTGTTCCTGCTGACTTATCCAGTATTGTCTTGCTAACAATCGAATCCTTCGAGTATTCGACCAAATCCGCCAGCCTTTGCCCTTTACTCACACACGCCTCCAGGACACCGGGCATTTCCTTTTCGCAGGTCATCTTCTTCTCCTTTTAATTTTCTTTGCCTTACCTTTTTTGTTCGCACCCTGGCTTCGTAACAGTTCA
>Ga0315537_1003870_pt1 | contig 11017 bp, 8 predicted proteins | sample SalMarSW160270MG_FD_203091 | JGI IMG/M metagenome (GOLD analysis project Ga0315537, IMG submission 203091) | Salt marsh sediment microbial communities from the Plum Island Ecosystem LTER, Massachusetts, United States - Salt Marsh Sediment SW1602-70 ... | reverse complement strand
AGGCCGCAGCATAAATCTTCGGTTGCTTCTTCGCCGTCGGCGCGGATCAGGACGTTTATGTTGGGGCACTGGGACAGCCAGTATTCGGGATCCTCGGTGGCATGACGTCCGCCGACTACAACGAGAGGCTTCGAACCAACCGAGAGGATCTCCTCACGTATGAACTGAGCATTGGTTTTCCAGTTGACGGAGAAACAGACCAGGTCGGTTTCGGGGCGGAGAAAGTCTTTCGTCCGGCCTTTTTCCTGTCGTAGGTCAACCACGTCGAGCGCGTGGGCATGCGGCTCAATGACGGCTGCAATATGTTCGAGGCCCAAAGGCGGAAAGAACGGCATGGCTTTGAGGTCATATCTATATGGGTAAACGCAAAGAACATGTTGAAACATAGGTCAACCACCAATTCTCGTTAAATCAAAAATGTTAAAAGTAATCAGGCATATTATCCGGGATTTCCTGCGCTTGTCAAGCAGGCATCTGACCGCTGCATTATTGATCCAGCAGGGACTTCACATGTGCAGAAAAAGGCAAGAATTCTTTTAAAATTCGTGCTACCAAAATGTCTCCACAGATGTCAAATTTGATGATTAATGGAAGCACCAAACCTCAAATATTTGCCAAAAAATCAACTATTTTTTGTAGTTTTTCATTTTTTTCGGATTAAGCAGCCGGATGAAAAGAAATGTATCAATCATATAATTTTGTTGGGGATATTTGCTTTGGCTTACAATCTCGGCAATTTTCTTAGGCGTTTGGCTTTGCCAAAGAAGATAAAAGACTGGTCGTTGAGGTCTGCAAAAAAACACGCCTCTACAGTATTTTTAAGTCTAAGCGTTTGGATTTTGGCGGAATTAGCAATAAAATTCGTAAAAAAGACTTTGGATTATTATCCGGGGAAGATTTTGATATTATTGCAGTATTGGAAGTCTTTTTTGCGTAGCCAAGCGTTTAATATGGGAAATATCGGCTTATGAAACTCTCGCGTCGTTCCTTTCTCCAGCGAAGTATAACAGGTGCTGCCACCGTCGCGGTCTGGCGGGGATTACCCATCCTCGCGGCTGTCGAGTCAACACCCTGGGAGTTCAAACCGGACCAGAATATCATCCCCGCGCCCGCCAATCCGGCAGACTGGCCCGCATTCCGGGAGCAACTGCAAGGCTGGCGCGAGCAGACGAAGCGGCGGCTGAACTACAGTGATGTGCTCTACCGGGAGCCGGAGTTCGCCTGGGCGGCCGCGTCGTTTGCCTGCTGTTTTCTGATGATGTGCGACGAGACGTTCTACGATCCGCTCTCGGGCGCCTACACGGCGGATGCGTTCCTCGACCACGGCTGGCGCGAGTTCGGTGGCTACGACAGCCTTGTGTTGTGGCATGCCTACCCGCGGATTGGCGTGGACGATCGCAACCAGTTCGATTTCTACCGCGACATGCCGGGCGGGCTGCACGGCCTGCGCGAGCTCAGCCGCCGATGCCACCGGCTCAACGTGAAAATTTTCATTGACTACAACCCGTGGGACACCGGCACGCGCCGGGAGGGAACGAACGATATAGAGACGCTCGCCGAACTGGTCGCCGCCATCGAGGCCGACGGCATCTTCCTTGACACGATGAACAGAGGCGCTGGTGAATTTCGGGCCCGGCTTGACGCGGCGCGGACCGGTGTGATTTTGGAGGGCGAAGGGGCTCTGCCGCTGGAGAACATCCACGATCATCACGCGTCCTGGGCGCAATGGTTCAAAGACAGCGAAGTGCCTGGCGTGCTACGAAATAAATGGTTCGAGCGCCGCCACATTCAACATCAAGTCAAGCGATGGGACTACGACCACACCGCCGAACTCCATACCGCCTGGATGAACGGCTCCGGGATGATGGTGTGGGAGAATGTCTTCGGAGCGTGGGTCCCCTGGAGCCCGCGCGACCGCTCGATCCTGCGCGCGATGCTCCCGATTCAGCGGCGTTATTCCGCGCTCTTTGCCGGGGAGAACTGGACTCCGCTGGTGCCAACCAACCAGTCAGGCTTGTATGCCAGCCTATGGGAAGGAGACGGTTTGCGGCTGTGGACGTTGGTAAACCGTAGAAACGAACCGTGGCACTGCAGATTGCCAACGCCCGGCTATGGGAAGACAAAGAAAAACTCCAAGCAGAAAAATAATTCCGTAATAAATTGCGGGGCTAACTATGCTTGAGAATGCGTCCCGCACTTCCTTCGGCGGACTTTCAGCGTCCCTTCGGCAAGCTCATGGCAGGCTTGGCGGCGACGGCTAAACGCCACCCAAAAAATTGGGGTCAAAGAAAACCATCAAGCAAACCTGTGAAGAAATAGAGATTGCCGCGCTGCGCCCGCAATTACAAATTGGCTGTGGATTAAATTTAAAACTATTGTCTTCGGCGGGGTCGTAAAAGTGCTGCACAACCTGTGCCGAGTGTTAGGAGCACCACGGTAGCCGGTTCGGGAGTTGCGATGGTAAGCTCAAAACTTTCTAAGGTGCCGGTGTCGTGATAATAGGCATCATAGATTTGGAGCTGCCAAGGGCCGAAAGCGTCCTGGCCATCAAAAATTTCCAGCAGGCTACCGTTATTAGGTCTGAATCGGCCCGTAAAAGGCGGCTGGGCCTGGCCGATGGAGGTCTGGGCTTCATCGTCAAATATGGTTTGTGAGTAATCTGCGCCCTTAAAAAACTCATTATCAGGATTGTACGCATTTAAGGACAGGGTCGTTCCATCAGGGCTTTGCAAAGAGATTTGCAAATCAAAGACGTTGGAATGCGTCAAATTGATGCCGACGTCGAGGTCAAGAATAGTTAAATGGCAGTCGATTTCAATAACTGCGTCAGCCATCCAGCCTTTGCCGGAGTCCGGATTGGCGGGAATTTGTAAGTTGAATTCGCCTTCGTATTTATAAACCTCGTCGGCAAAAACAGGCAAACAAAAAGCCCCTACCCCCAAAAGAATTGCAACAGTCCATCGTGCGCGTCTGCGAGCTTCCATTCTCAACCTGTCAGCAGGTTTTATAGTCAAAGCCCGTAAGCTGGTAGTTTATCTTACGGGGCAAACAACTATATGCTGCCAAATCATCTTACAATATTGGGAATTGTAACCTTATAAGACCCTTTCGGCAAACGAAAAAATGAAAAAAACCGGTGGGGAACAAAAAAAATAGCCCTAAAGAGATTAAGCACTCTTTCGCGCAAGAGGTCTCTTTAAGGCTCCTTTTAACTAAAAACTAAGAAAAAGGTCTTTTTAACTTTTCGACATTTAGCCGGTCACTAACTATGGATCCCAATGGGGCCTTGGGGGTCTGGGAGCCGAGCCGCCAGGAACAGTATTGCCCTGGCTCATCTTAACATCCAGAGTATTATCTACAACAACATTAGAGTTCGGGCCGCCTTTAATCTTAACATCTTGTTCGGCCTGAACAAACTGAGAGCTTTCACTAAATCCTCCGCGATAGGTTTGCTTCTGACTTTGTCCACCAACGAAACTCTGTGAGCCTTTTACGCGGCCAACAGCATTAAGAGGTTTGCGGGCAATGGTGTTAAAGTTCAGATTCAGACTCTGCCCCTGAGTTTGTGAGACTCTACGTCCATGTCCATGGCCGATAAACGGGTTTTGCGAACCTTTGACCGAAGCATCCTGTACAACACCAACTTCACCACTCCGGGCCCGAACACGTGCAAGCTGGGTAAATATACCTCCCTGCTTGATGGCTGCACTGCCTAAGCAAGCCTTGCTTTCCACCTGTTCTTGGTCAATTTCCAGATAGTTTCTTCCCCATCCTTTCCCGAATCCTCCAACTACCTTGACCTTATTCACCGCGCCAATTTCAAAATCCTGGGTCAGGCCAATATCGGCAAAGGCACCAGAGGACAGTAGCAAAATAACCGCTACGTAGATTAAGAATTTCTTAAGCATACTAAACTCCTTTTCTTTTTATTTTTTCAGATCTCCTTCTAACTGCTAACAAAGTATCAGCAATTACAACACTATAAACAACCTTTTTCGCTATATCTGCGACCTCCTTTCTCCTTCACAGCGAAGAGTTCATATCAGTCTCATTAGAGATTTTTATCTCTATGAAAGTTACTTTATTGTTACGTTTTGCACTCTCTGATGTAATCCAAATCCCGCCATGTCATAAAGTTGCTGGCTCATTTCAACACCGGGGATGTAACGTCTCCTTTTAGCAGGAAAAGTGGCAGGAGCTTCTTCAGCTTCTTCAGCTTCTTCGACTTCTTCGGGAGAAACTTTCGACTGAGGCGCTTTTTGTTCTGACACCGGCTTTTTTATCACCGGTACAGGCACCAGATCAAACTCTTGAACAGGTATTTGCTCAGGCTCTTGAGCTGGTATATAAGCCGGTTCTTCAGCAGGCTCCTGAACAGGTCTTTTATAGAACTTTGCGTGGAATTTCTCATAGAATGCCTTAGGAATTCTTCTCCTATTAACAAGTGCCGGGCAATACCTGTAACCTGCAGCGCTGACAACAGCTTTGCCTTTGCCTTCCGTAATCCCGCTCGAGACAGCACCAAACATAGAAATAGAGTAGTTAGACTGGCTGTAAGCACCGCCGGCTCCAGGAAAAGAAAGATTTGAGCCAACGGTAACACCTTTCATTCCGCCGGAGATAAGCAGAATATCAACATTCCATGGCAAGGCCTCTGCTACTGCGGCATCATAGACTTGATCCCAGTTGCGGTCCACCGCTCCTTCCAGGCTTACCTTTCCAACATAAGCGTAACCGGCTTTCCTCAAAAGATTTGTATCCACATTAGAGTCAATAAAGACCAACAGAGGCTTTCTCCCGGGTCTGCGAGTACGAACAAGTGAATTTGCTATTTCAAAACCCCTGCCGTGATGATAATTATCAGGTCCACCAAACACGGTCCCAACACTATTAAGGAAGCCGCCGAAAACACCAAACGGGCTTTCATAAGGTAATGATTTAAGAACACCCCTGAGCCCTCTCATGTCATCTTGGCTACGAGGATTGAATATCCGTTCATAGACCTGGTCATCACTATTAGGTCCATTCGGGAAGTATGCCTTTATAGTCCCCCAGCCTCCATGAGTCCAATAGGGCAAATAGGGAGGGAACGTTGTAATCGGCGGCGTCCGTGTCCTGTAGTTCGAAATTGAGGTGGAATTGATACTCACCTCCGAACTGGAAGAAGAATCGGAGTCACCGCCTACAGCAGAAACATCCTGAGACTGGCTTGTAGCGACATCCGTGTTTACATTAACCACTGTTTCGGGAGTGCTACCTGGGAGATCACCGGTTTGTCCTTCTACGTAGGAATTCGCAAAAAGCATCAGCATGAGGGCTAACGTTGCAATCAGCTTTTTCATCATTATTCTCCTTAATATAAATTTCGCTTTCTCATTAAACTAACACTTATCAACACCCTCCTGATGTATCAAAATAAGTGTTGTTTTCCTTGCCGGCATCGCCTCCTTCCTTCCCCCAAAAAATTACAATTATTATCAAATATCCAACTTTTACCAGTATCAGGCTGGGCAGGAATTGGTTGATTTAAGCCGCCTTTGCGAGAAGAAATCGAACAGGCAAATAGAGGGTAACAAGACATCAACTGCGCGAACAGAGATGCCGCAATACGTTTTAATCCGCTGAGAGCATCCATTCTCAACCCACCAACAAATGTTACACAATCACAATCACCCTCCTGGAAAATCGTGGCTATGTAACTTCAATTATAACATTATCGGACGTGATTGCAAAGAAAAAAAAGAAAAATTTTTACCTCCTCCTCAGCAGCAAGAGGATATTATACCGAAAACTTGAGATTAGAACCGATACAAGCGATATTTGATAAAGATTCCAGCGATATCTGTTACAAAACAGAACCCAAATAAATTCTATTTAATCTCGACGATCGAGTTAAATCCACCGAAGGGATTTAATTCGGTCAATTCATTATATGGGTCCTGCTGCCACTGTCCGTCAACAACCAGGCGATATCGATATCGTCCGGGAGAGAGGTTCATCTCCGTTTGCCAGACGCCGCTGTCACCGACCTTTTGCATCGGTGTTTGTTCCGGCTGCCAATTATTAAAGTCGCCGGCGACCTGCACACTGCCGGCGCGTGGATACAGAGTTACAAATACCACGGCATCCTTCACCTGGTTAACGCCGTAATATTCAGAAAGCTTGGCGGCGGTATCGAGGGGCTTCGGTGTTTCGGGGGCCGCTTCAGCAGTAGTAAACTCCTCAACGGGAAGGGCCAGGTGTAGCTCGTCGGTCTGGGGGGCCAGCTCAAGCTCTACCGGTGGCTTTGAAGACTGAAGCAATTCGTCGGCGGTGGCGCTGATGGATTCGAGCTGGTCGGCCAAGGTGTTGACAAACTCGTGGTGGTGCTCTCTGGTCTGTGAGCCCAAGACCTCTTCGGCGAGGGAGCAAAAATCAGTATGGCCCCTGCTGGCCGGGTCGTACTCACTGACGGGTTGGCCAAAACTGGATGCTTCCTTGATCTTGGTATTGAAACTGACAACTGTCTTGAACATTTTGTCAGCGAAGTGGCTTCGCAATTCGGCCAAAATTTCTCTGGCCATCTTAGTCCTTATATCATACATGCTGGCTAAGACCCTGACATCGACCTGCTGGTTGTGCCGCTTGCAGAGTATGCTGAGAGTCTCAAGCTGCTTGCTAAGCCCGTGGAGCGCGAAGTAGCCGGTCTCGACGGGAACAATAACATCAGTGGCTGCTCTTAGTGCATTGAAGGTCAGCAGGCTCACGGCGGGTGGACAATCGATTACTGCGTAGTCATAATCGTTCTTTATCAGGTCCAGGGCGTCTTTCAGGCAGCATTCACGTTCGGCGATCCCGACCATCTGCTGCTCGAACGCAGAGAGGTCGAAACTGGCCGGCGCCAGCTCCAACCTGTCACTAATCTGCCAGAGTATTTCCGTGAGCTTAATCGGCTCGTTTCTGCTTGTGCTTATCAGGACATCGTAGATGCTTTGTTCGATCTGCTCCTCGGGCACAGCGAGGCCGACCGCGCAATGTGACTGTGGGTCCATATCGACCAGCAGGACTCCCTGGCCCGTGCCGGCAAGAGCACTGGCCAGGTTTATCGATACCGTTGTTTTGCCACAACCACCTTTTTGATTAACAACCGCTATGGTTCTCATAATTTCTCTCCAGCCCCGGGTTCCTGTTTCGCAATTTACTGCAAAACAGGTTCCGGTCTAAAATGACATTCCGAACAACTCCTTTTTGCTGTAGAAAACGGCTTTTCAACACTATAAAAACAACTAAACACCTTTTAATTATTCGGCAAAAAAATACAAAAAACTTTATCTTTTTATGGGACGGGCCAATAAAAACATAACTTCCCACACGGACAGCCGATATTACCGGGCTGTTGACAGTTATGAAAAGGCACAAAAGGGGGTCCCATGCCATCCTCAAGCTCGTCCCGATTCTTCGGGACGAGCTTGAGGATGGCACCCGCCGGTATCGATAATTTCCATTGCCAGTACAAAAAAACCTATTTTCTCTCAACGAGCCGGCTTTTCAGTTTGGATTATTCCGGTAAACTGGTATATTGTGCAGAGACGTAGATAAAACGTAGTGCACCGGTTTGTGTAATGGGTGCGATCGCCGGATATATATAGAAATTAGGAGGCAGATTTATGAAAGAGGAAATTATCGGACGTCGCAGTTTTTTGAGGTATGCGACTGCGGTTACGGCTGGGACAGGCCTGCTGGGTGAGTCCGGCTTTGCCAGAAGCAGTCAGAAGGGCGCCAAACTGCGCAAAGCCCTTCAATTAGGGATGCTGCCGAAGAAACTTCCAGATGCTGAAAAATTCAAACTTGCGAAGAAATGCGAATTCGACGGCATCGAAGGTTCTCCAATGGATGACCTCGATGCAGCGCGGCGGCTTGGCAGGTTGGCACGGCAGGCCGGGGTTCCGATTCATTCAATCGTGTATGGCGGCTGGGGTGCGCCGTTTTCCGACCCCGACCCAAAGGTAATAGAGAAGGGCCTGACAGGAATGGAGACAGCCCTGCGCAGCGCCAAGGAGCTAGGCGCTGAGACAGTGCTGTTGGTGCCCGCGGTAGTCAAAGAGAATGTAAGCTATGAGCAGGCCTACAAGCGCTCGCAGAGGCACATCCGGAAACTGCTGCCGTTAGCTGAGGAACTCGGCGTGGTCATCGCGGTCGAGAACGTCTGGAACAAGTTTCTGCTGAGCCCGCTCGAATTCGCACGATACGTAGATGAGTTCGAGAGCCCGTGGCTCAAGGCCTACTTCGATATCGGCAACGTAATCCTCTTCGGGTACTCGCAAGACTGGATACGCACGCTCGGCAAACGCATCGTCAAAATCCATCTGAAAGATTTCAAACGAAGTAGCTATAAATGGACCAATCTGCTGGATGGCGACGTGAACTGGCCCCAGGTGCGCCGGGCATTGGACGAAATCGGCTATGACGGATACCTGACGACTGAGCTGAGAGGTGGCGATGAGGCTTACCTGACCGACTTAGTCGGCCGCATCGACCAATTTTTTGCGATGTAGCAATATAATAACAGCTCCAAGTTCAGCAAGAAATGGTTTAAGGTAATCGGCGCCGGCACAAAATAAATGGTTCCCATTTTGCAATCCCTCGCAAAACAGGAACCATTAACGCTGAACAACGAACAGGACTCAATTATCTATTCGGTACTTTAGTATTCGACAGTTCAGTGGTATTAACCTTTGACTTTGACCTTGACAGCCTTGGCCTTTTCGGCCTTCGGCAGCGTTATGTTCAGTACGCCGTCTTTGCAGGTTGCATCGATTTTGCCCTGGTCAACATCGGTGGGCAAGGTCACCTCTCGCCTGAAGCTGCCATATGTGCTTTCAACATGGTAGTAGCCTTTTTCCTTTTTCTCCTCGGTCAGCTTCTTTTCTCCGCTGATGGTCAATGTGTTGCCATAGACGGAGATGTTGATATCTTCAGCCTTGCAGCCGGGGACCTCGGCGCTAACAATAATCGCATCTTCTTCCTCGGCGACGTCGATTGCGGGCCAGGCCTTGTATCCGGCAAACGGCCTGTCCAGGCCTCTGAAGAAGCTGTCAAACAAATCGTCCATTTCGCCGTGAAGCCTTGCCAAACTGCCTCTGTTTCCTTTGTTAAATCTTACCAGTGTCATAGTAACACCTCCTTTCAAATTCTTCTCAATCTATACTTTTCAAATTCCCTTAACTAAACAAACTCCATTAAACTCAATATGCAAACACCGTGCCAGATTTTCAATTGGCGATAAATGCTTAAAAACAGCGAAAAAAGGGCTTTTTTGCCCTATCATTAACCTGTCTAAGCTGTCAATTTGGCACTTTTTTTTTCAAGGGCTTACTGAAATTGATGGCTCTTCCGAATAATGGGTAGGTGTATTGGGCGTTTCGGACGATCGAGAAAAATCGTTCGGGGCCCCAGAGGCACAAATTTCCCCCCGTCTGCCGAATGGCATGAAGATAAGCCTCGGAGTTCGTTTTCGGCGTCTCTCCTTCATCAGATGTCTTGGCTTGTTCAACAAATCGTATTGTTTGGGGCGGCGCTTTAAAGCTCGCGGCTCAACACGGTTAGGACGATTTGGTAAAACGTCATGCGCTATCCAGATCAGGAGTAACTTGCAGAGCACAGTAATGTGCTGAGTCCCCGAAAACAGTAAGAGATAAGGACAGATGACTTCAAAACGCTGAACAGTACCTGCGAAACTTAAACGATGCAAGGGGCGACGGTGGATTCGAGACGCTTGCCACATCAGAACACGAATCAGATTGTATGCCAAGAAATGCATGTATATTTCCTTCTTTACCATCTGGGGACTCTTGCATCGTAGAACATCCATGCGTAAGGTCGTTTTAATATCTCGCAGACGCAATTCGGCTGTCCAACGATCTCGGTATAGAGCAGCTATATGCTCCAAGGGATATGCCTTCGGATCCAAGAGGGTCGTCGCGACCATAATGGTCTTGCTTCGAAAGCCGGGCACCTGGGTGGCAAAACGTATCACGCGAACCGTCAGTGTCGTCGGAAGGGATTGCCAACAGGCTTGAGAGATGCCTTTAGGACATTGTATCGGGCGAGTCCATATCTGAAGGCGGTCGTTCTTACCCAAACGCTTTCCCTGGCGGAAATTAAGAGCACGAGAACGACCGCCATGTAAACGAAATACGCCGTCACAACGGATTTGGAGTAGTTCCGACATATAGGAATAAGCACAATATAAACGATCTCCCAAGACGATGTCGCCGGGTTGTAATTGTCCCCACAGTTGGCGCCATAGGATCAATTCAGAACTACGATAAACACCAATGGCTACATCCCGGACCGCTCCAGTCGCCCAGCTAAACATGGTCACTATCTTTGCGACGGGGAAACCGCAGCCTGTTTTGATATTATCCGGTTGCCCAAATGTCGCTCTCAATTCCGGCGTATCCGGCATTGAGCAACTGGAGCCATCTACAATCCATACTCGGCGGTCACACCATAGATATGCTGATGCGACTGTTTCTTCAAGCCGTTGACCTACAAGTTGTACAGCAGACTTGAAAAGGGATAGGGGCAATCTTGTTCGCCCTTGACAATAGGCACTCGGATCCGGCGAAGCGATGGCTTGTTTTCCCGATACAGCTTGCTCAGCCAGGGTGTGGGCAACGGCCTGCCTGCAAGAACAGCCCACGTTTAAGACTTGGATCAGAAACGTCCACAACGTCTGCATCGGCGTCCAAATGCGATCTCGCCACAGGTATTGCGCTGCAGAGACGACGTCGGAAATGTCCTCGGTACACAGAAACTGGTTGAACAGCTCAACTCTTTCAAAGAACTCATCCTTGAGAATCTGCTTGAAATACGCTATCTCAGACATAGTGAGCCTCCTTTCGTTTTGGGTCTTTGCGTACAACTACTACAAAACGTTGGAGGCTCCTTTTTTCAAGTCTTTTTTCTATAAGAAATTAGGGCTTATCTTCATGCCATTCCCCCGCCTGCCCCAAGTTTGAGCCTCTGCCCAATC
>Ga0315537_1003869_pt1 | contig 11017 bp, 13 predicted proteins | sample SalMarSW160270MG_FD_203091 | JGI IMG/M metagenome (GOLD analysis project Ga0315537, IMG submission 203091) | Salt marsh sediment microbial communities from the Plum Island Ecosystem LTER, Massachusetts, United States - Salt Marsh Sediment SW1602-70 ... | reverse complement strand
ATGTCCCCGAAGATGAAACCTACAGCTACCTGAGCGAGACGCTCTGCGACGACTGCTACATGGACGCCATGTCCCCGGCCAAGGCCTGTGACCCCTGGGCGGTCTATTCGGCGACCCGCACCCGGGAAAGCGCCGGGCTGAAGGGGGTGGAGGGGCTGACCGATGCGCAAAAAGACATCTACGAGTTTATAAAGAATAAGGGCAGGGTTACCGCTGCCGAGGTGATGGCTAATTTTAATATTACCCAGCGCGACCTGGAACACGTGGTGGCCACACTGCGGCACTGCGAGCTGGTGAGGGGCCAGAAGGAGGGGGACAAGGTTTACCTGGTGCCCTTTTTAAGTGGGGCTTAAAATTCAAGGGGTTCTTTTTGGGGGGAAAGGGCTTTAGCCCTACCACAAGGGTGGTGGGCGGGAATAGATACAATAAAGGGGTGGGGTGATAGTTAGAGGTTAGAGAGCGGGGGGCCGAAAGACCCCCCTTTTTATTTGTTTTGATGCTCTCTAGCCCCCTTTGGCTCTCTCCTTAACGTGCCCTCCCGGGTCGGCTTCGGCCATGGTTCCGGCGCCGAGAACCATCGCCATCTGGAGGTGGGGGCGGGTTAGCCTTCTCCAGGTTAGCGGGCCGTGCTTCACCCCGGCCGGTATGAACAGCGCCGAGGTGGTATCAAAGACCAGCGGCTGGCCGCCGACGACGAACTCTATCTCCGCTCCCAGGTCTTCCGGGTTATTGGGGTCGGAGCCGATATGGAGAACAATCTCGTTGCAGCCTTCCCCGTGGGAATGCTCGTGGATATGGGGGTTGGGGTCGGGCATGTCCCATACCCAGCCGATTTCAATATAGGTATTGCTGCCGGGAACCAGGTCGTTGCTCATCAGAGTCATGGTGGGGTACTGCCGGCCTTTGATGTCACCGGCGCTCACTTCGTAGCGGGGTTTCCTTACCAGGTTTTTCTCCCAGTCTATTTTAGCCATTGTCTAAAGCCCTCCTTCTAAAAATAAACTACGGTTACACCCAGCTGATCATGTTGGGGTGGGTTATATGAAAGCCGCAGCTGGCCACCAGGTTGTGGCCGGTCATGGCGCTGGAGTCGTCCGAGGCCAGAAAGACGATGCAGTTGGCGATTTCTTCCGTTTCGGCGATTCTCCCCAGGGCGTTATTTTCGGTCAGCTTGTCCATTACCTGCTCATAGGAGATGCCGAAGCTTTTGGCCGAAGTCTTCACCCAGTCTTCGAACTCCTGGGTGCGGGTTGCCCCGGGGCTGATGCAGTTGACCCGGATGTTGTGCTTACCGACCTCGATAGCCAGGGTCTCGGTGAGGCCGATTACACCCCACTTGCTGGCGGCGTAGGGGCTTTCTTTGGGTACTCCCGATATCCCGGCGACGCTGCTGACATTGATAATATTACCGCTCTTGTGGGGAATCATAAATTTAAGCACCTCCCGGCAGCAGAGCATGGCCCCGGACAGGTTGGCGGCCAGTGAATCGTACCACTCGTCCAGGTTCATATCGGCCACGTCGGCGTTGTTGAAGGTGCCCCGGGCGGCGTTGTTGACCAGTATGTCAATCTGCTTAAACTCGTCGATGGTCCGGGCGACCATCTTCTTTATCTGCTCGTGGTCGGTGATATCGGTCTGGATGGCTATCGCCCGGCCGCCTTTAGCCCTGATGGCTTTGACCGTCTCCTCGAGCCGGGGGAGATTGCGGGCGGCCAGCGCCACCATGGCTCCCTCCCTGGCGAAGGCAAGGCTGATAGCCCTGCCTATACCGGTGCCGCCGCCGGTAATGATGGCTACCCTGTCTTTTAGTTTCATGGCATCTATCCTCCTGAGAAACATCAGCGCTTGAAGGTTTGCGCTTTTTAGTCCGCTTAAAGAAAACTACAACCAAAGCTCGGCCCCTGTCAAGTAGGGCGCGGCCAATTTAGTACCTTAGTCTGCCTGACCATTTCCCTATTGACCTTTATTACTGATTTACTATACTGGGGAGTGTAAGGGGGGTAAGATAGTCCTGATGGGCTGATTAACCTCAGAGCCGGCTTTAAGCTGGCAGTATTATTAACCGGGGTAAGTATCTTTTTGGCGTGGTTCCCGGTGGGGGAGGGTGGCATGAAATGCCCATCCTGCGGATACGAAAATAAAGAAGGTGCGCGGTACTGCAACCTGTGCCAGCACTCGTTTGGATCATTTGCCAGGGAGCCTGCGGCACCGTACGGGTTAGCCCCGTCGCTTGAGCCGAAAGAAGAAGCGGTACAAGCGGCAAGAACGGTATTAAGGAGCCAGCCAGCGGGAGAGAACTGGTTCCAGCGCCACCTGAACTGGACCTGGGTGTTACCACAATTGCTTTTATATATAGTAGCTCTGGCTGTTGGCTACTCGCTTCTGATGTCTATGGCGGGGGCTATAATGTCTCCTTTGGAAAGTTCTTTCATGTTACCTTTCAGCGGTTTAGTGGTATGGCTTGGCATAATAATCCCGCTACTGATGGCAGCGTCAGTATGGGGTATAGGCGCCTGGGTGCTGAAAAGGAAGGACCGGAGCCTGTGGTGGCTGTTAATTTTACTTATTCCTAGCGCTGCCTATTTGCTGAACGCTTTTGTAGGATTTGCCGCTCTTGTTGCAGTGTGGATTGTATTTCTGCGTCTGGAGAACCGCAACTTCGGGGTGGACTTGCCGGTGTCTTCTGAGTCTTCCGGTTCCTCTGAGTCTTTCGGTTCCATCCAGCCCGGTCTGGCGCCTCCGGGTCTGGGATATAGGCCCGATAAATACGGGCCGTGACCCGGGTATACTTGATTTAAACAGGGCAGGGGAGCCGATAGGCTCCCCTTATTTATTTGTAAAAGTTTTTCAAAATTGCCCCCAAAACCCCTTGACAAAAGCCGAAAAGTAATATTATAATATATCAAGATATATCGTGATAGTATGTGATATATCAATTAACCGGAATGTTTTAGGAGATAGAGATGTTTAGAGGACACGCATTTAGAGGAGAAAGATTTTTCAAGGGACCCTGGCGGGAGAGCTCTTTCCAGAAGGGGGACCTGAAGTACGTTATCCTGGGCCTGATAAAGGACAAGCCGAGGCATGGCTATGAGATTATCCGCGAGCTGGAAGAGCTGTCTCACGGGCTTTACACGCCCAGCCCCGGCGCTGTCTATCCCACCCTGCAGATGCTGGAGGAGATGGGTTACGCCACCGCCGTCGAGAGGGACGGTCGGAAGGTTTACACCATCACTAAAGAGGGGATTAATTTCTTGGAGGAGCGCAAGGATTCGGCGGATGAGGTGAGGAGTCAGATGAAGAGCCGGTGGAGCTTCAAGAACATCGGCAAGATGGCCACCATGATGAAGGAGTACCACGCCCTGGAGAACCTGATGGGGCGGGGCTTGCGCAGTATGGACGCCGACAAGATGCAGCGAATAAAGCAGGTGCTTATCGATACTTCCCAGGCTATTAAAGCCATACTGGAAGAATAACTAAAGGGGTAAAGGTGACCGCCTTGGCTAACAGCATTAACCTTGAGTTCGATAAGAAAAGCGGGGAGTACTACATCGTCTGGGAGCCGCTGGTTATCGGCGCCGGCAAAACCAGAGACGAAGCCCTGCAGGACCTGAGGGAGGCGGCCCATTTCGGCGTGGATACCATGATTGACCGGAAACTACAAAATATAAAAAAGGAGGGCTAAAATGGGCTATTTTAGGGTATTGGCGGCTATTCCCGGTTTTTTCTTGAGTTCCTTTATCTTAATGCTTTTATGGGGGGTGATTGCCCCCAAAATCGGCCTGGTAAACATTAACTATGTCACTTCTATGCTGGTTACCATCACCCTCTGGCTGGCGGTAGCCCCTCTGGCCGCCGCCGCGGGCAAGAGGCATGAATGGGGCTAAATATGAGCCTGGACACGGGCGACTATAAGTTCAAATTGTCTGATTTCGAGCACCCCTCGCTTCCGTTCGTTCTGGAGGACGGGCTAAAAAGCCTGATTGGCGCGCCTCTTCTCTATAACCCCTATATAAAGAACTACGGGTTGCAAGGAAACGAGAGGGTGCTTGACTTCGGCTGCGGGGGTGGTATCGGCTCGCGGTGCCTGGCCAGATACCTCAACCGGGGTGGGCAGCTGACCTGCGTCGACATATCGCACTACTGGGTCGAGAAGGCTAAAAAGCGGCTGGCCCGATATGCCAATGTGGAGTGCCGGGCGGGGGACATCAGGGAACTGGATACAGACGGTGCCTCGTTTGATGTCATATCCATTATTCACGTTCTTCACGACATCGCCCCGGCGGACAGGCAGGCTACGGTGCGGGCGCTGTCCAGAGTATTGAAGGCGGGTGGCAGGGTCTTCGTCAAGGAGCCGACCAGGAAGTCGCACGGCATGGCCGTCGGCGAGATACGCCGCCTGTTTGCCGCGGCCGGTTTGCCGGAAACCGAATATAAAGAGAAAAAGTCGGAGTATATCGGGAGATACCAGAAGCCCGGCTAAAGATTCAGGCGTATGCGCCAAGAATAAAGGGCGCCTGAGCTTAAAATCAGGCGCCTTTGGTTTTGTTTTCGGCCTTAGAGTGCCGGTGGCTGTCTGGGGTCGTCTATCGTTTATCTGGCAGCGTCTGGAGAGCGTCCTGCCGTTGACTGACAGGGCAAAAGCGGGCGTTTTAGCTTTTCCGCCTCACCCTGATGAAGATGATGTGCAGGGTTACCCCGATAGCGATAATTAAGAGGATTACGGTGACCAGTGGTCTGGCCACCAGCCATATAGATATGCCGATAGTTACCCATAGCAGGGCTATGATAAAGAGCTTGACCTTTACCGGTATGCCTCTGCCTTCAAAGTAGTTCCTGATGTAGCTACCGAGCCAGCGGCTTCCCATCAGCCAGTTATAGAACCGCCGGGAACTGCGCAGGTAGCAGCCGGCGGCCAGCAGCAGGAATGGGGTGGTGGGCAGTAGCGGGACAAAGATGCCGACTATGCCTATGGCCAGGGATAGCGTACCGGCAATTATCAGCAGTTGCCTTTTTAGCTCTTCCGACATGGAATCTACCCATATATATAGCAGTCCGGGGGCTGGAATACAAATTTTATGGTGTGGGGGTTAGCCTGGTTTTTAGCGTTGGTTTTGCTTCCCACCCAGACCCGCCCACAGGGGTTGGTATTCAAGTCAATCGCTTTTTGGGTGGGGGGAGAAGGGGGGTTAATTTCTCTCCTTTGGGGGGGTGGGGAAAGAAAGTTTTAGAAGCGGAGCTTATATGGGCGGGAGGGTATGGGAAGAAAAACACCTGTAAAACGGGGTGGGGAAAGAGAGGAAAACTAAACATGGGGGTGGGGTTTTTGGTGGGTTAGTGTCTTGACACTGGTGACCACGGACTGCCGCCGATAATCTACCGGCGCACCGTGGTCACTGATTTAGAGTTTGTTTGGGGCGGCTCTTGCGCAGCAGCTTGTTAACGTCCCCCTGCCTTAAGCGGCGGTCGCCCCGGGCCCCGATGCGGTAGGTTTCCAGTATGCCCTTGTTGCTCCAGCGCCGGACCGTGTTGACGTGGACGTTGAGTAGCTCGGCTACCTCGGCGGTGGTGAGCAGGGCATCGGGGTCACTGCGGGGCGGCCTTTTCTTGGCCGTGGTCTCGGCGTTGGCTATCTGCCTTATCCGCTCCCGGGTTAAGCCCAGCTTGCGGCCGATTTCAGCATAGGTGAAGCCTGCCTTGCGCAGGCTGGCTACTTGTGCCTGTCTAGAACCATTTACTCTTTCCAACATGACTTCTCCGCTCCTTACTTCGCGTGGCGATGATGTACTGGTACTGGCTGGCGCCATCAATGATATAGTAGGTGTGCTGCTTCTCCGAGGTGGTGGGCGGCTGGTGCATTATTGGTTTGCCCAGCTCGTCGGCTACCTTGACCAGGTCTTCTATTGAATCCAGTGATATTATCTTCTCGCCGGCTGCCGGCGTCTGGCTGCTGGCCTGGGCGATGCGGTCGGCGTACTTCTTGCCGACCGATAATGCTTCTTTCTCAAAGAGGGGTAGCTCCGTCGGCTTGGTCTGGTTATAGAACACCAGCGAGGTGATGAAGATAGCCAGGAAAATGAGGCCCAGGATGAGGGATGTTGTTTTTAGCCCGTCTGCCGACAGCCCCAGATACCGGTTGGGGTTGGGGATAATGCGGGTGGTGGTGATGGCGCCCTCCTGGGTTTTCTGCAGTTCCTCGTTCCATATCAGGGTGCCTCCCCCCAGCTCGGTGCTTAGGGTCTGGGTGAAGGTTTCGTCTATCGGTCCGTAATCTGTCTGCGCCGTAACGTGGACAAAGGCCTCTATGATAAGACTATAGGCTTCCCCCCCCGTCCCGGTCTCGGTGCGGATGGTGTTAAGCAGTTCGTTTAGATAGACTATATCTAACGGGAAATCGACCTGGAGGCTATCCGCTTGCCTGGTGCTGGGCACCAGAACGAAGGTCTTGCTCCAGAAATCCGGATTATCAATGGTGGCGGTTATGGTTACTTCCTGGGTCACTTCAGTTACCGGACGGGAGGCCTGGAAATCGTAGTAATAGCTGGTTTCCATCCTGTCTACCAGCCCGTAGGGGATTACCGGCCCTACCCCCAGCGTTTTCGGCTGCGGTGGGACATAGGGGGTGGATTCAGGGGGTTTTATTGTATCGGTTTTATAGAGGGAGTTCTCTTCCAGATAGATGGTGTAATCGAAGGTTCCCCGGGCTTCTACGCCCCCGGTGGGGTTCAGCACCATCTCGACCAGGTTGCTGCCTATCTCGAGGGTAGATTTATTCAGTATTATGGGCAGGCTTTGAACGAAAGACTCGCTCTCCAGGTGCTCGCCCAGCCCTACCGTAGCCACCAGGGTTACCTCACGGGCTGACGTGTGAATCTCGGTCTCTTCGTCGATGATGTCAAACAGCTCGTTTATTTCGTCGAGGTTAAGCTCGAACTCAACCTTGAAGTTGCCCCTTTTGTCGGTTACCGGCACCAGCTCGATTGTTTTCTGCCAGAGGTCGCCGTTTTTTAAGACCGCCTCGATTTTTACCCCCTGGTTTATCTCCTGAAACAGGGGTGAGTCTGTTTCGTATCGGAAGCTCATCTCAATTTCATCTTCAATGAGGGCGGTGGGGTATTGGGGGTTGGGCGGGGGTTCTGGCTCTTCCTTGGGTTCGGGGCCGAAGAGGTAGGAGGGTTTTAGGTAGACCAGGTAGTCGAATCGGCCGTTATGCTCGTAGAGGAGCAGGGGGACCTCCTCTTCCACCTGGGGTGGCAGGGTGCTACCCGCCAGCATGCCAACCAGAGAGATGATGAACAGGACGGCGCTGATGATGGCTGCCCGCTTTGTCCATTTGTTGATTTTTTCCCTGTCTAAAAATAGTTTTTTCATTTTTTTACCTGCTTATCTCTATCCGGTGAAGAACTGCTTGACCGCTACTGACGCCCAGCCTATCTTGGGGATGGTGAGTACGGCTTTGCCGACCACGTTCTGCGGGATTACCGGCTCTGAGTCCGGCTCGTCGTTGGCGTCACCCTTGGTTATGAAGACCTTTCCGCCTTCTTCTGTTTCCTGAATTTCAATCACCCGGTGCATAATGGTGACTTCTTCCGGTACCCGGAACTGGATAATATCACCTGTCTGGATATTATCGGCCGGCACCTTGGCGATGATGACCACGTCGCCGGGATACATCTTGGGCTCCATACTGCCGCTGCCCACCAGCGCCGGCTGGAAGGGGAAAAGCCCCACCGCAAACCATATTATGCCTACGGCGGCAACGGTGGTAATAATCCAGCCGGTTATGGAGCCGCTCTCGGCTCGAATTGCCTTTTTGCGCCCGGTCTGGGGGGAGTAGAGGCTGTTCATCAGCACCAGCCCGACAATCGGTAGCGCTGTCCCGATGAGCCCTTTGAACATCCAAGGGAGGTCGGGCAGGACGGGGCTGAACCACCAGAAGGCCTGCAGTATCCCGCGGTAGAGCAGAGCGGGTACCGGCCCGCCTAACAGGGCCAGGAATGTCGTCAGCAGGTTCTCGGCCAGCGAGGGCAGGAAGGTGGAGTTGATGAAATCAATGGAGCCGACCTCCAGTCTGAGTCCGGTGAGCTGGGTTAGCGGTACGGATAGCAGCGTGTAGATAATGGCAACGGAGGCCAGCGCCAGGAAGACGTGTTTCCTCCCCAGGTGGTTGACCAGCCACGCCCGGCTGAACTCCATGCCGAAGAGCATGGCGGCCACAAAAAGGAGGTTGGTTAATATACCCGTCGGGGTGAAGGAGTAGGGGCTCTTGCCGAAACCGGCAAAGAGTCCGCCAACAATGAGGAGTACCATCTGGAAGAAGCCAATCATTAGCGCCAGTTGAATGATAGAACTCTTGTCTTTGATTTTGGCGGCGGTTCTGTATCGGGGTAGGAATATAACCGCCCCGCCGATAATTAGCCACAGGAGCGGAATAATGAGGTAGGTGCCGGCAAAGCCGCCGATAACCTTGGCCAAACCCATGTTCATCGCCAGGTAGATGCCGACCAGCAGGGCGATGGTAATCCAGATTGCCCGTTTTGGCTGTATAGCAAGAGGGGTTACCATTTTTCCTTGTAAACCATCTGTTTTTTTATTTCCTTTGTGCCGCAAAGCTAGTTCGGCGACAACTGCCCGAACCTTACCAAAGATAACTTAAGCCATCAGCTATTGGCGGTCTTTATTCCTTTGTTTTATTCAGTTGTGAAATCTAGTCTGAGACGAGGCAGTTAACCCGGTGGGCTACCGGCAGACCACGGCATGGGCAATTATGTAAATAGGACCGGATAAGCCGGTTACCGTATAATCGTCTTCTGTCGCGTTAAGCGGGTCATGCTTATATGGGTATTGCCCCGGGGCAACGGTGTAATCACCATTCTTTTTGGGCCAAGGATAGGAGCCAACATAGAGGTGGGTCTCGGTCATCTTATAACCGGGATAAGTGATGTTATAGGTGACAGTCGCCGTTGAGCCGTCGTAGTCGATGGTGAGGTAGCCGACCTTCTTCCCCCTCCACAGGTCACACTTGGCGGCTCCGGCGTAGATATAGAAGGTATAGTCGCCGTGGTCCAGCGGGCCGTTAGTCCAGCCCCATTTGCTAAAGCGCTGCCCGAGATACCAGTTAAGGAAGCAGTGGGCGTAGCAACAACCACCGTAAGCGTAGGCGGTATCACAGTTCTGGGGCGCACACGTACATTCATAGTTTATGGTGATGTCAAAGGTAAAGTCTTTGTCCTGGGCTTCTTTTAGCTGGGGGATGCCGTATATTACCAGCTGCCCGCACGTTTCGCTACAGGGCTGAATGACTGTGTACTTCTGGACATTCCCGTCGAGGTCAATTTGCAGGTAAGTAGAATCGGGGTAATCGGGGGTAATGCCGGTTATGGTGGCGGCCATGCTGCCGGTGTTCCTGACGCAGAAGTCTATGATTCCCTCATAGCCGGGGTAGGCGTTATCTATGGTTATTGTTAGCTTTTTGCCGCAGCAGGTTATACAGGCTGTGGTATCTGCCACGTCTTTGGGCTCCCAGGAGGAGGTTTCGTCGTTGTCATAGGCAGTAACCTCGGTAAAGATTAAATTGCAGTTGGTGGGACAGCAGTAGACTGGCTTATACGGCTTCCAGAACCAGTTCCAGTTTCCCCACCCCCCGTTGTAGCAGGCAAAGCTGACCGGCAGGGCGGCCAGAGCCACCACCAGGGCCAGTATTATAATAACTATTTTACGCATAGCTTATACCTTACTCATTTCACCACAGCGGTCAGGGTGAAGGAAAGCTCTTTCCCCACCTGCTCAGCGCTGGTGAGGTAGATATGAACCGTCCCCGTGGCTTTGTCTCCGGGGTCTATCACTGTACCTTCGGGTGAGCTCTCTATAACCGCCATTACCCCATCATATTTTCCGGAAGTAGTTTGTGCGGAAAGATCCAGGCTCTGGATTAAGATGGGCCATGAGGTGACGTCATTGCTGAATTCAAATTCACAGTAGTAGTCTACTTCTTTCAGGACCTCTTCAACTTCTACGTTCTGCAGGGCGCCACTGATGGTGATGGTGAGCGTAATCGGGTCGACTTCATCGCAGTCAATATCGGTATCATCAACATCGGCAACTTCGCCATCAACCTCCTCCCAGCAGGTGCCGCAGGTCAGCCCGTCATAAATGCCGCTGGTGGAGAGGGTGCCATCGATGTATATCTCGTCAATCCAGGCGCCGTAAGCGGTGCCCATCGCCCCCATAGCCAGCAGCAGGACAAGGGCGAGTACCCCTATTTTATTTAAACCACCCCTTCCTCTCACTGCTTTATGGCTCCTCGTACTCGTTCCACTGGATGACGGTAATATTGCCGGTGAATTTCAGGTTGGTGAGGTTCATGAGGTCTTCCTTGGTGTAGCCAAAGCCTGCTGGAGGGTTCTGCGGCAGGCAGACATGCAGGGTGACGTGCACCGTGTCTTGCTCATGGAGCTGCAGGCCCAGCGGGTCGTTTATTTTCTCGGTTGGGCCACTGGGGAAGTGAGTCAGTTCGCCGTCAACCCAGGCACCGTACCGAGTGGTGTCACCTTTAGTGGCTTCTCCCAGCGTCCAGAGAGCCGCCAGAATCGCGTCTTTTGTGTCTTTATCGGGGTCTGCGTCGTCGTTAGCGGGGAAGATTTCGGCAATTTCGACCTTGGCCGGTATGGTGCCGAAATACTGCAGCTGCAGGTCCGCCTGGAAGTCGACTTCGGGGAAGAGCCCGCCGAAGTTAATCGTGGCCGTGTCCGGGTCATCATTGCCATTGACAAATTCAGTTTCAGCCCAGGCGACGAGTATGCCGGGCAACGGAGTGGGTTGGTCCTGCTCAGTAACGTAGTATATCTCTATTTCGTCTTCTGGGGTTTTGTAGACGAAGGTGGAGGAACATCCGATAATATTGATATCCAGGGTGCCGGTGTAGACCGTGCCTTCGAGGTAAACGCTATCGGTCCAGGCGGCATAGCCGACGCCCATCGCCCCGAGGGCTATAACCAGGGCGAAGGCGAGCACCCCT
>Ga0315537_1003868_pt1 | contig 11018 bp, 10 predicted proteins | sample SalMarSW160270MG_FD_203091 | JGI IMG/M metagenome (GOLD analysis project Ga0315537, IMG submission 203091) | Salt marsh sediment microbial communities from the Plum Island Ecosystem LTER, Massachusetts, United States - Salt Marsh Sediment SW1602-70 ... | reverse complement strand
CCCACTCTCCAGCGGTAAATTTGACCAGATCGCCGGTGTTTAGATTTACCTTTGACATTCTGGCTAACCTCCTCACGCATGATAGCACGATTTTATCCGAATCGTGCCTGCGCTCGAGGGATTAAAAGATAGGGAAAGTCGGACGCTCGAGCGCCTTTCGTACCTGTGATAACATCTCTGCATCCAACTATATTCAGTCCCTCCGTTTGGTCGACGCCATATGTGACCTATTTTCGAAAGGTCGACCTGCTACGAATCCCCAAGAAATTCAGCGCTTGCAATCAAATAAAAAATCCTGTATAGTATTTATGGACGCAAAGGAAGGCGCAATCATCCTATCGACATTCCAATCTAAATAATTATAAAATATCTTGTAACAAGAAAACATTTAAGCGTTACGAAAAATGAGACCACCTCAAACCTCTCGATTTAAAGATGCTATAGTTTAGGAGTTCGTAAGCGTAATTTCAATATAATTAACACCCCAAAAGGGGGAACCTCTCGTACACCAATCCATGCATGACAATCGATCACAGGCGCGGGCAATCCTCATCGCTACCTTGGGCACTGAACCACAGGTGGTCACTGCGGCTTTGGATTTACTCATCGATCAAAGGCAGCAAATTTCTCAAGTTAAAGTTGTTCATACTACTGCCCCTGGAACACCTATTGAGGCAGCGACTGATCGCTTAAAAGATGTCTTTGAGGAGCCACCATATAAAGGGCAAATACAATTCCTATTGGAACCAATATCTGATAAGGATGGCCACCTGCTTCAAGATGTAGATACACCCCTGGCAACGCAGGTGGCTTTTCGTTTTCTGTATAACCAGGTCAGGAAGGCTAAAAAAACGGGGAACAAAGTCCATTTGTTGATTGCTGGTGGGCGCAAGACTTTAGCCGTCTTTGGAATGGTGACAGCCCAGCTATTATTTGATGAAGGCGATCACTTGTGGCATCTGTATTCAAGCGGTGATTTCCTTCAAAGAAAGCAGCTTCATCCAGAATCTGGCGATGAAGTACACTTGATTCAAATTCCTGTCGTTCAATGGTCAACTGTCTCCCCAATCTTGCTCGATTTTGCCGATATCGAAGACCCCTTAGAAGTACTTAGACGCCAGGAACAATTACACCTGGATGCGCGCCTAGAAGACACGCGCGCCTTTGTGCGCGGATCGCTAACACCCGCCGAAGAACGTGTTGTCGTATTGCTGGTCAAAGAAGGTTTAAAGGATCAAGAGATCGCAGAACGGCTATATCTTTCTCCCAGAACTGTGGAACAGCATTTGCGGTCTGTATATATGAAAGCAGCCGCGCATTGGAACCTTGAGGATGTTAATCGCACTAATTTGATTGCGCTCTTAAATTTATTCTACGCGATGCAAATTACGGGAAATCCCGCATGACAAATTAGTGCCGGAAGGATAGACTTAGATTGGTCTACCTTCACTGATACTTTGGAGGGGGAAAGGTTCGGGAAGGTAGACCAAATGGCGGAGCAGTTAAATTTCTGCTTGGAGGACGAATGGAGAATAATGTTCTGATCGCAGCTTTAGCTGGCTTGTTGCACGATATCGGTAAGTTCTCTCAGCGTGCGGGAGTGGGGGTCACCCGTACTTGGGATCAGGAAGCTAAGCGTGACTATAAATATAAACATGCTCTTCTTACTGCTGACTTTGTAGATAAATTTGTGCCAGAACCCTGGAGAGTAGAGGTCAAGAATATGGCTGGCAACCATCACCGGCCTACTAACCATCGAGAAGGGCTGATTCGCCTGGCTGATCAATTTTCTGCAGGAGAACGAGCACATGGGGGTGAGCCTGGCGACGATGAAAAAACGGTTCATCCTCGCCAGCTGCAGCGCATATTCTGCTCTCTAGATTTAGATGGAGAAAAGACGCCTGAGGTGGCATATTGGCCTATTGCCGCACTTCAACTGGAGGAAACTGTTTTCTTCCAAAAGGGAGCGCTTGAAGAAGAGAAGGTGTGGAATGCGTATGAGCAGCTATGGGGAGAATTTAAGCATGAAGCAGCCGAACTGAAATCTGCTTATGCAAATACCGAAAATCTAGCTGCTTTTATTGAAAGCAACCTTCTCTTGATGCAGCGCTATACCTGGTGTATTCCTTCTGCCTATTTTAAATCGCTGCCAGATGTAAGTTTGTATGACCACGGGCGCATGACAGCCTCATTAGCAGCGATATTCGTTCAGGATGGGTTATCTAGAGAAGATGCGGACAATTTACTCAAAGACCCTAAATCGTCGGAGAGTGAATTAGCTTATTTGATCGACGGCGATTTATCCGGTGTGCAGGATTTCATTTATACGATTACCTCGCGTGGGGCGACCAGCGCTTTGCGAGGCAGGTCCTTTTACCTGCAAATCTTGACTGAAGCGATCGCACGCTATGTCCTTCACGTCTTGGAGCTGCCTGCCACTAACCTGATTTACGCAGGTGGCGGGCATTTTTACCTGCTCGCTGGCAGGAAAGCTGCTCAAAAGTTAGACGTAATAAGAGCCAACATCAGCCGCATACTTTACCTCCACCATCGTGGAGACTTATACCTGGCGTTAGAATCAATACCTTTATTTAGCAAAGATTTTTTCGACGGTGAGATCAGCAGGAAGTGGCTGCAATTAAGCCAAAGAGTACAAGGTGCCAAGCAGCAGCGGTTCAGCGAACTAGGAATTGAGATCCGATATTTGTTTAAGCCCCAAGGTCATGGTGGCAACCAGGATTTACAGTGCCAAGTCTGCGGATTAGAGCATCCCGAAACGAAGGCTTATGGAAGATCTCCAGAAAATCCCGAAGGCGTGCGTAAGTGTCCTCCCTGTTTCTCTTATGAACAACTCGGCGATCTACTTCGGAAAGCGCGCTATCTGATCTACCAATCTACAGAAGCCACAGATCTACTTCCATTGGAAGGTGGACCTCACCCAGGCGACTGGAAGGAAGTTCTCAAAGCTTTCGGTGCGAGTATAGACCTGCAAGAAGAAATACCGGAAGAAGCTCATACCAATCATGGTCACAAAATGATCTTAGCGCTAAACGATGAAGCCTTCACAGTACTCAAGCCCGCCTCGAATGTCGTCACTGGTCGGCGTTTTCTGGTTAACGTGACACCTGTAATCACAGAGCCTGAAATAAAAGAACTGCGCCAGAAAGGAATACAAGACTTGCCCGTAGCTGGTTCTGTAAAACCATTCCATGCCTTGCAAGCGCACTCTGAAGGCATAAATCGTCTGGGTATTATGCGTATGGATATAGATAACCTAGGAAAGATCTTTTCGGAAGGCCTAGGCGAAAAGGCTACCCTATCCAGGGTTGCCTCTCTGAGCTTCGCGGTAAGTTTGTTCTTTGAAGGTTGGGTGGGATATTTAGCCACCAGGCGTAATAAGAAAGGATTTGACCGGTTATATTCAATTTATTCTGGTGGGGATGACTTGTTCTTTGTTGGTGCCTGGGATGAGGTTGTGGAACTGGGACGAGAAATTCGGAGCGACTTGGGCCATTATGTAGCAGATCACCCTGGGGTGCATGCCAGCGCGGGTATTGTATTGGTGGGAGGAAAATACCCTTTGTCCCAGGCTGCAGGAGAGGCCTACCAAGCAGAAGCACGCGCCAAAGATTTGTCTTGGCGGGACCGAGATGGAAGGCAAAGAGAAAAAGATGCGGTAAATTTCCTGGGCCAAACCCTCCCCTGGGAGAAATTTGGCTTAGGTTATTGCTATGACCCTGGAATAGAGAATGCGCATGCGCTGATGCATCAGTTGAAAGATATGGTTGAAACCAAGGGTATTAACCGGTCTTTGCTACGCCGTTTAATCCGGCTACACGAGCGCTATTTAGAAGCTGCTGAAAAACGACGCCGGAAGGGTGATGACCGATCGCGTAGCGGAGAACCCCAAGTCCTGTGGGGACCTTGGAACTGGTTGGGTTATTACACCCTAACCAGGATGGTGAAACAAATGGATAAGCACGAGTACAAAGAGGAGGTTGAGAAATTAAGAGACCAGCTAAAAAAAGACGAATTTAGGAGCATGGAATGGATAGGGTTAGCTGCCCGGTGGGCGGAGTTAATCTCACGAAAATAAACCATAGATCTTATTCGGAAGGACAATATGAGCAAAATTCCTGATACTGAATTACGAACGATTATCACCGATCCTGACGGCACTGAAACATTAGTGAAACGGGCGGATGAGTTAGGCAAAGACCTAACCAATGCAAGATTGACCACCAGCCAGATCCGTGCCCTGTTTGGAGAGGTTCGCCAGATTGAGGCTCAATGGGGTATGAGTGCCGATCAACGCCAGCGAGCCCAAAGGCGGTTGGTACTGCTGAAGCCCAAGATGGCTTATCGAGCACGAAAAGAACGCGGTAAGGGTGTGCAAGAACTTATCGATGTGCTAGATCCAGCGGTCGATTTGGTCATAAAAGAGCCAGATATTAAGAAGCAGGATGGTCATTTTCAGCGTTTCGTTGAGTTCTTTGAAGCCATTCTGGCTTATCACAAAGCTTATGGCGGCAACTGATAATTTATTTTAAGGAGTTAGCGATGGCAAAAATTGAACTGACCGGACGGATCTTTTTCACATTCGATATACAGTCTGTAACCGGTTTACACATCGGCGGGTCTGACACTGGGATCGAGATTGGCGGTGTCGATAAAACTGTTATTCGAGACCCTCTGACCAACCAGCCGTATATACCCGGATCATCCCTCAAGGGAAAAATGCGCAGCCTTCTGGAAAAATATAAAGGTTTGGAGCAGAACCAGCTCATCGGGCGAGATAGCCGTATACATTCATGCCAGGATAAAGATGAATACGCTGAGTGTGATGTTTGCCAAGTTTTCGGTGTGCCGGGCGAGCGAGACTTCGCCACCCCAACCCGGATTGTGGTGCGGGATGTACACATGCATCCAGCCAGCGCAGCCAAGCTGGAAGCTAGTGGACGTACCGATTTACCCTACACGGAAATCAAGACCGAAGTTTCTATCGACCGGGTGACTTCTGCGGCCAATCCCCGCCAGATGGAGCGGGTGCCAGCCGGGGCAGTATTTGGGGGTGCAGAAATCGTTTATAGCCTGTATAACGGAGATGGTTGTGACGTTGAGGCAGACGTGGCACGGTTGAAGACCATTGTGGAAGGCTTTCAGCTGATGGAAGATGATTACCTGGGAGGTTTAGGCACCCGAGGATCAGGCAAGGTCCGCTTGCAGAATATTCAAACAAAGATGCGGGGAAAGGAAGATTATCTAACTGAACCGATCGTTGTTGGAGAATATGAGAGCTTGGAAGCGCTGCTGAAGGGCTTGGAAGAACTGCAGGCCCAGGTGCGCGCTAACCTCAACCTCACTTAACTGGGGAGGCACGATGCCTGATTTGACACCTATCAAGATGACGTTCCAAAGCGGGTTGCACGTGGGTATCCATGGAGATAGCCTGGAGAGCACTAACATTACAATCCCATCCGATACGATTTTTGCTGCCATGATGGATGCATGGGCGCGCGCCGGCGGCAGTCCGGAGAACTTCTCAGCTCCCTTTCTCGGTGAAGGTCCCCAACCGCCTTTCCTGATCAGCTCGGCATTTCCTTTTGTCGGTGAGGTGCGCTTTTATCCAATGCCGGTAAACATTGCCTGGCTCGTGGGCGAAGATGCCCTTGCTCAAGTTGGGAAGAAGGTCAAACATACTCGTTTTATTTCCGAAGGGCTGTTGATGAAGGCGCTCTCCGGAGAAAATCTCGCCGCTTATCTTTACCCAACCGACTACCTCACTGAACCCACGACGGGTGTTGCCCTACAAAACGGTATTTTTTGGCTGACGGTAGAAGAAGTGGAAAGATTACCGGAAGGGTTTCAACGTTCTAAGGGCAAGCTGCGGGCCTTACAATTTTTAAACGTGTATGGCCTCACCCGGGTTCCTCGGGTGACCATCAGTCGGATCACCTCAGCGACGAACATCTATCATGTCGGGAGGGCGACTTTTGTTCTGGGTTGCGGATTGTGGTTCGCGGTTCACTGGCGCGATCCAGACCAAGAGGTTGGTGGAAATGGAAGTAAATCTATGCGTGAAGCTTTCCTGAATACGTTAGGTATATTGCAGGAAGACGGTCTGGGAGGGGAGAGGACCGCCGGTTATGGAGCTTTCAACTTCCTGGAAGAAAACCCTGTACGATTACCCAACCCCGTCCCTAACCATCCTGCGATGCTCCTCAGCCGCTACCACCCCCGTGAAGACGAACTGCCAGAAGCTTTGACCGGGAATGGTTCCGCATACCAGCTCGATTCGGTTGGGGGGTGGCTTCGCTCTGCTGATGGCGCCGCGCAGCGCCGTAAACGGTTGACTATGGTATCCGAGGGTAGCTTTGTGATTTTCGGTTCTGAACCGATGGGAGACCTCACCGATGTCCGCCCGACCTATGTACAGGAACCAGACGGGAAAGAACTCCCAGGTCTGCCTCACCCGGTTTACCGCGCTGGTTTTGGGCTGGGGATTGGTTGGCCTGATCGCCCCTCAAACGAGATAGGTAGGGAATAAATCATGCCTGATTATGAAAGCTACCAACTAAAAGTGTCTATCTTGACCCCCATGCACATCGGCAGTGGGGTGGACTTGCTACACGAATACGACTATGCCATCCACAAAGGGTATACCTGGCGTATCAATGAATCTACACTCTTAGAGGACCAGGACATAGATGATCCTAAGCTGGCAGAAACATTAGCGGGAACTCCGCCAGCGCGCTTGCTGAAGGAGTCTGATTTCTCCCCTGACAGCCATTACTTTAGATATGTCATCAAAGGCACACCCCGTTCCACTGCCGAAGGCGCCCAGCTGCGTGAGCAGCTCAAGGACACTTTCGATCGGCCTTATCTTCCCGGCAGCAGCCTGAAAGGCGCTCTGCGCACCGCCCTGGCCTGGTACGCCTGGGGGCAACTTGGGCTAAAACCACAAATCAATCAATTAGGCCGAAGTCGTCAGAGGGCTGGGCAGGATTATGAACGCCAGATCTTCGGACCTGACCCCCAAAAAGATCTCCTCAAGGCGCTGCAAATTAGCGACAGCCAACCCGTGGATGCGGATCGGGTGATGATCCTGAACGTGCGGGTGCTTAATCAGGGCGGGAGCACTGGTTCGCCTATTGAAGTGGAAGCCATCCGACCGGATACAGAATTCGCTCACGATCTCAAGTTAGATGAAGCCCTCTTTTCAGAATGGGCGAAAAAGCACGCTTCGAGTCTCAGAGGGGAGGAATGGTTGCGAAATATCCCAGAGGCTGTTAACCAGCATGCCAGAGCTCGCATCCAGCAAGAATCTCGTTGGTATGAGAATAATCCTGCCGGAAATCGACCAATGACATTTTACCGCCAGCTCGAGAAAGCCCAACCGGGACCGGGGCAATTCTTGATCCAGCTCGGTTGGGGGACTGGTTGGGGAGATAAGACATTTGGCACCCGGCTGAGTGAGGACCCGGTCTTTATGGAGCAGATGATCAATAAATACCACCTGGCGAGAGGTAAACGAAAAACCGGTGATCCTTTTCCTAAAAGCCGGCGCGTAGCCGTGTCCTTCTCACAGAGCAGAGACGGGAGACAACATGAGGTGCCTGCTTCTCCGCTGGGTTGGGTGTTGGTGGAGATGAAACCAAAATGAAATTGCTCACTTTCCTGGGAGTAGCCGACTACCAAAACACGACCTATGTCTGGCAGGACAAAGAATACACCAGCTGGTATGCTCCTGTGGCTTCCTGCCATTTCCTGAAACCGGACGCGTTAATCGTCTTCCTCACCGAAGATGCGGAAGACAAGGTTTTCAAGGATTTTAAGTCAGCCCTGCCGCAAACCCTTGAAGTACGTTCAGTGCCTGTGCCCCTTGGAAAAAACGAACAAGAGCTGTGGCAGATCTTTGAAGTGGTCAGTGGATCCGTTGTACCGAATGAGGATGTGGCATTTGATATAACCCACGGTCTGCGGTCTTTTCCATTATTAGGCTTACTGGCAGCCGCTTTCTTGCGATCCGGATTGGATGTCTCGCTCCGGGCGGTGCTTTATGGAGCTTATGACGTGCGTGACAAGACCGCTTTACCCCACCGCACACCCATGTTTGATCTGAGCTCCATGGTGAAATTATTGGAATGGGCGGCTGCGGCGGACCGCTTCAACCGTACCGGAGATGCTCGCTACCTGGCCTCCCTGGCAGAGGAACAACATAAGCAGCTAGCATTAGCCTCCCAGGAGGATCATTTGCTTCTAGAACAAGCGGGTAAACTCGGGAATTTGGCCAATATCTTGATCAATATCTCTCATTCCTTACGATTAATCCGCCCTCACCAAGCCATGCAGCACATCTCCAATTTAAGTAAACAGATCCAAGAGGCCCAACCTGCCTTGAAAAGATCGGCAGCCGCGCGTCCTTTTAATTTGCTATTACAAAATGTGCTCGATTCGTATGGCCCATTGGCGTTGATAGATCCGCTAAATAAAAGAAACCAGCTTGAAACCCTTGGTGTGGAAAGGGTCATGATCAAATGGTATGAGGAGAGGGAGCAATGGGTTCAGGCGGTTTCCCTGGCACGTGAATGGCTGGTGAGCTACCTCATGATCAAGTCAGGGGAGAAAACCATCACGAAATTGAACCTCCGGAGAGGATTCGAAGACCTGATCAATTCGGAATCAATTAAATTGGCCCAGGCAAAAAAATCAAACCGATCTTATGAACCGGTCAGTCTTAACGGTATATCGGATTTGGAAAACATTTTGGGACTCTGGAACCAATTGACCGATACCCGCAATGACATCCTCCATGCTGGGATGCGTGAGAATGCTGGAAAACCAGAGGGCTTGATCAGCCGGATACAATCCTGTATTCAATCCATTGAGAACTTGGTTTTGTAAGCTTTTGGACCTAACCCCCCAGCCCCCTTCCTTTCAAGGAAGGGGGAGTCGATTAGTCAGATATTGAGTTATAGAGATGCCAAAGGTAAATATCATCACCGGCCAGAAGATAGACCCGGGTAAACTGGCCAGGGCAAAAGAATTGCGCCGAAATATGACTCCGGCTGAAAAACGTTTGTGGTCCGCCTTGCGGGGGGACAAACTTGATGGATTTCATTTTCGTCGCCAACAAATCATTGATGGACTTATAGTAGATTTCTATTGTCATCAGGCTGACCTGGTTGTAGAGGTGGATGGTCCAGTGCACGAGAAACAGATAGAATACGATGGTCAACGCACGCACCACCTTGCAAATCGCGGTCTATTTGTCCTGCGCATTCGTAATGAGGAGATTATGCATAACCTCCCTGAAGTTCTTGAACACATCCGCACCGTCTGCCACGGCCGCGCTAACCCAATATCACCGCTTCGTGCAGATAGGGTCGAAGGGCTTACCTCCCCTACCCGACACGGGGAGGGGCCGGGGGAGGGGTCCTCTTGATCCTCCTAAACTTTTCCCACCCCCTATCATCCCATCAGCTTTCTCAAATTGAAGCGCTGACTGGTCAAAAGGTAGAAAGTGTTGTTAATCTGCCGGTTCAGTTCGACAATGATCAGCCCTTTGATGCGCAGTTGATTGAACTTTTGTCGCAATTAGATCTCTCGGCCGAGGAACTGCAAATTCAACCTGTCATGGTTAACCCCCCATCACTGAACTTCATCACCGCCATGCTATTAGCTGAGTTGCACGGGCGCATGGGATACTTTCCTCCCATAATAAGGTTAAGACCTGTCTCCAACAGCCTACCCCCGCGTTACGAGGTAGCCGAGATATTGAACCTGCAAGCCATCCGGGACCAGGCCCGCAAAAAAAGATAATCGTGAACACAGGCATCGATCTGCTTTCTTTAGTTCTGGTTCTGGAACCGGCTGTCGCTCATGATCCAGGTAAAGCCCTCCCAAGATGGTGGGGCCGCGCCGCCCACGCTTTACTGCTGGATATCCTGAGCCAATCCGATCCGGGTCTATCCGAATCCTTGCATAGCCAATCAGGAATTCGCCAGTTCACCACCTCCAGCCTCCTGGGCAGGTTTCCAAACCGTGGATTTGACCGGGACCAACCCTATGCCCTCCGGATGACCGCCATGGAAAATACCGTAGCCGGGATCTTGTTAAAAGCGGCGCAGGATGGGCCCTTATCGCCAGGATCAACCCTGGAGCTGGACTATTTTCCATTTCAGGTGAAGAAAGTCTTTTGGAGATCCGATGATCATCCCTGGGCTGGGATCGGGACCTATGATGAGCTGAGCGCGACTACCTTACTCGCCCAAGAAAAGCCACCCAAGCGATTGACCCTGCAGTTCACCAGCCCTACCGCATTCAAATCCAGTGGTATGCACCTGCCGGTTCCCTTGCCTGGCCTGGTTTTCGGAAGTCTGCTGGAGCGCTGGAACGCTTTCGCGCCCTTGGCATTTCCGGAGGAAGCCAGGCAATACGCGGCGGAATGCCTGGCGATAAGCAGATACAAGTTGTCCACCCGGGCAGTGGCTTTGAAAGCTGGGGGGTTGCGAGTCGGTGCGGTCGGTAAAATCAGTTACACCAGCCTGAACTATGACCGCTACTGGATGAGTATAATGGCGACGTTGGCTGAGTTTGCCTTGTTCAGCGGGACTGGGGTTGGAACCACCATGGGGATGGGGCAGTGTAAAAAGATGTGAGGGAAGGAGGATTGAAATTACACCTCTCGGTTGCGCACCCCCTACCGAAAATTCGCTCAAAAGGTGATTTTATGAGAGGGGGGTGCGTAAAAGAAGTCTCGGTGGGAGATAAGTCTCATGAATAGGTTTAAAATTGTTGTCTGGTGGGAGAAAAGGATCAAATTTTGGGGTTTTCATTGGGGAAAAACGGTCTTTTCCGCCCGTTACCTCCCACCACAAAAGTGCGTCAGAATCAATAAATGCCCGCGAGGGCATTAAGACTGAATTAGGCCGAATCATCGAACAGCGTGACGAGGAATCGTCAGAATCAATAAATGCCCGCGAGGGCATTAAGACTTAGGAAGTGAATTTTTGTCA
>Ga0315537_1003866_pt1 | contig 11022 bp, 7 predicted proteins | sample SalMarSW160270MG_FD_203091 | JGI IMG/M metagenome (GOLD analysis project Ga0315537, IMG submission 203091) | Salt marsh sediment microbial communities from the Plum Island Ecosystem LTER, Massachusetts, United States - Salt Marsh Sediment SW1602-70 ... | reverse complement strand
ATGGTGGGGTTCTTGGACAGCCTTGGAGCCTTCACGTACCTCGCGTATTTCCTTTTACTAATATTGCTGTATTACCTTTTCAGGCACCTTCTGGAGAAGTATGCGATGAAACGCATAGAAAGGCTGCAGGATGAATACGGCAGGGTGAAGAAGCTGATAGTTTTCAGGGCATTCGTCTTGGCGGCAGCCGTCATATGCTTCCTGCTGCTGTCCTTCATAGGGCTGCTCACGGCCGTCGTAGTGGTGGCCGTGGTCGGGGCAGCCGTGCTGTTCGTCCTGACCATTGCCGATGCGAGGAAGCTGGCAGCCATCCTGTCCGTGGCAGTCACGGTTCTCCTGTATTTCCTCTTTGCGTCCATCGCCGAGGTGGCGGCTTTGCTGGCAGCCATCGTGTTCGTTCTAGCCGTTATCGTAATCCTGATAGCGGCAGCCATGAAATTAATGAACGTCGATGTGTTCCCATCTTCCCAAAAGTAGCACAATGGGCCGTTGTGAGGAAAAGGTTTATAAGTGTTGTTCAACAATAAAATGATATGGGACTATTCGAAACAATGGTTCAGAACATGCAGAGAATGGAGTTCTTCCAGTACCTGTTCCCGTTCCTGTTGGCATTCGCGCTACTTTACGGGCTGATGCAGTATGTCTTCGGGAAAGAAAAACTCGGAGGTCAGAGGGTCCACGCGCTGATTGCCTTGGTTCTTGCATTCTTCGTGATGCTGTACTCCAGCTACAACACGTGGCTGTACACGTTCCTGACAGGCGCATCAGGCGTCTGGCTGGCATTCGCGACCATAGTACTCCTGCTGGTGCTGGTGCTGGCGCTTGCTGGCGTCAACGTCCATGACCTGATGAAGGGCAAGGAAGGCAAGACGAACTGGATCAAGTACATCGTTATACTCGTGATAGTATACGTTGCGCTCATGGCCATTCTCGGTCAGGGAGGACTGTTCTCGGCATATATGCCTTACTGGCTTACCGGCAGCGACCTTTGGACTGTGATATTCGTAATCATAATCATAGGCATAGTCTTCTGGTTCGTTGGCGGAGAAGATAAAAAGTCTGAGGACGCCGGGGAAAAACAACCAACAAAATAGTAGAAATATTTTTGTTTTTTCCTTTTTCTTTAATTTAGAACTGGCTGTAGGTCTATTTCCTTTCAGCGCCGGGTGAATACCTCGGAGGTGGGGTAGGCTCTGCCTCCGCTTCCCCCAGGTCCTCGTACTCGGCTTCCTGCTGTGCTGACGCTTCCGCCGGCTTCTGGGGCTGCGGGCGCGCGTGGTGCGGGGTCGCGGACGGCGTGCTGCGCAGGTTCGTCACCTTTGACATCTTGTTGAACTTCCTCACGGATTCGAGCATGGGGGAAAGCGAGCTCTTGACGACGTCCTCGAGCGAGTCTATCCTCGCGTTGACCTCCTCTATGCTCTCCTTCTGGTTCGCGAGCTCCTCCCTTACAGGGCCTATATCCTCCGGGGAACCGCCACGCGCCTGCGCCGGAGCGTTCTTGATGTCGCCCGATATCTTCTCAAGGTTCTCCTCAAGGAGCCGGACCCTGCTCATGAGGTCTTTCCATTTCTCCTCCGTTATCTCCTCCGTGAGCTCCTCGATCTCCTTCCTTCTCCTGTCTTTCAGCTCCCTTATCCTGTCGTCCCTCTGCTTCGGCAGCGGGACCTGAGCGAACGGCAGGGGCTCGGGTTCTTCAGCATCCTCGGGCAGCGGCGGGAGATCATCGTCCATGCCTCCCATGAATGCGCTGGGGCCCATCCTCTTCTCCCTCGGCATCCTCTCCACTTTCTCCGCGTTGAAGTCATCATTCATGTCGTCATCGTCGCCCCAGTTGGTGGGCGCGAACCTGTTCTGGGGGCCGAAGCGCGGCATGGGCGGCTCCTCTGGCACGGGCGCCGGTGCGGGTGCCGCCCGGAATTGCTGTGGCCCCACGGGTGCCGGCGGCGCAGGAGGAGGTGCCGGTGAGGGCTGTGCGTATGGCCTCTGGGTTCCTGAACCCGCCCTCATGGCGTCCTTCATGGCCCTGTCTACCTCCAGCGGGGTGTGTCCCTCCTCCCTCAGTCTCCTTACGATATCAGGCTCTGACAATCCCTGCGAAGAAAGGGCCATCACCTTCTGCGTTGGTACGCCTAAGCCGCTTGACGGTCCAACAGGCCTTTCGGCCTTTTTCTTTCCGAATCCAATCATAAGCAGTACCGACCAATTTATATTTTTCCTTTTCTCTACTTAAATCTTTACCCGCCCTGCTGCTCCGACATCTGCTTTCCAATATGGGAGATGATGGGTTCAAAGAGCTTGAGCTTCTCCTCCAGCTTCTTCATCTCGCTCCTCTTGACAAGGAACTGAAGCTGCTTCACGACCTCCTTGAGCGTGTTGTGGACCGTCGTGACCTTCTCGTCAAGGGCCGTTATCCTGGCGTCGAGCTCTTTGCCTGCGTTATCGATGGCCTCAAGCTTTGTGGTCACGGCCTCGTCCATCGAGCTTATCCTACTCGTAAGGAGCCTCTCCCTCTGCTCAAGAAGCCTCAGCCTTTTCGTGTTGTCGTTGACTCTACCGACAATCTCGTTCACGACGGGCACGGGATTGGCGGTGGCCTTCCTTTTCTGGTCCTCTCCGAAAACTGGCATAGCAAACACTCCGGGCATTTTTATTTAGAGTTCCACAATATAAAATATTGCGCGTCGGTTTAAATAGCAGACCAGGTGATAGGCGATGGCTGTAGGCGATTACACTTATGACGAAAACGAGGAAAAACTGAGAATCAACTATCTGGGCTCGATATTCGGCGCGAGCATAGAGGACTACGCTGCCTGCATGGCCGACGTGCTCGACAAGATTCTTGAAGTGAAGAACGTGAACACCATAATCCTCACCAAGGACAGGGAGTACGAATACGGGCCGGAGCAGACGAAGATGCTCGTGGAGATAGCGAGGGTGATAGAGGACGTTGTCCGCGAAAGGCTAATGTCAACGGTCAAGGTGAAGGACAACGTGCAGAGGAAGCTATACCCGGAGATGAACGCAAGGCTACAGAGCATAGTGCTGAACACGCTCAGGAGGGACCCCGTAGGCGCATACGTCGAGATAATCAGGGAGATCAGGCACGCCAGGATAAACATGAAGAACACGCGCTACAGGAGCGCCCACGATTTCTACGCCGACTACATAAAGAACGTGCTTGATGTTATAAGGACCAAGCTCGAGAACACCCAGCTCATACAGGTCGCGAAGCCTCACATAGCCGGCTACCACATGGGAGACAGGTCCGTATACAGGGAGATATTCGTGCCGAGCGTGAGGCCCAACTTCATGCTCACGAGGTACATGATAACCCCGCCGGAGAACGGGAAGTCCGTGAAGAGGTACAGCGTCGGCGACATAGAGGTGGAGATATTCAAGCTCGAGGACAGGGCGGAGTACTTCTATTACGTGCTCCCCCCGGAGTTCGTCCTCAGCGAGGACAAGTACGCGGTGCTGGATGCCGCCAGGAGGTACATGGCCACGCACAAGCCCAAAGAGGCGGAATTCGTCAGGACTGGGCGCATAAGGGAGGTTTTCTACAACATAGGGCGGGACATGATACGCGAGGTCGCGGACCAGCACAGGGTATACCTCTCGAACAAGGAGCTTGAGCAGCTTGCGACCATCCTGACAAGGTACACGGCAGGTCTCGGCGTGCTTGAGCTGCTTCTCGCAGACGAGAGGATACAGGACATATACGTGAACTCGCCAGTGGAATCGCAGCCCATACTTATCACCCACAGCGAGTTCGAGGAGTGCCGCACCAACCTCATACCTACGCAGGATGATGCGGAATCATGGGCCACCAGGATGAGGATGGAATCGGGAAGGCCGCTGGACGAGGCGAACCCGGTCCTGGACACGGACATAGCCGTGCCGGGCGGTAGGGCAAGGTTCTGCATAATAACGAGGACGCTGTCTCCCCACGGGCTGGGGTTCGCCATAAGGAGGCACAGGGACAGGCCGTGGACGCTGCCGCTTTTCCTGAAGGCGAAGATGGTGAACCCCTTGGCCGCGGGGGTGCTTTCATTCCTCGTAGACGGGACTGCCAGCATGCTTGTCGCGGGAGGCAGGGGAGCGGGAAAGACATCCATGCTCGCGGCGCTCATGCTGGAGCTCCTGCCGAAGACGCGGATAGTTTCCATAGAGGACACGCTTGAGCTCCCGACGGGACAGCTGAGGGAGATGGGCTACAACATAGAGAGCATGAAGTCAAGGTCCGTCCTGACCATGGTCGAGACAGAGGTCGCATCGGACGAGGCGCTCAGGACCGCTCTCAGGCTGGGCGATTCCGCGCTGGTCCTCGGTGAAGTCAGGAGTACGGAGGCGAAGGCACTTTACGAGGCCATGAGGATAGGCGCGCTGTCAAACGTGGTCATAGGCACCATCCACGGCGAATCCGCTTACGGCGTGTTCGACAGGGTCGTGAACGACCTTGAAGTGCCGCTGACGTCGTTCAAGGCCACGGACATAATTCCCATATGCAAGACGCTGAGGTCCGCCGACGGACTCCACAGGTTCAGGAGGATGACGGAGATCACCGAAATCAGGAAGAAGTGGGAGAAGAACCCGGACAAGGAGGGAGGTTTCGTGAACCTCTTCGAATACTCGTCAAAGGAGGACGATCTCAAGCCGACGGAGACGCTCATCAACGGCGAGTCGGAGACCCTCAACAGGATCGCAAGCTACGTGAAGGAATGGCACGGTGACTGGCACGCCGTGTGGGAGAACATAAACCTCAGGGCGAACATAAAGAAGACCATGGTCGAGATGAGCGACAGTCTGAAGAACCCCGCCCTCATGGAGGCGGAATGGGTCATGAAGTCCAACTCGAGGTTCCACCTTATTTCCGAGGCCGTGAGAAAGGAAGTCGGGGCCGTCGACTCAAAGCGCGTCTACCAGGACTGGCTCCGCTGGTTCAAGGCGAGCATGCGCTGATTCTTCCAACACATTAAAAACAGGCGCGGACAATTATTATTCATGGGACTTTTCGGGGGCAAAAAGAAAGAACAGCAGCCATACATGCCGTCACCTGCCGCCACCGTTCCCGGCGCGGGGAGAAGGATAGACATAGCGTCCAGGGATTACAAGCTGTTCAGGAGGAGGATCGAGGAAAGGCTTTCATGGTACGAGATACTCTCACAGTTCTCGGGAAAGCTGCTTAGCATCAGTTTCGACCAGAAGACCACGAGGGAACTCCAGGCGGCCATAGACTTCACTGGCCTGAGGATAAAGCCGAACGCCCCCACGTCGCTGCTTATACTGAGCACAGTTTTCTTCTCGTTTGCCGGCCTCTTCCTGTTTGCACTCGGTCTCCTGGGCAACATGTTCGGGGTCCTGGTGACCGTGATACTCGGGGCGGGCTTTGGATACTACCTGATGCGGTACCCAATAAGCCTCATGAAGGCCATGAGGATACAGGCTAGCTCCCAGGTGGTCCTGGCCGTACTGTACATGGTTGTCAGCATGCGCATAAGCCCCAACGTCGAGAGGGCTCTTAGGTTCACCTCGTCCAACATATCCGGAGCCCTGGCATGGGACATGCGCAGGCTCCTGTGGGACATCGAGATGGGCAAGTACTACTCCGCGAACGAGGCGCTCATAGACTACATAGCCAAGTGGAAGCCGGAGAACGAGGAGTTCTCCGAGTCGCTCCGTCTGATACTGGATTCTCAGAGGCAGGTCCCGGAAAAAAGTCAGAAGACGCTTGACGAGGCCCTGAGGGTCGTCCTCGAGGGCACGCGGGACAGGATGAAGCACTACGCGCAGGATCTCCAGATGCCGGTAACCATGATACACATGATGGGCGTGGTCCTCCCCATTCTCGGCTCTGTGATGGCGCCTATGGCTGCGGTTTTCATGGCGGACAGCGTGACACCGCTGCACTTCTTCATAGGGTACGATGTGGCCCTGCCCATCATACTCATATGGTTCATCAACAACACGCTGAGCAAAAGACCGGTAACGTTCTCAAAGGTTGACGTTTCCAGGCACCCAAGCCTGCCTCCGAAGGGAAGCTTCATGGTCAAGCTGGGGAAGAGCAGAATCACCATACCCGTACTGCCCCTGGCTTTGCTGGTGGGGCTTCTGATAATGCTGCCTTCCATCATCTACTTCGTTGAGCACTCCGAATACCTGATAGTGCCTATGGATGTTGACCCCGAGACAGGTATCGCCACGCCTGCGGAGCTTGAGGAGCCTGACCCTGACCCGCTGCTGTCACTTGTAATGTCGCTGCTGTTCATAATAGGGCTCGGCGCGGGAATAGCGGTCTACTTCCTCCTTTCAAACATACAGAGGATAAGGGTGCAGGACTCCGTTTACAAGATGGAATCGGAATTCGAGCTTGCGTTGTTCCAGCTGGGCAACAGGATATCGGGAGGAACCCCTCTCGAGATAGCCGTGGAAAAGGCCACGGAAGACGTCAAGGACCTGGAGATATCAAACCTTTTCAACATCACGCTCAGGAACATGAGGACGTTCGGGATGACGTTCGAGAACGCGCTCACGAATCCGCAGAGCGGCGCCCTCCGCTACTATCCGAGCAGGCTCATACGCAACGTCATGAGGACGATAACGGACACCGCCAAGAAGGGCGTCCAGTTCGCTTCCGAATCGATGCTCACGGTTTCCAAGTATCTCAAGAGCGTGAGGGAGACCCAGGAGTACATGCGCGGCATCCTTTCCGAGACCACAAGCAGCATGCAGTTCCAGGGGTATGCAATGGCACCCCTCGTCAGCGGATTGATAGTCGCGATGTCGCAGGTAATAATACAGGTGCTCGGATTCCTCGGGGGCAGGCTTAATGCCGTGGGCTTCGAGGATACGTTCGGCATCAACGCGGCAGAGATCCTCGGTTCTTCCAGCTCGATAACATCGACCATGTTCCAGCTGATAGTGGGGATATACCTGATAGAGGTGATAATCATACTGGCCATGTTCGTGACGAAGGTGAACAGGGGCGACGACACGACGACCCAATGGTATTCGGCTGGGAAGACTATAATAGTGGCCCTCATAATATACTCCCTCGTCGCGGTCGGGAGCAGCATGATGTTCGGTGACATGATACAGAACGCCATGTCGACACTGTCAGCGGGATAGACTCCAATTTAAATCAAACGAATCAATAATAATCATGGGGAAGAAGGGCATCTCCAGCGAGTTTTTCACGACACCCGGCGGGCTCATCCTTGTCATGCTGATAGCCACGCTCGCCCTCGTGTTCGCCACGAGCGGCCAGAGCGGCATCCAGAACATGTGGAGGGAGGTCTGCTACAAATATGCGGACATGCAGCTGCCTTTCTGCGGCTCCTTCAACGCCACCACGGCCGACTACCAGACATCGGAGAATTCGGTCAAGGCGCTGGCCTGCGCCCTGAACCGCGTATCACTTGGAAACGAAATCCCGAAGTGCGAATATGACTTCCAGCTGGGCACGACAGAGCCGTTTTTCAAGGGCACGGCAAACGTGGTGGCCCGGAACATAGAGCTTATAACAGGCGCTGAGGTTCTTGCCGGCAGTGACATAAGAAGCATAACCATAAACATGCTCACCAGTTTCAGGACCTGCGAGGAGGCCTGTGAGCATAGGCTTTGCGGCGATCCAGGAGACATACCCGGTTGCGAGGTCGTCAAGGCCGAAAGCAGTAGTATTGGAACCAAATGCGATTGCACAGTCATCATACCCAACACTCCCGTGGTGGACTGCTATGCCGATGGAATAAGGGCCGACTGCGTGATCCTCGGCCCGGGGGAACAATACTCGTCTCTGGGAACTGTCATAGGGGAGGGCAAGAACGAGGAGAAGCAGCGTGAAGACGCACGGTCCAAATGCGCGGACCTCTGGAATGACATGAAGAACAAAGACGGCCCATATATTTTGGTGAATGAAAGGGATAACACGAAGTGTACGGTCTACAACTTCAACCTTCCGCAGGATATAGAGAGCAAGAGCTCGGCGAGGGAGATGATAGAGATTCTGGGGGATCCGGACTTCCTCGTCTATTACGAGGTCTTCCCTCAGGGGGAGGACCACTGGAACGATTACTCTAAGTGGTATCAGGATATCGGCCAGCTGACTTTCTGGGGAATATGCCTTACCACTATAATCGGGAAGCCCCTGAAGGAGGCTGTCTTCAAGCCTCTCTCGAAACTCTTGATGGAGTCAAAGAGTACAGGGTCTATAATCAGCTGGTTTGGAAAGAAGCTGGGACTCAAGTTTGCCGATGACGTTCTGGTTCTGGGCGGGGGGCTTTCAAAGAAGAATTTTGCAAGAAGCATGGCAACGAACAAGGCCAATTCTGTAGTGGTCAACGCATACAAAGGCAACGTTGACAATTATCTTGCGGACGCCGTAAAATACGGCGGCGTCAAGAAGAGCGGAACCGAATACGTAAAGCTGAGAAAGATATTCGAGCGTGTCAGTAAGCAGATAAATTACGCATCCGACACCGAGATACTGGGAAAATACCTTTCAAAGGAGACCCAGGAAAGCCTTTTAAGGACGCTTGTCACGAGCCCCGAAGCGAGGGCGGCCGCAACTAAGGCCCTGAGTTTGGGGCTGTTCGACAGCTCAATTAGCTATTACGTGTGGAGGCACCAGAGCGAGTTCGGGAAATTCTTTGAGATAGAGCCCAAGTCCCTTGTAATACAGAACAGCATGAACATCGATGAACTGAGGACTTCCATCCTCCTTGATAACATGCAGATAGAGAAGTCGGCTGTCATCGTCGACCCGACAAAACAGAATGTAGTGGAACTGGGAAAGACCGTAGTTCTTGACAATCCGGGGATATGGGATGGCATAAAGCCGCTGGTCCTCGTATCTCCCTGCAGAACGAAGCTCACTGTTAAGAACTCGGAGAATAAAGTAATGTGCGCTTTCTACTCCTACGATTACCGCGACGGGATGAGCATGTGTATATCACCCGACGATCTGAACTTCTGGAAGAAGCTGAGCCTGCAGATTCAGAGGGGCATAGAGATTCAAGACTGCGGCACAATCCCTCACAACCTGGACGATGAGGCCCTCGAGTTTTACAAGGTCGACGGGAAGGAAATACCGATGATAGAGTATGAGTTAATAGAAAGCGGCCTCAAAGGCCTTGAAATTCTAGGAGAGAAAACGACCATCGAGACTGATTATGTCTGCTGCGAGCTTACCTGGGATGAGGGCGCTTTAGGTGAGCTTCCGGATTATCAATGGGCTGAAAGAGAAGCCTGCCGCATTGATTACTGGAGCGATTACTGCAAGCGGGCGGAAGATGAGCAGATGAATAGGTTATGGGATAAACTTGCTAAAGTCGAAATAATAGAAGAGTCAGATAGCCGCTATTCGAGCTGCCTTGGTTCGAAACCCCAAGAGACAATCAACGTCCAGGAAATAAACGATCCCATCAACGGGATAACACTTTACTACGATTATGACTCGCAGACCCTAAAGTATTACAAAGAGGACTCAGAAATACGTCCCATCGTCCCGACAGATGGCCTGCTGACTACCAACGGCATGTGCAGGTCTCTTCATCTTTATCCAGACCTAGGACTTGTCAAGCTTGCGCCGAACCCCGAGTTCTTTTTGGACTCTGAAGAAGACTTTGACGAGAATATTCTCATGTGCAACGCGAGGGCCGTGAAACTGAAAAATTACGGGAGGAGGGACTCGACAATGCTTTCATACAGGCTTTACTGGGAAATGGATGAGAACGACAATAAAGATGTGACTCCCGTCTCCCTGATGATAAACTACGAGCAATACCCCTCTCAAGTTTCTGCGTTTGATGTACAGTACACTACGATAACGCTGAACGATGACGACAGCGACGGGAGATTCGATTCCCTAGGTCACTACGTGTGGTACTATACGACTGATCACCTCTCAAGCCCACCAACTACATTCCCGAAGACCGAGTGGGAGAGCGTCTTTGCCTTCGACGGCAGCGGCAACATGGAGAGCTACGCTTTCGGCGGCATCGCAAAACCGGAGGACGAAGATCCCTACGCGGAAGGCGCCTGTCTGATAGATGCGATAGCGGTCATACCTGACATGACCGATATTAAGGGCGAGTACAATTACTGCTACAGGGTAGGGGGAAGCGGCGCCAAGGGCATCTTACTTACGACTGCGAGCTTCGCTGCGAGCGGCCTTACCAAATTCACAAAGAAATGGGGATGGTGGGGCTATCTGGCTTCGGTTGTCATCGACTGCGGGCTTGCCGCTGGGCAGTCTTTCATCAAGAGCAGCTGGCCCGGGACACAGAACTGAAGGACATAGAAGAGCGACAGCGGGTCTTGCTACGGGATAATGCGGACCGCGATGGACGAAATCAATTACAATGATAACTGCCAGTACGGCGGACTGAGAAAGGAGGTGAGGATGAGGCACTTTCTTCCGAAAGGGCCTTGTGCATCGGTTCCCAGTTTTTCGCTTAATTGATTTTTATTTGACCCACTGCAAGGAATTTATGAAGGGCACCTCTAACTGGATAATGTATCTTGGAGTGCTGTTCTTTCTCACAATCCTTCATGGTCTTCAGGTTGACGGTCCGCTGCAGTCTGGCCATACTTCAGCATACCATGAAGCGCACGTGGCCCGGGAACTATGCGAACCACTTAATCGATCTATAAATTAATACCGGCTCGTGCAACAATTATTCATGGAGATGACTCTGAAGACCATGGTTATTGCAATCCTCGCGTTCTTTCTGCTTCTCATAGCCGCAGCCCTCATACTTGGATGGGGAGAGGAAAGCAACAACATATTCCACTACGCCCTCCAGCCAATCCAGGATATGATAATAGGCGGCTAAGCCTTGCGCCTTGCCGGAACAATTGCCATATATTTTTAAGTGGGCTCGGACATAATTTAAACTATGAAGGGATTATCTCTCACCCTGTCAATAGTAATCATAGCCATAGTTCTTCTGGTGACGGCCCTGGTGATAATGACTATATTCGGGACCCAGATAAGTAGCGTCATGAACACACTGGGGATAT
>Ga0315537_1003864_pt1 | contig 11025 bp, 8 predicted proteins | sample SalMarSW160270MG_FD_203091 | JGI IMG/M metagenome (GOLD analysis project Ga0315537, IMG submission 203091) | Salt marsh sediment microbial communities from the Plum Island Ecosystem LTER, Massachusetts, United States - Salt Marsh Sediment SW1602-70 ... | reverse complement strand
CCTGGCGCTGGGAATTTCCGGGGCGACCCACCACGTCGGCGGCATCCAGGAATCGGGTAAAATAGTCGCCGTTAACCGCGACCCGCAGGCGCCCATCTTCCAGAGTGCCGACGTGGGTATTGCCGCCGACCTTAAAGAAGTACTGCCGATACTGATAGAAAGAATCAAGCGCGCGAGAGAAAATGGCGAAATATTATGATGTAATAATCGCAGGGGCGGGGCCGGCCGGCAGTATGGCAGCCCTGAAACTGGCCCGCGCCGGACTGAACGTCTGCCTGGTGGAGCGGGGCAAATACCCCGGCGCCAAGAACATGTTCGGCGGGCTGCTGCACAACACCCCCGTCCTGAACGAGATGCTTCCCGGTTTCCGGGAACGGGCGCCGGTGGAACGGCATGTCTATAAAAAAGTGCTGGCCTTCATGACCCCGGAATCCGCCGTTTCTCTCACCTTCGAAAACGAGAGATTCGAGCAGCCGCCGTATAACGGCTATACCGTCTTCCGCCCGGTCTTCGACAGCTGGCTCGCCGACGAAGCCGTTAAAGAAGGGGCTTTACTGCTTACCGACTGCACCGCGGAAGATTTATTAAGAAAAGACGGGAGAATCGCCGGCATTACCGTTAACGGCCGGGAGGGCAAGTTAAGGGGCAACATCGTCATCGCCGCCGACGGCGTCCTGTCCTTCATGGCGGAAAAAGCCGGCCTGCGCAAGAATTTTAAACCTAAATCCATGGGCGTGGGCATTAAGCTCCTGCTGGGACTGCCGGAAGAAACCATCAACGAACGGTTTCACCTCGTCCGGGACGAAGGGGCGGATATCAGCTTCGTGGGGACGACCGGCGGCATACGGGGCGGCAGCTTCCTCTATACCAACCGCGAGAGTATATCCGTGGGCATGGTGGTGCACCTCGACTCCCTGAAGGCATCGGGCAAGGCTCCCTACGAAGTAATGGACGAGCTGCTCCAGCACCCGCAGGTCAGGAAACTCGTCAAGGGCGCCGTGCCGCTGGAATACTCGGCGCACCTCATCCCGGAAGGCGGTATCAGGGCCATGCCAAAGGTCTATACCGACGGCATGATGGTCGCCGGGGATGCCGCCGGCCTGTGCTACACCAACGGCATCAACCTGGAAGGCATCAACCTGGCCATGACCTCCGGCGTGCTGGCCGCCGAGACGGCTATTAAAGCCATCGAAGCCGGCGACTACTCCGCCCGGTCGCTCTCGCTGTATAAAAAGAAGCTGGACGAAAGCTTCATTATCAAAGACATGAAAACCTTTAAGAACGCGGCCGGCATGATGCACTCGGACCGCCTGTTCCAGACCTACCCGCGGGTCCTGGCCGGTATTATGGAAAAGCTCTACCGGGTCGAAGGCACGCCCCGCTCTAAACTCCTGCGCCTCGCCAGGAAAGAAGCGATGAAAGAAGTAGGATTGAAAGGCCTGGTTGCCGACGGCATTAAGATAGGCAGGGCTTTATTATGAATATAGAAAACCTGCAGCAGCTGACGCAGTTCCAGATTGACGAGCAGCCCCACATCGTCGTCGATAAGGAAATCTGCAAGACCTGCGACCACCGCGCCTGCGTGCAGTCCTGCCCGGCCAACTGCTATACGTGGGATGAAGAAACGCGGCTGTTGAGCATAGTTTACGAGACCTGCCTGGAATGCGGCACCTGCTACGTAATCTGCGATAAAGGAGCGCTGGACTGGAACTACCCGCGGGGAGGCTACGGCGTCTGCTACCGTCTGACCTAGCAGAACGAATATGAAAATAATCGTTTGCATAAAAGAGGTTGTCGACCCGGCGTTGAGCCTGGATTTCGGCCTGACAAACAGGGTGGTCTTCCGGGAGGGCCTGCCGCTCCGGCTCAATCCCGGCGACGCGGCCGCCCTGGCCATAGCGCTGGGACTCAAGTCGCCGGACGAAGGATTAAAAGTAGAAATTACCCTAATCTCCATCGGTCCGGTAAGGGTGGAGAGCTACTTAAGAAACGGCCTGGCACTGGGAGCGGACAGGGCCGTGCGCATATGGGATAAAGACCTCCCGAACCTCTCCCCCTGCCAGAAAGCCAGGCTGCTGACCGGTTTCGTGTCGCTTTATGGCGCCGACCTCGTTTTCACGGGGGCGCGCAGCCTGGATACAGGCAACGGGCAGGTCGGGCTGTTAATGGCAGGCCAACTCGGTTTACCCTGCGTCAGCGATGTCATCGGACTCGAACCGGACAAGGCACAGAACAGCCTCAACCTCACCAGAGACACCGGCCGGGGAGAACGAGAGAAAGTGCGGTGCCCCCTGCCCGCCGTTATTACCGTCAAGGGAGAAGGACAGCTGCCTTATGCCTCCCTGGACAGGCTCGTCGAGAGCAAAGCCGCCGAAGTTGAACTGCTTACGCCCGCCGAGCTGGGTATTACCGCCGAGGAACTTCAAGACGACCCCACCAGGGTTACGGGCCTCGTTTACCCGAGACCCAATCCCAGGAAAGCGCCGCCGCTGGACAGCTCTCTACCGGCGTTTTACCGCATATTGCAGCTGCTCGAGGGCGGCATGTCCAAACGAAAAGGCCTGATGCTTAAAGGCAGCAGCGAGGAACTGGCCGAACAGCTCTTCTCGCTCCTGAAAGAGGAGGGGGTAATCAGACCGGCCACGGGTCAATGAAAGGATTCGGCTTTTCACTGGCGGCTGATACCTACTTAAGAGAAGACCCTGACGGTTATTTCCTGGTTTCCCGCCTGCCCGTCAGGATTCTCCGTCTTAACGAACCCCTTTACCGGCTCCTCGTATATATAAGCGGCGGCGGCGAGCTGACGTATTATGCCAGCCACCATCCCGAATTCGATGAGAAAAAACTTACACGAACAATGCTGTCTCTCGTGGCCGGGGGATACCTGAAGCTGGATAGTATAGCGGAAATAGAGGAATACCCCGCGGTTTCCGTTATCATACCCGTCAAAGACCAGCCCGACGATTTAGTCGAGTGCCTGCAAACGCTGGAAAACCTGGATTATCCCGGAGACCGGCTGGAAACCATCGTGGTGGACGACGGCTCGCAAAAAGAGGTTTTCGGCATCGTTGAGTCTCCCGGCGTTAAAATCATACGCCATGCTGCATCGCGGGGTCAGGCGGCCTGCCGGAATATCGGCGCGGAAAACAGCCGGGGGGAGATACTGGCCTTTATCGATGCCGACTGCATGGCCGGGAAGAAATGGCTGAAAGAAATCGTACCATTTTTTAAGGCAGCGGGTATCGGGGCGGCGGGGGGCTACGTGGACGGCTATTATAAGGACAGCTTCCTCGATAGATACGAACAGGTGTCCTCTTCACTGAACATGGGCAAGCGGCTCCTCATCGAAGGCAGGACGGATTCGAGCTTCTACGTGCCTACCGCCAATATGCTAGTTACCAAGGAGGCGTTCGCAGCCGCCGGGGGTTTTAAAGCGGGAATGAGCGTTGGAGAGGACGTCGATTTTTGCTGGCGCTTGAGAAATCTCGGCTATACGCTCCTCTACGTGCCTTTCGGCGGCGTGGCCCACAAGCACCGCAATCGACTCGGCAGGATGCTGCAACGCCGCGGCGACTACGGTACGTCGGAGGCCATACTTTACCGGACCCACCGGGACAAGAAGAAGATTTTCTCCGTTCCCGTGTTCTCCGGCCTGTCCTTCCTGGCGCTTAGCCTCGCCATCCTGCTGGTAAACGCCTGGCCGGTCGCCCCGATGCTCGTACTATTCGGAGTCGACGTCTGGCGCAAGTACGCGCTCCTGCTGAAATTCGATGTTGAACTCCCCTTCCAGCAGGTAATCCTCTCGACGATAAGGAGCTATGTCTCCCTCTTTTACTTCGCCTTCTTCCACCTGATGCGTTATTACCTCATTCCGATATTCGCCCTGGGATTTCTATGGCACCCCCTGTGGGTTTTCGGCGGCCTGGCGCTCATCTATACATCCGTCGTGGACTACTGTGTGAAAAAGCCGAAGCTGCTCTACCCGGTCTTTCTATTTTTCTATTTACCGGAACACCTTGCCTACCAGGTCGGCGTTTTCCTGGGGTGCTTCAAGCAGAAATATTTCGGGTCGTATATACTATCGTTTAGACATTCCTGACATGAGAGATAAAGATGAACAACCCGCTTGAGTTCTACAATACCGCCGCCGGACTGCTCGGCAACTCCCTGGGGTTCCGCTATGCCAGAATGAGGACGGCACCCCTTAAGCCGGAGGTAGTCAGCCTGGCGGTGACCAACCGGTGCAACTCCCACTGCATCATGTGCAACATGTGGAAGAGGGCAAAAGATAACCCGGACATCAAGCGGCAGGAGCTTTCCCGCCGGGAGATAATAGACTTACTTTCACGGCCCTTGTTCTCGGGCCTGGTAGAGGTAGATTTAACCGGCGGCGAACCCCACTTGAGGGACGACCTGGCCGATATTGCGCTGGGGATAGCCGGCCTCAAACAGAAATACCTGCCCCGCTTGAGAAGCATCGTCATTACGTCCAACGGCCTGCTGCCGGACAAAATCATTTCCAATTATCAAGAGATTCTGGAGGGTCTCAAGGGCACGAATATCGACCTTGTTACCGTGGCGTCCCTGGACGGCATCGGGGAAACCCACGATAAAATCAGGGGGACCAAAGGGGCTTTTAAACTGGCCGCCAGGACCATCGGGAGGCTGCTCGAGCTCAAGGGAAACTACCAGAACCATTTCATCGGCGTTAAAACGACGGTCCTGCCGGAGAACATCGATAGCCTTGACGGCATCCTCGATTTCGCCGTGAAGGATAACCTCTTTACCATTATTTCGCCGGTCTTTTTTACGGAAGCGCGGTTCAGAAACACCGATACCAGAGAATCTCTAAGATTGGGACCCGCCGATTATGAAAAGTTCCGGCGCTTTTACAGCAAACATGAGTTGAATACCAACTACTTCTATTCGAGGATACGCGACTTTCTATCTACCGGTAAAAAAAGCTGGACATGCACGGCCACCTACAACTACATGTTCATCGAGTTCGACGGGACAGTATATCCCTGCGAACTGCTCTCCGAACCAATCGGCAACATCAGAGAACAGACCCCGGAGGCAATCTGGAACGGCTCCCGGGCGCATCACTGGCGAACGCGCATCGAGAAAACCGAGCAGTGCCGCGGCTGCATCGAGCCGGGCGCCGTGAGGTACAGCGCCTGCGCCGAAGGTCTAAGCTATCTCGGATTCCTCCGCAAGCTCGGCAGGCATCAATTCAAAGAAAGCTTCCACGGTGAAGGTTTTATTAAATACTTCGGTAAATAACTGCCAGATTCCCGTGAAGACTTTATAAAACATATCAACAGCTAGTCGTAATTAATGACCCAGCGCCCTCACTGCTACGAGCGATTATTCTTATTTGCAGTACTGGATATCAGAACTCGGATAAACGGCCACTTTCGCGCCGGACTTATGATTTTCGCCAAGCATCTTCAGGACTTCCTGCCAGTCGTGCACCAGCACCACTTTATCCGTATCTTCCAGGAATCTTTTACTGGAAATTTCGGGATATTCACTGAAGAGGATTAACCGATTTACGTTCGGCGGCGGCTTCATCTGGAGCTGGAGATGCCCGCCGATTTCGTTTCCGAAAGGCCCCATGAGATAGTGGGTCATCTGCCCTTCGGGCGCGTTGGCGATAAGGACGACGTCACCGCCCTCTTTTCTTACCGAGGGAAAGGCCGCCAGCAGGCCGGTAATGGCTTCGTTAGCTTTGGCGAAGGTATTGGCGATAACGATATCTTTATCTCTGGCCGGCGTGATCAGATAATGTGTCCCGGCTTCTTTAAGGGCGGCGGCATAGGCAGGGGTGGGAGCGCCGGCGAAGAGGGCCGCCGTTTCTCCCCACATGTTCACGACGGCATCGATTTTCATGTCCAGTCCGATGATATCCCCGACTTCGTCGATATCCCGGCGGCGGGGGTTATTTTCAAAAGACCCCATGCCGGTAACCGTATCTTCAAAATTCGATTGTTCGGCAGGCGACCGTGAAGAGTGCATGGCCACTATCGTTCCGTAGGCCGCCACACCCGGCAGGATTATTTTATTGCCGCCGCCGAACCCGGCCATAATATGCGGCACGATGGAACCGATGCCTATTTTAAGGTCGCACTTCATCACCTCGGCGTTGATACGCACTTTAGTACCGCTGGCGGTTGTCCCGGCATAGACGCACTTACCGTACGGGGCATGATTATAGACCGGGAACCGCTTTAAAACGTCCTCACCCAGCTTCTTCACAAAGTCGAGCCTGTCCATCGCCCCGTGACAGCCGCAGGCGGCGATAAAGCGTATTTGATTATCTTCAATACCGGCGGCGGCCAGTTCTTCCAGGACATGGGGCACGATTTCCGCCACCCGCGTCACCCGCGTCATATCATCGAAGATGATAACCGCCTCTTTCTTACCGCGGGCATACTCCCGCAGCGGCGTCATGCCGATAGGGTTGGCGATGGCTTGCTTGATTTCAGCCGGCTTCATACGGGGGCGTTTGCAGCCCGCTATGTTAAGTACTTCCACCTGCCAGCTATCAGGGAAGGATAGTTCCAGTTCTTTTACGCCGTGCCAGGCGAGTTGGGGTAGCGCTATCTTAGTAGACAAGTCAGACCTCCTTGCAGTGTGTTCAGACGTTCAGTCCCAGCGAATGTATGGCAAATTCGCGGTGCCCCAGCACCTCGGCTTTGGTCAGTTTCCCGGAGGCAACTTCAATGATTTCATTAAATATCAGCTCGCCGATGCTATTAATCGACTCCTTGCCGTCAAGTATATCGCCGGCATTGATGTCTATGTTTTCCGTCATGCGCCGGTAAATTCCGCTGTTGGATGAAATTTTTAGTACCGGGGCAGTCGGAGCGCCCAGCGGCGTCCCCCGTCCCGTGGTAAAAACGATTACCTGGGCGCCGGCGGCAATCATACCCGTATTGCAGACGGCATCGTGGGCCGGGCTGTCCATGATTATCAGCCCCTTTTCCGAAGGCTTCCCGGCATAGTCCACCACCTGCCTGACGGTTGACGTGCCGCCCTTGAGGACCGCCCCCAGCGACTTTTCTTCGAGGGTGGTCAGCCCCCCTTCTTTGTTACCCGGCGACGGCTCCGAGCTGCGAATATCCACCCCCGCCTTTTGCGAAATGGCTTCGGTAGCCGCGGTTATCTCCCGGATGCGCGCGGCAATTCCTTCGTCGGCGGCTCTCCTGCACAGCACGTCTTCCGCGCCGATTAACTCCGGCGTTTCCGTAAGGATAACGGTGCCGCCCGCTGCTATCAGCCTGTCCGCGGCGTTTCCCACGGCGGGATTGGCCGTGAGGCCGGATAGCGTATCCGAGCCGCCGCACTTGGTGCCGACGATAAGCCCGGAGACATCCACCGGTTCACGCCTTGCCGTGGCCGCTTGTTCCAGCAGTCCTTCTGCCAGCGTTTTCCCTCTTTCAACCGTGGCCGTGGTGCCGCCTTCGTCCTGGATGCTCAATATTTCAAAGCGCTGTCCCTCTCCGGCTATCTCCCCGGCTATCAGCTCCGGTGTAATCAGCTCGCAACCCAGACCCACCAATAACACCCCGGCTACGTTGGGATGAGCGCAGAAATTGGCCATCGCTCTTACTATAAGTTCTTTCTCCCGGCCGAGATGGCCGCAGCCGTGAGGATGGGTAACGCTGATTGTACCGGGTACGGCCCGGCTTATCATTTCAGCCACCGACGTAGCGCAGATTACCGTGGGAAACACCAGCACGTGATTCCGCGTACCGATACGGCCGTTCTTGCGGCGGTATCCCATGAAATTCACGGCCTGTCCCCCCTGCCCCTCAAGCCTTCTACGTTATGCAGGTGCACATGCTCTCCCTTCCTGATGCCCTCCGTGGCCTGCCCGATAGTCTCCCCGTATTTGATTATCCTCTCGCCCGCCTTGATATCCCGGAGGGCGAACTTGTGACCGAAGGGAACAGGCTGCAGCACTTCTATATCTACCACGCCATCCTCTATTTCAACGGCGACTTTCCCGCCGTTTTCCAGCGGTCTTACCGCCGTAGCGACATTATCGTTCTTATGCAGCACAAGGGCACTTAAGGACATAACAATCCAATTATTACAGGGCGGGGACACTAATTTCAAATCGACCCCGGAAAATCTGCCGTTTCTCCCTTAAAATCACCCGTAAACCCATACCCGAGCCACCGTAATAATAGACACCGTTCAATCTTTACAAATCGTTTACATACCGCATCGCAATATTAATCTATTATTTACCCCGCCAGTGTTATATTTTCGCCACGTGGCAAACATTTTTATATATCAGGGTCTGTCCGTTGCCTACGATTTATCAAGCGCAGTAAAGATAGAGGTAATGTAATATAAAATGAAAGTCAGAACAAAACTGCTTATCACCTTCTCTATAATCGTGGCTCTTTCGTGGGGAATCGGCCTATTTTCCTGGGTCGTTTTCGGTGACCTCAACAAACAGCTCACCGCCATGGAAAAGGGTGTTATCCTGGATACCACCGCCATGAACGAGGTAGAAAAGATATCCAGCGAGATATACCGCGAAGTTACGGGATACCTTTATCATGATATAGAAGAAGCCAGAGACATCGCTCTGCTCAAGTTAAGCCGCCTTGAAGAAATCGGATTTGAATACCTGCCGATTACGGCATTTCCCGGAATGATGGAACACGGGAAGGACTGTATTCTTGCCGGTAAAATATACGACTTCTATTTTTCTACTATCTGGATAATCGACCTTAAAGAGCGCGGCGCCGACTACAACCGATTACTGGCGCGTGACCGCAGTATGAGCCTGCCGGCGCTGCTTGCCATGCAGGAACGGGCCAGCGAGCTAAAAGAAGCCAGTATTGGAAATATGACGCTGGCAAGCGCGGCTTTAAATAATTCATACAACAACTACGCACGAGAAGTCTTTATTAGCGCCGCCATAATTACTGCCATCGCCCTGGGAGCCGCTTTTATAACGACAAGGTCGATTATACGCCCCCTGTATACCTTGCGCAGAGGAACCGAGGTAATCGCGCAGGGGAATCTCGACTATAAAGTCGGCACCGAGGCTAAAGATGAAATAGGAGAGCTTTCCAGAGCCTTCGATCAGATGACGCAAAGTCTTGGTAACAGCATGACCTCGATAGATGACCTCAACCGGGAAATCACCGAACGCAAGTTAACCGAAGAGAAGCTGCGGGAAAGCGAGAAATTCACGTCCAGCCTTATGGAAAATGCGCCGCACGCCACCATGGTCATCAACCCGGACACCTCAATCAGGTATGTCAATCCGGCATGGGAAGAACTTAACGGCTGGACTGCTTCCGAAATAATCGGCACGAAAGCCCCCTACCCATATTGGCCCGATGAATTCAAGGAAGAGTTTCATGAGGCGTTTGAGGAGGCTATGAAACAGGGCAAGGGTAACGGCGAGATATTCGCCCAGAAGAAGAATGGTGAAATCTACTGGATAAATATGAACTGGGCATGGGTAACGCATAACGGAGAGCTGCAACACCTCCTTATAAACTCCGTGGATATTACCGAACACAGGCGGGCCGATGAAGCACTAAAGGAGTCAGAGGAAAAATTTTCCAAGGCTTTCAATGCCAGTCCTGAAGTAATAACCATATCAAAGCTTGATGACGGCATTGTTCTTGAAGTAAATGAGAGTTTCACGCAAAGCACGGGGTTCGCTCGTGAAGAGGTAATTGGCCGGAGCGGAAAAGACATAGGTATCTGGTCAAATGAACGGGACCGCGGAAAAATAATACGCAAACTGAAAAAAGGCGGCAGCGTCAGAAATCAAGAGTATAAATTTCGCAGTAAATCAGGTAAGCAGCTTACCGTTCTTCTATCAGCCGAAATTATTAATATCGGCAACGAACCATGTTTACTCATCGCCACGAACGATATTACCAAGCGTAAGCAGGCCGAGGAGGCACTAATAGAGAGCGAGGCAAAGTTCTCCGTGGCCTTCCGCTCCAGCCCCGGCTTAATGTCCATCAGCCGAATCAAAGACGGTAAATTCATCGAAGTTAATGATAGCTTCGTTCACTTCACCGGCTATTCCCGGAAGGAATTGATCGGCCATAGTAACGATGAATGCAACATGTGGGTAGACCTTGAGGAGCGTGACAGGATGGTCCATCTCCTGGATAAACAAGGGAAGATGAGACATGAAGAATTCCGCTTACGCATGAAATCGGGAGAGATTCGCACCTGGCTTTTCTCGGCGGATATCATCAACATCGGCGGCGACCCGTGCATGATTGCCGTGGCCACCGATATCACCAAGCGCAAGCGGGCTGAAGAGGCCTTACGCGAATCGGAGGAGCGGTTCTCCAAGGCGTTTCGTGCCAGCCCCGGCTCAATGTCCATCAGCCGGCTCAAAGACGGTAAATTCATCGAAGTTAATGAAAGTTTCCTAAGGGATAAAGGCTTTACCCGCGAAGAGGTAATCGGCCACACTTCGATGGAACTGGGCATCTGGAAAGACCAGAACCACCGGCAAAAATTATTGCAGATGCTGCAGGAACAGGGCAGGGTCCACAACGAACCGACCAAGTACCGCACTAAAACGGGTGAGCTTCGCTCAGGATATACGTCTGCAGAATATATCAGCCTGGGCAACGAACCTTGCGTAATCTTCCTGACCACCGATATAACCCAGCTGAAGCAGGCAGAGGAACAGCTGCGACTGCTAAGTACCGTCACACAACAGGTATCCGATTCCATAATGATTATCGATGCCGATTATAAAATTACGTATATTAACCAGGCAGCACAAGACTTATTCGGTTATACACTGGAAGAGGCACGGGGCAATTTCCTGGGGCTCTTCGATGCCAAACCACCTAATGAAAAAGAAAAAGATGATATTAAAAAAATCGTCGCCGGCGGTAAGGTCTTTAGTTCAATAGGCACTAAAAAATGCAAAGACGGCAGACTTATCATCTGTGATTGCCGCCTCTCCCCCCTATATGACGAAGAAAGTAAGCTCTTCGCATATCTGGAAGTCCA
>Ga0315537_1003861_pt1 | contig 11027 bp, 7 predicted proteins | sample SalMarSW160270MG_FD_203091 | JGI IMG/M metagenome (GOLD analysis project Ga0315537, IMG submission 203091) | Salt marsh sediment microbial communities from the Plum Island Ecosystem LTER, Massachusetts, United States - Salt Marsh Sediment SW1602-70 ... | reverse complement strand
GGAGTCGATGCGCGTGAAGATCCAGCCCATGGGAGCGGCACCGGTGACCCGGGCGGCGCCGAAATAGCAGGACCAGCCGTTGGAGCCCTTGCTCCCCGGCATGACCAGGATCTTGCCCATGATGGATTTGCCCCGATTGACGTTATCATACTGCTTGATGATCCCTGTTTGTGGGTCGATGCCACCCCAGCCGGTGATGCTCTTGGGACAGACCAGAGCCTCGCCTTCCACTATGCCGGGGATCACCCCGCGGCCCCTCAGCGTGAACGCGGCCAACGGTGTTTCTCCTCCCAGCGGCCGGCCACGGCCGCGTCGATACAGCTGAATACATCCCCGAAGTACACGGGCTTGCTCATATCCGATTTCACGGAACCGGCCTGCTTGAGGCTGTCGAACACCAGGCCGTTGTAATTCCCCAGGAAAGCTTTCCCCATCGTCCCGGGGCAACTGCTGGTGTAGATGTGTCCGCCCGCCTCCTCGATGATCCGTGTGTAGCCGTTCTCATCGGCCATGGCCTTGAGAGGATACACGGTCCAGAGCATGAAGTGCACGTTCGGGCTGATCCGCTTGCCTTTCAGGTAGTCACAAACCCGCTTGATCTGGTCGATGTCGTAGTGGGGGCAGCCCAGGCTGACGAAATCGATCTCTCCTCCTCCCGGATCGCAGACCGCCTCATAGGCCTGCTGCAGCGCCGGCTCATCGATTACCAGGGTGCCGGCGGGCTTCCCGCCCCGAAGGGCGTCCTCCACATTGCGGGCTTCCGGGGTGTAGCCGGCCAGGTGACAGATCTCGCAGTTGCTGGAAATCGCCAGGGTGGTGCAAAGCTGGCGGAGCTTCTGAAAGGTGACGCGCTGAAATTCGCCCGAGATCACCGGCACGGCCCGGGTGGCAAGGGGGTCCCCGATGGCTCTTCCCAGCAGGTCCCACTCCAGCAGGCTGTTCACCGGGGCCTTGACCTCCACCACATGGGTTGCCCCCCGGTTCTCCTCCACGTGATTGCCCCATCTGGGTGTTCTGCCGCAGATGGCCGACCAGAAGGCGGCTTCGATGCCGTCGGAGTTGCCCATGGCGCCCCAGATCGAGTTTCCCATCACGGTCACACCGGATTCGGTGGTCACGAAGTGCTCCCCCCGGATCGGCAGCCAGCCGGTCAGATATGGGGCACAGGTGCCGGTGATGGTCACCCCGGCCCTGCGGGCCTGCTCGAGGAACTCGGAGTTTTTGCTGAAAAAATCGCCGCTCTGGTTGAAGGGCTCGTGCTCGTATTGATCGCAGGGACTGACACAGGACTGGATGGTGCAGTTCTGGTAAGTCCTGTCGAAGGCAATGATCTCATCCACGGCCAGATTCATCCGGGAGAAAACCGCATCGGGGCTGTCGGAGGTTTCGACGTTCAGGTAGTTGTGGGCTCCGCAGAACACCGTGGCCTTTGTAACCTCGCAGAGCTCCTCCGCCCCCAGGACCTCTGCGTAGCGTAGGATGTTCTCCAGGCAGACCTGTTTGAGCCTGCCCTCTTTTCCGGCCAGGAGCCGTTTTTCGTAGCTGTCCAACCGCACCATCTCAGCGTCCCTTGGCCGTGTCCGGCAGGGTTGCGCGGATCAGCTCCGTAACACCGGCCTGCTCCTCGAAGCTCCACACCAGCTCGACCAGTCCCTCGGCCCGCTTCCTGCCCAGAACCGGATCGACCAGCCAGTGGAACTTCTCCTCCATCGTCGCCTTATTCCAGCCGGGTTGGGGAAACACCAGCCCGCCTCCTACCAGACCGGATTCCAGCCTCCTGCCGTCTTGGAGCACAACCGTTACCGAGCTGGCAAAACGGCCGCGGGGATCCCCGATGGAGAACAGCCGGCAGAGCTCGTTCAGCTCCTCGGATTCCCGCACCTCGACTCTTGTCGCCAGGCCGCGGATGGTCTCATCCTGCAGGCGATGCTCCAGGGTCTGCTCCGGGCCGATCTCTCCATCAACCAGCATGGCAGCCACGGGCCAGGCCAGGTTGAACTGGGCCTCCTCGGTGGTCGCGGGAAGCCGGGTACCCAGGGCCGTGGATTCCTTGAAGGTCTCCACGATGATCCTGTCGATGGCTTGAAGGTCGATGTGGTGCTCATCCGCAAGTTTCCTGCTTCCCTCCACCGCGGCATGGGCCCAGCCGCAGCAGGCGTAGTCCTTGGCCTTCCAGGCCACCCCGTCTACCATGAGGTATTGTTGGCCGATGTCCTGGACCCACTCCCGATACTGGTCGAAGCTGAACAGGGTCGGGATCCCTGTGAAGCCCAGGGAAGCCAGCTGCACTGCGGTGATACCGGTCAGGGACGCCCAGCCGATTCCGTGCTTGACCATGGCCGGGTGGGCAATGTCCCGCATCATGGGCAGGTTGGGAGCATGATACTCGGCGATGCCGAGGGCGTTCTTCGTCTGTTCGGCATCGAGCTTCAGCAGGTGCGCCGCCACCGCAGCACAGGCCACCGAACCCCAGGATCCGCAGGCCTGGTAGATCTCATGGTGGTCGTGCCAGCAGCGGCCCATACGGTGGGCCAGCTCGTAGCCAACCACCAGGGCGGTCAGCAGGTCGGCCCCACTCAGAGCCCTGGCTTCAGAGACAGCCAGGGCCGTGGGAAAAACTTGAGCGCCCGCATGCCCGTAGGCATAGCGGGCGCTGTCGTCGCTGTCCAGACCATTGGCCGCCGAGGCGTTGGCAAAGGCAGCGCCCGCGGTCGTCGCTTTGCTCCCGTGCAGCACAACCGTCGCTTCCTCGCCGGGCATACAGGTCGCGGCGAACTCGGTGGCGATGCGGCTTACCCGGGTGCGGGCACCGCTGATCGTGGCCGACAGATTGTCCATCAGGCACATCCTGGCTTTGTTCTGGACCTCCACGGGAAGTGCGTCCCAGCTCGCCTCAGCAATAAAACTGGAAACCAGGCTATCGCCGTCCATCGTTTGTCCTCCCCACATCAATATTTACGATTCACCGACTCAACGGTAGCGGATCCGGGGATTGAGGATCGAGTACAGGATATCGGCGATCAGGTTGGAAAGGCTGTACACGGTCACGATGACCATACTGCAGGCCTGAATCAGAACCACATCGCGCCGCTGGATCGCGTACACGATCAATCGACCGAGGCCGGGATAGCCGTAGACTGCTTCGGTGATGATGAGTCCCCCGATGACCCAACCTATACCCATGGCCACCACGGTGACGGTGGGCAGCAGAGAGTTTCGCAGCACATGTCGGCCCAAAACCCGTCGCCTGGGCATCCCCTTAAGATCCGCCGCCCGGACATAGTCGGTGTTCAATACATCGATCGTGGAGGCCCGGGTCATCCGCGTGATATAGCCCAGACTGGTCAGGCTTACGGTGATCGCCGGCAGGATCAAAGAGGGAAAGGCCTGCCAGAAGGTGCTGTCAGGCGCTATCGATGAGTTGGCCGGCAGTATGGCCAGCGCGAAGGCGAAGGCGCTGATCAGCAGCAATCCCGTCACGAATTCAGGCAGGCCGACAAAGGCCATGGAGAAGCCCGCGATGATCTGGTCCAGAGCTTTCTCCCGGTTGAGGGCGGCGATCACTCCGAAGAGGATGCCGAGGGGAACGTAGAACAGCAGAGCCATCATTCCCAGCATGGCGGAGTTGCGGATCCGGGCCATGACCAGGGGACGAATCGGCTGGCGGCTCGCCGTGGAGGTGCCCCAGTCTCCGCTGATGAAGCGGCCCAGCCAGTCGAAGTACTGGATGTAAGCCGGTCGATTGAGACCGAGTTCCTCCCGCAGATTTTCTATCGCCTTTTCGGTGGCGAACTGGCCCAGCATCACCTGGGCCACATCTCCGGGAAGAAGCTGGGTAGCGGCGAAGATGATGATCGAGGCCAGAAACAGGGTGAGAAGGATGAACCCGACACGGCGCAGCAGGTAAATCGTCATGAGCTTTTTACCTCCCCCTTTGCCTCGCCATGAGCTCTTCCACCGGTATGTGGCAGCAGATCCTGTGCCAGCGCCCATGCTCCCGCCAGGGGGGTTCTTCCCGTTCGCATATCTCGCCGATCTTCCGGGGACAGCGGGGGTGGAAGCGGCAGCCGCCGGGGATGTTCACGGAACTGGGCACGTTGCCGTGGAGGCGGATGCGGTTCTGTTTGGCGTCCGGATCCGGTATGGGAAGGGCGGAGAGGAGCGCTTCGGTGTAGGGGTGCTGCGGCGGGGCGAACACTTCCAGAGCTGAGCCGATCTCCCACAAGCGGCCCAGGTAGATAACCGCAATCCAGTCCGAGAGGTGGCGAACCGCAGCCAGATCGTGGGAGATAAACAGATAGGATGTCCCTTTGGTATCCTGGAGATTCGCAAGCAGGTTCATCAGTGATGCCTGAACCGAGACGTCCAGGGAGGAAATCGGCTCGTCGCAGATCATCAGGGTCGGATCCGTGGCGAATGCCCTGGCAATGGCCACCCGCTGCTTCTCCCCGCCGCTGATCTCGTGAGGCAGGCGTTCGATATAGTCCCCGGGCAGATTCACCGCTTGAAACAGCTCCTCCACCCGCCTGCGGATCTCACCCTTGGACAGGTGCCGCAGGAGAGCAAGGGGACGGGCCACACTGTCACCAACGGTGTGCTGGGGATTCAGGGAGGCGTCGGGGTTCTGAAACACCATCTGGATCTTCTTCAGCAGTTCCGCCGGTCTTTTGGCCACCGTGGGCGGCAGTTTCTTCTCTTCGAGAAATATCTCCCCTGCTGTGGCCTTCTCCAGTCCCGCAACGCAGCGGGCAAAGGTGGTCTTGCCGCAGCCGCTCTCACCCACGATCCCCATGGTGAAGCTCCTTTGTACCCGGACGGAGATGTCGTCCACGGCCCGAACCACGGGCCTGCGGCCCCGCAGCAGGTCCCAGAGTCGCACCCTGGACACGGGGAAGTACTTCTTGACCTCCTTCGCCTCCAGCACGACATCCCCGGTGATCGCTTCGACGAGCTCTTTTCTCTGTTCGGTCGAGGTGAACTCCTGTGGCGCCTCCCTCAAGCGCTGCCAGCGCCGGCAAGCGGTCAAATGCTCCACCTCCCCTTCGGCAGCGACCAGGGGGGGACGGGCCGCCCGGCAGGCATCTTCGGCGCCCCTGCATCGGGGAGCGAAGATGCAGCCCGCGGGAAGGTCATCCGGCTGTGGGATGTAGCCCGGTATGGTGTTGAGCACGATATCCCGCTTGTCTACATCGACCCGGGGAACCGAACCCAGCAGACCGAGGGTGTAAGGATGGAGCATCTCCTTGAACACGCCCCGAACCGGTCCCTGCTCCATCATCTCCCCGGCATAGATCACTCCCACCCGGTGGCACAACCTGGCCACCACCCCCAGATTATGGGTGATGTAGAGCACCGCGGTTTGATACTCCGTCAACAGATCCCGGACCAGGTCCAGAATCACGGCTTCGGTGGTGACATCCAGCGCAGTGGTCGGTTCATCCATGATGAGTAGGCGGGGACTGGTGGTTAGAGCGATGGCGATCAACACCCGCTGCAGCTGCCCGCCTGAGAGCTGGTGGGCGTACCGCCTGGACACGGTGGCGGGATCGGGCATGCGCACCCGGGTCAGCATCTCGATGGCCTTCCGCCGGCTCTGAGTCTTCGGCAGCCCCAGGTGGACACGGGCCATCTCCGCGATCTGCTCGCCCACGGGCATCGACGGGTTCACCGCCTTGTTGGGGTCCTGATGCACCATGGTGATGTCCCGCCCCCAGACGCGCCGCATCTCCGCCTTTGTCAGCCCGGAAAGATCGACCCCGTCCAGATGAACGGTTCCGCTCCTGATCCGCCCATTGCCGGGAAGATAGCGGATTACCCCCCGGGCCAATGTGGTCTTGCCCGAGCCGGACTCACCGACCAGCCCGTAGATCTCCCCCGGTGCAACCTGCAGTGAAACCTTGCGCACCGTGTCCAGGGGTCCCGCCTCGGTTTCATAGGTGATGGTCAGATCCCGCACCTCCAGGCCGGTGGCGTGGGTCCCTCTTTCGGATTTTCCCGACGAACCGTTACCCCCGCCCCTCCCGGCAGTACCCGTACTCATCGGCTGACTCCGCCGGGAAGAAGCATGCGGCGCAAACCGTCGCTCATGAAGCCGACCCCCACCACAAGAACCGCCACCGCCCCCGCCGGGCCCAGGAGCGCCCACTGTGCCTGGCTGAAGTAGTTGCGGGCCTCCCCGACCATAAGCCCCCAATCCGGGGAGGGGGGTTGAACTCCCAAACCGAGGAATCCCAGGGACGCGACCAGGAAGATGGCGTAGGAGAAGCGCATCGATGCCTCCACCGCCAGGGGCGGCAGTACGTTGGGAAAGATTTCCCGGAACATGATGGACAGGCTCGTCTCCCCGCGCAGCTTGGCTGCCTCCACAAACTGACGGGTTTTGAGATCCAGCACCACGCTGCGCACGACCCTCGAAACCATCGGGATGTACAGGAAGCCGACTACCAGAATAACGTTGCTCCTGGAGGGGCCCAGGGTGAAGAGGATGATCATGGCCAGGAGCAGCGGCGGGATGGCCAGCAGGACGTCGATCAAACGCATGAGGATCTCATCCACCAGCCTGCCGAAGTACCCGGCGATCAAGCCGAGGGTCAGACCGAGCAGCACGGCCAGGAGGGTACCGGAGCCGGCCACGATATACACATCGCGGCTGCCGACCAGGATGCGGCTGAACACATCCCGCCCGAACTGGTCGGTACCGAGCAGGTGCTGGCGGGAGGGCGGTTGGAGACGCTCCGACAGCATCTGATCGGAAAAACCGTAGGGGGCGACCAGCGGACCGATCACGGCCATCAGCAGAAAAAAGCCGACGATGAAAAACCCGATGAAGGTGGCAGGGTAACGCCTGAGCCGGCGCCAGCCTGCGGCCAGGCGTCGAGTTTTGCTGGCTGCTTTAGTTGCAGTGTCTGCCACAGAATTCCGTAAAAAGCCCCTCCCGCCGGAGTGCAGCGGGAGGGGATGGACATCAACCTCGATCAGTCTTCGAAATAGACCACGTTCAGATCCACTGCGGTGCCCAAGTAGCCCGAGGGTACGATCCCCTTGAGCCGCTTGTTGGCCCCCCAGAGACTGTTGGCGAAGAATGGAACCAGGATCGGGCCACGGTCGATGAAGATCTGTTGGATCTGTTTGTAGATCCCGGCACGTTTCCCCCGGTCCATCTCCACCGCAGCCTGCGCGGACAACGCGTCCACTTCCTGGTCACACCAGTGGCTCTCGTTCCACTTTGCGTCGCAGGTGTAGGCCAGAGACATGTAGTTCTGCGGAACGGCCCGGGAACCCCAGTCGGTAATGGAGAAATCCGCCTCCAGCCAGAGGTTGTCGGCACCGTAGTACACGTCGGAGGGGACCAGCTGGATCTCGACATCGACTCCCGCCTCGGCCAGTTGCTCCTTCACGATGGTGGCGATGGCCGGCACCGGAGAGAGCTGCTGAGCGGTCAGGGTCACGGTCAGGCCCCCGGCATAACCCGCCTCAGCCAGCAATCGCTTGGCTTTGGCCACATCCCTCGGAAGCTCCGGGATGTCTAGATAGAAATCCGCGTAGGCCGGTCCTATCGGCGTATCTCTGCCGGTGACCCCGAGACCTTCGAAGGCTCCGTCCAGAATCGCCTGCCTGTCGATCGCCGCCCTGAAGGCCTGGCGAACCCGAACGTCGCCGAAAGGTTTGCGGTCACTGCGCATGTGGATTACGTAGTGGGTGTTCGAAGGCTTCTGGTATACGACCATGTTCGGGTCACTTTCCAGGGTCGGCACATACTCCGGAGGAAGATAACTCAGATAGTCGATCTGTCCTCCCCGCAGCGCCTCGACCTGAGCCGAGGGTTCGCCCAGAAACAAAAACTCGATCCCGTCGAGGTAGGGCAGCTGGTTGCCCTCGGCGTCTTTACGCCAGTAGTTGGGATTGCGTTTGAAGGTCATGCGATCCTCCGGCAGGTAGCTTTCGACCATAAACGCGCCAGTGCCGATCTGTTTGGCCTTGGGATCTCCAATCCCGCTCCACAAGACCGGCGTGTGATAATCTCCCAGGTTGATCAGCAGATCGGGATTCACCTGGTTGAGCTTGAAGACTACCGTGTACTTGTCAGGGGTCTCGATGCTGTCGATGCCGGCATATATAGCCACCGTAGCCGTTCCCAGTTCGGGATCCCGGAGACGATCGAAGGTGAACTTCACGTCTTTCGATGTCAGCTCCACGCCGTTGTGAAATACAACGCCCTTGCGCAGCGTAAAAGTCCAGGTCAATCCGTCGCCGCTGACCTGCCACTTCTCCGCCAGGCTGCGGCTCTGATCCGGAGACAGACCCTCATCGACGTAGACGAGGAAATCCCCCCAGTAGCGGGCGATCTCATCGTCGGTAATCGAGGAGGAAAAAGCCGGATCCAGGCTGTTCGGGGCAAAGAAGGCTTTTCGCAAGACCCCGCCGTACTTTCCCTCTTTGACCGGTTCTGTTGTAGGACCTTCCCCCTGCCCGCCGCTGGCCCAGACCAGGCCGATGGACAGAAGCAGAGCGATCATGAGAACGAGTGTTCTTTTCACGCGATACCTCCTTGAAACTTGAATAAATTGTGTCGTCACCGGCTTCGGCTCTCAAGACCGGTGACAGCGCTCAGTATAGGTGACAAATCAACAGGTGTCAAACCGGATGGTTCTACATATCGAAATCCTGCCGGGACTGCAGCTCTTATCTGCGATTGCTTGCACCTTGCCCGAGGCCTTGCTGGAAGAGCTCCCGATTTTCCCGCGCGTTTCGTTTCAGCACCGAGTCGATTGCCGAGGATATTGCCTCCGCTGTCAGCAACTCCGCCAATCCCCCGTCCATGCCGCAGAGTACGCCGAGCAGATAGACGTTCTGCCCGCCGGAAAAACCCTGTTCTCCCACGATCGCCTCGGAATCAAGGACCAGCAGCCTCCTGGCACGATGCTTTTGAAGCTCGCGCTCCCAGTTCGGTTTTCCGTCCTTGTTCGATTCCGTCTTGAGCCCCGAGTTGATTCGGGTGCTGCTGACGACCACCGCGGTGTCTTCGTTGAGGTAATCTAAACAGCCGAAGGTCTCCCGGATCTCTAATGACAACAGGCCGTGAGCCGTGTATTTGGGGATCCTTGGTGCAAATACTTCCCCCAGGCGGACGTGGGCTTGTACCGAACCGCCTCGCTGGGCCAGACCGCGGTTCACGGTTACGATGGCTTTCAATCCACTGTCCACCACCGCCCGTCCGAGGATCTCCGCAAGGGTGAGTATCCCCTGGCCCCCTACCCCGCAGATCAGCAGATTGTAGTGCATCTACCCCTCCACCCTCTCGATGGCATCTTGTGGACAGACGCAGACGCACAGGCCGCAGCCGCTGCAGGCGGCAGGATCGATCCGGTGCAGACCGTCCGCAACCTCGATGGCCGGGCAGGCCAAGGAACGGAGGCAGGCACCACAGTTGGTGCAGGTTTGTTCGAGAATCCGGTAGGGAGTGCCGACACCGTCCCCGCGCCGTTTCTGAAGGGTGCACTCCGCCTTCGAGACCACGACATTGACGCCTCTACGCCGAACAATCTCTGTGATCCTATCGATGGAAGCTTGAACGTCGAAGGGATCGATGACCGTGCAAGGGATCCCCAGGGCTTCCACGATCCGGGGAATGCTCACCGCCTTCGCGGGTTCACCCAAGGCGCTCAACCCGGTGTTGGGGTTGGGCTGAAATCCGGTCATGGCGGTCCAGCGATTGTCGAGGATGATAACGGTGAGATCCGAGCCGTGCTGGACGGCATTGACCAGAGGAGGGATCCCCGAATGAAAGAAGGTGGAATCCCCCAGCGTTGCGATCACCGGCTTGGGAGCACCCGCCGCTTTGAAACCATGAGCCAGTCCGATGGCGGCGCCCATGGTCACCTCGGTCCACAGGGTCCGCAGCGGCCGGAAGGCGCCCAGGGAGGTGCAGCCGATATCTCCGGTCACGATCACCTCGTCCTGGCGGTATCCCAGCTTCTGGATCACCCGGTTGATGATGTAGTAGGTGGCCCGGTGGGGACAGCCGCTGCAGAAGGTCAGGGCCCGTCGAGGCTTCAAGGATTGCGGGATTACGGCGCCGGCAGACGATGCGGCCGGGAATCCCAGTCGTCGGCCGGTCAGTTTGCTCAAGGCCTCGGCCACGATTTCGAAATCGTACTCTCCGGCCCGCGGCAGCGTGCCGTCTTCCTTGCCCATTATGCGAAGCGGACGGCTCATGTCCGCCACGGACCTTTTCAGCATCCTCTCGAGGATCGGCTCCTGCTCTTCCAGGACCAGGATACTGTCTGCATGCTCTATCAAACGGCGTACCGTTTCCTCCGGCCAGGGGTGGGGACTGTCGATCTTTAGGGAGGTGACATCCAGGTCGAAAGAATAAATCGCTTCCTGCAGGTAGGTCCAGGAAACCCCGGAGGCGATCACACCCATGGAGCCCCTTTCCTCCAGCCGATTGAGCCCCTGCTGCCGGATCGCATCGACAAAGGACTCGAGCTTTACCAGCAGCTGTCGATGCTGTTCGCTTCGATCCGCCTCGATCGTGGTGTACTGCTCGATCCTCTTCTGGAAATGAAAATCCCTACCCCGGCGTTGAACCGGGTAACAGGGCTCGCCGTCGATCACTCCCATGGTGTGGGCGACATTGGTGGTGGCACGCAGCAGAACGGGCAGACTCAGCTGTTCCGAGGTCTGAAAAGCCAGCCGGGTCAATCGATACGCATCCGCGGGATCCGCCGCATCGAGCAGGGGAAGTTGAGCCAGGAAGGCGTAGTGGCGGGAGTCCTGCTCCGTGCAGCCGGCATGGGTGCCGGGATCGTCGGCCACGTAAAGAACCAAAGCACCCCTCACACCTTTGTAGGCCACGTTGATCAAGGTGTCGGCGGCCACGTTGAGGCCGGCCATCTTCATGGTCGAAAGCGCCCGTTTTCCAGCCCAGGCCGCGGCAACGGCAACGTCCAGAGCGACCTTCTCGTTGACGCTCCACTCCACGTAGACGGGCAGCTTTTCGGCAAGGACGATCTCGGAAAGGTGGG
>Ga0315537_1003858_pt1 | contig 11036 bp, 8 predicted proteins | sample SalMarSW160270MG_FD_203091 | JGI IMG/M metagenome (GOLD analysis project Ga0315537, IMG submission 203091) | Salt marsh sediment microbial communities from the Plum Island Ecosystem LTER, Massachusetts, United States - Salt Marsh Sediment SW1602-70 ... | reverse complement strand
TATCACCGGCGGCGCCAGCGGCATCGGGCTCGGCATTGCCAAGGCCTGTGCTAAATACGGCATGAAGGTGGTCATCGTCGATTCCCGGCAGGACGCCCTGGACGAGGCGATGAAATATTTCAAAGAGAAGAAGCTGCCCGTTCATCCCATCAAGCTGGACGTAACCGACCGCGAGGCTTATGCTAAAGCCGCCGACGAAGCTGAAAGGGTCTTCGGGAAGATACACGTGCTGGTCAATAATGCCGGCGTGGCGTCCGGCGGCCCGGCTCAAATGATGACCTATAAAGACTGGGATTTCAGCATGAGCGTCAATCTGGGCGGCACTATCAACGGCCTGGTAACGATTCTACCGCGTATCATCAAACACGGCGAGGGCGGGCATATAATCGCTACATCATCTACCGGAGGTCTATGCGCCGTAGGCGGTGTTATCATCTACAATACTACAAAATATGCTTTAGCGGGGATGATGGAAACGTTAGCCACCGACCTCCAGGATTTGAATATCGGGGCGTCGGTGCTGGTGCCCGGCCCCACAACGACCAACCTGGGCCCGTCCACCTTCGCCAACCGACCTGAAAAGTACAGGAATGAAGGTCAGACCTGGCCCCCCAAACCGCCGCCCGGAGCACCCAAGCGACCACCCGGGCCGATGCCGGACTTCAGTAAAATATTCATGGACCCGGTGGAGATGGGCGAACGCGTAGTAAGGGGCATCAGGCGCAACGACCTTTTTATCATCACCCACCCGGAATTTAAAGAGGGTTTCAACGCCCGCAACGAAGCGATAATGCGCGCCTGCCCGGATGAGCCTCCGCATAAAGAACGGGCGGAAATGATTAAAAAGATGGGGACTTTAGCCTATAATCCCATTTACGATAAACAGCAGCCTTTAGGTCCGCCGGACTGGACTACGGACTGACGGCCCGGCGGTTTCCCATAATTTCTTAACTGCCCCTTTTACCCTCCCGACGGCGGCCTGTTGTTGGGCGGCGGGGGACTCTTCATGCCGAGGCGGAAAAGCTCGCCGGTGTCCTTGCGCTTCCAGTTCATGGATATCCGCTGCTGGGTGGGGTGGAGCATGGTGATGGCGCCAGGCCGAGGACACTCCTCTACACAGCCGCCGCAGTACCAGCATTCCTCCGGGTAAACGACGATAGGCGACTGCTTCTTTTCCGGGTTGGGCATCATAACGTCGGTGGGGCATACCTCTACACAGAGATTGCAGCCGGTGCAGATATCCGGGTTAAACGCCACGGCTTTATTGGGGGTGGGAGGATTGGGCACCATATACGCTTTATCGCTCATTTCAGTATATCTCCTGAATACATATTTCTTTTAAGCGCCGCTGTATTTCTTATAATTTTCCTCGTAGCCGGATGCATAAGGGGCCTTAAGGTGGAAGTCCAGCGGCAGTTCCCTGACCTTGACCCGGTCGTTCTCCTGGCGCATGGGGAGGAGCTTGTTCCACTCTGGCGGGTCCGTCTGTGGGTAATCGATGCGGTGGAAGTCCAGCATGGAGTTGGAAGCCTTCCTTTCCAGCGAGGCCTTCATCGCCAGTTCTCCCACTGTTATTAAGGAGCGGCATTCCAGCAGGCGTCCCAGCTCGTGGGGATTAGAGGCGTAAGCCGAGGCAAGCTCGGTGGTCTTGAGTTCGTTCAGCAGTCTCAATCCCAGCTTAAGCGTCTGCTCGTTTTTATACTCTCCGCAGTAGTCGCGCATGATGCGGGCAATGGCGGCATTGATTTCCTTCCAGCCGTTGCCTCCTTTGCTCTGCCGCGTGGCAGTATAGGCGGACTCCCTCTCCGCCTCCACCTGGCCGCGGTCGACCGCTGCTTCTGGGGCGGTCCTGGCGTATTCTGCGGCGTGACGGCCGGCGTAGCGACCGGTGGTATGGGACTCGCCGTGGCAGCCGCCGCCAAAGAGATTGCCCCCCGCCCCGACATACAGCCCTTCGAGGTTGGTGCGCAGCTCCCAGTCGGTTAAAAAGCCGCCGCCCCCCAGACTGCGTACCGTCGGCGGCGTGTTAACGCCCGTGGACCAGAAATTGGGGTGGGCGTAGCCTTCCGGCATGGTAACCGGCGCCTGGAAGAGGTCCTTATCGGGGTCGAAGCCGGCTTTAGTCATAATGTCGTAAACGGGGATGCGGGTCTTGCCCTCGTTGCCGACCATCATCCCGAAGATGCACCGCCGCTCCTCCTCGGAAAGTCGGGTAAGGTCAGCATAAAGCGGCAGCTTGAACTCTCCCTTGCGGACGCGCTCGGGGAGGTCGTAAATAAGGCTGTTATTACGGAACTGCTCTGCATATCTGGAAATACCGATGCCCTCGCCCAGTATGAAGTCCTGCCCTTCCGAGGGCAGGAAACGACCCTCTACATTCTTGACGGGTCGATTAAAGGCATCGACCCAAGGCACTTCCTTACCGTCGGCATCGACAATCGGCGCGCCGTGATAGGTATTGTGGGCATTGGCCATGCTGTAGGGGGCATAGGCGTAGCCGGTAAGCCGGCCCGGCCCGGAGCCCTCCATGCAGACGAATTCGGCACCGGCCTTCCAGCCCAAAGCCTCGCCGGCGCCGGAGGCATTCATGTTACCCATCGAACCGGAGGCGGTTACTTCCGGCGCGAAGTCGAAAAGTCGGCCGGCACCGCCCGTAGCGATGACGGTGGCTTTTGCTTTGAACACGTAAAATTCACCGGTGCGGGCATTGACGGCGGTGGCGCCCACGACCTTTGCCCCCTGTTTCCCCCCGGCGGTAAGTAAGGCGGTGGGCATCATCCTGTTCTGTATATTGACGCCGAGTCGCCTGGCTTCTTCATATATCTTTGGCTTGATATTAAAGCCCCAGACCCGTATAACATGCCGGCTCCGGTAATCATAGGCGAACATGAGCTTGGTAGCCTCATCGCGGAAGACGGCGCCCTTGAACTCGTCATTAACATCTCTTATCTGGATGCCCATCTTCTCGCACTCCAGCAGGGTATCCCAGCTTTCCCTGGTAATAATGTAGCGGACGTGCCCGCCGGTCCACCCATTCATGCTGTCGTAGCAGGCATTGGTGTACATTTCAGGAGTGACTTTAGAGCAGGGGTTGGTGACCGCGCCGTGCCAGTGGTCGACACCCGCCCCGCCGGCCCCGCTCCGCTTGGCATGTCCCCTTTCGAGGACGGCTACCTTCACGCCCGACCTGGCGGCGCTGATGGCCGCCCGCAGGCCCGCCACACCTCCACCGATAACCAGCACATCGCAGACGATTTCATTTATCTTGCCGTAGTCGACCGGGTAAGGCCATTCCGGCACTTTGCCGGTCTTTTGCACATACTCATGCCAGGTGCTCATTTTATACTCCTTCTGATAAATATTTGCAGACAGAAAAGTGGCAGGAAAATATCGGATTAAAATAAACTAAAGCAGGCCTCTTAGCTTGGGGTCCAGGGCGTCCCTCAAGCCGTCGCCCACCATGTTAAAGGCAAAGACCACCAGCATGATAGCCAGGCAGGGGGCGAAGGATAACCAGGGACTGATCTTTAAATACTGGTAGCCGGAATTGACCATCGCGCCCCAGGCAGCACCCGGAGGCTCGATGCCGATGCCAAGGAAGCTAAGACCGGCTTCGGCCAGGATAAGATTACCCAGCTGCATCGTCATCAGGACGATAAGAGGCGGGAAGGCGTTAGGAAGAATATGCCTGAATATAGTACGAATATTGTCGGAACCTAAAGATTTTTGGGCTAAAATATAGTCGTTCTCCTTGATACTAAGCGCCAGGCCATGCGTGACCCTGGCATAACCGGGTATGGTGGCCACACTTAAAGCAATAATAACGTTCCAGATACCACTGCCGAGGACAGCCGCTAAAACCAGCGCAAATAACAGCATCGGGAAACACATCATAGCATCCATCGTCCTCATAATGAGGTTATTGACGATAGTGCCGGAATAACCGGCTATCATTCCCAGCGGGATGCCGATTACCCCGGATATCAGTACGGATACAAAGCCTACCTGCAGTGCTGTTCTCGAGCCGTAGATGAGTCGACTCAACGTATCACGCCCGAGCGTGTCAGCACCCAGCCAGTGTTCTGAACTTGGCTGTGCCAGTGACTTGGCTACGCCAGTCTTGTAAGGGTCATAAGGAGCCAGCCATTCGGCGAAGATAGCAGTAAATAATACCAGCACCAGGACTACCAGCCCGAAAACAACCACGCCGCGTGAAAAAAAGACTCTCCGGAAACGCCGCCATTCGCTGACACGGGGCGTCTTTTCCAGATAACCGGCCTCGGTTAATTGAGTCTCAGCCATTATTTTTTCTCCTAGCCGTATCTTATCCTGGGGTCAAGCCAGCCGTAAGATATATCAACCAGTAAATTGACCACTAATATTGCGACGGCGATAACCAAAGTAATTGCCTGAACGACTACATAATCCTGACCAAAAATACTGCTGACAAGCAATCGACCGACGCCGGGAATGGCAAAAATAGTCTCAACAAGTACTGAACCGCCGAAAAGTATTCCCACACCTACGCCTACCAGAGTAATTACCGGTATCAGGCTGTTTTTCATGGCATGTTTGAGTATGACACTGCGTTCAGTCAAACCCTTGGACCAGGCGGTGCGAACATAGTCCTGTGAAATAACCTCAAGCATACTTGACCGCATCTGTCTTGCATTGGCGGCAATACTAAAAAAAGACATGCAGATTACAGGCATGATCAGCTGTCTTGTACTTAGCCCAAAATTTTCAAACGGTGACGTATAACCGGAGATAGGCAGCCAACCGAATTTAACACCGAAAACGTATATCATCAATATTCCCAGGAAAAAAACCGGTATAGTGATACCCACGTAGGTTAAAGGTGTTAAAATTTTATCCGGCCATTTTCCCCGTCTAACGGCGGTGATAATCCCCACCAAGATACCGAATACAGCGCCGATAATCAAAGAAAGGCCGCCAATGTGAAGGGTCACCGGGAAACGCTCAATCATGAGCGCGCTGACATCTTCATGATAATAGACTGACTCTCCGAAATCGCCACGGAACATATTGGCTATCCAGTTGACGTACTGCACCATGATTGGTTTGTCCAGACCGTATTGAATGCGGAGTTCCTCAATCATTTCCGGAGGCATGGCCTGCAACTGCGCCGTTTGGGCCACATAGATAATCAGCGGGTCACCGGGTAGAAGCCGGATGACAAAAAAGACCATCAGAGTAACAATGATAAGGACTACAACCGCCTGCAATATTCGTCTGATAATGTAGGTCGTCATGTTGAATCCCGATAGCAGTATTCTATAATATAAACCGAGTTATTCCCCGTACCGTCAAGAGCTTTTTTTCCTGCGGCCCGAGAATAAACAAAGCGGTTATATTCCGTTACCGGGTGATTCATCCCCACCTGGTCACGCGGCAAGAATGAACCACCCGGATACATCAATTTACTAGACTAGTGTGCTTCCATCCAATCGTCTTCTGGTGACCACATGATGCCATGAATCTTAGGATATTCACTGTGAACGTAGGTTTGCATTATACAAGCCTCAGCTGTTCTCCAGAGCGGGATAATCATAGCATCTTCGCCAGCCTGCCTTATGGCGTCTTTTATCTTCGACAATGCCGCCGCAACACTTGTGTACATGGGGTCCAGAGCCTCGGCGCACAGGGCCAGGTATTCGGCCGATTTATAGATGTTGCCGGTCCTGAAGGTCATCGGGCTGGGACCATAGTGGATGAATAAATCAGTGGTGCTCGGGTTAATGCCGGATGCCGTGTACACCAGGTCAGACCAGCCGGTGCCGAAGACGGAGCCGAAGTATCTACCCAGGTCGGCAATATCAGGTTCAATGGTAATACCCACTTCGCCAAGATACGATTGTAACGCAGCAACAGCATCGGTGCCTGCTGACGTAGCCATTATCTTCAGGGTCAAGCCGGCGGATAAACCCGCATCGGCGAGTAACTCTATGGCTTTGTCAGCATCATAAGGCCTTGGGTCATACCCTTCAACGTAGCCGGGCCAGGTACTGGAAGCCATTTGATGAAGGGGCTCATACAGGCCCTGTCCCAGCATTTCCGCTATAGCGGGGCGGTCGATAGCGTACTCAATTGCCTCGCGCACTTCCTTGATAGCCAGCGGAGAATCTGGGTTGCTTGAATCGGGGAGCAGGGTTGTGAACATGCCGGGCCCCCAATTAATCTTCAAGCCCAGTTCCTGTAAATCGATTATATTCTGAACAGTAGATACAGCAAACCACATGTCCGCTTCTCCCGCTTCCATCGTAGCGGCTGCTACCATGGCATCAGGTATATAGCGGATTTCGATAGCGTCGAGATACGGTAAGCCCTCTTGCCAGTAGTTGGGGTTTTTAGCGAATTTAATATGGTCGTCCCGCTGCCAATCCGCGACTGTAAAAGGACCCGTACCTACGGCGTTCACTCGCGCCCAGTCTATGCGTTCTTCCGGAGTAGTCCCAGAGGTCTCAAAGGCCGTAGGTGAAATTACCTGGATTAATCCGTAGTTTTCTATCATCATCCAGCTAAACGAGTTTAGATGCATTGTGAGAGTATGCTCATCAACAACTTCCAGTGAATCGACATATTGACCGTCTGTCAGGGTGTTATTATCTATCCCCAACTGGAAGTTCCATCTTAGAGCCTCGGCATTCCAATCCGACCCGTCAGTGAATTTAATGCCCTCTTTCAAGTGCCAGGTAATAGTCAAAGCATCGGCATCGGTTTCCCAGCTTTCCGCCAGCACCGGAATCATATTTCCATCAACATCCCACTCAGCTACCCTTTCTAAGACGGGCAGCATTAAATAGTTATCCGAAGGAGCTTTTTCCGGGGGATAACCGAGATTATTGGGAATAGCTCCGGAGACGCACCTCAAAGTCCCGCCGGTAGCTCCTGTTTCCTCTTCGTCTCCGCCACAGCCAGAAAAGGCCATTATGCAAACTAAGATGAGCGCGGCAGGAATTACTAAGAACTTCTTCATTTTTGTTTGATACCTCCTTAAATTATTCCAAAATAGTATGCTCACCTAGTCATTTACCACCTCCTTCTCAACAAAACTTTCAACGATTTCGCCGGAAATGCGTCCGGCGCTCTCTTTCAACTCTTCAATGACCTCGTCTACCCGCGCCCGAAGTCGGTTTTCCGGTCCCACGATGCTTAAGGACGCCGGGCACATGTAATTTTTTATGGGGGCGGATATACACACAGCGCCCGGAATCCTTTCTCCATAGGTGACGCAATACCCCTTTTGACGGCATTCCGTCAGCTGTTCCATCAATTCGTCCTTATCGGTTACGGTATTCTCCGTAACCCGGTTGAATTTAATATGCCTTAAAGTTCTTTTTAATTCCGCATCAGGCAACTGGGAAAGCAATACTTTTGCTGTGGCCCCGATATATATCTGCCCCAACAGCTTGCTTGCCTCGGTAATACGCAGGGCATGCTCGCTGGCGACCTCATGCAGGAGCATATAATGGAGCTGCAGCATGACTGCCAGGTTTACGGTTTCCCCGGTAATATTAGACATGCGCATCATCTCCCGCAGCGACTTCATAATCAGGTACCGGTGGGCGGCTGCCTGATTTGATGAAAGTTGAGTAACCAGAGAGCCCAGATAATATTGATGGTTGTTTTCATCCTGTACCGCCCAGTTCAGATCCTTAAGGGTCTGGAGCAGCCTGTGCACCGTAGAAGTGCTGTACCTGCAATAATTAGCAACATCGGTGACGGTATTGATACCGTTACTCAAGCACGAGAGGATATCGGTAGCGCGGTGGAGCGACGTGGAAATATTTGCGGATGCAACTGGATTTGTGCTATATTTCCGTCGGTTGGAATTTTTTTCTCGTCGCAACATCAACCTATTATATCACGGCTTGTCAATATATGATAATCAAGTTAAAAAGCTAGCAAAATAAGGTCTTTAGACTGTTTATATTCCGCAAAAAAATAATGACTGGAGCCTGAAAAAAATGCAAAAAAAATCCGCTGAATCAACGCCCGAAGAAAAACGCCGGCAGCGGTTCGAACGCTGGCTTTCACCGCCCGGCGTCAAGTTCTCCGGCCCCGAGGCTGAAGAGGGGTATAAAAAAAGGGTGACCCGGTTTATCAAAGCCATGAGCCTTGAAAAACCGGACCGCGTGCCGGTTATCCTGCCGGTGGGCGGTTTACCGCTTTATCATGCCGGCATAACGCTGAAAGAGGCCATGCACGATAATAAGCGGCTCTGCCAGGCGTACCGCGATTTTTTTAAGGAATTTAAAGGGGACACCTATGCCAGCCCCGGCATGGTTTTTTCGGCCAGGGCATCGGAAATTATCAACAGCATCTCCTCAAAGTGGCCGGGCCACGGTCTTTCCGATGACGCCAGCGTACAGCAGTTCGTAGAAGGCGAATATATGAAAGCGGATGAGTATGATGTTCTCCTTAAAGACCCATCAGACTTTTGTTTCCGCTATTACCTGCCGCGCACCCTGGGAGCGCTGGCGACTTTCGCTAACTTCTCGCCGCTTCCTTATATCCTGGGTATGCCCAACCGGTTTCTCATGCCGGCTGTTATGCCGGAGGTACGGGCTTCTTTCCAGGCGATTATCGATTACGGCAAAGAGACAGCGGACTGGATGAAACCCCTGATGGAGTTCGACCGTGAAGCGCTGGAGGCCGGGTACCCATCTATCTTCGGCGGTCAGTCTCACGCCCCGTTCGATATCCTGGGCGATACCCTGCGGGGCACCAAAGGAATTTTCATGGATATGTACCGGCAGCCGGAAAAGCTCAAGGAAGCCATGGAGATGCTGATCCAGATGAACATTGAAGTCGGTGTGCACATGGCAAATGTCTCCGGAAGGCCGCTCGTGTTTTTTGCGCTTCACAAGGGCGATGACACTTTTATGTCTGAAAAGCAGTATGAAGAGTTCTACTGGCCGACGTTCCGGAAGGTTATCCTGGGACTGATTGATGAAGGCTGCGTGCCGATTCTCTTCGCCGAGGGGAAATATAATAACCGGCTGGAAATCATCAAAGACCTGCCCAGGGGAAAAGTGATGTGGCATTTCGACCAGACAGATATGTTCAGGGCTAAGGAAATACTTGGAGATAACGCCTGTATTGCCGGCAATGTGTCTGCCTCGCTCCTGCGCACCGGCACGCCGCAGGCGGTCAAGGAATATTGCCGCAAGCTCATCGAGGTCTGCGGCGAGGGCGGGGGCTTTATCCTGACCGGGGGCGCCAGTATCGATAGAGGAGACCCGGCTAACCTGCGCGCCATGATGGAAGCCGCCGAGGAATATGGGGTCTATGACTAGAGCTAAAGTTGCTGGCGGACAGGTTATCTGCTAACATATGCCTAATAATAAGAGATAGCTTAAAATACTTAAAGGTTTTTAGACGTGACAGAACTGCTAAAAGTAAATAATCTGGTAACGCAATTTAAAACGGAAAACGGTATCGTTAAAGCCGTCAGCGATGTTTCCTATTACCTCGACGAGCTGGAAATCATCGGGCTGGTGGGCGAAAGCGGCTGCGGCAAGTCGGTCAGCCAGCTTTCCGTGATGCAGCTTATCAATGCCCCTGGCGAAATCACCGGCGGCGAGGTCATCTTCGAGGGAAAGGACATCTTGAAATATGCCCCCCACAGCCCGCAGATGCGCGCCATCCGGGGCGCCAGGATAGCCATGATTTTCCAGGAGCCGATGACCTCCTTAAATCCGGTATTGACCATCGGCCAGCAACTTACCGAGATGCTGGTACTGCACCTGAAAATGAACGCTGAAGCCGCCCGAAAAAGGGCCATCGAGCTTCTAGGGATGGTGGGCATCCCCGCCGCGGAAGGACGTATTGATGATTATCCCCACAATTTCAGCGGGGGCATGCGGCAGAGGGTGATGATTGCCATGGGGCTTTCCTGCAATCCCAGAATCCTCATCGCCGACGAGCCAACCACCGCGCTGGACGTCACTACCCAGGCGCAGCTCCTGGAATTGATGAGGGATATGGTAAAGCATTTCCGGGCGTCACTGATAATCGTGACGCACAACCTTGGGGTGGTAGCCCGCTATGCCAAAAGAATCTACATCATGTACGCCGGCCGTATTGTAGAGTCCGGCACTACTAAAGATATCTTCAGTAAACCGCGCCATCCGTACACGATAGGCCTTCTCAAGTGCATCCCCAGACTGGACGAGGAGGAAGGCAGGAAGCTGGTGCCAATCGAGGGACTGCCGCCCAACCTTATCAACATGCCACCCACCTGCGCCTTTCTGCCCCGGTGTTCCTGGAAAATCGATAAATGCTATAAAGAGCCCTGGCCTGATATTACTCCCGTCAACGATAATCACTATATTAGGTGTTTTGTCGATACTTCGGACGTGAATAATGAACCAAAAAAACAATAACGTCATTCTTGAAGTGAACGACCTGAAAATGTACTTCCCCGTCATGCGGGGCCTGCTGCGCCGCAAGGTGGCCGATATTAAAGCCGTAGATGGCGTTTCCTTTAACTTAAAAAAGGACGAGACCCTGGGGCTGGTGGGCGAAAGCGGCTGCGGCAAGACGACTATCGGCCGCTGCATACTCGGTCTTTACCGCGCTACCGCCGGTAACATCTTATTCCAAGACAAAGATATAGCCAAGATGCCGGAAAAGAAATTAAGGGAAATGCGCCGCGAAATAGCGCTTATCTTCCAGGACCCGTATTCTTCACTCGACCCGCGCCAGAACGCCGGCAACATCGTGGGAGAGCCGCTTAAAATCCACCAAATGGTGATGAATAGAGGAGAATATAAAGACAGGGTGGAGCAGCTTTTCCGCACCGTAGGCCTCGACCCATCGATGATCGACCGGTTTCCACATGAATTCTCCGGCGGCCAGCGGCAGCGCATCGGAGTGGCGCGCGCCCTTGCCTGCGACCCTTCACTCATTATCTGCGACGAGCCTATTTCCGCGCTGGACGTTTCCATCCAGGCGCAGATTATCAACCTGCTGGAAGAGCTGCAGGACGGCGCCAGGGAATTAAGCTATCT
>Ga0315537_1003856_pt1 | contig 11040 bp, 9 predicted proteins | sample SalMarSW160270MG_FD_203091 | JGI IMG/M metagenome (GOLD analysis project Ga0315537, IMG submission 203091) | Salt marsh sediment microbial communities from the Plum Island Ecosystem LTER, Massachusetts, United States - Salt Marsh Sediment SW1602-70 ... | reverse complement strand
ATGTGTTTTCGGCTGCCCGACGTATCATAGAGATATAACCGCCGGCATGAAAACATTTCTTTTTTTGGCTGAGAAGGCAAATTTGGTAGGGAAAATGGGCGGAGCTTTCGGTTCCTATACACATAGTGGAGAATCTGCAAATATGATCTATGATACCATGCTTTATGTTTTTAAAATGGATATGGTCGATCTGGGTGCATTAGATTTGAAAGAACAGGTTCTTCAAACAGATGACGGGTTGCGTGCCTGTCAGGATTACGGAAAAGCCGTTGGTCAGAAATTTAATTAGCAGTAACATTTAAGTTGTTTTTGTATCCAGACAGGTTGGTTTTAAACCGCAATCTGATGTAAAACCGGACCACTGGAATTATTCTTTAAATCGTGCCTGAACGAAAACTCGAATTTTTTCTAAAGTTCAATCCTCTGGCCTGTATGGCCTACGAGCGGAGGGAAAGAGGAAAATTTTAACTGCCCCAAAAAAATAGGCGCTGCCCCGGTTGAATGGATTGCGAATTTTCGAGGGGTAGGTGAAGATATTGGCGAAAAGAACAGTTTTCGTTCAGGCACCAAATATTCTTTTTAGAGAGCACAAGGAGAAGAACATGAAAGTGAAAGTCACAGAAAATTGTATGGGAGACAGACGCTGCAACGATCTATGTCCCGAGGTGTTTGAATATGATGAGGATCAACTGAAGTCTATCGTTAAGGTTGATGAAGTCCCCGGAGAATACAAAGAGCTTGTACGGCAGGCTGCAGAAGAATGTGGTGCCGATGCCATTATTATAGAAGAAGATTGATCGAAGTAAGGATTTTATTGCAGTAATTACCATCAGCTTCGTTCTTAACGGCTCGTAACAGTTCACTATGACTTCGCCCTTAAATGCCTTGTTGGAGCAAAGCTGAAATCCCGCTATCGGGGCATATGAGAGCCTCCGGCTGGTGCAAAATTTAACTAATAACTGAAAACGCCCTAACCAGTTTTGACTCGAAGAGGACCATATTTGGATCAAAAGCAAGAATTCTATCATTTCACCATAAACCAGTATATTCTTATAATAATTATCCAGGAGATTTGTCATGGAAGAACTATCGATTCTTATAGGTGGAAAAGCGGGTGATGGTATCCGGCAAGCCGGCCAGACACTTGCCAGACTTTTGAATAGATTTGGCTATCGTATTTTTTTCTACGATGACTACCCCTCGCTTATTCGTGGCGGGCACAATTTTTCTATCATAAGGGCCTCAAAAAAGAAAATCCTAGCTCACAAGGAAAAAGTGGACCTCATCGTTGCCTTAAACCAGGATGCGGTAGAAAAACACAAACATCGCCTGAACCCCGGTGGAGTGATTCTCTATGATTCTAAAAAAGTGGAGGCCCAAGGAGTCGGCGTCGACTTTATGGGTCTGGTCAAGGAGTTGGAAGGAGCGCCCATTATGAGAAACACCGCCGCTCTCGGGGCGCTGGCCAAAGTGTTGAATATTGAGTGGCCTATATTGGAAAAAGTCATAAAAGATACCATAGAAAAAGAAGTGGATTTGAATCTTAAGATTGCTCAGTCAGCATATAATCAGGTAGAAAAAGCCGGTTTCTCCATTCCCAATCTGAATCAAAAAATGCTTCCATTGGTGTCGGGCAACGAGGCTATTGCCCTGGGGGCGGTGCAGGGAGGGCTCAATATGTATATTGCATATCCCATGACCCCTGCATCTGCCATTCTTCACTACCTGGCAGAACATGAAGATGACTTAGGTGTGGTAACCATACACCCCGAAAGCGAGATTGGTGTTGCCCTCATGGCTCTGGGAGCCGCTTATGCCGGTGCCAAGACCATGGTTGGCACTTCGGGTGGCGGCTTTGCCCTGATGACCGAGGCGTTGAGTCTCTCCGGCCAGGGTGAGTTCCCCATTGTCTTTGTCGTATCTCAAAGACCCGGTCCGAGTACGGGAGTGCCTACTTACACCATGCAGGGCGATCTTTCTTTTGTCATCTATTCCGGCCACGGGGAGTTTGCAAAACTGGTTTTGGCTCCCGGAGATGCTGAGGAGGCCTTTTATCTCACGGGATTGGCCATGAACCTTGCCTGGAAGTTTCAGATTCCTTGCTTTGTCCTTTCTGATAAACACCTAAGCGAAAGTATATTCAGTTTTGACGCGGATCCGGATAAGGTCAAACCCGAAGAACCGCTCCTTTGGGACGGTCAAGGGGAATATAAACGATATCTGGTTACTCAAAACGGCATTTCCCCGCTGGCCTTTCCCGGAAATCCGGCGGCCATGGTTAAAGCAACCTCTTACGAGCATGATGAATATGGTATAACCACTGAAGAATCCGAGCAAATCGTCAGGATGCAGCAAAAACGTTTACGCAAAAAAAAGACCATGGAAGAGGAGCTGGCCCGCTATGAACAGGTAAAGGTTTATGGTGATCTTGAATCAAAGACGGTTCTCCTTTGTTGGGGCTCCACCAAAGGGGCGTGTATAGAAGCGGCTGAAGAATTAGGGCTTAAAGTGGTTCAGCCTCTGGTGCTTGAGCCGCTACCCATAGAATCTTTAAAAAAAGTTTTGTCCGATGCGGATAAGATCATTGATGTAGAGGTTAATGCTACCGGCCAACTGGCAAAACTCCTTTCAGCTCATGGTATCTGTTTTGACGATATGATTTTGCGTTTTGACGGTCGTCCTTTTACAGTAGATTCTCTGTTAGAAAAGGTAAAGGAGGTGCTCTCGTGACAACAGCAAAAGAATTAGAAACCTATGCCCAAAACACATGGTGCCCGGGTTGTGGTAATTTTGGCATTTTAAATTCTATTATAAAGGTTTTAGCCGATCTTACAGAAGAAGGTCTTGACCTTAACAAGTTGGTTCTGGCATCCGGGATAGGATGTCATGCCAAGATAGTAGACTATATTAAAGTGAATAGCTTTTACTCCATTCATGGGCGAGTCCCTCCTCCAATTACCGGGATCAAGCTGGCCAATCCGGATTTGGTGGTAATTGGCCATGCCGGTGACGGAGATGCTTATGGCGAGGGTATCGAACATCTAATCTTTAGTGCCAAGAGAAATATTAATGTGACTTTTATCGTCCATAACAACCGAGTCTATGGACTCACAACCGGTCAGTTTACCCCTACCAGTCCCGCAGGCTTTAAAGGGCGATCAACCCCCGGAGGAAGCCCTGAAGAACCCTTGAATCCCATCGAATTGATGCTTTCTGCCGGAGCCGGCTTTGTGGCCAGGGGCTTTGCGGGTAAACCAAAGCATCTCCAACTCTTGATTAAAGCCGGCATCAAACACCAGGGCTTTGCCTTTATTGATGTTCTGCAACCCTGTTTTACCTTTTATAATACCTATGATTTTTACAACAAAAGGGTCTACGAGCTCACAGACAAGGCGCATGATTCTTCCGATAGAGAAGCCGCTTTTGCCAGTGCCCGAGAATGGAGTTACGGAGAAGGTGAGCGCATTCCCATCGGCATCTTTTATCAGGTAACAAGACCGACTTACGACGAAAAGCTTTTAAAAGGGAGAATTCCTGTTAAATTAAAGCCGGGGAATATAAGATCGATCCTTAAGAAACACATTTAGACCCAAATCGAGCGATATTTTACTCGATCTGCACCGATTTCATGCTTATGAAAGCCTCCGGCTCGTGCAAAATTCAGGTATTAAAACGGCAATCCCGGAAATATCAAGTGTGGAATCGGTGTGCTTTCAAAAGCATATCGTCTATTTAGTTTCCATCCAGAAATGGCCCTTTTCCGCAATCTCTGCGTCAATCTGCGGAATTACTTGTGCGGCGTACCACTTGTACGCCTCCGCGGTGTTCCTTGATTTCCTTGACCTTGCGAAAAATTGCTCATTTCTGCATTGGAAACTTAATTTGTGCCCAATATAGATTTATGGATGGGCACTATTTATTATTTTGGATGATGGAGGATAACATGTCACTTAAGGGGAAAAAAGTCATTATTTTAGTAGAAGAAATGTTCAACGTCTTTGAATTCTGGTATCCTTACTATCGATTAAAGGAGGAAGGCGTCCAAGTTACGGTGGTTGGCTCCGGTAGTGCAGATGTTTATACCGGCAAACCCGGGACACAGGCCAAAGTGGATACCGGCGCTGACCAGGTATCTGCTGAAAACTTCGATGGGATTATCATTCCCGGAGGGTATGCACCGGACATGATGCGCCGGTATCCTGCCATGGTCAATTTAGTTAAAAATTTATTTAATGCCAATAAGACGGTAGCTGCCATCTGTCATGCCGGATGGATGCTGGTTTCCGCAGGGATACTGCCTGGAAAGAAGGTAACTTCTTTTTTTGCAATAAAAGACGATTTAATCAATGCCGGAGCCGAATGGGTGGATCAGGAAGTGGTTGTGGACGGAAAACTGGTAACAAGTAGGATGCCGGATGATCTTCCGGCATTCATGAAAGCCGTGATTGATTCACTGAAATAGAATGAGACCGTTGAAAACGCCCTTTTTTGCTCAATTTTTGCGCCTGCCCTGTGGAATGCGTAGCCTATTCCTCTGGGGTCAGGCTCAAATTTTAACCCGCCACCGAACTTTGGCGGATTAAAATTATCGCGTTGACTCGGGGCGCGTCCATGCCCCTCGCCCTTGCGGGCAGCTTGACAGCTGTCCAATTCCGCTATCCTGCAGAATTGCCTTAAACTTAAGCCCCGGTTAAATATGAAATACCGATTTAACTGGGCAGGCAAAAATTGACATTTTTCAAAGGTCTCAGGATTTGGTAGTTAAAACATCCGGTCATAAATCGAGCCATATATCGGCTTCGTTGCCGCAATGGCTGCAAACCGCATGCCCTTTGGTTTGTTTCTTAATAGTTTTCGAACCCGGTTTTGATTCGACCGGAGGAATTTCTTCTTCAGGCTCCAAAGAGCACGTAATCATCATTTCGGCTTCGTTGCCGCAATTTTTACAGGTACAGACCTGTTTAAACTTTTTTTCTGCCATATCTCTGCTCCCTTATTACCGGCCCACGATCACCAGCAATTTAACTGTTTCGATCATCACCGACCGTATTCCAAAAGCGGTTGTTGAAATTTTGGTTTTACTCATAAGATTTCACATCATATGATATAGAAAGAGACAGAAGTTTTTTTGAGAGAAGACGGTATGTCATATCTGATGCCTTCGGTATAATCCGGCCTGCTTGAGACACAGCCTTCTTCCGCCGCCATCTGTAAGTCCTGAATCGCGTTAAGTAACTGACAATCTTTGGCACAATCTTTTTTCGGTAGATTTCTCTTGGCACAATTTTTACAGGGCGAAGATATCATAATTCCTCCTTTAACCTGTATCTTAAGGGTATATTATTTATTTCTTCCAAAAGCTCATCCATATCAAAAGGCTTATCGATAAATCCGTTACAGCAATGATGCATGGCCTCAATTACAAGATCTTTATCGCCGTATGCCGTCATTATTATTATCGGTACGGTTTTATTGTGTTCACGAATTTTTTGCAGAAGCTCTATTCCGTTCATTTCCGGCATAGCATAATCTGTTAAAACAATATCAATGTTACTATTCTTGACAAGATGGTCCAGAGCTTCTTTGCCGCTGATGGCTTCAACAACCTGGTAACCCCTGGTTCTCAATCCCCTTCTCAGTGTTTTAAGTTGTACTCTTTTGTCATCAACAACAAGGATGGTTTTCATTACTTGTCTTTCCTTGCAACATTCATATTCAATCCTTTAGTCTCCATATCCTCAGATGCTTTCCTGCAACTCGGGATAATCGTTAATAAATCGGTAAAGGGTTGCCCGCCCTACATTAAGAAGTCTTGCAGCCTTTGCCTTGTTGCCGCCTGTTTTTTTTATGGCGGACTCGACTTGCACTCTTTCCAGTTTGCGTGAAGGCCCGCGTATGGTTTGAAAAAGGCCGTTGTCATTAATCTCCATGGGAAGATTATCAGAGGTTATCTCATCACCGTTGCTTTTAACAAAAGCAAACTGGACGGCATTCTGAAGTTCTCTGACATTGCCGGACCACTTATATTCGGTGAGCAACACCATGGCTCTGTCTGAGACAACAACAAAGTTCCGGTTATACTGTCTGGCAGCCTGTTTTAAAAAATGATCAACCAGAAGCGGAATATCGCTTTTTCGCTCACGAAGCGGGGGAAGCGCAATGGGTACAACATTAATCCGGTAATACAGGTCATCCCGAAATCTGTTTTTTTTCATCTCCTCTTTAAGGTCTTTATTGGTTGCGCTGATAACCCTTACATTGATCCGAACCGTTTTTTCTCCGCCGACCTTTTCAAATTTACCATCCTGAAGAAAACGCAAGAGCTTTGCCTGCATGTGCTTTGAAAGTTCAGCAACCTCATCCAAAAAAATTGTGCCGCCGTCCGCCAGTTCAAATCTTCCCCTTTTATTACGAATGGCGCCGGAAAAAGAACCTTTCACATGTCCGAACAGTTCGCTTTCAACAAGCCCTTCCGGCATAGCTCCACAATTGATCGGTACAAAAGGCCCGTCTTTGCGGGAACTTGCCTTATGAATGGCTTCGGCGACCAGTTCCTTTCCCGTGCCGGTTTCACCGAAAATATGAACCGGATAATCGTATTCGGCAACATTGATAATTTGCCGAAAAATCTCGATCATTTTTCTGTCTCTACCGATAATTCTTGAAAAATTAGACGTATTTTTATCTCCTGTTTTACGGTTGCCATAATCTGAAATATCCCTGAATGATATAATTTCCCCAGGTGTTTGATTGTCACCATTCTTTTTTAAGACCCTGGCGTTGGAATCTTGAGGATTAAAAAGCAGTTCAGAAGGCAAGATGTCAGCACCACAGAATCGACTGCTCTTATGTTGGTAATAGGCTTTGTTTGCATGATCCATGGTAACTTTCCCCCCTACATTATTTTGATCTGAAATTTTATTTATCGGTAATGGATTCGTTCGGAAGTTTATATGCTGGATACTGTCTTCTAGACGGAACATTATTCGGACAAATACTATAGTTATTTTACAGAAATTCTTTTTTTCTTAAAGCATTAAGCATGCCAAAAGGAAAGAAGGACGGGAAGGTCGGTAATAAACGCTGAATAATCAAAAGGATAGAGCGGCAAACCATCCTCCGGAGATATGTTCAGACTTGCTGTAAGCGATTCGTCCCCGTGTGCAAAAATTGCACGCTCAAATACAATATTACTTGTATTATTAGATAATTATTATCGAACTATGCAAAAATTGATAATCACTATTTGAACGATTGCTGACTTCAAAATTCATCCTGCAACAACACTCTTAGGTTACACCATAGATGAGTCTGTTGATTAATGAGGATTTTCATTCAAGATCAAGGCATGCGAAAAAAATAACCACCCCGGTACGATCTGCCGGCCCTGTCCCGGTACTTCCACGGGGACCTACGGGACAGGCAGGCATATATTTGATATTCCGAGGATTTATTCGCCACCGAACTTTGATAAACCCGTAAAAAGTCCGATTTAAACGGTTTTGTAAAAAGTTCAAATTCAAGGCGTGCAAGTTTCGTAATCATGAGGCGTACTTATCGTACGTTGAATGATTGCGAAACGCAGCACAACGCAGAAGTTGGACTTTTTACGAAACCGTCAACTTTGGCGAATTAATTTTTTGAGCATAACGCAGAGATTGTGCGAAAAGACCATTAATCAACAGACTCATAGATCTTGAGTTTTTTTCTGAGGGTATTCAGGGCAATATCGAGCAATTTTGCGGTTTGGGACTTGTTTTTTCCGGTGTGATCATAAACGGTAAGGATATAGGACTTTTCCATTTGCGCAAGAGGGACTACCGGTGTTGTTGCCGGCCGATGATTCGGTTTTGTTTTTGGTTTTTGCTTTTGAATAGTGTCGGGTAGGAATATTTTTGAGATTTTTCGTCCCTGGGCAAGGTTTACGGCCGATTCGATAATGGACTTCAGCTCTCTGATATTCCCCGGATAATCATAAGTTAAAAGCAGAGTCATGGCCTCTTCTTCTATGCCCGTATTTTTATCTTTACCCAGAAACTCATTCAAAAAATGGTTGGCCAGCAAAGGGATGTCTTCTTTTCTTTGCCTGAGCGCCGGCAGGTGAAGCCATCCTCCTTTCAGGCGGTAGTACAAATCCTTTCGAAACTTCCGGTTGGCCATCCGTTTTTCCAGATCCTCATTTGTTGCGGCAATAAAACGGATATCCGTAATTCGGGGGGTGTCTGTTCCGATTTTTATGTATTCTCCGTCCTGTAAAACCCGAAGCAGCTTTCCCTGAAGCTCCATTGGCAGGTTGCTTATTTCATCCAGAAACAGCGTGCCCTTGTTTGAGTACTCAAGATAGCCTGTGCGATCTTTTTCAGCTCCCGTAAAAGCGCCCTTTGTGTGTCCGAAAAATTCGGCATCAAAAAGAGAACCCGTAAGCGAGGCCATGTTGACGGGAGTAAACACGGATTTTGACCTTGGACTGGCCGCGTGAACCGCTCTTGCCAGAAGTTCTTTTCCTGTTCCGCTCTCTCCGGTAATCAATATTGGAATATTGCTTGCCGCATGAAGTTCGGCTTCTTTTAATATTTTCAATACATCTTCAGATCCGAAGATAATTGATTTGAAGGCATGTTCATGCAAAAGTTCCGGCGGGCGAGTTCCCTTGCCGATGTCCGTAATATTAAACAGACGCTTTCTTTCAAGAGCACGATTGATTGATAAAACAAGATCATCCTTTTCAACAGGTTTCACAAGGTAATCATAGGCCCCTCTTTTCATGGCACCGACTGCAGTCCCCGCTTCATCCAGAGCCGTAATCATGATGCATTCGGTTTCAGGGCTGTTGTTTTTTATGACTTCAAGAACTTCCAGGCCGTCCATACCCGGCATAGATACATCAATCAAGGCAATATCAAAGGGTTCCCCCTGTTTAAAAGCTGAAACCGCTTTTTTAGGGTCATGTTCAAGTCTAATGGATGTAAAGCCGGAAGTGATCAGAGCCCTTCTCATGCTTTTGAGAAAGGTATGATCGTCGTCTATGGCTATTATTCGGTTTTGCAAGCACCCCCCAATTCTTAACTATTGTCCATCCATAAACGGCATCTTTCGGCCCCCGGCGGCGTTCTCGCTTGTTTTCAATCCTCGAAATAGCGCGCTATGCCTGTCGGAGATCCCGTGATGTTTTCGGGGAGGTTAAAAACTCGCTCGGGCCTTGCCGGAAACCAAAATCTACCATTTATGGATGGACACTATCTAATATCCAGTATCAATGAAAATTTACTTCCTTCCCCTAATTTACTTTCAACTTGAAGACGTCCACCTATTTTCTCAATGAGATTATGGACAATGTACATTCCAAGCCCGGTTCCTTCTTGTGATGGGTTGGTCGTAAAAAAAGGATCAAATATTTTTTCTATGATTTTTTCATCCATACCTCTGCCATTGTCGCTGACTTCAATGATCAGTTGATTTTCTTTTGAATCATCCATGGAAACCACCAGATCGACTTGTGAATTTTCATCAAACGGTTCATCAAAGGCATTTGCGGCATTGATCAAAAGATTAATCAAAATCTGCTCCAGAGGTTGAGAATCCATAAGAATCTCCGGCAAGTTTTCCTGAATATTGACATTAAAGGTTTTTACGGTTTTTCTAATCTTGCTCCAGCAAAACGCAACAACTTTTTCAAACATGGGTTTCAGGTCAATTTTTTTAATTGGCTTATCCTGGTCCGGTTTTGAAAATACTTTTAAGTCCTTAACAATGGATTTAATTTGCCTGGAGCCATGTTGGATATTATCTAAAAGTTCAAAAATATCTTCACGAAATTCAGCGTAAGGCATGTGTAATATTACCAGATCCGGATGCTTTTCAGCATATTCATCAATTATAGGTATCACCGTATTAATATAATCCCTTAAGATCGGAATATTGACGGAAATATAATTGTTCGGATTATTGATCTCATGGGCAATCCCTGATACCAGTACCCCGATGGATGCCAGCTTTTCACTCTGTATGAGCTGCTTTTCCATCCGCTTCTCTTCGGTAATATCATGGATACGAATGATGGTAGCCTCAATGTTGCCCCTATTATCCATTATCGGGTATAATGAAACCTCTTCGAATTGTTCAGAGCTTTTTAGACTTCGGCGCTGAAATTTATGCTCCCTCCCCTCTGATACTACCTCAGGAATTGTGCATCCCTCACATATGTGGGTTTGGTTGCCCAATCCCACAAAACAGGGTTTTCCGATGATCTGGTCAGGGTTTTTTATCATATAATAATCCAGCGTAGGCCGATTAACCGCATGAAGGGTTAGGCCTTTTCCCAGAAGGATAAGCGGATCTGAGATCCCGTCAAAGATTGACTGGAGCCTGACCTTGCTTTTTTGGAGTTCGTTTTTTGTCCGCTTGTATTCAGTGATATCCTGTACCGTTCCAATCATCTGAATGGGTCTGCCGGTTTCATCGAAAATCACTTCAGCTTGTTCATGAACAATGCGTTCCCTGCCGTCCGATAGAATGATACGATGGTCGATTCGGTATGGCGTATTCTCATATAAGGCGTTATCAACAGACCGATTAACAAATTCTCTGTCTTCCGGATGTACGAAATTCAGAAATGTTTTATAGGTAACCTCAAATTCCTGGGGTATCCGTCCGAAAATTCGATATATCTCATCGGACCAATCCAGCTCGTTGGTTATAATATTCCACGTCCAGTTTCCCAGATGGGCAATGCGCTCAACCTGCGCAAGGCGTCCCTCACTTTGCTTCAGTTTCATCTCCGCCAAATTGCGCTCGGTCACATCTTCAAATGTCAGAAAAATCAACGATATTTTTTTTGCTTCTCCGGATATCCTTCGGGCGTTCAGTCGCATCACCCGCCGGCCGATATGTTCAAACTCATGTTCAACTTCATAGCCGTCGAAAGTGGTATCCATGAGGAGAATGTCCTCAATCAGTTCTCGCAGTTTGGGGATATCCCATTGTCGATTGCCCAGCTCATATAATAATTGCCCATCGGTCTCTTGGGGTGTTACCTTGAAA
>Ga0315537_1003854_pt1 | contig 11043 bp, 10 predicted proteins | sample SalMarSW160270MG_FD_203091 | JGI IMG/M metagenome (GOLD analysis project Ga0315537, IMG submission 203091) | Salt marsh sediment microbial communities from the Plum Island Ecosystem LTER, Massachusetts, United States - Salt Marsh Sediment SW1602-70 ... | reverse complement strand
TACGGACATGACTGATCGTACAGCGGCCTTCCAGTACCACCCCGTCCTGGATGATCAGCTCCGGGGTCTTCAAATCTCCCAGAACGCGGGCTGTAGAAAGCAGGAGAATTCTCCGATTGGCTGTGATGTTGCCGATGACCAGTCCTTCCACCACGACGCTGGTGGCGTTGATGTTCGTCTTGACTTTCGCCTTTTCCCCGATCTGCAACTGATCAACCACCAGAGCCTTGCCCTCGAAGGTTCCATCGATACGCAGATTTCCCCGAACCGCGAAACGGCCTTCGAAAGCCGAGTTCTCCCCGATTGTCGAGTTGGCCTCTATATCTATCTGCATCCCTACTCCCGGCTCTCGATCTGTGGAACATTGAGAAAATCGATCACTTCGCGAGCGAAGCTCTTCAGCTCTTTCAGTGCTCCATGTACCGTCTTACCTTCGAAGATACGTTTACCTTCGATCCTGTCAAAGTGAAGCGTGTAATCGGCGTTGAGACAGATCAGACCGCCGGCCTCGATATCCATAACCAGAACTGCGGAAAAACGAGCCACACTCCGCATGAACTTGTCAGCCTCGACTATCACGTTCCTCTTCTTCTTGAAACTTCGTTTTCGCATATCCTCCTCATGCTTCTGACCTGAATACAGATCAATGGTAGAGGAGTCCTCATGCACATTGTCGAACAGCCGACGCAGGTTTTCAAAACGATGATAGAAGCTGTCCCGCTCCAGGGAGTGCTTGAAATCCAACTTCAGTTTAGTTTCGCTCAGGATCGTGAGAAAATCCTCCTCAAAAAAGTTCAGATACATAAACAGGTAGTACAACTCCCGGTCGCCGAAGAAATCATCGTAGGATTCCTTCTTGTTCTTGCTCTTCTTCCCGGTCCTCTCCAGGATTGTCTTTAAATAGGTCAATCCCTCCCACTCGTCGACGGATACCGGCTCCTCCAGAGCGGTGGGATCGAATTCATGAAAGGATTGCAGCTTGTCCCGGTAGGTTTTCAGCTTTTTGAGTTCCTTGGTTACCCGGGCGCGCTGGGAGGGATCTCTTGTAGATTTAAATACAGACTCGAATTGCCGAATCGTTCGATTCAACGTTTTCAGCTCTTCTTCCGGCGTCATAATGCAATGTATCATGAACCGAAATTAGGTTTCAAGCAGGGACAAAAAGGAACCCTCCCCAACGGGGAGGGTTCTTGATTTTCCGTAACTGAATCCGGGATCACCATCCGTCTGTCATATCGTCGGCGTCCCGATAGGTTTCGGCAAACAGATCCGTGACTGCCCTCAGGCCGTCGAAGTATGCGTAGTAGGTTCCGTAGCTTTCCATCAGATCGAACTCGATCTTGAACGCCACCACCTTCAACCCGCGATCTGCAGCGTAGTGAAACTCATCTTGAACGATCCGCGGGGGAATTGCGGCGGTCATCTGCTTCCAGCCCATGAAGTTCATCTTGCCCATGGTGATTTCCCGTCGTTGATTGAAATAATCCGCGACGATCACTTTCAGCGTGTGGTTGAAGTTCCTGCCAACCACCCAAACGGAAATGGTTTTGGTGATTCCCTCGATCGGGATGGGGCGCACCGGAAAGATGGCAACGGAGCTCAGTGCCCTCCGGAAAAAAATCGTCTTGCTGCCAAGTACGTACTTATCCGACTCTTCGATGTTGCTGTTCTCTTCTCCGGGAATCGGTTGTTTTCCCAGCGGCGATCCTTCGAAGCGCCTGATCACGGCAATCCCGTCATCCAGCATCATCGACGATCCCCAAAAGGCAGCATCCTCGAACTTGCTGACCGAAACCTCGACGAGTTCCTGCTGCGCCTGATCATTACCCAGACGGTCTACCGCGATCCCTTCGGTCTGCTGCGCCATCAGGAATCCTGGAAGGAGGGCGGCTAGCCCAACGATTACAATTAGCTTCTTCATGCTCACCTCTCCTTTCACTCGATCCCGGTTCCCCAGACTTCCTGGAGGGTGTCAACATCCGCCAGAGTATCGCCGTCGAAGCGTGTCTCGAAGACATCCGACACCGTTTTCAACTGATCGATATACATGTAATAGTCGTCCACTTTCTCCGTGGGAGTCGTCCAAAGGACCAGTTTTGTCAATTCCAGATTGCGCAGCCTGGGCAGATACTTCCAGGATTGAGGAATCGTTGGTGGTATCCGGACCCGCAGATTCTTCCAGCCGATGAACTGGAGGGAGCCGAAGTCCAGAACGTGATCGATGCCTTGGAAATCCCGAAGGTGCACCTCCAGGCTATAGGCATGGTTGGAACCCCAAACCCAGAGGTCTATAGCATCGGACCGGCCGGTAATTGGGATAGGCTTGGGTACGAAACTTTCACCTTCTCCCTCTCCGGGTACGATCTCGACCCAGTTGTAGCCCTTGCGCCCGAAAGCGCCATGCATCCCCAGAACCCGGAGATCCAGGTTATCCCTGTTTTTCCCGTACAGCGACTCCGGCCAGGCTTTGACCAGCTGCTCTTCCCAAAGGCTGTTCCCCTCAGCGTCATAACCGAATTTACTCGGGATCAGCGCCCAGGTGCGATAGTTCTCCTTGCCTACCTCATCAGGATCAAAACTCTGCAGTATCTGGGGTACAAAGTTGACGGTGACCTCGTCGGCGAACGCAAGCAGGCAACTGCCAAGCAGGAGTGCTACAACGAGAAGCCTGACGATAATCTTTGGCCCAAGCTTCATCATACTCTCCTTCTTAATCCTTTGGTCATCTGGAATTGTAGTTCCACACGAACCCCTTGTCAAACTCTTTTCTCACAAGCTGCCGCGGTAGGCCTGCTCGGCCAGGTACGAACTGCGCACGTATGGTCCGGCCACGACGTGGCGGATTCCGCACGCTACCGCCTTCTCCCGCAACAGCTCGTATTCATCTGGTTCATAGTATCGGTGTACAGGTGCATTAAATTTACTCGGTTGTAAATATTGTCCAATTGTCAGAATCTCCACAGGAACGGCCGCCAAATCCTCGAAAAGTCGCTGCAGCTGTTCCTCCGTCTCCCCCAGGCCTACCATGATTCCGCTTTTTATCCGCGGTACGGCTTCAACGAGCTTGTCCTGCCTGCTTCGAAGCGACGCCGCGATCTTCAACACCCACAGGGACCGCCGGTAGTCGGCGCCTCGACGCACAGGAGGGTATAACTCCGGCACGGTTTCGATATTATGAGCAAATACCTGTACGGGCAGCGCCGCCACCGCTTCAACCGACTCCCTCCGTCCCTGAAAATCGGGCACCAGCAGCTCGATCTGCAGAGAGGGAACCAACCGCTTGAGATCGCTGACGACTCGACAGAAATGAGCGGCTCCCCCATCCGGAAGGTCATCCCGGGTCACCGAAGTGAGCACAGCGTAGCGGATTTGGTTGCCCCGTACGAAATCGGCGATCTTCTTCCCCTCCTGCCTGTCCGGAAGTTGGGGCTTGCCGTGCTCTACTGCACAGAAGGCACAGTTTCGGGTGCAGTGATCCCCCAGGATGAGAAAAGTGGCGTTACCGCAAGCATAGCACTCCCCGAGATTGGGGCAGCGGGCGGACTCACAGACAGTGTGTAAGCCCAGTCCGTCTATGTGTCTGCGCGTCCTCATCACCTCCGGGGTCAGCCGTTTCTCTTTGCGCAGCCAGGGAGGACGTGCGGTGATCTTCATCGTTGATCCACTCCTTCCAGAACCCTGGTTACCACAGACCGGTAGGTCTCGTTCCACTGAAGCTGCACCGGGGCAATGACCTTATCCACCGTCCCGGTTCGTGACTCTGAATCTATGGATTCCGCCATCCCCTTCAAGGCAGCGATGAAATCGTCCACCAGCATGAGCAGCACCGTATCGCCGTAAGCTTGATCCGGGATCGGCCCCTCCACCACTGCTACAGAGGATTCTTTGGCGAGGTATTCCAGGCAAAAACCGCTTAAAACATACGTCTTCAGCAGGACAATAGCAACAGCCTCCTCCTTCATCCCGTCCAGCAGGCGTCGTGTTTTGACCCGATCGGTGAGGTTACCGATTTGTTTCGTCTCGATACGCTGCGGATCCTCAAGTGTGGAGAAACCTTCCACGAAGGCGTCGACCTCTCTCTGCACGCGCGTATCGCTAACGGCAATCAGGATCCCTACTCGAGGTTTCTCGATGTCCGGCTGGGCAATCCCGATCCGCTGTAGGAAAGCCGCATCCCCAAGAAGCGCCGCGATCGCTCTTCCCGCCTCGAAGTTCGCCTGTTCCCGGTCGTACACCAGGGCGATCTGGTTGGCCGAACTCGCCCCTGTCAAATCCTCCCGGAAGAATTGAATATCCGGGTACCGAGAGATGATCGCCTCCGGGTCAAAGGGATGAGCCGGACCCAGATAGACCCAACCGGGCTTGGTCCGCTCGATCACCTCCTGGAAACGCCGCAGTCCCTCACCCTGCTCTGTCAACGGCGGGGCTACCTCTATCCTTACGTTGAGATCCTTTGGCAGGGACTGCCTGATCGCCGCCCTGTCGATGCCCTGCCCGCCCAGTACTTCGAACTGGTAGGGATCGATGTACAAAAGAAAACGCCCCGCCGGGGAGCAGGCGCCCAGGGTGGTAAGAATGATCGGGGTAACAAATGCTAGCCATCGTCGGGGTTGCACAATCCCAAGCTACAGCCGAGCCTCGACTTGGTCAAGGCATCGGGTTTGCCAACATCGGGGTTGACAACTTGACAGGCCTCGGGATTATCAGCATATTTAGCGGCAATCGATGTTCCGCAACGGTGGGACATCGGAATCATCGGTATATCAATCAATAACAGAAAGAGCACCATGGCAGGTGTGTTGGAGGCAAAGATGACCCATTACAAAGAGATCGGATTATCCAATACCAAGGAGATGTTCAAGAAGGCGATGGAGGGAGGCTACGCGGTCCCGGCCTACAACTTCAACAACCTGGAACAGCTGCAGGCCATCATTACAGGCTGTCTGGAGAGCCGCTCTCCCCTCATCCTTCAGATTTCCAAAGGTGCCCGGGCTTATGCCAACCAGACCCTGCTTCGCTACATGGCAGAGGGGGCAATGGAAATTGTCAATTCCTCCGACCATCCCATTCCGGTGGCTCTGCATCTGGACCACGGCGACAGCTACGAATTGGCGGTGTCCTGCATCGAAACGGGCTTCTCCTCGGTCATGATAGACGGTTCGGCTCTGTCCTACCAGGAAAATGTGGCCCTCACCACAAAGGTAGTAGAGTACGCCCGCAAGCACGAGGTGTCCGTGGAGGGTGAGCTGGGCGTGCTGGCCGGAATCGAAGACGATGTCTCCCACGAGGCCAGTCACTACACGGATCCGGACGACGTGGAGGATTTCGTGAAAAAAACAGGCGTGGACAGCCTGGCGATTTCCATTGGAACCTCCCACGGCGCCTACAAGTTCAAGGTCAAACCTGGCGAGTCCGCTCCCCCGCTGCGCTTCGACATCCTAGAGGAGATCGAGAAGCGCATCCCGGGATTTCCGATCGTTCTGCACGGAGCATCTTCGGTGCTTCCGGTCTACGTTGATTTGATCAACAAGTTCGGGGGAAAGCTCGAGGGCGCTGTCGGCGTTTCCGAGGATCAGCTGCGCCGTGCTGCCCGGTCTGCAGTCTGCAAGATCAACATCGACTCCGACGGCCGTTTGGCCGTTACCGCCATCGTCCGCAAGATGCTTCACGAGGACCCGAAGAACTTCGATCCCCGCAAGTACCTGGGACCGGCCAGGGAGGAGCTGATTCAAATGATCATTCGCAAGAACCGCGAGGTACTGGGAAGCGCCGATCAGGCCTGAGGGCTGCCTCACACCCTCACCGTCCGAAAGCCGGCGGTCAGCATAAAGAGGCAATCATTTCCAGAAATTTCATTGCAAAGCCAGACAGTGCCTTTTACTATGGAAGGGAGCGCAAAAGGGGTGGATCGATGGAAGAAAAAAAAGAGCGGACCATCGAGAAAGCCAGGGAATACTTCCACAAGTTCTGGTACCGCAAGGCTTCTCTGTCTGATCTGATTGCCGAAATAGGGATCTCCAAGCCTACGTTTTACAACTACTTCAAAAACAAGGAACAGCTGTTCGCCTCGGTGATGCTGGCAACCTACAACGAGTTTCAGTACGAGTTCACCCAGAGGAGTAAAACCGCAAGCAGCGCCGTAGAGAGGTTGGAAATCTTCGTCCGTACCTACGCCTGGTTTCTTGAACACTTCCCCCTGTACAGAGATCTCTACATCCCAGGCAACGATCTTCTGCCCCGCTGGATAAAATCCCGCTCGTCCAAAGACCTGTTTGCGGAAGGTGTGGAGACGGTGAAAGGCATCATTCTGCAGGGTCAGGAAGAGGGCATCTTCGATCCTGAGCTGGACAGCGAGGCGGCTTCCCTGATCGTCTACAACACCGTGGTGTCGCTGCTGTCTCAGGATCTTAAAACCTATCAGCGAAAAAACTCACCCCCCTATCAGATCGAGATCGACACACTGCTGCATATCCTGGGCACCGGACTTTCCCGCCCGGAACTGGCCGTCGCCGTGGCGAACCACCGCGACTAGGGGGCCGCGACCTCACCGTCGCTATAGCCTATGGCGCACCACCTCGACTAAACCTTCCGTTCGACGTACGTGTACGCCAGAGATCCGAGGAAAAACAGCGCCGTGAGCACAACTGTCCAGAGAAGATACGCGTGCATGTAGAGGAAGGTGATCGCCCCGCTTAGAAGGGGGATCGCGACTAGAAGTGCCAGGTACAGCACCCGGACCAGCCCGTACCACTCCACAAAGCGCAGAAAAAAGATCGTCAGGAACAGGAGTCCGGCCATGCGTACAAGGGGCAGGAGGAACAGGTGGTAGGGCTCGAAGTGACCGTAGTTGGTGAAGCTTTCAACGAATAGAACCCCCCTCCGAAAGGAAGCAGCGAACCGTAGGTTTTCCGGGAAAAGGCGAGAAAGTACAGCACGACCAGGAAAACAACCGGAATCAGATGGTCGGTTAACAAAAACAACAAATAGAGGGGAAAACTTCGATAGGACAGGGGGACGTATCTGCGCACCAGCAGCATCGCCAACAGGCAGGGAACTGCGTAGAAGAACCCCTTGATGAACTCGAGAAGCGGCCTCTCAGGCTGCGAGAGGATCCTCCCTTCCGGCGTGGATTTTTGATCGTTAAACACCAGGAGAAGCGTCAAGCAGGGTATTCCCAGGCTCGCGAACAGGCTCATTCGGATCTCACCTAAGAACCGTTTCTTCGATCTTGCGGACCTGGGCCCGGTACAGGGAGGTAATTCCCACTCCGTAATCGGAAATCAGCTGGATGATGTTCCTGGCATGATCCGGTTGATCTTCCCCGTTGATGCGGTCCCCGGCATCTCCCAGACCTGGCATGATATAAGCCATATTGTTCAGACTCGGGTCCATCCACAGAGTATAGATTTCCGAGTTCTCGATCGCCCTGACGATACGCAGGGAGCCCTTCAATACGGATATGACGTTGAGGAATATAATCGAACGAGGCTTGATACCCTGATCCAGCAGATACTTCACGATGGTGACCAGACTGCCCCCCGTGGCGTTCATAGGGTCGGCAAAGAAAAGATCCTTTCCATCCAGCTGGTCCAGGTCGAAGTAGGAGCGCTCCAAATCGAGAAAATAGGCCATGTTGTGCTCCTCTTTGGTATCGTCCCGGCTGATGCGGAACAGGGCAAAGGGGGTGACGTAGTCGTTGGAGGAGTACTCCTGGATCTCTTTGGAAACGATCATCGAGGGAAGCAGAGCCGCCCGCAGCATCACGCACATCACCGAGTTCCCAACTTTGGCGTCGATGTCGGGAATCTTGTGCACCGCGTAGTTCTGGGTCGGGATGCTCACCGGTGTGTCGACGAATATGTAGTTCTTCTGCTCAGGGATGGAGCTGGAGAAGGTCAGGTTAAACAGCAGTTCGTACGCCCTCTGGATGTAGTACACAAACTCCGGCGTTTCGGTATGAATATCCCGGAGTTTGGCAATGAGGCGGGACGCCTCACCGTGGCTGGAGCGGGGGGTCTCGAAGGAGTACACGTGGATATTCGGTTCTTTTCGGGCAATCTCCTGCATCTTTTCACCCATCTCGTTGTACAGGGCGATGAGCCTGGTTCTTGCCTTCTGCTTCTCCTGCGCTTCCGCTGCCGCGCCAAGCCTGGGAAACAACTCCATGGCTTCGGCGAACTTATCGTCCATGATCGAAATTGTCTTTTTGTCTTCTTCGGTGAGATACCCGTCAAGATCCGAGGCTTGCAGAACGATTTGTTTCATGCCCAACTGTACCGCCGGCTCCTGTTCTTCGTCAAGAACATCCTCACTTTCACCCTTGATTCGCTAAGGCACGAAGTGCTATTACGGAGTACACCGCGAAGCGATCTTACGAGAACAGACGAAAATATTGTTGTTAGACTTGAAACTTACCTGTGGTTTATACAAGATCTTCGGATGAAAGATTAGATCGCGATCTTCCTCTTCAGATGGGAGGCGCCCGGCGGGGACGCCCAGTCCGGGGGGGGCGTTGCCTCGGCGCCCCACAGCCCGCAAAGATCGCGATAATGAAAGCCGGTGGTGAAGAATACAGAGAAAATCGAACGACAGCGCTACGTTTTCAAAGGGGTGATTCAGGGGGTCGGGTTCCGGCCGACGGTGTATCGCTGTGCCGTGTCCCTCGGTCTGAAGGGATTCGTGCGCAACGAACGATCCGAGGTTGTAGCAGAGCTGCAGGGCCCTCCTGACGCTCTGGGGAGTTTTCCGGCAGCGCTGCGGGAGATGCTGCCCCCGGCCGCGGTGCTGGATCGTATGGACTGCGAGCCGATCCCGCCGTTGGAGGAGGAGTCCTTTCGCATCCTGGAGAGCAGAGCCACCACGTACAGTTTTCCTCCGATTCCTCCGGACCTGGCCATCTGCCCCGAGTGTCGAAAGGAACTGTTCGACGTAGAGAATCGGAGATATCTCTATCCGTTCATCACCTGCACCCAATGCGGGCCCCGCTATTCGATCGTGGAGGACACCCCCTTTGATCGCGACACGACCTCGATGATCGACTTTCCCCAATGTCCGGACTGCCTTGTCGAATACACGGATCCGGAAGACCGGCGCTTTCATTCCCAGACCAACTCCTGCTGGTCCTGCGGGCCGACCCTGGAGCTTCGGGCCACCGACGGTGATGCCGTGGAGGGAGATCCGATACTGGAGGCCGTGGCGGCGCTGGGACAGGGGAAAATCATCGCCATCCAGGGCATCGGCGGCTTTCACCTGGCCGCGGATCCGCGTAATGCCGAGACCATGAAGCGGATGCGGCAGGACAAAGAACGCGAGCGCAAACCCTTTGCCCTGATGGTGGCCGACAGGCGGGAGGCCGAACGGTTGTGTCGCCTCCGCGAGGAGGACTGGAAGCGGCTGACCACCACGGCCAGTCCCATTCTGATCCTTTCCCTGGCCGAAGGGGCTCCTCCCCACCTTCGGCAGGTCTCCCACACCGGGACTCTGGGCATCATGCTGCCCTACTCGCCCCTGCACCTGCTGCTGTTCCACTACCCCGACGTGGAGATCACCTATCGGCATCTGGTCATGACCTCGGGGAACCTCAAGGGTGAACCGATCATCACTGAACCCGAAGAGGCCTTTACTAAACTGGCCCAAGTGGCGGATCTGTTTCTGTACCACAATCGGCGGATCCTCTTTCGCACCGATGATTCGGTGGAACGGTCGACCCTCGGGGGACAGCGGATCTTCCTGCGCCGCTCCCGCGGATACGTTCCCCGCCTGATTGCTCTGAAGGGCGCCTTGAAGCGTACGGTGCTGGCTGCCGGGGCGGACTTGAAAAACGCCCCGGCTTTGGGCAGGGGATCGGATATCTACCTGGCCCCCTACATCGGGGATCTGGAGGATCCCCTCACCCGGCGGGATTTCGAGCGCCAGATCCGTCAGATCCTGTCCCTGTACGAGGTGCAACCGGACACCCTGGTGTACGACCTTCATCCCGGCTACCATTCGACGCGTTGGGCCCTGAAACAGGACGTCCCTAATAAGGCCGGGGTACAGCATCACCACGCCCACCTGCTGGCGGTCATGGCGGAGCACCAGTTGGAGGAGGTGATCGGGCTTTCCTTCGACGGTACGGGGTATGGAAGCGACGGCACGATCTGGGGGGGCGAGTTCCTGCTGTCCCGGCGAACCGGTTTTCGGCGGCTGGGACATTTCCGTCCCTTTGTGCTTCCCGGCGGCGAGGCCGCGGTCCTGCACCCGCTGCGAATAGCCCTGGCGCTGCTTGAGGGCTTCCTGGATCCGCAGGAACTGGAGCGGCTGTTCTGCGGGGAGCACGGGCTGGCGGAACAGCAGCTGCTCACCTTGAGCGAGATGATCGACAAGGGGGTCAACACACCGGTGACCTCCTCCCTGGGACGGATCTTCGACGCAGCCAGCGCGTTGCTGGGACTGGTGGACACGGTGAGCTACGAGGGGGAGGGACCGATCCGCCTGGAGGGTCTTGCCCTGGGCTGTTACGACGGCAAGGCCCTGCCGGGAACCGCCGACTGCGGCGACTGGCATATCTCAGTGGAGCAGACAGAGCAGAAAGACGGTCCGTTCCGCATCGACTGCCGGGGATTGCTGCGCTCCCTGGCTGAATCGGTTCGCAGCGGGCCGAAAACCGCCGGCGCAGCGACCGCGGATGAAGCGGCGGCTACCCTGGCCCTGGAGTTTCACAAGGGGATCGCGGCTGCCGCGCTGGAAGGTGCCCGGCGCATGCGGGAGCAAAGCGGATTGAGTCGAATCGCTGTTTCCGGGGGCGTTTTTCAGAACGTCCTGCTCTCCGAACTGCTGCTGCCGGCTCTAACGGAGGCGGGATTCGAGGTGTACACCCATCGGAACATCCCCCCGGGAGACGGCGGGATCGCGGTGGGACAGGTTTATTTTCTGCCCGGGAATGAGTAAATTGAAGATCTGGAGGAGCCTATGTGTTTGGCTGTGCCCATGAAGATAATAAAAATCCTCGAGCACGGGAAAGCCCTGGTGAAACAGGATGACCTGGAAACCGAGGTCGATCTG
>Ga0315537_1003847_pt1 | contig 11055 bp, 8 predicted proteins | sample SalMarSW160270MG_FD_203091 | JGI IMG/M metagenome (GOLD analysis project Ga0315537, IMG submission 203091) | Salt marsh sediment microbial communities from the Plum Island Ecosystem LTER, Massachusetts, United States - Salt Marsh Sediment SW1602-70 ... | reverse complement strand
TTATCAACAAGTTCTTTTATCTGAGGATCTGTTTCATAACCGGTAACCAGCTTGTCGATGATGTAGAGACAAACTTCAGTTCCGGTGTATTCGTTTCCATGCATACTGCCACATATCCACTGTCCCGGTTTCCCCTGGTACGGTTTCATAGCTGGAACATTTTTAACCCCCTCCTTCCTTATATTCCTTAAATCAATATACCCGTCGAGGGTGGTTCCTGTCTTCATATCCGAAATAACCATCACATAAATCGAACGGTCGAAGTTGCTTTTACCGATTTCAATTAATTCCGTAATGGAAGGATATGCTTTTGCAATATCCTTCAGGTACTTCACAGTGCCCGTATATCCGTGGTAGGTATCAAAGGATATGGGCACTTTTTGCCCTGAGCAAACATTGGACTGGCCTGTACCATACAGAAGGAACAGTCCAGTGAGCATTAATAGCTTCAAATAACGACTTCCCATAATTAAACTCTCCCTGAATTTTAAAAGTTAGAAATGACTTTGAGTTGTTGAATGTAAAGAATTAAAAGTAACAATTATATAACAGTTGTGCTATGATGAATAACATATATATTTGTTCTATGGGAAGAAACAAAGAGATCTATTGCTCAAACCGATCTGAGTGGCACGGCTGGCTTGCAAAAAACAGTATGACGGAAACTGGGGTCTGGTTAATCTATTACAAAAAACACACCGGCAAACCAAGAGTTTCCTACGACGATGCCGTTGAAGAAGCCATCTGCTTTGGATGGATAGATAGCACCATCCAGCGAATGGATGACGAGCGGTACAGGCAAAAATTTACACCCAGGAACAGGGAGAGCAAATGGTCAGCACACAACGTGAGGAGAGCAAACAAGATGATTCGCGAAGGAAAAATGATGAAAAAACAGTGGTACGAGGAGCTGTTTCAGAATTATGCTGAACACTATGACCGGGAACCGTTTACACAGGGGACCACCGGTGAAGTTGATTTTATTGAACAAGAGATAAACTTTAACCGGGATCTGAAGATTCTGGATATTGGTTGCGGAACCGGCAGGCATGCTATAGAGCTGGCAAAAAGGGGTTATGCAGTGACGGGCTTGGATCTGTCAGTAGCACAGTTAGCAAGGGCAAGGGAAAAAGCTGAAATGGAAAAGGTGAATGTTGATTTTCAGGAGGCTGATGCAAGGAACCTTGCCTTTTCTGATGAGTTTGACCTGGTCATCATGATCTGTGAAGGGGGATTTTCATTGATGGAGACAGATGAAATGAATTATGCTATTCTGGAAAGTGCCAGCAGGGCGCTTAAAAAGGGCGGCATACTCATTCTTACCTGCCTGAATGCCCTGTTTCCTCTTTACCACTCGGTAAAAGAGTTCATGGAAAAAAACGAACAGAAATCCGGAAAAAACAGTTTTGATCTTATGACACTGCGGGACCAGTCAAACCATGAAATTACCGATGATGACGGTTCAAAAATGATGCTTAACTGCAACGAGCGGTATTTCCTTCCCTCAGAAATCACCTGGTACCTGCAAAACCTCCGGTTCGAAAACATTGGCATTTATGGTTGTAAACTGGGAAACTTCAGCAGGAAAGACCCGCTTACAACAGAAGATTTCGAGATGCTGGTTGTGGCGGAAAAAAGTTGACAGGAAGGGGATTGGCGAGTATAATAAGGAGAGAAGTGAGGTGGAACAGTTATATGTAATGCCATGGGCATCCCTTCTTGATTAGTGATACGTTATGCCATAGGCATCACTATGTGATTAGTAATTTATTCAGTTGTGCTGATTATCGGAATATGAAAAAAGTTCTGCTCGGGATTTTAGTCATCTTTATCGTCTGGGTCGGTTATATGTATATAAACCTGAAACCCAAAAAAGGTCCTCTTTCACCTAAAATAACTTTTTTGCAAAGTCAACCGTTAATAGACGGTATTCTTGATGAAAATTTAAGGGATCACCTGCAAAAAAGGAAATATGATTTCAGATTCAATTTGAACTTTTTTAAAGGATCTGCAGGATCAAATTACCGGCTTGCATATGGAACAGATTTTATTTACCTCTATCTTGAGGCGAAAGCCGATAGTTTTATCTGCCGGGATAGAGGTTATCAGAATGGAGATGGTTTCATTCTTACCATTTCGAACAGGATACCGGGTAAAAATAAAACGGATGAACATTATGTGATGGGATTTTCATCTCAATACGAACCGGATCAGGAGTGGGCAAAAAAAATTCTATGGAACTACAATGGAAATGTTATGCTCTACAGACTGCCGGAGGATGTTCTTTTTGAATTCCAGGCAAAAGATGGCAGGATTGGATTTGAAGTTGTTATCCCATGGCCGATTATTTACCCCTATCACCCATTTTTATCAGCGGATATTGGTTTTAACCTCTGGTTTGTAAAAGCACATCCTGGTAAACGTTTCCCGAATGTACAGGGTGTTGCCTTTGAGTTCCCCTCCGAAACCGGGGCAAGAAGGTATAGACAAGTTGTTTTTGAACAGCCAAAAATTGATCAAGGTTGTCAATCTTACCTGATACTTGATAAAAATCACTGTTTCCATGGTGATAATATACAATTCAATGCAACTGTTTTATCTGCCCAACCATTGAAAGAAAAGCTTCAAGTAGTTGTTTTTGATGAAAGTAAGGAGTTGGTTGCAAAAACGGTATTCACAATAGATACGGAGGCTGGAATATCAAATAAGCGGTTTATTTTCGGTGCTCACGAAATATCACCGGGCAACTATAGTATTGAATGGTTGGGTACTGTAAGCAACTCATCGGGGAAATTGGACCTTACTGTTTTTCCTGAATTTGATTACACAACAATTGTTGAAAGACTGGAAAAACTAAAAACAAATATCAAGGAAGGAAGTTACACCACTTTCAGGTTTTATATTGAGGAAATTGATCGAAAACTGAATAGGCTAAAAGATTATGAGAATTACCCTGAAGGGTCGACTGATATAACCGATTTACTGGATTACCTTAAATTCATGGAGTCAGGGAAGGACACCATCTCGGTACAGACCGGTATCTTCAGAAGAGCATTCTGTTCTGAACTGGACAGCACACTGCGACCCTATAAAATAAAGATTCCTGAGAACTACAACAAATCCGAAAAATATCCACTGCTGGTTTTTTTACACGGAAGCGGGAGAACTGATGAAGACATGTTCGACAAATACCATCGTTACCTCAGTCAGAACAATCTGATTCAAATTGCACCAAATGCAAGAGGAGTATCTCACTATTATGGAACACCAGAAGCTCAATTCGATATCAAAGAGGCAATTCAGGATGCTATCCAAAATTATAGTGTAGATACAACAAATATCGTTCTTACAGGCTTCTCAATGGGTGGTTATGGTGTTTACCGTACATACTTTGAAAATCCGGGATTGTTTAAAGGATTGGCAATATTTTCAGGGATGCCTAAAGTTGGTCTGTTAAGAAGATCCGGAAAAGGGGAATACCCGAATTTCCTCAAAAAGAAGAACTATGAAAAACTGACCGGTGTGCCGATCTTTATTTACCATGGAAAGAATGACCTGAATTGTCCTTTTGAACTAACCAGGAAATTTGTTGATAAACTATTGGATTCAGATGCAAGTGTTCAAATGGCTTTCAATGAAGGTACCGGTCACTCTTCACCTGATAAAACGGAAATATTAATCCAGTATTACAGCTGGTTAAACAGGTTGATAGCATCAAATGAGTGACTAGTGCCTGGGTAACATTGTTCAATGTTCCATCCTGACGATCATAAAATTCGGTCAGGATTTCTGAGAAGCGATATGGTGCTCGGCAAAAGAAAGAAATGAGAAGTGAGAAAGGGAGAGGATGAGACTCAGTGACTAAGGGACGAAGAGATGCGTCGTGTTATTCGGCAGTCAGCAGTATGAACTTCGTCTGACCACTAAGCGATGGATTGTGCGAAAGAAAGCTGGTCTGACGAATAAGACATAAGGTAAAAAAGATAAAGTAAATTGCCGATTGGATGTTGCACCGAAGGTCCGCTTTATAGGGAAGTTCCACTTTTATCCGCCTTATAAACAAGAAGTACTAATTTAAAACGTATAAAATGAGCTTACAGGAATACCTTCTCCCCTACCTGATATCAAATGGGGTAGGGCTGATATTAATCTATGTTTGTTTCCGGTGGTTCAAAGCAGGACGAATCCTATTTGGTCTGATATTTCTTGCTGCAGGCCATTTCTCCCTTAGGTATCGGGTCAGCTTTCCCCTGTACAATATTCATGGCGATTGGTCTTTATCTGCTTTACCGTAATAAAATGAAAAATGAAATGTAACTTTACAGTCATTCACGTTCAAAAGATTATTTTCCATTGATGGAGAAAGATGCAATAGCTGATTTTATCCTGAAAAACTACGGTCTGCAAGGAGACATTACTCCCCTGGGCAGTTACATTGATACGAATTTCATGCTTGTAACGGATCAGCGGAATAAGTTCATCTTCAAACTCTCATCTCCAACCGACTCAATAGAGTTTCTCAGGGAGCAAAACAACATTTTACATATGTTGGCCGGGGCATTAGCTCCGGGCAGGCATTTCCCCAATGTAATTCAATCACTTGATAACAAAGAAATTGTACATTTTCATACATCCGATGGGCAAAAGCTGAATGGTCGGTTGCTCAGTTACATTGAAGGGGAATTTTTTGCAAACGTGGCTCATTCGTCTAAAATTCTTTTTGATCTCGGTGCATTTCTTGGAGAAATGGATCAGATCCTTCAGAAAGCAACAGCACCCCATATCGCCAACCGTACGCTTTTTTGGGATCTTCAAAACTTTCCTGAAATCGAAAAGTACATCAATCGCATTGAAGCCGTTTCTATTCGCCGGTTAGTCCGTTATTTCCTTCTTCAGTTTCGTGACACCGTGCAGCCGGTTTTACTGGATTTACGAAAACAGGTCATTCATTGTGATGCAAACGACTGGAACCTGCTGATCGGGGAAGGCAGGATTACCGGTATCATTGATTTTGGAGATATGGTTTTCTCTCAGACCGTCAATGAACTGGCGATTGCGCTGACCTATACAATCATGGGCACGAAAGATCTCATTGGCACAGCTATTAAGGTAATAAGGGGATATCATTCCGTTTTACCACTCGAGGAAAGAGAAATCCGGTTGCTCTATTATCTCATTGGAACCAGGTTATCAATCAGTCTCTGCATGTCAGCCCGGACTAAAAAAGCAGATCCATCCAATAAACACGCTGCTATCAGTGAAAAATCCGCCATTGATCTTCTTACGCGATGGATTGAGATCAGCCCGCTGCATGCAACGAACAGGTTCCTGGAGGTGTGCGGTTATTCCCCCTCTTTAGAGAAGGATCACAACCTGCATCTGAAAAAGCGTCAGACTTATTTTAGTTCAGTCCTCAGCCTGAGCTATGACGAACCAATCCGGATGGTGAAAGCAGCCTTTCAATACATGTACGATGACCGGGGAAACACCTACCTCGATTGTGTAAACAACATTTGTCATGTTGGACATTGCCATCCAAGGGTGGTTGAAGCGGGACAGAAGCAGATGGCAAACCTGAATACAAACACACGGTACATTTATGATGAGCTGAACAGGTATGCTGAAAAGCTCTGTTCCACTTTTCCCGATGAACTGAACAAAGTTTTCTTTGTAAACTCGGGAAGCGCAGCAACTGACCTGGCATTGCGATTAGCCAGGACCCACACAAAACGGGAAAATATCATTGTCGTAGACCATGCCTACCATGGGAATACATCCTCGGCAATTGAGATCAGTCCCTACAAGTTTAATGGTAAGGGTGGCATGGGTTGTGTTCCAACAACGCTTAAAACGATGATACCAGACACCTTCCGCGGGAGGTACCGGAAAGATGATCCGGATGCCGGGTATAAATACGCTGCTGATGTTGAAGATATCATCGGTAGATCAGGACAGCAGGGAAAACATGTTGCTGCTTTTATCTGCGAATCCATCATTGGTTGCGGGGGGCAGATAATGTTACCTTCAGGTTATCTTCAGGAAGCATACCGGATGACAAGAAAAAACGGGGGGATTTGCATTGCAGATGAAGTGCAGGTCGGATTTGGCCGGGTGGGATCAGCTTTCTGGGGATTTGAACTTCAGGATGTTGTTCCGGATATTGTTATCCTGGGTAAACCGATGGGGAATGGACATCCCCTGTCAGCTGTGGTGACAACCAAAACCATAGCCAGTTCTTTTGAAAATGGAATGGAATTCTTCAGCTCTTTTGGTGGAAACCCGGTTTCCTGTGCTATTGGAGAGGCAGTTCTCGATGTGATCATGGAAGAAAAACTCCGGGAGAATGCGTTGGAAACAGGGAGCTTTTTACAATCCGGATTGATTGAAATGCAAAGAAAATATCCAATAATTGGAGATATCAGGGGATCCGGGCTTTTTCTTGGTATTGAATTTGTAATGGATAGAGAAAGCCTTAAACCGGCTACAAGTGAGACCAAACGGATTGTTGAGGAGATGAAAAAAAGGAAAATTCTGGTAAGTACAGATGGCCCTTACCAGAATGTGATTAAATTTAAGCCCCCAATGGTTTTTGACCGGGCGAATGGAAACCATTTCCTGGTTAACCTGGAAGATGTAATTAAAAATAGTTAAATGTCGTTTTCAATGAAGTTATTCCGTGTTGTTATCCCGGCTGTTGTATTGTTTTTTTTCATGGTTTCATCTGATCTGGAAGAAACCACCGTTGTTATTAAATTCCATAATATCAGGGGTGAGGATGGAAACATATTGATCTCGATGTATGACGCTCCGAACCAATTCCCATACCAACCGAAGTGGAAGTATATGATATCAAAATCCAGGTTAATGGAGCAGGAGAACCGGTTTCACATAAAGGAAGTTAAATCCGGGAAGTACGCTATTGCTATTTTCGATGATGAAAACTGTGATACGGTAATGCAAAAAAATTTCCTGGGTATACCAAAAGAGGGCTATGGGTTTTCAAACAATCCCAAACCATCCATCAAGGGAGCACCTGATTTCGAGGACTGCACCTTTGCTGTAAGTGAAGGGACAGAGAACCTCGTGGAGATTGAGCTTCAATATCTATTCAGAAAGCCGGATGAAGAGATTCCTTAGACCGAGTCAGTAATACTAAAAACAAAACAGGATCAGCAATGAAAAGAAACCATTTATTCAGAAAAGGAATCAGTGGTGTGCTGCCATTGATCTTCATGGCCCTCATCATCTTCTCCTGTACCAGGCAGGAGGATGATCGGTTGCCCAACGTAGTCATCATATTCATTGATGATATGGGGTATGGTGATATTGGGTCATTTGGCGCAACGGAGTATGCTACACCGCACCTTGACAGGTTAGCATCGGAGGGAATGCGGTTCACCAATTTTTATGCAGCACAGGCTGTTTGCAGTGCATCAAGGGCTGCTCTGCTTACCGGATGCTACCCGAATCGCATTGGAATTTCCGGCGCATTGGGACCAAATGCCCGTATGGGTATCAACGAAGATGAGGAGACAATCGCAGAACTCTTGAAGAGCAAAGGGTACGCAACCGGCATTTTCGGGAAATGGCACCTGGGACACCATGAACAATTCCTGCCGCTTCAACATGGATTTGATGAATACCTGGGCCTGCCCTACTCGAATGATATGTGGCCAGTCTATTATGATGGAGGAGCAATTAAGAATAGTTCCATCAATCCACATCGCAGAAATTACCCGGTTCTTCCCCTGATTGAAGGAAACGAAAAGCTTGAAGAGATCAGGACGCTCGATGATCAGGCTAAACTGACGACCCTCTATACGGAACGTGCGGTTGATTTTATCCGGCGGCACCAGAGTGAACCATTCTTTCTCTATCTTCCCCATACCATGGTTCATGTTCCATTGGGGGTATCTGAAAAATTCAAAGGGAAGAGCGAACAGGGATTGTTCGGTGATGTAGTAATGGAAGTTGACTGGTCCGTCGGCCAGATCCTGAATACATTAAAAGAACTGGGACTGGATAAGAACACACTGGTCCTGTTTACCAGCGACAATGGTCCCTGGTTGAATTACGGGAATCATGCAGGTTCTACCGGTGGGCTCAGGGAAGGTAAAGGAACCAGTTTTGAAGGTGGACAGCGTGTTCCCTGCATTGTCCGCTGGCCCGGTGTAACAGAAGCCGGAACAATAAGCAATATGCTGGCTTCAACCATTGACATCCTGCCTACTCTTGCTGAGATAACCGGAGCGTCATTGCCCGATCATATCATTGATGGTGTAAGCATACTACCCTTGCTCCAGGGAGATGAAACAGCAAACCCAAGGGATCACTTTTACTATTACTACCAACGTAACGCACTGGAGGCTGTACGAAAAGACCACTGGAAGCTGGTATTGCCTCATACTCATCGAACCTATGAAGGAGTGTTGCCTGGAAACGATGGTTTCCCAGGTCCCTATGCCTGGAAAGAAGCAGAATATGCGCTTTATGATCTCAGGAGGGATCCGGGAGAACGATATGATGTGAAAGATCTTTATCCGGAAATCGTAGCAGAAATCGAAACACTGGTCGAAAAAGCCCGGCAAGACCTGGGCGATGACCTGACCGAACGAACAGGAAAGAATGTGAGGGAAAGTGGCAGACTGGAGGATAACGAAAAATAGGCAAATGCAGGGATTGAATGTTTCCAGACCACCAATATAAAGCACCATCCAAAACCGGATCTCTTTTTATCTGTTTGGTAAGTTATCTTATCACGCTTGTTTTCTGTGTCCTGATCCTGCGGCATACAGACCGTGGCAATCCACTGGTTAACGCGGCGACACTTGATCTTTTCGCCACAATCCTGATTTTTGCAGTGAGCTTCACGTTTAATAATTCCAGCCTATACGACCCATACTGGAGTGTTGCACCCTTTCCCATTCTCCTCTACTGGAGTCTTTCGACAGGAAGTAATCTGCTTTCCTTGCGGCAAATAGTAATTCTGGTGCTTGTACTTCTCTGGGGAAGCCGCTTGACATTTAACTGGATCAGGCGCTGGAAAGGGTTGCAGGATGAAGACTGGCGCTATGCCAATTTTCGAAAAAAGTATACACGCTCTTACTGGATCGTCAGTTTTTTTGGGATCCACCTGTTGCCTACGGTTGTGGTTTTCCTGGCCTGCCTCTCACTCTACCCGGCAATTGTTATCAAACCGGCTTCATTGGATCTGTTCGATCTGGTTGCCATCGGGGTAACCCTCTGTGCCATATTGATCGAAACCATTGCTGACGAGCAGTTGAGGAAATTCCTGCTCAGACCAAGCGGTCAATCCTTTTTATCATCCGGATTGTGGAAGTACTCCAGGCACCCGAACTATTTTGGTGAAGTCCTGTTCTGGATCGGGTTGTTCCTCTTTTCTTGCGAATCAGGCTCCTTCTACGGGTGGACCCTTCCAGGCCCGTTCGGTATGGTCATACTCTTTCTTTTTGTCAGTGTGCCCATGATCGATAAACGAATGCTGCAAAGAAAAGAGGGATATGAATCGTATATGGAAAAAACCTCCGCGTTGGTTTTCTGGAGGGTGAGAAATTAGTCACTGACCAATTTCTTAGTTAAATGTTAAATGTTAATAGTTAATAGGTTAGCGGTCCCTTTTTCTGAAAATAAATCATTAATAATGAACCATTAACCATTAACTTTTCCCGTAAGGGATGCCTTCGGCATAACAATTAACATAACCATTCAAGATTTTTCTCTATTTTCCAAATGGAAAGCCGATCTGCAGTTCCACCAAAAGGTAAAAACGCACAGCCGGAGTTATCGGGCTGTGCCAGGGTTGTCCCTGTTCATCTTCCCAATAATACCCATGCTTGCAGGAATAATCCGTATATCCGAAGATTTCCAGAAATCGGTAGATCGTGCATGGTATAACAATCCGCCATAGTAGTATCTGAAATGCGTGGTAATGAATATACTTTGGAATATGCGTAATTCAATTGATACAGCCGGTCCATACTCAAGCAAGCCAAGGGGGTCAACCTGCCACATGATCCGTTCGACCTTGCTGTCAACTATGGGATCCGGCAAAATAGCATTGTTCCCTGTTGAAAAACCTTCGCCCGGGAGTGACAATAAGAAAAGGCTAATCGTGCAAAAATAACCGGTCAATCTGGTAATATATCTATTTAATAAAAACATATTACCTTTATTTGTTTCAGTAAACTTACAAATCTTTATCCTTACTGCATTCTCAATGTGGAATATAAACATCCAAAAAAGATGGATACATTAATGAATACTTCCTCAGAAAAATACCTGAAATACAGCCTCGGACACATGTTGCCACCCATTGCTGTCTACATGGGATATTTTTTCATGCTGGTTGGTATTCCAAGTATCATTTTTGGTAACCCCTTCCTCGGGGGAGGGGTTATTCTGTTGGGAATGTTTATCAGTTTTACTCTTCGGGGAGTGATCATTGATGTGCAGAAAAGGGAGGTGTTAACGTATACTAGCATTATCTGGATAAAAAGAGATAAAGTGGTAAATGATCTTACTGATTACAGGGTCATTACGGTGAACCGGTCATCCATGAGCTACCGTTCCTATAGCTGGTCGAACAGGTCGGCTGTCTTTACCAACTACTATTATACCCTCTTCCTGTCAAAAGACACAAACAAAAGAGGCATTCCGGTAGCTACGTTTAAAAAGAGGGAAACTGCCCTGGAGGAAGCACAAAAACTGGAGAAATTGTTTGATCTGAGACTGCAGGCAACAAGAATGTAGCCCTTTATAATTCCGGTATTCGGTGTTTGGTTACCATGCCCGTTTCGTTATTCGAAGTTCGTCAGTCGTAAAATAATGAGATTATAAATTGTCGACCCGAGACTCCATATCCAAAAGAATACCCATCTCTACCATACTTTTCATGCCTGTGATCAGCTAGCAGCAGGTGGGTAACAAGAATACAGCTTGTGTCCATCCGTGCAAAAATTTATTTATTCACTCCGGAGAGCATGTAACACTACAGATTAACTAACTGTAACCCGAACTTCGTTACCGACTTACGAT
>Ga0315537_1003845_pt1 | contig 11063 bp, 8 predicted proteins | sample SalMarSW160270MG_FD_203091 | JGI IMG/M metagenome (GOLD analysis project Ga0315537, IMG submission 203091) | Salt marsh sediment microbial communities from the Plum Island Ecosystem LTER, Massachusetts, United States - Salt Marsh Sediment SW1602-70 ... | reverse complement strand
TCTTTCATCCTTTTCGATCTCGATCCAGGTGATGTCGGCCTCAAAGGAGAGGTGCTCGATGGTCTGTTGGTGGGTGCGCTCAGGATGAAAATAGAGCAGCCCCAATTGCGTAACAGGGGATAGCGCCAAGGCGCCACGGGCAGGGTGCTCAAGGGCATACGCATAGGCGTGCAGCTGCCGGCCGTACAGGCCGGCATATGCACCCTTTGCTCTGCCGGTCTTGAAGTCGATAACCCCGTATGTCCCGTCGTCCAAATGGACGACGATGTCAAACCTCCCGCTGATAACACAGGGTGTCTCATGCCCCGGTACGTGAATCGGTTCCGACCGGACGCGCTGTTCGCCGTATCGCACAACCCCCGGCGGCAGGGCGGGGTGCAGCTTACTCGTGTGCTTGCCCGTGTAGTGGTCCTTCAAAAGAGAAGCGATCGTGCTAAAGACCGCGGGGAGGGGTATGGAAGGCTGGCTGATCTTACGGGCCACCTTGAGATAAAAGCACCGCTTACACCCTTCGTAGAGAAAGGAGAAATCAGATGGACTGAGTGTATACACCATACGTTGGTCTCAGTAACTAAAGCACACGAGCACTTCCGGTCGTTCGGAAAGCGTTTTAAAGAGGAAGGTGCGGACCTCGTCGGCACCCCCCTTCACGAAGGTGAGCACCTTTATGCGATCCATAACGCCCGGTATCGCTTGTGAGGCAACCAACTTATCGGCGTCCTGGTTGACCTGGGCTACAAACACATCGATTGCTCTTTTGCCCTCCTCTTCTTGTCCCTTCAGAAGGGGGAACGGGTCTCTACGAAACACAAGCTCCAACCCGTACAGGATTGCGGGATTATTCTTGACCAGATTGGGAAGGACCAGCTTTTTATATAACTCATAGTCTTGGGCCTTGATAAGCTCATAGGAGTATTGGCTGATGAAGTCGGGGTTCAGGACGACGATGTCATAGTGTCCCCGATGGTAGAGACCCCCTCCAGGAGTCCGCTCGTCATCCCCCTTGATCGCGAATTGACCCTCCGCCATATCACACCGAAAAGGCGTAGGATACTCCAGGTGTACCAACAGATGCTCGCTCCCGTCCCGGTCGTGCGCCTTTGAGACGGGCAGGTTGCGCAGCAAGAGGGTATAGAAGAATGAGACCACGTCATGTTCGGAATAAAAGAGGGTGGGACGAGACCGAAACTCCTTGCACAACTCCTCAATCGAATGATCAATTGCCCCGATAATCTGTTCTTGTGCCATGGCCCTCCCCTCCCGTGACATGGTATGTATACTATTATCGTCAGTTTTGCTGCGAAAGGCAACACACAATATCAGACGCGCCGAAATGTTTATGTCCCTGGACCATCCCGCAGCACATCGGAGAAGGTCTGCGCGGTCACGGATTCAAGATCTGCGAACACGGGCCCCGGGCCCAGGGTCTCTTTTGGCCGCGTGGTGGCCACGGCGATGCAGGACATCCCGGCGCGGCGGGCCGCCTCCACGCCGACCGGGGCGTCTTCCACCACCACGCATCGCTCCGGGGGCAACCCCAGGGCGCGAGCCGCCTGGAGAAAGAGCGCGGGATCGGGTTTTCCCCTTGGGAGCCCGGCACCGGAGAGGATGGCCGCGAAATAGCGGCGGATGTTGAAGGTATCCACCACGAGGTCGATGTTCTCCTGAGGGGCAGAGGAGGCCACGGCCTGGGGCCACCCTGCCCCCGCCAGATCATCCAGCAACCGGAAGGCCCCGGGCATGGGGCGAACCAGTCCTCCGGCAAGCTGGCGAAAAAGGAGCTCTTTGCGGTCGGCGATCCCCGCTAACTCCTCCTCCGTAGGGGCCCTGCCCAGGAGCTGGGTGAGCGTACCCCTGTTGTTCATCCCGAAGACGCGGTCGAAGGTCGGACGGTCAAAGGGGATCCGCCGTTCGGACAAGACCGCCTTCCACGCCTGGAAGTGTGCCTCCCCCGTGTCAGCCAGCACACCGTCCAGGTCCCATATGACGCCTTTGTCCGTCACCGCATCTCCTCGGTGATTTTGAAGACCATCTCTTTCAGGCATTGAACAAGCTCAAGGACATCGGATTCCTCGGCCCTAAAATGAGGACTATCGCCGTGCAGGGCTCTCGTGCTGTCCGGTTTTCTCTCCACGATCCGATACCGCGCGTTGATCTCGAACTGCGCCGCCTCGATGCCGCAGCAGTGCCGGGCGAAGGAGGTCACGGTCTCAGGTGAGGCGGCGGTAAAGGCATCGAGATGAAAGGGCGGCGATTGGAAGGTCCGGAAGGCATCATTGATGATCGGCTTGCACCGGGGGCACGAGCATCGTTCCATATCTCCTTCGTCTATGATGCCGACGCTGACCTTGTAGCCCCGCCTGATGTCCGCCCCGTGGATATCGGCGAGGAACCCGATCCCGTGCTCATGCACTAATTGTCTGATGGCATCCTTGTAGCGGGTCTGGGGTGCATGGTTTGGATCTTCCTCGGTTTTATTTTTGACAAAGATGACGGAGGCCCCGGTCAGCTCCCCAAGCTTGACGGCCAAAGACGAGGTATACTCATCCTCCCCCTTCCAGGTCCCATTCCTGAGATGTCTGGCCCCGTGGGGGGCCGAGAACAAAATTGGAATATCCCCCTCGATGACCTCGAAATAGTCATCGCCCGCACTATCGTACCGTATCCGCTCAAACTCGATGGCGCGTATGTCTCTGAGTATGGGGTGCACGGCTAGAGGGTTGCGAAAGGAAGGCTCTACTTCCCTTCCACTCCCCTGAGATCGGCCGACCGATCGGCCTCAATCTTATATCGCTCCAGAATCACCTTCTGTGCCGCGGCGATTTTACTGCGTTCCAGCACGATCTGATTTCCCCACTCATCCATCATCACGTGGTATTCCCCTTCGTTCCCCTCAATAGCCTTCACCACGTCCTGGATAGTGGAAACCCCCTTTCCATTGACCTGCGTGATGACATGATCCTTAAAATCGTCATACCCGACGGTCAACTCATCCCCCAGGATTTTGGTCAATACGATCACCTGCATGCGGTCTTCGGACTGCTTCCCGTAATAATAGTAATTGGCGAGGTTCACGGGGACATCTTCCATAGAATTCCATATCTCGAGATAGTTCCGCGTGAGGGGCTGGAATACCAAGCCGCCGACGATATAATAGGTCGGCACGGTGTCGTACTGGGTGTACGGCACCAATCGCACCGACCCGAGCGTTGTGCGCAACGGGATGGTCGCCTCCATGACCTTTCCTCCTCTCAAAAGGCGGAAGCGAACCGTCTCGCCCATAAATTTGCCCTGCACCGCATCGGCAAACAGTATCCGCTCCGTACCCCTGAAGGGTATGGTCCCGTCGTTGGCAATGGGCTTCCCCTCAATGGCGAGGAGGACATCCCCTGCCTGCACGATACCCTGGGCCGAGGACGTGGGGGCAACGTACTGGATCAAGACCCCCGTCTGTTTCTCCTTCATCTGATAGTTGGCCCTCAGGTCGGGGTTTTCCATGGCCTGCCACACGATGCCGATAGCCGGTATGCCGTCGTAATGACCGTCTGCGCTGTCCTTGAGAAAGTGATCGATGAGGGGGGGCGGGACCATGTAGCCGATACTCTGTGCATACGTATACCCCTGAAAGGCTATCCCTACGATCCGTCCATCTTTGATCACCGGCCCCCCGCTGTTGCCCGGATTGATGGCCGCGTCGATCTGGCACGCAAGCAGAGAAGCCCCGCTGTGGGCATACTGGGTATATTCGACCCTGGACACAACCCCTTCGGTAATGCTCAACTCGTCCCCGCCTATGGGGAACCCGTAGACGGCCACCTTGTCCCTCATATGCGGCAGGGCCCCCAGCGTGAGCGGCTTGACCCCGGAAAAGAAGGCGGGGTCATCCACCCGCAAGAGGGCAAGATCGCATTCGTGGGCCACCATCTCGACGGTGGCGTTGTATTTCTCCGCCTGCCCCGCACGTTTCACCTGGATAAAGGTCTGGTCCGCCACCACATGGGCGTTGGTCAAGACCCTGTTGCCTTTGATGATACAGCCGGACCCAACCCCCCTGCCTTGCCCCGAGAGCTGCCACGGCATATCGTAATCATATTCGGAATAGACGACGTAGACCTTCACGATCGCCTCCTCAAGGCCCCGCTCGGCGTATGCAGGGGTGATCATCAACCATGCGAAAACAAGCACCATACATGTCCTTACGATATACTTCATATGTCCTCCGATACGATTAACAATGAACGTTCCTCCAAACAAAATGGCTGATATGGCTCACAGCTCCCAGGCGGCCCGGGCCCCCTCTTCGGTGGCCTCGATGATCCGCCGGGGGCTGCGGGCGTCGCCGATCACCGCGTAGGAAATCTGCAAACGCTCCAGGACCCCCTTCAGGTCGTCCCGCGCCTTCAGTCCGACGGCGACCACGACCTGATCGATGGGGGATATCGTCGCACCCTCCCCCGCCGTCTCGATCGCCACGCCCCCGTCGTCGATGGAGGTCACCTGCGTGTCGAAGAGGAGGCGGCAGTTCTTGTCCCGCAGGCGCTTGTGCACCATGTACCCATGGGAGGTGATCTTCAGCACCGGCGAGCGCTTCAGCATCTCGACCAGCGTCACCGCGCTCCCGTGCTCGCTCAGGTAATCCGCCGTCTCCATCCCGATCAGCCCCCCGCCGATGACCAGCACACGTTTGTTCGGCTTCACGGAGCCGTCCAGGATCTGCCAGGCGTCACAGACGTGCCCTTTGTCGATCCCCGGTATTTCCGGCACGATCTTCTCCCCCCCGGTGGCAAGGATCACGTACTCGGGCCGCCCCTCGTGCAGCGTCGCCTCGGTGACCGCGGTGCCGCTTTTGATGGTGATCCCCGTCTTGCGTACCTGATCGATCAGCCAGTCGATCCACTCGCCGTACACCGCCTTGGAAGGGGGTATCCGGCCGTAGCGGGTCTGGCCGCCCAGTTCCTGTTCCTGTTCAAAGAGGGTCACGGAGTGACCGAGCCGGGCCGCCTCGCTGGCCGCCGTCAGGCCGCCGGGACCCGCGCCCACGACCCATACCGCCTTCGGCTTCGCCGCCGGCCCGTGGGGATAGATCGTCTCCTGTCCCGTCTCGGGGTTGATGGCGCACCGGATGTTCCCCTCGCCGAGTATCTCGCGCTCGATGCACCCCTGGTTGCAGGCAATGCACCGGAGGATGTCCGAGGACCGACCGTCCTTCGCCTTGAGGAGAAAGTCGGGGTCCGCCAGAAACTGTCTGCCGAAGGCCACCAGGTCCGCGTCGCCACGGGCGATCACCTCGTCGGCCTGCGCCGGGTCGGTGAACCGCCCCACGGCGATAACCGGGACATCCACCACGTCCTTCACCTTCCGCGCCAGCCACGCGTTGAACCCCGGCTCGTACTCCGGGGGGGCCGACGTAATCCCGGCGGGGCTCCCGTGGGTCCCGAAAGAGGCGTGGATGAGATCGGCACCCGCCTTGACCATCGCCGGCAGGATCGTCTGCATCGCGTCGGCCGTGTATCCCCCCTTGATGGATTCCTCCGTCGATATCCGCACCGAGAGGGGGAAGTCGGGGCCGATCCTGCGCCGCACCTCCTCGATGACCTCAATGACGAAGCGCGACCGCTCTTGAAGCGTCGCACCGCCGTATCGGTCCGTGCGCTCGTTCGCCAGGGCCGAGAGAAACTGGGTCAGCAGGTAGCCGTGGGCGCAGTGGATCTCCACTCCGTCGAAGCCTGCCTCCTGCCCCCGGGCGGCCGCCGCCCCGAAGGCGGCGATGGCCTCCTGGATATCCGCGATCGTCATCTCCCGCGGCGCTGTGCGGTATATGATGCTGGGGACGGCCGAGGGGCCGATCGCCCGCCCCTCGTTCAAAAGAAAAAAACTCTCTCTACCGGCATGATGGATCTGCATGGCGGTCTTGCACCCCGCCTCGTGGGCCACCACGACCAGCTGCTTCAGCCCCGGTATGAACCGGTCGTCGTAGGCACCCAGTTGGTTCGGGGTCACCGCCCCCAGGGGGTGAACCGCCGTTATCTCCGTGATGATCAGCCCCGGCCCCCCCTGGGCGCGCCGTTTCAGGTACGCTATGGTCTCAGGGCTTACCGTGCCGTCCGCATTCCCCAGGTTCGTCCCCATAGGGGGCATCACCACGCGGTTCGCCAGCTCCAGGGACTTGATCGTAAGGGGTGACAAGACATGACTCAAGGAACCCATGGCGTTCTCCTTTCACGGCCTCGCTGCATACCGATACCGCGCCTCCTTCCGATGGATGGAGGGAGCCCCACCTCGTACACTATACTGTTCGCATGAGATGGTATCGTAGAGACCTGCAGCGGGCCTCGCGGTTCGCGTATCAGTTGGTAGGATACCACGATTCTCCAGGCGCGACAACGCCCCATTCCGGTCGCCCCCCTCCATCGCCTTGTGTCGGTGCTCCCCGTGACGGGGTACCCCATGTATTGACCCGTGCCACCCAAATAGGGTAGGCTTACCTGATATGTCATCACCACCAGCACACTAAGGAGGGTGTCATGAAAGGATATAAGAAGATCCTCGTCCCGCTGGACGGCTCGGAAACATCCGAGGGAATTCTCCCCGAGATCGAGAAGCTGGCATCTGCCTTCGGGGCCTGCATCTGCCTCCTGCACGTCGTGCCGCACCTGATCTTCCCCGGGAGCATGGAGCCCGTCGTACAATACGAAACGATTGCCGAGGCCCTCAGCAAAGAAGGGGAGTCATACCTCCGCACCATTGAAAAGCGCCTCACGGACAAGGGGCTCACGGTAGAGTGTCAGCTGCAGCATGGAAACGAGGCGCAGCTGATCTTGGAGCGCTGTGACCGGGATGATATCGACCTCATCGCCATGTCCACCCACGGCCGCAGCGGGGTGAGCAGGTGGCTCCTGGGGAGTGTGGCGGAAAAGGTCGTCCGCCACGCGACCAAACCCATCTTATTGATCCGCGCCACTGCATAGGGAGCATCCCCCGAAACGGTACAGGGGCACCCCTGTGCCCGTTGAGGCCGGTGACCTTCCCCCCTCATGGCAAGCGTCGGCCCGCTCGGAGCCCAACTGGGTCCGGCCCCTCGCCCCCCGGCCTCGGCGGCCGGGCAAAGAAGATGACGATCATCGCGATCATGCTGAGGACGGCAAAAATGGTAAACGCCACCTGATAACTCCCCGTTGCATCATAGATGACCCCCGCGAGCGTGGGCCCGAATGCCGCGCCCGACATCGTAAAGAGCCCGGTGAACCCCGACACCGTGGCAAACGAGACGAGCCCGAAGCATTCTCCGATGATCAGCGCCTGCGCCATCAGCAGCGATCCCATGGTCAGGCCGAACACAAAGGTGCCGAGGTAGAGTATGACGACGTGATGGTAATAGGCGAGGGTGAGCACGGCCGCACCCTGCAGCAGAAAGCACGCCATGGCGACGTACCGTTTGTCCAAGCGATCGACAAAGGTGCCTAACGCAAGCCGGCCGATAATGCTGGCAAAGGCGGTGATACTCACCGCCGTCGCCGCCCCTCCTATGCCCAAATACTGACTGAGAAATGAGATCTGATGTATCAAAAAGGCCACCTGGCCCCCCAGGGCGAGCAAAAAGGCGCTCACAATCGCCCAAAAGGCGACCGTGCGCATGGCCTCCAACCGGGTCCACTGCCGGCATTGGATGGCGTAGTGCAGCGACGGGCCGTCCGCTTTCCCCGTCGAAGCCCCTCGTGTCTCCCCGTCCGGGAACTGCCCGAGATCGGCGGGACGCTGCTTAATGACGAAGAGCGCCAGAGGGATAATGACGATACAGGCCAGGGCACCGAGGGAGGGGAGGGCGACCCCCAATCCCCGGTGCACGATGACAAAGCTCACCAACGGTACCAGCACGATACCGCCGAGGCTCAGCCCCGTGTTGGCGAGGCTCATCGCGAAGCCGCGCGTGCGTATGAACCAATTGGCGATGAGGGTGTTGATCGGTACGACATTGATACAACTGAACCCGATCGCCATCAGCAGATATACCGCGTAGAGCTGCCACATCGCCTGGATACGGCTCAACAGCACATACCCCGAACCGATGACCACGGAACCGAGCACAAGCACCCATTTCGGCCCGTATCGATCAATGCGGCGGCCGATGAGAAATCCGTTGATGCCGGCCGTAATAAAATAGAGCGTAATGGCGGACGATATCGTTGTCTTCGACCAGCCGTGCAGGCTGCGCAGGGGGTCCAGGATGACGCCGTGGCTGTAAAACCCGATGCCCGAGGAGACAAACAACACCGCCGTGCCCGCCAGCACGATCCACCAGCCATAGAAGGGCCGGGTGCGAGACGCCGACGCGGCGTCTCCGGGAGATGTTGAATTATGCGGAGCCGGCATAGATACACATTCCTTTTTGTATGGTACATGCTACGATGTTCTTGCAAGAAGAGGGCACAGGCGAATACGGTGCCACTGTCGTCATCGTGACATGCGGGGAGAGAGCAGAGAGCCCCTCGCCGTCATGAGGGGCGATCTGCTCACACACCTTCACATACCAGATGTGCCATTGCTCCCCTGAAATGTCAAGGACAAAGAGGTAATTTCCTCCTCGAGAGGAACTTTTTGCAATCCACCGGTGTCTAAGAGACTAACGATCGAAGAGAAAGGAGCACACCATGCGCTATGTAACAATACTGATCACTGCGGTCATGCTCATGGGCACGGCAGCAGCCGCACACCCCCACGGTAACGGTACATATGGGGAAGGGGTGAGCATCGAGATCACGGCGGAGCACGGCAGGGCCTTTGTGACCATCCCGCACCGGGACTACCGCAAAGGGGGCATCCATATCATCAAGCACTACCTTGAGGCGAGACGCGGCGAGAACTACGGCATCTGCATACGCAATATGACCCCCGAGCGCATCGGCGTGGTCATCGCCGTCGACGGCAGAAACATCATCTCAGGCAAGCGATCGGATCTCACAAACGACGAGGCCATGTACATCGTCAACCGCTACGGCTACGGCCGCTATGACGGGTGGCGCACCGCCGGCGATACGGTGCACAAGTTCTACTTCACCGATGTGGCCGACTCCTATGCCGTGCGGACCTTCGGCGATACCTCGGCCATGGGCGTCATCGCCGTCGCCGTCTACCGGGAAAAAGCGCGCCCCAAACCGCTGTACGAACATAAGAGGTTTAAGCACGAACCGGGAGCGCCTGCCGCCGAGAGCCAACCCAGGGGCAAGGCGGAGGCATTCGGCGATGAGCGCGCCGGCACGGGCTTTGGGGATGAACACTACTCACCCACCATCAGGGTGGCCTTCGAACCCGAGAAGAGGCCCGTCCAGAAGACGCTCTTCAAGTACGAATGGCGTGAGGTCCTCTGCAGGAAGGGTATTCTCAAGTGCCGGGCGGAGGCGCGCAACAGGCTCTGGGATGAAGAAGCATATGCCCCCTTTCCGCCGGGATATCCGACGTATTAGGGACACAAACACGGGCCGCAGGACGTGCCCTTGCGGCCCTTTGCAGCCGATGTTACACGAGGAAGACATTCAGCGGCGTGCCACTGCTATTCCCTTTGTTCCACAAACCGTGTGGCATTGAGTATGGTGCCCCCAACATCTTCTTGGGCCCTTGAATCCCACGAACCTCGGTTATGCTCACTGGTCCGCCCTGGGCGGAGGCCAGAGTTTTTTGGAGCGGATCAGGCGGGTCCACCGGGAGAACCCGATGTTGACCGGCAGATAGAAGAAAGCGCGGACACGGGGCTTGGTCATAATCCTGCGCCAGATGTTGCGCCATGAGTAGACCTTGTGCCACACGGATCTCATCCCCCAGTGGAGCTGGACCGAGGTCATGTTCTTGGGGAAGAACGTCACCGAGCCGTGATCGTAATCTTCCCAGTTGCGGTTGAAGATCCGCCCCTGGGTGTCCATCTGCGCGTAGAGCAAGGTGTCCGGAAGGGGGGTGAGGATCAGCGTAAAGGCGGTCTCGAGGCGGTTTTCGATGGCGAAGTCGGCGATCCGGTCAAAGACCGCGGGTGTGTCTTCGTCAAATCCTACGATAAACGTACCCATGACGCCGATGCCGCGCTCGTGAAGGCGGCGAATAGAATCGGCATATTCGGCAGTCCGGTTCGGGAACTTGTGCATGGAATCAATCGTTGTCTGGGAGAGCGATTCAAAGCCGATGTTCACGCCGATACAGCCTGATTCGGCCATGAGGTCCAGCATGGACTCATCCCGTGTGAGATTGAAGCTGGCATGGCCATACCACCTGATATCACAGTCCTTGAAGACCTCCAGCACGGCCCTGGCATGACGTGGATCTGATACGAAATTGGAGTCCATCACATAAAGGAGGCGCCGCTCTATAAAGTAGGGAATATCAGGGTGCCAGTGCCGTGCCAGCCAGGTCTTCCATCGCGCCTGCGGGGGGCGTGGGCCGAAGAGGGTCATCAGCTCGTTTCTAATCGCTTCCGGCGGCCGTCCTCGGTACCTTTTCCCGAAAAAATTTTGGACGCCGCAAAATGCGCATCCGACGGCGCAGCCGCGCGTTGTTTCAATGATCTCCCCGGGGTGGTAGAACCGTTTGTTAAAAAGGTCGCGCCTCATGATGGGAAGCCGGGCAAGGTCTGTCTCTTGGCCGACATATTTTTTCTTCAGCTCTCCCCGGGTAAAATCATTGAGTACCTCTTCCCATATGCCCTCGGCCTCTCCGAGGATCACGGAATCGGCGTGCGCCAGGGCCTCGTCCGGCAGGGCCGTCACGTGGAATCCGCCCAGTATCACCCGCGCCCCTTCTGATCGCAGGCGATCGGCGATATGATACACATTCGGTATGTGGTGGGTCAGCCCGACAATGAGGGCCACATGGCAACCTTCTCCATACGGGACAGGCTCATGGGCCTCGTCTATGAGACGGATATGGAACCGGTCCGGGGTCAGGGAGGCGATCATGGCAAGGCTGATGGCGGGATACCCGAGCAGGGGCAGGCGGATGCCGAATGCCTTGTTGTGTGCCTTTGAACCCCTTGCCGCTGCTATAAGAAAGAGGTTGGGATGGTCTACGTTGCTCGTGGACAG